>JAAUXV010158337.1_pt1 | contig 13307 bp, 7 predicted proteins | sample 7278181 | NCBI WGS metagenome assembly JAAUXV01 (sample SAMN14350114, study PRJNA611818) | marine sediment metagenome | isolation source: surface marine sediment (2.1m) | place: French Polynesia: Moorea | collected 2018-08
ACACCTGCCACACCGGGGTGGGCCACGCCGCGGGGTGGGTCATCCCCATGGCCTGGCTCATCGCCAACGAGCGCGTGAGAGACTACGGCTGCGACTCGGTGCGGGCGGCCGCAGAGTACTTCGCCAAGTCGTGCGCCCCCGGCGTACAGTCCAGGCAGTTCCAGAACCGCCACGAGGACAACTACTGGGAGTACTCCCACCTGTGCGACCTCTGCCACGGCACCGCCTCCTCCTACTGCCGCCGCAACCACATGGAGGACTACTACGGGCACACGGGCGCCTTCCGCTGCCTGGTGGAGGGCGGCGGCAACGTGGCCTTCGTCAAGCACACCACAGTCATGGAGAACTGCGACGGCAAGCGCAAGGAGTGGTGGGCCAGGAACCAGCTCACCTCCGACTACGAGCTGCTGTGCCGCGACGGGACGAGGAGGCCGGCCAGGGACTACAAGAACTGCTTCCTGGGCAAGGTCAACGCCAACGCCCTCGTCACGCGGAGGCAGAGCGAGGAGAAGATCCAGGCCTACATCAACCTGTTCAAGTACGCGCAGCAGTTCTACGGGCAGAAGGTGCCGGACGAGTTCTCATTCTCAATGTTCTTCTCGCCGGAGCCGTACGCAGACCTCATCTTCCAGGTAACAAGAGCGAGAGATGTTCAACGGTCAACACCTAATTATTTTGTGTTTTCCCCTTTCTGTAGGACGCGACGCAGCAACTCATCGTTCTTCCGAAGGAGAAGAGGGACTACACCAGGTACCTCGACCGGGAATTCCTCAAGGCCTACGAGATCGTCGACTGCCACTCGGCGGCCACGTCTCATCTGGCCTCATCCGCGTGGTTCCTCTCCTCCGTCCTGTTGCTAGTGATTCTCTCGGCATAAAAATCGCATAATAATTCATCCTACAAAAGGGCATTTCGCCGTGCATGAAGAAAAAAATCGATGACTATTTAGTGACACTCGTTCGTATTTTTGTACCGAAGCGAATGTTAGCATGGAAGAATGATGGAGATGGAATGATGCTCAAAGAGTGAACAAATACAAACACTTGAAGGATCTCAAAAAGCGACGTCACTGATCCCCTTCAGACGAGAAGACAAACATTGATTGCATTGCTTTTGCTACGAGTTATATTTATTTTCAGAGTAGATTTTACAATTGCAGATTGCAGTCATTGCACCATCACCGTCGATCAGCAAGCCCTTCTACCGCAATGAATCGATTCGATGCATGATGCCTGTGTGCATGATGTGGGGGCAGATATTTAGTCTATTTTCGCCATGATCTGAACAGGAACAAACACAATGACCATAGAAGCCACAATGAGTGCCAGGAGGAAGGGGGTACACATTTCGGATGCCGGGGATTACTCACTTGATGCGAACGGAAAAAACAAACACGCGTCATCGTCGAGGAGATGCGGTTTTATTTTTACATGACGCTCAGCGTCTCGGCAAATCCGGATCGAGCGCTCAGACAAGTGCGACAAGAGAAATCAACTACAAGTACAGAAACAAAAACGGACGTACCGACCCCGAGGTGGGGTGGGCTCTCCTCCCTTCGATTCGTGACTGCTAAATGCGGTTGCTACGTGCAGCACTTGATGCTGCGAGACTACGTTCGGGATGGAATGTGCGGATCTGAGTTTTTCTCCTCTCCCCTTCAGAGGAGGAACGGGAAGATGGCCTTCCGCCCCTTGGGGTAGTTGGGAAACTCCTTCCTGTAGTGCCTGTGCTTGTCCAGCGCCCACAGAGTCATCTGGTACGAGCCGAAGGTCACGAACACCATCACTAAGAAACAATAATAAATTAGAACGTGACCACAGACAGTTTTGGGCAAAGTTGGAGCTCACCCGCCCCGCACTGCGTCATGATGGTAAAGGACGTCCAGGCCAGTATCTCGTAGGTGTAGTGCGGGCAGGAGACGAGGTTGAAGAGCATCGTCAGCGGGTTGGAGGTGGGCATGGGCACGTTGCGCTCCTTGGTGCCGGGAGGGCGAAGGTTGCGCAGGGCCACGTGCACGCTCAGGTTGCCCAGCTCGCAAAACTGGAGAAGAGAAAAATGTACAATGTACGTGTATCGGTGTATAAATTTGACAAGAAAATAATTTAAATTTATATGTTTTAGTACCATGAAAACGGCCAGCGCTATGTATGTCTGTGTTTCCTCCGGCTTCGTGTAGAGCGGGTGGTTGACGTGGTAGGCGATGTAGGCGGCAAAGCCCCAGTAGTAGGTGACGTTCCAGAAGAGGTTGATGAAGGGCATGGTGGAGTTGGAGAAGCGGTGGAGGAACAGCGTCTCCAGGAAGCGCTTGCCGTAGTGCAGGCACCAGCAGACGCATGCCAGACTGAAGGAAATTGCACAAGAGGAAATGGTACAATACATCTCTTTTGTCTATATTTTTTGTACTAACTTGACAACAGTGTTGTAGGGCTTGCTTGCGTCGTCCCCGTAGAGCAGCCATGGTCTGGTGTAGATCCACAGATAAACCATGAGCGGCCCAGAGTACTCGGTGAGGAACACCGTCTTCCAACCGATCTGGAGTCCACGATCCTGCCAGGGGGAAATTGCATCGAACCAGCTATCTGCACGGTGCACCTCCCTTTGTAGTACGGAAAGAAAGTACCTTGAAGTACAACATGGCTCCGTTCCCCACGCCGAGCTTCTGCAGCGTGTCTTCATTGTTCAGCCCCTTTCCCTTTGGCTCCAGCCTCAGCTCCTGCCTGTTGACGTCCTGGTAGCGCCTGCGCTGGAGTCCCAGCGCCCGCTTGACGTCGCGCACGGTGCTGGAGGCGCTCAGGCCTCGGAGGGTGCACAGCTGCCGGTTGGACCGGGCATGGACAACCTCCAACTGGGGAATAAAAGAAAATGAGATTTTTTAATTTTTTTATCCCTCCCTACAATTTCACATACGTGAGCGCAAAAATATATATCATGGAGAAACAAAAATTATTTAAATGCTGGTATGCAGTGCATCGTTTTAGCAGTCAAACACCGACGGAAGGCAGCACCTTTTTACTGCCTGCCGTGAGATATTGTCTTTGTGACGCACCCGGCAGCGGCGGCAAACATCTCTCTTCTCCCTCTGCCCATCATCCATCATCCCAAAAGATACTTGAAGACGAGAGAGGGAGAGAAATAGGAACAACAACTTTTGCCCCCTCCTTGTTAGAATGACTCATTTCCTCCCTCCCACTACTTTAAAAAACCGGAGCCTCTCGAAAGAAGTTCCCTCAAGTTCTGTGCAAACAATGCAGATTTTTTTCTTCTTCCCCTCCCCTTCCTTCCCACTTCCACCGTCAATTTGTCAATCCCAACTCTATCCCGTCTATTTCTGGAGGTGGACATCACTCCCGTCAAAGGTCCGTCATTCCTCCTCAGGATAGGAATCGGGGGCGGCGGCCCACTTTTGCGTACGGCATACATAGCCAGCGACCAGGGACTGAGGAAGTTTACGCGAAGTTGATTGAACGTGGCAGGGATAGTCGTCGGGAGACAGGGAAGGGGTGACGTCACTGACATGCTAAGATACATGTAGCTTTGTCTGCGATCGGGGGCAGCCGGTGCCGCCGCTACACTCTCCATTTCCCGAGCACACACACACTCGTTCCAGAAAGGCCGAGATTGCGCGGTTCTGGGAAATCCGGGCCCCAGTGATTCATCGCCGCCGCGACGGCCGGGGGGAAAAGAGAGAGGAGAGAAGCTAATTTTCCCACTCGGGCCTCACGGGGAAGCTTCGAAGGGTGCGATGACATTTTTTTTGTGCGGGAGTGAGAAAGGGAAAAAAAGCCTCGGTTCTAAGTAAGTACCCGCAATGACATACGTATACTGTGGAGCGAAAAAAAGCAAAAGAGGTGGGGGTGGAAAAAAGGCAAATTTTCATTCTATTTTAGCAAGACGTTCTGTAGGGAGGCGACGACGCCACCTCTCCCGAATCCCTCCAAACACTGCTGACTTGATTACAGTTCAGGCGTAGAAGAGAGAAGGATAGAAGCGAGGTGGGTGAGGCAAAATGTACAGGTGGAGGAGGAGGAGGGAGGTGGCGGGGGTAAAAAAAAGTGTTTGGGGGAACGTCGTAGCAGCAGGGAGCGGCTCAAATTGGCTTGACTCATCTTCGATCGCCCCACAGCTCTGGAGAAGGACCCGAACTGCCAGATTTTTTTCCACCCCAGCTCCTTGAGCCTATGGGTTACGTGCGGCGCCGGTAAATCGCAGGGGAGCTCTTTTCTGTCTTTCCCAAACTCAAACTCCGAGGGAGTCAGCGGGAGGTCATTTTGAATGAAAAATGCACGGTTGAAGGGGAGGAGAAAAGAGAGGCAGAAGGGGGAGCCGAACAAAGGCCTCACAAAACGAAAAGGACCAACATGTTCTCGCCCACGCCGCCTTCGCCGCCGACGTGTGTAGGATCATGGGCAGAGGAGCGAAAAAGAGAATGGGAGCCATCGTCGCCGTCTTTCGTAGTAGCTGGGTGTTTCCCCCAAAGTGCATTGTTCCCTTTGCCAGAATCCGATCATCCCACCTCTTCCACTTTTCTTTTCCCTTTTAGCCAGAGAGGGAGCCCCCTGTTAAAATTTTTCCTCTGATTAATTGATTCTGCATGGGCGGGAGACGCCGCCGCGATAATAAATGGAAAGCGATAGGGGGAGTCAGGGGACTATACACACACGAGGAAAAAAAGCAGAGGCGGCAGAATACAAATCCGGACCCAGACGAAAGCACTCCTAACTAAACAGGGCCGGAATTTTCGGGACGAATGTCGCTACTTTGGGTATGGCTACTTGTGTACGTGTACTTCTGCACATGGCTCGATTCGGACCTCCTCCGCGCAGATGTTCCTCCCGCAAAAGTCCCCTCCATCCCCGTACGTAGCAGCATGTGACACACGCATGCGGACGAGAGAGAGAGAGGAGATCGGGAAAGGGGGGGAAAGGAGAGTGAACGGCCCTTTTACGACCATGGTCCCCTCCCTCTTGTGTCCCACGCCAAAATCCGAGACTACCCGGTAGCTACATTGGCAGGCGTGGACAAAGCATCCATCCAGCCACACCCCTTCTCTTTCTTCGCGAGCGGAGAGTGACCCTGATTAGCCCCCAAAGCACCTTTTCATTTCTCCTCCTTCGCCTCCTTATCCGATTTCGGCCAACCCTTCCGCCGCCGCCGCCCACCCGACTAATGATTCATTCATTCGTCTTGAATAAACTCTGTTGAGTTTGCAGCGCTCTGTGGGAGTACAGAGTAAACTCGTATGAGGGGGGAGGGGGGGATAAAAAACCAAGTTGTCCCCCACTCTCACGGCGAACAAAGGAATAAGAGGGAGCCATGCAGCAGATCAGGCGAGGGAAACGAGAGAAAAGGAATTTCCGGATGCGGATTCGTCCTGCCCTCTGCATAGTTCGAGCTGTTATTTCCGCTCTCGCCTAATTTCTCCTATAGCGCGAAGTTGGACTCTTGGCTTTGTGTCTTGCTTACACATACAGTAGGGCGAATGGCAAAAGATTGCGAGTGGGCATGATAACATTCGATTCATATTCAATGTTTCGGCCACAAAACAGGGAGGGGAGGCGGGAACCGAGAGGAACATGGGGCCTAGTTTTCTTGTTAGCAGATAGATAGACGGGGCACAAGATCCAGACTGCTTGACTCTACTACGACTGTAGATTATAGGCTGGGGCTATAGAGTGGGTGAGAATGGACTTTGACTTTTAAACTCGGGGAAAATATCCCGGCCGCCCTTGATATGTTTGGATCGCCTTTCAAACATGGGGCGGCGGCTCACGCAGCGTCGAAGAAAGAGGAGGAGGAGGAGGAGGAGGGGCATCAAGCATCAAGCTGAAGTACAGAACATGTGAACAAATAGCAATTACCCGAAGTGTCCAACAAGAGGCCAGCACCTTTTTCTGAGTGGTGGTACTTGAAGGAAGCACAATCAAGTCAAGCCCAAAGGTCTAGGGTTTTGAGCAGCAGCAAAATAGGCTGTTCCTGCCACCACCAACATAACATCTTTTCTTCCTCCCATCCTTTCGTAGCGAAGGAGAACAAAGAGGAGAGCAGCCACAAAATAACGACGAACTAAGAACGAAAATCGAAGCCTATAATGCTGTGGAGCAGCATGCGATCGAGAAAAGACGCCAGAACCGGCTCCCGCCCCGCCCCCTCAAAGTCGGATAAGTCTACGCCTTTCGCGAAACGGCCGCAACAGAATTCGCTTTCCCAGAATCGCAAATTCGATCTGTGTAGCTCGTTTATTTTTCCTCTCTCTTGTCTCGGCCTCTTTTGGGGGGGAAGGCCCGCCCCGAGACCGGAGGACATAAATTTACCTTCTTCTTCGATACATAGATAAGAGTCTCTTTACTTTTCGTGGGTCGTTTCTTTTCGCGTCCAGCCTATTCAACACCGAAATCTCTTTTCTTCTTCGTTGGAGTTTAAACTGGGGCTACATGGCACCACCGTCTTTGAAAGCCGGATAGACGCGATCGTCAATATGAGTCAATTCCTTTTCAATATAACAACAACATAAAAAGGTATGTTGTACGTAACAATACGCACCACAAAAAAAACAGAGCGAACTAGAATTTCTTCACGAGATACTCGCCTGTCGCCTTCCGTTTGAAGCCGAGGAAAAAAGTTAATACGTAGGAAGAATAGATAGGTCAGGAGGATGAGGAATGGGGGGAAAAGCAAAAGCGAAACTGAAAAAAGTAGGGTGGGAATTTGGGAAACCATTTGAAGAAAAGTAATGCAATACACCGTCTGTCTTCATTTCTTGTCCGCATCCTTTGCACTGTGCATGATGTTCTTGACCTTGGAAACGCACTTGTTCACGAATCCAGAAGGAGAGGACACACCGTCCGATCTCTTTCCGGACGAGCCGGACTTTTCTCCCTCCTCTCCCTCCTCCCTGCTGCCAACGGCCTCCGAGTTATCACCGTCCTCGTCCGACCCCAGGTGGGAGACGGCCACGAAGGAGGATACGGACTCTGTGCCGTCAGACTTGGGAGAGGTCAGCGCGGAGCAGGAGTCGCAGGTGGTGGCCGCGGCTGCCGAACTCTCGTCGGCGTCCTCTCCGCCCGTGTCCTCGGTGGCAGAGGTGGCTGATGGAGAAGTGCAGACGGGGTCCCTGGAGAGCGAGGGGCGCCGGTGGCGGAGGGCGAGGGAGGACGGGGGTTGCGCCCTCCTCTTGTGCCTGACCGCCGGCGTCGGTCCTGCTGTTGTCGGGCTGGGCGGCGAGAGCACCTCCGGCTCGCAGCTCCTTGCACGCTCAAACATCCTCCTTAACTGCGGCACCAGAGACCGGCTGATGTTCTTCTTCATGGCCTTGGGCAGGGTGCCGTAGTTGCTGCTGCTGCTCGTGTTGCCGCCGCAGGTACCCACGTCGCTGCTGCTCCCGGCCCCTTCCTGGCCCGGCGATGGAGAATGGGCCTTTTCGATGCAGGCTGACACCGCCTTTACTGAGGTGGGAGCGGAGGCGACTGTACCAGAGGTGATAGCCGTGCTGGCGGCGGTGATGGTGGAGGATTCCGTGGTGGAGCTGGGGCTCGTGGGAGAGGACGGCTCGTCGTCCATGAACGGGGTCGGCCGGGGTGAAGAAACTTCGCTCTCCTCCTCCTCCAGGAACTGAGAGCAGGAATTCAAGACTTTCTCAACTTCGGAAGAGTCAACTTGTGCATCGTCAGTCACTTCCGTAGCAACTGCCACCTCTTCTTCAGGCGACACTATCACAGCTTTGGAAGGTCCTTCGTCTTCTGCCTTCTCAACCACTTCCTCTGGAGGATGTTCGACGATCGGAGGAGCTTCCTCCTCCTTGTCTTGAACGGACTGGACAGCCTCCAATATTCCCACTCTCCTGGCCCTCCTCACGACGGGACTGTCTGCGGACGTCTTCCTGCCTGGGAGGAGGGCGGGGCCGTTGCTGTTGGTGAGGCCTGCCTTGGAGAGCTGACTTCCCCAGGAGCGGGGAGGGCTGAGGGCTCGACCGGAGAGGCCGTTCTGGAGGAGTGGAGGAGGATTGGGAGGAGGGCGGGAGGAGCCCGAGCGGACGGGGGGGACGGTGAAAGGCTTGGCGGGGAGTGAATGCTGTTTGCCTGAGATGCCCAGTTGGTGCGACGGTCGGTGGGAGAGTGACGGAGAGGAGGTGATTGGAGAGGAGGAGAGGAGGGGCATAGAGGGCCTCTTGGAGACTGCGGGGCGGACAGGGTTAATATCAGGTTGGGAGTTGTTGTTAATCGAGACGCAGGAGGTCTTGCTGTTGTTATTGTTGGTGGGGTTGTTGGCTTCGTTGGAGTTGGCGGCAGGCCCAAGGAGTCATATGTCTCTGGCACTGCTGCTGCTGTTCTGATTGGCGTCATCAGAGCAGGCGGAGGAGTTGTCCTGGCTGATGTTGCGGACGTAGGCGCTGTTCTGTCTATTGAACGTTCCCTGGGTGCTGCTGCCGTAGGCCGAGCCGGCCACGGAGGGCTGGCTGTTGAGGAACCTGTCCATCAGGCCGCCGTAGGCCTCGCCGCGGATGAAGCGATCGATCTTGTCGACGCAGGCGTCCTGGTAGTCGTGGATCCACTTGACGCCATTGTAACTGGTGACTGCCCTCATGCTCTCCGGCAGGAGCTTGGGGTCCGGCATGACAAAGTTGTCAAAAACGGGGATGACGTTGCAGTTGGACTGGAGGGCGCAGGCCACCTCCTTGTGGATCCAGTCTCTCTGCTCGTGGTCGTTGAAGCAGCGATCCAGCGCGGAAGGGGTGAGGACCAGGACGAAGTTGCGGGCGGAGCGGATGCTCTGCAGCAGGTTGTAGTCGAACTTGCCCGACTCGAGGCCCGTGCCGTCTATCGCCACGTCAAGGAAGACGCTGAAGTTTCTGATCTCCAGGTGGACCTTCAGGAGGGAGGCCAGCTGGGAGCCGTTGGAGCGCCGGTAGCTGATGAAGACGTCCAGGTTCTTCTCCAGGCTGGCCTCGTCCGTAATACTGAAGTCTCCTCGCTCCACCTTCACTCCCTGCTGAATTTTCAGCCTGTGGATCTTGTTGCTGATGCCGCACTCGGAGAGGAGCTGCTCGTCGTTGATGTTCATGAGGGTGTCGCGGTCGATCCCCGCATTAATCATGTCGTACGTGTAGACGGAGTACTCAGGCCCCAGGGACTGCAGGAAGTCGTTAAGATTCGAGGGATCACAACTGGAATAGTCCGCCATGCGCTTGAGTTTGATCAGCTCCCTTAGGAAGCGCCTCCTTAGGATGCCGTTCCTCATGCTAATGTCCTGCTGAAGCATGTCCTCCGTCAGCTGGAGCAGCAAGTCACCGTCCACTCTGCTCTCGGCAAAGGAATCCGCGAACTTGGCGAAACCGATCTGCTTCACCCACTCCTTAACGTCCTCCACCGACCAGGTCGGCACCTGCTGGCTGAGCTTGTGGGGCACCTCCTCCCCGATCAGCCTCAGCGTCTGCGCCGCGTACTTGGAGGCGATGCCGTTAGGGCAGCTCGCCACCTTCTTCAGTGACTCGATGGCGCCAATCTCGGAGAAAAGCTCCAGCTTCCCCTGCTGCTTCTTGATTTCTGCCTCCATGCAGAAGTGGAAGGCCGCCAGGTTCCTCGCCTCCTCCCGGTGCGACATGAGGACGGGGATGAGGCGCTTGAGCCAGTTGGGGCTTTGGCCGTGGCTGTGGGTGGCCGTCTTGTGCGCGAACTCGCTCGGAGAGTGGGTCTGCACAAAGGGCTCAATCAGGTCCAGCGTGCCGGACTTTTGCACGGCCGCCTCGATCTCCTTGTTGGCCACGAGGGCGGCGATGGCCAGACATGCGTAGTACTTGACGGTGTCGTCTGAGTGGAAGGCCAGCGGGAAGAGCCAGATGGGGACCTTGCGGTTGATCATGGCCTCCTGGTTCTCGGCGCCGCCGTACATGGCCACGTTGGCGAGGGCCCCGGCGCAGTGGCGCAGGGTGTCCACGTCGGTCGACTTGCACTCGTTGACCACCGTGTCCAGCCCGCCCATAGAGATGACGTCTCCGCAGGTGGACTCGCTGTGCTTGAACAGGTGCTCCAGGATTCCCGTCCCCACTCTGGAACGCCTGATGTTCCTGATGTCTGTTGTGTAGTTCTTGGCTACTTCCACCACCTTGTCCAGCCCCTTCTCGACGACGTAACCCCTGTTCTCGGTCACCAGACACTGCTGCAGCAGGCGGGCGCTCTGGTACTGCAGGTCCGGGTGGTCGGAAACGCAGTTTTCAATTAGGAGGTCCAGCCCGCCGTTGTTCCTCAAAATGTCGCACAGGGTGTTGCCGATCTCGTGGCCAAAGGAGGGAACCTCCCAGGCCTTGGCCATCATGTCGTTGATCTTGGACATCCAGTCGGAGAGGGAATCGGCCTTGCCCTCGTGGCCGTCCTTCTTCATGGCCTCCACCGTGCTGGACATGATGCCGCAGTACTTGACGAGGGCGTTCTGCACGTTGTTGATCTGGGTGTTGGGCGTCAGGCACTCGAGGTCGTCGAAGTGGTTGAGCCCCGTGCGGAGCTCCTCTATGCTGAGGTTGGCCTTGGTGTTCATCATCTCGTGGATCTGGTGGGCGGTCAGCAGCGACGACGACCGGGTCACGCTCATCTTGCTAGCGCGGTGGCTGCTCTGTTGATGGGTAAATTTCCCCCCCGCCGACATGGAGGAGGAGGTGACGGAGGAGGAGTGGGCCTCTGAAACGTTCTGCGAGAGAAAGTTGCCGCTCTTGACCGTCGAACCGGACATGGTGGCCAGGTTGCTCTCCCTGTGCATCATGTTGCCGGCCACGACGCTCTTGGAGCGGTGCTTCATGCCGGAGGTCTGTTCCGCCACCGTTCCCTCCGCCGTCTCCAGCCTGGCCTTGGATGCTGACGTAGCGCTGTTCTCCTCGTAACTGATGTCTCCCGCCTGCACTCGCATCATTTGCGTGTCTGTGGCGGTGGCTTTCTTACTTATGGCCCCGTCCGTGCCTATCTTTGTCTTCGAGGAAGTCGAGGTCTTCCTTTCTTCTCGGGAAAAGAGGGATGAGGAGTTGGCACCGGCCCCAACTGCGGCCACCGCCGTAGAGGTGGCGGGGGAGAGTGACGCTACGGCGGCGGCAGCAGCAGCGGAGGACGTTGGCTGCAGGCCCAGGCTATTAAGTCTGGAGAGGCCGGCGGCGGCGGCCACCACGGGCAGACTGTTGGACAGCGGCAGGCCGGTGGAGGTCACCAAATTCGGGGAAGTGAGACCCCCTGAGGTGCTCTCTGGGTCGCTCAGGTGGAGATCTCCCGCCACGCCAGATTGAGCTGCCAGCTCTGCTATGTCGGTGACGGGGGAGGTGACGATGGGGTAGGCGTGCTGGCTGCTGCCCCCGCCGACGCTGCCGTTCTCGTCCAGGCTGTCGGTGGGCGAGTGACTAGGGAGCTCGACTATGGCCGGAGACGTCTCGTGGCGCCTCAGGTTGTGCTGGGAGGGGATTCTTAGGCCGGCGCTAGAGGAGACTGAGCGGTTGAACTTGCTGCTGGTGCTCTCCGTGCTCATGGTCATCATCGTCTGCTGCGGCTGCTTCACGCCGGGGGCCGTGATCTTGTTCATCTCGTTCATCTTCTCCTGCAGGTCCCTGACAGGCCCGGCCGAGAATCTTCCTCCTCCTCCGGCAATTCTGCTCCTCTGCGGCAGCGAAGTGTTGCTGGTGACGGGCATAACGGAGTTGCCCTGGTAGAGGAGGGAGTTGGAGGAGGCCGAAGGGCTACTGCTGGCGCTGCTGCTGCTGTTGGCGGAGGAGATGTAGCTGTTGTTGCTGTTGTGACCGTAATCGGAGGTGGTTCCTCCGCTGTTGAAGTGGGGCTGGAAAGTCGGCGAGGTGCGGAGTGGGGAGCCGACGGCGGTGGGGACGTGATACCGGGAGGAGGTCGGGCGGAGGTGGCGGCGGCTGGGAAAAGATTCCATCACAGCCGCACGGCAACTTTTTCCTCCTTCTTTCTTTTTCTTTAATTGATCGCACAAGCCACTCGAGTACAATTTACACTAAGTCATTTTGAAGCACCGTGTATCCCTTTGCAAGAGAGCTTCAAGCCAACTGACGATCGACTGCGAACGGACAAAAGGCGGGACCGAAGGGGAAAACAGTTCGGACGACGACTATCATGAGGGGAGGGGAGGCGGACAGTCACAAGTTGCCCAAGGGCCGATCAGAGCCAGGGGAGGGGCGGAGGCGCAGTAGTAGTAGACCTCTCTCCTCCTCCACCTCTGCGTTCACTATGAACACCGCCAGCCTCTCCTCACCCCTCTAATTCTCCCCCTCCTCCCTCAGCCTCGCGCTCCTTAGGTCTTTCCCAGGCCCAAGTAAACGAGAGGAGAGGAGTAATCATCGAGCGCCCGCTGCTGCGGGGGAAGGGACATCGGAGGAGGGGCACACGTGCGTGCCTAGAGGCTGCTTTCACGGCCTCCGAGGCGGAGGGGGCCGAATTTGAAGGGACAGCCTCCTCCCCCGTGCCGAAAAGATTGGCAAGATGCACCCTGGCGGACCTGACGATGCGCGGGGAGGCCGTGGGGAGGCCGATGACGACTCCGCCGACGGTGAGCGCACTGCTGCGGCCGAAGCAAGAGCTGCTGCTGCTGCGCGATACGAGTATACGACAGGGGGGCGGAGACATCCGTTGACGGGTGGTGGGAGAACTGGGAAGCCGAAAAGACGGTGGAAGAAGTACTCGTGGTAGGGTGTAAGACTTGTCTGCAAGGTGGGGGAGGGGGAGGGAGCGCGCAACACGTAGATAACGAACCCCGCCTCCTCCTCCTCCTCTCGTTCCGCCCCTCCTTGCTCTTCTTTTCCTCTTGGTGCGAGAGAATCAGGAGGCACCTATGCCCCCCTCTACACTCACACACGCTACGGTACGTACGTAGTATGTAAGGTACGAGGCGGTCCCTGCCGCTCTGTGTGCTGGGGAAAGGTTCGTCTCGTCGCCAGTAATGTGCGTGTGGGGCTGGGGAGCTGGAGAAAAATCGGGAGGAGGGGAGGATGTGTTGCCAAGTAGGGGAACACTGTAGAAAAAAGGTATGAGAAAGAAGAAAAGGGAATGGGAAAGTATGCTGCATTTGCCTACAAAGGGTACCGACAATAGCAATCAATAACACAGCTCTCCAGCGAAAAAACTTTTCACATTTAAAAAACGTTGCAGGGAAAGATCATTCTTGAGATACAAAAAACTAACACTAATATGAGAAGGTATCGAAATTGAAATACTAACCCGATCAAATAGATTCTCCGACGAACCTACCTTATTATACAAATTAGAGAAGGGAACACGAAATTCTAAACCAGCCATTGTCGCCGGGCTGAGTGATTCATTGGC
>JAAUXV010328002.1_pt1 | contig 13306 bp, 12 predicted proteins | sample 7278181 | NCBI WGS metagenome assembly JAAUXV01 (sample SAMN14350114, study PRJNA611818) | marine sediment metagenome | isolation source: surface marine sediment (2.1m) | place: French Polynesia: Moorea | collected 2018-08
AGCCTGAAAAGGTCTACTACCAACCACTTTGGCCTTGTTGTGCTGCTTTTTAACTAAAAGATAGAAAGCAGCACAACAAGGCCAAAGTGGTTGGTAGTAGACCTTTTCAGGCTAAAGATATTAGCTTGTCGTAACGATACCGTGGAAGGGTGGCTCGAGTTCAAAGTCAAAAATACGCCGCTATTCTGGCTAACAGGATTCCCTTTATCCCGATAGGGGCCCCGCCCCCGGCCAAAAATGCCCTTATAAATCTCAGAAGGAGAATTCTCCCATATTCTGCCATAAAAATTATAGCAAATCCTCCCGCCCCATACTCCACATTAAACCCGGAGACTAGTTCCCTCTCCCCTTCCGCAAAGTCAAAGGGGGTTCGGTTAGTCTCGGCAAGCCCAGCTAGCAGTCAAATTCCAATCAAAAAAAATGTTATTGGGATCACCCTAATTCGAGAAAGGGCGCCTATTGAGTAAAATCTGGTCCCCTGAATTAAAACAAAAAAATTTATTAAAAGGAGAGCTAAACTAACCTCATACGAAATGGTCTGTGCCACTCCCCGTAGCGCCCCAATAAGACAATAGGAGCTATTTGATGCTCACCCTGAAAGTAACAGCGGGTAAAGGCCCATTCCTATAATTATTAGAAACACAATCAATGTAAAATCTATTTGAATCCCGGAATAAGGTATAGCCATCCAACCCAGAAGCATCAAAGCCAGACTTATGGCGGGAGCAACAGAGAATACTCTAATGTTTCTCTTTTCCGGTGCGATATTCTCTTTAAAAAATAGTTTTACAGCATCCGCAAATGGTTGAAGTAGACCTACATAGGACACTTTATTAGGCCCTTTACGAGACTGCCTCAATCCTAAAATTTTTCGTTCTATTAGGGTTAGGAATGCCACATTTACTAACACTGGAATAATCACTCATAATATATTTAAACCTCTCATAAGAATTACTTTAGGAACCACCTTCACGACTTCAATGTGACGCTCTTCTTAAGCTACAAAAGTTTATATAAATAATAATATTAATAAAAAAATCTACTAACATTGTTACTATCTCTCTCAGTATAGTTATGCTTAGATCCATTTTTGGTATAAGCTATTTAAGGGCCATCGGGAATGTATATTTTTGTGAATGAGAAATTGCTAAATTGGGTAGACTAGCACTCAGGTTCGCAATAGTGATTGATAATTATTGTTTAGCCTTTATGTTCACTGTGAGATTAATTTCTAGGTGTATCTATATGTTTTCTCGCTCCTATATGGGGCATGAAAAATTTTTTTTGCGATTCCATTTGTTGGTTCTAAGCTTCGTATTTTCTATAATCCTTTTAATTATTAGGCCAAACCTAGTTAGCCTATTATTGGGATGAGACGGCCTAGGTATTACCTCTTATCTTCTAGTAATTTATTTTCAAAGAAGAAAAGCCTATAATGCAGGTATAATTACTGCTCTAACTAACCGAGTTGGAGATGTGCTAATTCTTCTCTCCATCGGGATACTAGGCTACATGGGGAGTTGAAACCTTTATGCTTTAACTCATTCCTCCATCGACATTTTTGGAGTAGTGAGCTTAATCAGCCTAGCCGCCCTCACCAAAAGAGCCCAGATTCCTTTCTCGGCATGGCTGCCAGCCGCCATGGCTGCTCCTACCCCAGTTTCTGCCCTAGTCCATTCATCTACCCTAGTGACTGCTGGTGTTTATCTTCTATTTCGATTTCAACCAATTCTTAGAGCGCATAGAATTAGCTCTGTTGTAATATTCTTAGGGTGTTTAACCATATTTATGGCAGGTATGGCAGCAATAGTAGAAATAGACATAAAAAAGATCGTAGCCCTTTCTACATTAAGACAATTAGGGGTGATAATAATATCAATAGGAGCCGGATTAATTAGTGTTGCTTACTTCCATCTCCTTTCTCATGCCTTTTTTAAAGCCTTATTATTCATAACTGTAGGAGCCATAATTCATATATCAAGAGATTATCAGGACATACGAAAAATTAGGCTTCTAAGGAAGAGATGTCCTACCACATTAAGGTTTAACCTGAGGGCCAACTTAAGCTTATGTGGAATCCCTTTTACTAGTGGATTTTACTCGAAGGATAGGTGTATCGAGCTGTATGTGGGGGCCTCTTCTGTCTGGTCTCTGTCCTTAATTTTTTACTTGTCAACAGCCCTTACCGTCGCCTACACCGCCCGATTTATTATAGTAGTCTTCTTAAGAAGCCCCCGATCAGCCTCAATTATCTGAAGAAATGATAAAGATAGTTATATGCTTCTATCAATGAGGGGCCTTTTCCCATTAGCTTTAATAGGAGGAAGCCTATTATTGTGAGCCCTGTTTTGGTCTGAGCCCATATCATCCATAAGAATTTTAGAAAAGAACACTACTATTATAATAATCCTGATAGGGGCCACACTAGGAACATTTCTAAGGTCCCGATCTAATTCCTCCTCCCCTACCTCCCACACTCTGTTGTGAGGGGCCATATGGTCTTTACCTTTAATTTCTTCCCGAATATTCAACCTTTCCAGATTGAGCCTAAGAGGAATAAATCGGAGAACCTGCGACCAACTATGATTGCCCTACATATTAGTGTGGCAATTAGAAATTAAGCCAAAGAAATCAAGTCTAATTTTAAGAGGGGCCAAATGGCCACTAATAATAGGACTTGGGTTTATTTTCAGGCTGATTGGTAGAGTTTTATTATATTTACATGTGATAAATCTCTCTATCTACTACGACTTCAAAAATCGTTTTACACGTAAAATCAAATAAATTATTATTACAGGAAACAACAGCATAATCTGCCAAACTACCGCCCTACCTCTAATAGAGGGAGCTCTTCAAATACTTAGTCTTGTCTCCCTAGACAGCCAATATAGACCCATACGTAAGTAAAGAAACACAAAAACCACTGCTCCTCATAAAAGGGCCACCACCATAACTACCTCTTTTGCCATAATTATTGAAGAAATAATTCTAGCTTTAGCATAGAATCCGATAAAAGGAGGAACCCCTGATATACTGAACAAGGAGAAAACTACCAACCTAATAGTTAAAAATTTTAAATTAGTTGAAGTCAATATTGATAAACTATCCTTCCCAGAGCAAGAGAAAATGGAACTAATAATATAAAAACTAATCCTGTAAGCCCCTAAAAAAATATATATTAACATTAATTGGCCCCTAGCCACTATTCACCTTAGCCCTAGAACAGAAGAGTACACCAACAGCTCTTTAAAATAATTCCTGTTAAGAGCCCCTATTACCCTTACTACAACCCCTACTATTGTTGCTAAGCCCAGCCATTCTCCCCCCATCTCTATAATAATAAATAAGGGAAGAATTTTTTGAACTGAGGATAAATAAAAAAATACCTCTCATTCAATCCTCCTAACTAAATTAACTATTCAAAATTGGAAGGGGGCTATAGCCAGCTTTATTATAATGGACACCACAACTAAATTTAAAAAAAATGTTCTCCCTAAGAATCTACATGCCACACAGCTAAATAAAAACACAGCAGAGCCAATTCTTTGAATCAAAAAATATTTACATCTCCCTCAAACGCCCCCCATTCCTCTAAACACAAATAGTGAAACGAATCTTAGCAAGTTAAGCTCTAAGGCCACTCAAACCCCCAGCGTAGATTCTGCCCTTAGCCCCACAATAATTCTCACCCCCCATATTCTGATTGCCAATGAAGTCCTAAAAAGATTAAATATTTGTGAAATTAATTTAAACTGTAAATTTAATAAAGAGATTAATCTCATTCACAAAATGTTTTCTATATTTAAAACCCATCCCGCCTTAAAAATTATCAACGGCGCCTTAATTGACTTACCCTCACCAATTAATATTAATGCTTGATGAAATTTTGGCTCACTCCTGGGACTATGTCTAAGGCTTCAATTGATCACCGGTGTCTTTTTGGCTATACATTTTACGGGAGATATTGGCGCATCTTTTGAGAGAGTGAGACACCTTTCACAAGACGTTCCCAATGGGTGACTTTTGCGCACTTTCCATGCTAATGGAGCTAGCTTTTTCTTCTTCTGTCTATACTTCCACGCAGGGCGCGGAATTTATTACGGGTCATATTCATTTCATATAACTTGATCAATTGGGACTGTCATTCTATTAATAGTAATAGCCGCTGCTTTTTTAGGGTACGTCTTACCTTGAGGACAAATATCTTTTTGGGGCACCACAGTTATCACTAACTTACTTTCCGCTATTCCTTATATTGGAGACGATGTAGTAATATGGCTATGGGGAGGATTCGCAGTGGGAAACCCTACCTTAAAGCGATTTTTTGCTTTCCACTTCTTGGTCCCTTTTATTGTTACCGCATTGGTAATAGTGCACCTATTATTTCTTCATCAAAGGGGATCTAACAACCCATTGGGGTTAGCTTCAGATATAAGTAAAATTCCATTCCAGCCTTATTTTACTATAAAAGACTTATTAGGCTTCTTTATCCTATTAATATTATTAGGGTGGCTAGTTCTAAAGTCCCCATGATTGTTGGGAGACCCTGAAAACTTTATTCCGGCAAACCCATTAGTCACCCCTATCCATATCCAGCCAGAGTGATATTTTCTTTTCGCCTATGCTATTCTACGGTCTATTCCTAATAAATTAGGAGGAGTGGTAGCCTTAGTGGCTGCCGTGCTTATTCTTTTAATTCTTCCACTACTACCTACCCCAAAATTTCGTAGACTGAGGGCTTACCCTATCTCCCGAGCTTACTTTTGAAGACTAATTGGAACGATTGGCTTACTAACTTGAATTGGGGCTCGGCCTGTAGAAGAGCCTTACGTAATTACTGGCCAATTACTTACTATCTATTATTTTACCTACTTTTTTGTTTCATTTAAAACCCAAAAAGAATGAGATAAACTTCTATTGTAATTCAATGGGAATATTCATATTTAACGCTTAAAGCTAAGGCACTAATCTGCCACCATTGATTTAGTAGTTTAATTAAAATTTGAGCTTGTGGTGCTTAAGATATAATTTCTAGGTTAGTATTCAATTATGATATTTGATTTGCAATCAAAAGGTGGTTTAACCATTTTATGCCTGATTAAAGGATTATCGTGATATGATAAATAATGCCTTTGCTCTAAGAAAAACGAAATTTCGTTCTAGATTTCGGCTCTAGATTTGGCTAAGCCTCTTCTTTAGTATATGAGTATATTTTATTGCAAATAAAAAGGACGTAAGAAGATATAACAATCTTGCTTTACATTTTTTGTGTTTTAGCCATAAGAGGCTTATTTAGGGCTTCCCTGAGTTCGCTTATAGTGTCTTTCACTCTTCCAGTAGTAATGGTGTTAATAACAGGGATAGTGCTAGACTCTAGCTTATGTGTAAACTCAATCTTTCTAAACTCTTTTTCCTCCTCTTTAGTCTTTCTATCCCTAATTATTACAGTTCTTATGGTAATTTCAATTACCCAAGATTTTTTACAGCCTAAGCTATTAATTTTATGCTCAATACTTCTTTTAATAATCTTAATCTGAACATTTTATTGTCCCTCCTTATTTATATTTTATTTCCTTTTTGAGGCTTCTTTAATCCCAATCTTTATAATGATTTTAGGGTGAGGGTACCAGCCAGAACGAACCCCTGCAGCTATAGCTATGTTAATGTACACTATCGCTGGCTCCCTGCCACTTCTCTTAATAATTTTATACTTTAAAGAACAAAGAAGTTACAGATTTCTTCTAATACCATATATGCCCACCCCAATTAACCTTCAAAGGAATGTCTTATCTCTTCTCCTTCTTTTAGGTTTCTTAATTAAATTTCCTATATTTTTATTCCATTTATGGCTCCCCAAAGCCCACGTAGAAGCGCCAATAGTGGGGTCTATAATCTTAGCTGCTCTTTTGTTAAAACTGGGGGGATATGGAATATGGCGTTTATTAGTTTTCTGCTCAAGAACAACGTTTCTAAGAATCACCCAATGAATTGCTATACTTGGAGGAGCGATTATTGCCATTTTATGCTTACGCCAAACAGATATAAAAGTAATAATTGCCTACTCCTCCGTAAGACATATGAGAATGGCCATCGCCTGTCTGGCAAGAATAACTTTCCTAGGATTTTTATCTGCATTTTTTTTAATAATTGCTCATGGAATTTCTTCTTCAGCCATATTTGCTGGAGCAAATTATATCTATCTTATGCAGCACTCACGAAATATACTTATTTCAAATGGTTTGTTGAGATTTGCCCCTCCCATCACTATACTATGGTTTTGTGTTTGCCTAGGAAATATGGCAGCCCCGCCTACTATTAATTTATTAAGAGAAATTTGAGTAATCTCTTCTCTAAGGCCTACAGGTTGACCTTTAATAGGAGTATTCGCAATCACTTCATTCTTTGCTGTTGCCTATACATTAGTGATTTATTCCTCCCCCCATCAAGGGCAACTATTAAGCTCAATTTCCTCCACAGCATTGGCCTCTTTTAAGCCTTATATTCTATTAACTCCTCATATTTGATTCCTTGTGTTTGCCGTTATTTTATTGTTTTAATAATTATTTTAATTTCCTTGACTCTCTTCATAGTCTTATTAAGACTGATTATTATTATTTTAGCCTTTATCTTAGGAATTAAGTCCACTTACGAAAAAGAAAAGTTAAGCCCATTCGAATGCGGATTTCATCCACAATCTTCCTCTCGAAGCCCTTTCTCCATACATTTTTTTTTAATCGCAATTGTATTTCTTATTTTTGACATTGAATTGGTTCTCCTTTTTCCTGTCCTTATTCTATCTTTTATAAAACCCATCTCCCAAATTTTATTTTTAATTCTATTATTCCTCCTCAGTATTGGAGTATTCTTGGAATGGTCACAAAAAATATTAGACTGAACAAATTTTAAATAAAGCTTTAAGCACTTTGTTGTTACCAAAGAGAAGGGTAACCCCTATTTAAAGTTAGGAATATTTCCTTAAAATTATTTTCAAAATAATTATCTAAACTTTATCAGGAGCTTCTAACTCCTATCTAGCGATTTTCGTTAAGTTTAAAGAAAATTCTACTTTAGAGAGAAAATCTAATATGTAAACACCTTTTAAACTAAGTGAACCCATCTCTTAATTGACAATTAAAAATTTTTATTAAACTAACTTTTTAGGATCGTCTCTACTCAAACCTCCAAAGTTTGTATTATATTTTAACTACTAAAAAGGAGAAATCTCTTCAAATGGTTATGAGCCATATAGCTTATATAGCTTATCCAAAAAAGCAAATATTTTAGGCACCCTGTTATATCTATGGGTGAGTGGCGGCAACCTATGTACTAATTCTAATGACGCCGCAGATGCTTTTGAACAAATAGCAGGCCGTCGGGACACCATAGACTCTCATAAAATAAAAACAAAATAAAATACAGAAACCGTAGTTACTAAAGAGCCCGCCCTTGAGACTACATTTCACGTAGTAAGACCATCCGGATAATCTGAATATCGTCGAGGTATGCCAGCTAATCCTAAAAAATGCATAGGAAAAAATGTCAAATTAACCCCTAAAAATATTACAAAAAATTGAATTTTTAACCACAAAGAATTTATAGTAAGCCCTGTAATAACAGGAAACCAATTCACAAACCCCGCCATTAAAGCAAACACCGCCCCTATTCTAAGAACATAATGAAAATGCGCCACCACGTAGTAAGTGTCATGAAGCACTACATCCAACGAAGAATTGGCCAAAACAATTCCAGTAAGCCCTCCCACAGTGAATAAAAACACAAACCCTAAAGACCACAACATAGGCGGCCTGAAAGATATCCGTACCCCGTAAAAAGTTCCTAATCAACTAAAAATTTTAATTCCTGTTGGCACCGCAATAATTATTGTTGCAGTAGTAAAATACGCACGAGTATCTGCATCTAACCCCACGGTAAACATATGATGTGCTCACACCACAAACCCTAATACCCCGATAGCCGCCATTGCGTAAATTATCCCTAACACTCCAAATGGCTCTTTCTTAGCAGTTTCCTGACTAATAATGTGGGAGATAAGACCAAACCCTGGTAAAATCAAAATATAAACCTCAGGATGACCAAAAAATCAAAATAAATGCTGATAAAGAACTGGGTCCCCTCCTCCTGCTACGTCATAAAACGCTGTATTTAAATTACGATCTGTTAAAAGCATAGTAATAGCTCCCGCTAAAACTGGTAGAGATAAAAGAAGTAAAACCGCAGTAATTAGTACTGACCAAGCAAATAAGGGGACATTATCTAGTCCTATCCCTAATGCTCGAAGATTTCCCACGGTTCTAATAAAATTTACTGCTCCTAACAAAGAAGAAATCCCCGCTAAATGTAAAGAGAAAATAGCAAAATCCACCGATGCCCCTGCATGCGCAATATTTCTCCTCAATGGTGGGTATACTGTTCATCCTGTGCCCGCCCCTCTCTCTACTAACCCCCTTAATAGTAAAAGAACTAGAGCAGGTAATAAAAACCAAAATCTTATGTTGTTTAAGCGAGGAAAGGCCATATCTGGGGCCCCTAATATTAGGGGCACCAATCAGTTTCCAAACCCTCCAATTAAAATAGGCATTACTATAAAAAAAATTATAATAAAGGCATGAGCCGTCACTACTACATTAAAAATCTGATCATCCCCTACCAAAGAACCAGGAGCTCCTAGCTCTAAACGAATAATTATCCTTAATGCTGTGCCAATCAACCCTGCTCACGCCCCAGCAATTAAATAAAGAGTGCCAATGTCTTTGTGATTACATGACCACAATCATTTTATGTACGACAAGTTTATATAAATATGTCAAATTTAATTCGCCACCCTTATCACTTAGTTGATGAGTCACCTTGGCCCCTAGTAGCAGCCATTGGTGCCTTCTTTATCACCTCAGGTTTAGTGAAATGATTTCACTGCTACTCTTGGTCTCTGATAGCCTGGGGGCTTTCCTTAACCCTGATTGTAATAGCCCAATGGTGACGTGACGTAATAAGAGAAGGCGCCTTCCAAGGACAACACTCTTCTCTAGTGGAATTAGGTCTTCGATATGGGATAGTTTTATTCATTATTTCCGAAGTTCTCTTTTTTAGCTCTTTCTTTTGAGCTTTCTTTCATAGAAGACTAGCGCCTACAGTAGAATTGGGCTCCACATGGCCACCCTTAGGAATCAGCCCCTTTAACCCCTTAGAGGTGCCCCTACTAAATACCATTATTCTCCTCTCATCTGGAATTAGGGTTACTTGGGCCCATCATGCATTAATATCAGGAAACCATAATAGGGCATTTCAGGGACTTCTCCTAACTGTGATTTTGGGTATCTATTTCACCTGTCTTCAAGCTTTAGAATACTTCGAGGCATCCTTTAGGATTGCTGACGGGGCTTACGGGACTACATTTTTCGTGGCTACAGGATTCCACGGGCTCCATGTGATTATTGGCACAATCTTTTTACTAGTTTGTCTAGTTCGAATTTTCAAAGGTCACTTTAGAGCAGCCCATCACTTTGGCTTCGAAGCAGCTGCTTGATACTGGCATTTCGTTGATGTGGTATGGTTATTTCTTTACATTACTATCTATTGGTGAGGTGGAGCATAGCTTGATAGTATAGTTTTACATCTCAATTACAATGAGAAGACAGAATTTTCAAGAAAGAATAGTTTAAAAAGAATATTAATTTTGTAAATTTGAGGTGATTTTCTTCTTTCTAGTTATAAGACAGCTATTATTTGTTTACTAAAGATTTTTCATGAACAAAGAGTTTATCCTCAGTTTCTATTTTTTAAAAAGACTTACAGGAGCTAATCTAGTGCCAGCACCTGCGGTTACACTAGACCTTAACAAATTATTTGTATTTAATAAAATTAATGCTTTAAAGTAAAATTTTTTTAATTAATAAATTTAAAAATAAAAATCATTCTAAGAACAGGGATTAGTGCCCCTCTACTAGCGCAACTTTATTAGGTACTGTTTACCCTAATAAACCTAATTTTTATGGGCGTGTTTTTTCTTACCAGAGAAACTTGTATCAAGATACTCCACAATATTATCTACTCTCCCTTAACTTATGTGTGACTGTTAAAATACATTTTCATAAATAATTTTATAATCAAGCTTCATGTAGTAGGAAAAGAATTTATGAGTTGCATTTCAGCCTATAAAAAAATTAATAATATTAGGATTTGTTAGTAGCCCTAAAAAGATTAATATGTCAAAAACAACTTCATATTGTCCGTCACTCTCCTAGGAGATAAGTCGTAGCAAAGTAACTAATGTGGAAACGCTAGTTTAATTTTATTCTAGAAATAATTCTTAGGGCCCAAATGATTATCAGTTTAATATTTCTTAAAAGAATTAATCCACTACCCCTCAGACTAATTTTAATTCTTTTAGCTCTGGTAGAAGGTATACTTATTTGAGGACTAGTATCCAAATGATTAGGTTTAGCTTTAATTATAGTTTTTGTTGGTGGAATAATAGTTGCTTTCCTATATGTTTCTTCGTTAGCCTTTAACCTAAAATTTCAAATATTCTTCTCCCTACCTGGACTTTTTATTTTAATAATCCTAACCTTCCTAAAACCAACAAAAATTCTAAAAGATTTCTCCGGAAATTTTGCAGTTTCAGTTTATTCCTCTATGTCTTCTTTCTTGTTAGTTTTTTTGATTATCTACTTATTAATTGTTCTATTTTTAGCCGTTAAGATTACAGAGTCCTTAAAGGGGTCCCTTGCTCAAAAATTTTAACTTCTTTCCTATTAATTATTTTCTTCCAAATATCTATTATTCTACTTCCATCTTCCTTAATAGGATTCATTTTTCTTATATTAATCTCCCTAGCCACTTTAAAATTTGCATTCAGCCTAAACCACGTTCTTCTGATGCTCCTTACTCTAGAATTTTTTACATTAGCTGCTTTCCTTCTAATCTCTTTCTCCCTTAGTCAAGGAGTAACTCCTCTATTCTTTGTATTTGGCTTCCTCACACTAGCAGTTTGTGAAGCTAGATTAGGACTATGTATTTTAGTAAACATCGGACGCAATAAAGGAAATGATATGCTACCATTATTCATTTTTAAGTTAAATAAACTAAAAACCTTCAAAGTTTTAAATGCTAAGCAAAATCATTATTTAGTATAACTATTACACTTAATTTCCAATTTAGAGATCTCTGAATTCTTGATTGGCAGAATAGTGCATTAAGCTTAGAACTTAAATATAGATTTCTATCGAAGGGGAAAAAAAGTTTTTACCTTTTAACAGAGAACTCTCCCCCTTCAATCCCTCAAATATCCCCCATAAATTGACTAATGTTATACATTTTTTTCTCCTCCCTTTTATTTTGTGTCTCAAGTAAAATTTCCCTTCTAAATGACTAATCTTTTTTCCACTTTTGACCCTCAATCTTGAGCTTCCTTTAGATTAAACTGGCTAGCTGCTGCCATCTGTCTATCAATCATCCCTCCTATTTTTTGAGTTTCACCTAATCAAATTAAAACCTCTTTTACCCAAATTATTTGGTCAGTAAAATCTGAATTTTCAGCAATCCTTGCCCCTAAATCAACCCCAGGATTTCTCACTGTCCCCTTAGCATTATTTATTTTTATTATAATTAATAACTCATTTGGGCTTATCCCTTATATTTTCACTTCATCCAGACACCTCACATTTACTATTGCAATAGCATTGCCCCTATGGTTGGGACACATAACTTTGAGCGCAGTAACGACCCCTTCCAACATGCTCGCCCATTTAGTGCCATTAGGAACTCCTCCTGTCCTAATACCTTTTATAGTCCTTATTGAAACCATTAGAAGAGTTATCCGCCCATTAACCCTATCCGTACGATTAGCTGCCAACATAATCGCTGGACATCTTCTTCTCACCTTATTAGCCAACAATGGCCCCCAAAGTACTAGTTGAATTCTTATCAGAATCTTGTCCGCTCTAGTTCTCCTTGGAATTTTAGAATGCGCAGTAAGCCTAATCCAAGCCTACGTATTTAGGGTGCTTTCAACCCTTTATTTAAATGAAGTAAACTCCCACTACTTAAATTAATCTAATTTACTCCTTTCCCCTACTTATCCGCATCTTCTTTTTTAATCTGGTGCATCATAATCTACTAATTAAATCCAGTAAAGAGAGCCCGAATGAGACTTACCTTATTGGGATTGCTCAAAGTGGAAAAGCTTCCTCAAATCCCCATAAGAAGTGATACGCTATCAACGCCTCAGATCTGGTTATAATTTTTTTATTTAACTATTACCTTAGAAAAACAAAACACTAAAGAGGATAAGCCCTTTAGATATCTTCTATTGCTCTTAAAGATTTAATAATAATCTAACCGTCAACTCTCACTAAATAAATTTATTAAATTAGCCCCCTTCACTCCTATAATATTTATGGTAAAATAATTATCTCACTCACAGTAAAATAATAATCATTATTTTTAAAAAATCTATTTAAATTTTTCTTAAATCTACTAATATTGTATCAGACTGTTTACCAAAAACCTTTTCTTAGAAAGATATTGCCTGCCAAATGATTTTTTTAATGGCCACTTAGGTGCTAAGGTAGCATAATCACTAGTTAATTAATTGTTACCAAGAATGAACGGCCCCCCTGTTACAAAATGTCTTTAATTTAACAAAAACTTTAACCTTAGAAGAAATCTTCTATAGATATTTATAGACGAGAAGACCCTAAAACCCTAATTTTCTTAAATTACACAATTATATAAAATTTAATTGGGATAATTAAACTCTATAATAATCTAAATTGCTCCTAAAAGACCCCCCCAGACTAACTAAATAGGGTACCTTAGGGATAACAGCATAATTTAGGAGATAGCCCCCATAGGCTCCTAAGCTTATGACCTCGATGTTGAATTAAGACACCCAAGGCGCAACCGCTTAGTGGGTTAAGGTCTGTTCGACCTTAAAATCTTACATGATTTGAGTTCAAATCGACGCAAGTCAGATTGGTTTCTATCTTAAAATTGTTTCTTAGTAACCAGTACGAAAGGAAAGTTATTAAATTTACTTTTATTTATTGCGGCGAAAGATTTCTTTACCTCGGATTAATCCTGAAAAATGGAAGAAGGACTTGGTACGCGAGTGATGGCCCGGTAGTCGGAAAAATACGAGGGGGAGATAAAAAGTGCCATGGATAAATTTGTTACAAGGCGCCTCATAGCGGCTGATATGCCTATTTTGAAGATTAGAAAATGTATTCCACCAACCCCTACGGGGGGGGGGGGGGGGGGGGGGGTGAAAACAACGAACCAATTCGCA
>JAAUXV010204102.1_pt1 | contig 13294 bp, 15 predicted proteins | sample 7278181 | NCBI WGS metagenome assembly JAAUXV01 (sample SAMN14350114, study PRJNA611818) | marine sediment metagenome | isolation source: surface marine sediment (2.1m) | place: French Polynesia: Moorea | collected 2018-08
CATCAGGTGGTCTAACATTGGCGCTGCCGTTGATGGCAACAGAGAAGGGAATTGGATATCGACAATTCTGGTACTGACATGCATTGTACATAGGCCTGGCCAACATATTTTTCAGTTGTTCACCACCAACCAAACATAAATTGCATCTTTTGTTGCCAGACGTACAACTTGATGTGTGGAGTTGTGGAAACCAAGACAGACGGAACCGAGGTCGTGATTGCAAACGGGAAAGGTGAATCAAGGGTTCTCAACCTCGGAAAAAACACCTGGAAGAAAGGACCCAAGACGCCATTCATATATGACTACAAGGTATGCAAAAAGAATTAAGCGCTGAAAAAAAAGTGTGCAGATAAAATCTCCACAAAAAGAACCCTGGAGACAAGCTTCCCAAGGTGGCCCAGCTGAAGAGCACCTTCCTGACTATTGGCAGGGACGGCTCCGATCCATCAATGGGAATTGTCCACGAGTTCAGCCGTGACGAGTATGGGTTTGTGGAGAGGAAGAGAGGCGCTGAGTTTGCAGTGACGGACGCTGCGGTGGTGGTCATGTACAAAGAAAAAGAAGAGGAGGGGAATGGCCTCAAGCTTCCGCCAGAGAACACCACAGCATGTCCGTGATTTTCAAAAAAAAAAAAAAGATCGAAAATTGTACAGTACATGATTGGACCAGACCCAAAAAGCTAAATGAATACACTGATACATCACTCTGCAACAAAAGAGAAATAGTACTCGAAACATATCCCTTCTGTAAACGCTAGGGTGGGGGTTGAGGAACCTCTATAAATTGAATCAGGAAAAGGCGGGATCGACGCACGAGCTTCGAGACTTCCGATCTTTTCCATCTTCACAGGAGTAACAAAAAAACAATGCCGTCCGCATTCTCAGTCGAAAGGTGTTTCTTCTCGGCTCTCTCGCTTTCACCAAATTAGATCCTTAACTTTCTCCGTCTGCAGCAGAAGCCTCCCTGACCAAACTCGTTAAAGTGTTGCCCGCCTCGGGGTAATTGTTCCCACCTTCTCTCTTTCTTTATTTTTGCTTAACTAACTCGGGAATCATTAGTGTGTGACCCGTCGAAATCCGGGGAAAGCAGTTAGGAACTCATTTCCGGAAAGTTTGGAGTAAATTGCCCAGTTCTTTTATTATGGCGATAATTGACGATTCTTTTCCATTAAAATACGAGGTATGGCAATATCTTGGCTAGCTTTATTTCCGCGTTATCCCTTTTTGCGTTCAATAAACATGTTAAGAACTTTTTTTGAAAAAAAATTTCTAGCAAAGAGTATCCTCCACTGGAAACTGCTTCGACCCTCGGCCTCCTCAGGCGGGCTTCACTCTCTCGATCCTCGCCAAAAATGTTGAAAGCGGGAATGTGACACGTCCGACGCCGCCGCCGCCGCTTTTTCGTGGATGGGGCGGAATCAGGCGAGTATTTTCCGTGTTTTCCGGCGATTTCGACTCCGGCTCTCTCGCCACTATCGGATTCGATGGCGCGCCTCAATAAATTAGAAAATCCGGTCATTTTGCGTGTGGAGCACCTTTTTTGGATTGTCCCCATTTTCGAAACGAAAAGTCTTTTCTAATAAACAGCAGTAATTAAGTGCACCCTGACCTCTCAAATAGGTCCTATGCATATCTTGAACTGGTCCCAGCAGTTGGCTATTAGGACCATGCCTTCCAAAGCCACGGAGAAGGAGGGGTCCCATGCCAAATTGCAACGGAGCCGCTGCGAACAACAACAGGCCTTCCTCCCCCTGTTTCGTTCCTCAGGGTGGGGGAAGGTAATCGTGTTTTACCACTGCCCCGTTCACATACATGGGCATAGGGTTAGACGTCGGCCTGGTGTAGCTTCCCCCCCCCTCGAAATTTTATTTTGAGAGAAGAAAAGAACAGACTTTTCTCTTGACTACCAAGGGAGAACAAAACTTGCGGATCAACTTCTTGCATTCTTAGTGCTCTCGCACGCTCCTTCCTTTTCCACTATAGCTCCCTCCCTTGGAACGACGACCGCCCGTGTCATGGGACCAAGTTATTAAAAACCGCACGTAGCAAAAGACCGGAAAGTAATAACAAGGCCACCGCAGCGGTCGCTTCGTTGGTAGGAAGAGGAGGAGGAGGAGGAATCGCGTGAGCGAGAGGCGCTAATCAGACTCCTTTCCCGCCCCCCAAACAAAGCCGAGAAAAAAGTGAAAAGGGAGGAAATGGGAAACAGGGAAAAGGTCCACAAGCGAGGAGAAGAACCAGAACGACTTAAAATCGACTAACTTTTTAAAACTCCTTACAAAACCAGGTTTGTCCTATTGGAAGGCAAGGCAGGCCTTCTTTAGGAAGAGATCAGCAAAACAAACGCCAAAAATGGAAGACTCCTCTTCTGCTGTACCCCAGAAAGGGCGGCAGCTAGGCACTTCCTCCTCCTCCTCCTCTTCCCAATCCGAATGATGGGTTTTCCTCCTCTCTCTTCTTCCATTTGGAGCTCTCTCCCTCCTCCTTCCTTAATCCCACCTTTTCCCGTCTTCCTCTTCTCTCCCTCCACCTTTTTTTCCTCCCATCGCTCCTTTCGAGTGAGAGCGGGAAAGAGATCCGCCTCTTCCTCTTCCGCTGCGTAGCTCACCTTTTCTTCCTCCGTCTTCTTTGCCTACTTTTTGCACACCGGAATGGAATTCGCCAATATGTGCAAAATGATGCCAACATTTTGATACCCATTGTAATTTCTTATCAAATTGCTCAATTTCCTTGTTCCCTTGTTCCTTTTTTCGGGTGAATTTCTTTCCGTTGCAGGCGTCCGGCGCTTTCTTTTTTTCCCCCTTCCTATTCTTTCTTTTCCGGCGGAAGAAGATGACCTTCCGCGCGGGAGAAAAAGAGGAAGAAGGAAGAGATCAACAGCTCCTCTTTTCTCTTTTGCGGTCTCTTCTTCGTTCAGCGACCCAGAAGAGATGAGGGATTTCCTCCTTTGGCGGCGGCGAAAATGGGGGCTCTGGATTAGCGGCCATCACCACGGCCAAGAAGAGCCTTCTCTTCCACTTTCGTTTTTTCTCCAGTGTCTTTGCCTCCCGCCTTTCCCCCCCCCTTACTCTACGGTTTTTCTAGGCAGTGCCTCCCTCCCTCCTGGCAAAGGTGGTGGTGGGCTGCATTTGGCCCCGCGGCAAAGCCGCCCGGGGCACTAAAAATCTGCTCGTAAGAAGAAGGGTTCAGGATATGTCGAGGATTTGCCACTGTTTCAGGTGTGAAGAGAAGCAAAAGCATACAGCACAAGAAATATATCAATATATCGTCGAATTCTAGCCTCTGGCCCCTTCCACCAAGGTCGGGAGACCCACCTGGGGGCTGATGGGTTATTTCCCCCCTTTTCTTGGTTGCACCATGTTGCCATTGCTGCCATGCTGCCATTGCATCCCTCGCTTGGATTTCCATAATATTCAAGCAGCAGTGGCAGCAAAGGGTTTTTTTCCTTTGTGCTTTTATGCTTTTTCCTCCCGCCGACGGCCTTCGCAGGTGGCTTCAACTTGAAGCATCCTAAAATAGAAAACAGTGCTTGAAGCAACACCAATTAGAAACAAAAAAAACCTTTTCAATAATACGTATGTTCAATGAAAGTCTTGGCTATGTTGAGCGTCGACGTTGTACGTACATAGCATATTATCAGTCTTACTTCCTCCTCCCTTATCAGAGCTGGACCAGCCAATGAGGGCTCCTCCTTCCGTACTACTGTACTGTAGGAAGCCGGAAGTGAAGAAGGGCCTCCAGTCCAAATCCTTTGCGGCGCTCCCAAGGGAAAGAAATTATTCACGTCTAGGTCAGTCTCTCCCCTGAAAAAAGATCCAAATTTGTGTCGACCAGTATGCCAGTGGGACACCGAGGAACGCCCGCCGCCGTGTGTACCAAATCCCCCAAGTACGTCCGCGGCCGCTTTCCGGAAGTCGTGTTTTCCTTCCTCCTCCTCCTCTTGGGCCTGTAGCGGAGGCCCGCCCCGATAGGATTGGCTGGGGTGAATGGGAGGGTGGACAAACACATCCTCTTTTCCCTTTTCCTCTCTGTCTTCCCTATTACGGCGAGCGGGCTGCGTGCTATGGGCTATGTAGGAGGAGGAGGGGGAGACCGCCCGCTGCCGCCGAGGAAGGATGGCTGGGAAATTGTCACAGATTGGACAACTTGTACGCTATTCAGTGGAGAAAAAAGTGTTTTTGGCCTAGCTTTGTTGAACCTCGCACTTGAGCGTTTGACGACTTGGCTAGAAGCGGCCGCCACTGTCGGCATCGTCTCCCGCGGTTTTCTTCCTCTACGCCAGAGACGAGATAGGGATGTCCCCAACCCACTTAACGATGTCTCTTTTAGCCGCCGTCTCGAGAGCTGTAACCCGTTGTGTCAGCGGAAACAGGAACTTTGCAGAAGTCTCGGCCGGAAAGAGCAGGCATGCTTAATTGTTGCTTTTATAATTGCCTTGACATATAGCAAAGGAAAGTCCTTACAACGTCAAAAATCGTAATATTTAAGTTCCTAGAAACCAATGGTCTTTTTCGCTTTATTTGAACTACCGGTAGAATACATAAGACAATGACAGCTCCAGCAGTTTTTTCAAATGTCAAAGTAAAGGCGATGAGAAACTTTGCAATACGCCGACCTATTACATTTCCATTGTCTCGAACTCAAATGGGACATTTCTTGCCCTTTTCGCTACATGCAGTACTGAACAGTAAACCACCCACGTACATAGCCTTACCTATGAAGCGCTTTCGCCGCTGCCTTCTCCTCTTTGACGAAAGAAGAGGAGATAGAGAGAGCGAGAGGGGGAAAAGGCGTCGTCCGCAGGGACGCGCAGTCAACTTGTTGAGTTGGGAGAGGAAGGGAGGAAAAGGAAGAGAAAGGAGAAGCTGTACATTTGTAACCTGCTCATTGTAGTACTGTATACTAAGGTTCAAGTAGAAAGTGTACTACGGCATATAAAGTGAACTTTTTTTCCGAGTGCCCGCTGCTTCGGTTTCCGAGGAGAAAACACCCAAAGAACTTATCAGAACTACTACAGTCGAATAAGAGACCATTTTTCTACTCCTCCCTTTTTTTCGTGAGTGAGAAAGAGGCGGGCAAAATGTTTTCCCGGAGGCGGAGGAGAAAGAGGAGAAAGTTTTGACGACTGAAAATTCGAGGAATCCCCTCTTCATCCTCCTTTTCGCCGAAGGGAGACGATTGAAGAGGCCGACCCATATACAGAATAGAAACCAAATTAGGGAGGAGAAAAGAGTTGCAAAAACTGTGTCACTGCACACAACACCAAAAGCTCTTTGAAGAAGGAGAAGGAGAAAAAGAAACAGACAAAAAGCCGCCAATCTGGCGGGTCTACCAGATCTGGTAAGTCACATTTATGCCAAAATAGAGACGAAAACCAATATAAAGTGTCCTCACTCTTTCATAGGTGGAAGTGCCTCCCTCCGCCGCCGCCGCCGCTGCCGAGACCTCCTTGTCAGCCACGAACGCGGAGGCTTCTTCAGCCGAAGTGCCGCCGCCGTCGGCCGCGTCCTCATCCTCACCCTCGTCCTCTTCTTCGCCGTCATCTTCCTCTTCCTCTTCGCCGGCCAGCACAAACAGCAGGGAAGAAGGAGACGGATACGAGCAAGAAGAAGCAGAACAGGTGAACATGACGTTGCCATCGCCATTTTTCAATTCCATCAAAAATAACAATGATATTTCAGGACGACCACGTTTATTATTCAATCGGCGGCGGCGGCGGCAGCGAACGGAGGGAGGGCCAGGACGGAGGAGGAGGAGAAGGGGTTACGATAAATAGCGTGGCGAAAAAGAAGAATAAAAGTAAGAAGAGACTTCCCGGTCACCGCCTTGCTTCGAATCTGAAGAGGCGCCTTCTCATGCCAAGCGGGAGAGGCAGCGAGCAAGGGGGAACGTCCACTTTCAGGTATGATACAGTAAATTACTCGTATTAGACTGGATATGGAAATACAGTATACGGGAATTCAATGCAGGATGCTCCCGGAGCCCAATTTGTGGAGCGACCTCCGAGAGCGAGACAGGGAGTTGCACACGGAGGAGGTCTCGCCAATGATGACGGCTGCGGCTGCGGCAGCTGCGGCTGCTGCGTCCCTAGAGCAGCAGCAGCAACAACAACAACTGACGCAGCAGCAGCAGCAGGTGCTGTCCTCGTCGACCGCCTCCTCCTCCGCCTCCACCACGGTCGACCCCTGCAGAACGCTGCTGAGGTAAATTCAACAGAACTCAGTTTCTTGAACTTTTTAACTCTTGTGTTTTCACTGTTTTCAGATCCGGCGGCGGCGCGGGCAACATGATGCTCGGAGGCGACGGATTCAAGGAGGAAATGGAACTTCTTCACCATCACCGGGGCAATCCAAACGGGACATTAAACTCCACTCGCTCATCCGTGGCTTTGGTAACACACATTCATTTAACCTCACAAAGTATTAATCAAATACTCTAAATATTGGTATGATTTTTCCAACGACAGGGCGACGGCCACGGCACCATTGTCTCCCACCGCTCAGTGGCGGCGGCGGCGGCTGCTGCGGCCAACGCGCGGCTGGAGTCTTGCGGCGTCGCGGGTGGCCCGGGCCTCGGCGGCGGCGGGCAGGGCGATCCCTCGCAGATGACCCTTGGCCCTCCTCCACCTCCGGGCGTCACCCCGGGACCAGGGTCGGAGATAGACGACGCAGACTCGGTCAGAACCAAGCAGCAGAGGTGAGACTATTGGCGATTCCCCAACTTGACTCTTAACTTCTTGACTTGTTCCCACGCGCAATTCGTCGCGTTCGTCTCTCTCTTGTTCCCACGCTCTTCTCAACCGACCGACCCACTTAGCCACACACAACTAGCTACTCGTCTGTAAATGCCCCCTAACGTTCAAAGAGAGACGTTTTCGCTTGGGAAAAGTAGTACTACGCTCTAGTGAGAAGTGAGAATCCGATTAGCGCCTGAGGCAGTCTTGAATACTTGCAGAATTAGAAAGCAAATGTCCTGTATTTGACAGAAAGTAGTTAATGAAAATCAAATTCTGTTTTTTTTTCAGGTGGACTCGTCGCTGGTACCTTTTGGTGATCGTGCTGCTGTACATCGGGCTCTTGGCTAGCTTCAGCCTCAACGTGAGTCTCCTGCTGAGGAAGCAGCAGCAGCAGCAGGGGCATGGACAACAGAGGGCCACCGTGGCTGCGCCAGGCTCTGGGGTGCTGGTGGACTCAGGATCAGGTAAGAAGAACAGAAATGCACCTGCTTTCCCACTTAAGTGGAAATAATACTTTTTGAGGGGCAGAAGCTGGACTATTGTGCGCGTGCACACTGAGCAGACACACTTACTTCTATTCTCTTTTGTAATTGGGGCTGGTTTGGTATACTGTACTGCGCCGACTTAATTAGAATGCACCTGGTCTGCCTGCATTCATATGGGGATTTCGAGCCAACAACATGGATGGAGTGTGTGTCATAGATGACAGCTACGTACGTACATTGTCGTGCAATAGCCGTCCCGAAAAGGCAAAATTTCCCTGCGTGAGATTGCTACAAAACTTTGCTGGTGCTCAGTGTCAGTGGAGGTCAAAAATTTCTCCCTTTTTGTAACATTTGAAAGACTTATATTGGACTAGATAAATAATAGGAGTTCACTTTACCTACTTTGTCTAAAAACCAGCTCCGCCTGTTTTTTCCGTTCCTTCTTGCGTATGTGTGTTGTGAGGGAAGGGGAATAGCTGTGGCCGAGTTATGACTGCCCAGGCAGGCAGGCCACCCCTGGTATTATCGGCCCCAGCCCAGACCTCCTCTTTCCGCCCCGTCAATTCATCCCCGCTAGGGGTGGAGGGAGGGCCACTTTATGACCTGTCGAACAAGTCATCAAGTCGGTCCGCGGGAAGCGGAGGAGGAGGAAAGTAGGGATGGAGGAGGGTAGTCAGTCACTCGAGCGGCCACAGAGGGAAGAAGAAGGAGAAATGGGCCACCACTTTTTCACGCTTCCGTACTACCACCGCAGTTTTTACGCTGCTCTTGTACTTTCAAGAACTTGAAGCTTGTGCTTGGAAAGGCAGAATAACGAAAGGAAAAGATTGCCACAAAATGAACATACGTAATTTGATTCGAAGTTAGGTATTGCTTGTTGTTGTTTTTGAGGCTATGATGCGAGCAAATTCATCTTGCGTCATAGGATAAGTTAGTTGTTTTTCCAAAGCCTTTTTCGCCGACGCGGCGGCACCAGCAATAATTGACAACTTGGAAGGCTTGGACACAGAAAAAAGAGCCCCAAATGGGCGGTGGCATTAGTATTGGCAACTTGGTGGGCATATAAACAGCTAGGCCATAATTAGATTCGGGTATTAAAAAAGAGGCCCCCATTTTTCCCCTGACTGGCAGACTGACAACGCACTTTCCCCCCTTCGAAAAGTGAGAGGAGGGAGAAGAAATGGAGAATATGAAGGCACTCAAAAACCCATAAAAGCCGTGTTTTTTTCGTCGAAAAAGCCCCTCTCGGAAAATCATCGGGGAAAAACGTCAGAAGAAGCTGGAGCACAAAACACCAAAACAACAATGTGGCGGCGGGTGGAAGAAAATGGGGAAATGGGGGGAAAAGCAAAAAGGGAAACGGAAAGGCGCAACATGTCAGGCAGTGTTGGAGACTGTGGGAGTGGCTCGGAAAGTGACTGAGTGAGGCAGATTGTCGAATATCCAACTGTCCATCCGACTCCCCCCCCCTCCCTTCATATGGCTGCCACACAGCCCAACTTTTCTCTGGTACACTCATGCAGCAGTACGCGCCCCAAACCGAGTACCTTTGTAATCGCCTTATTCTGTACCTATACAGGCGGACGAGGCAGAAGGGAAAAACCCTGTAATTGCCTTTTTTCTTTTATTCTCTTTCCTTTCTCCCCTCCCCATCCCCTTTCCCCTCAGTGTAAAAAGATGAAAGGAGAAGGGAGTATTTTTGTCCATGTGTGTTTGGCCCACATATACTGCAGTGTAGTGTATGTGTGGCGTCGGCTGAGGCGATATTGTCACAATTTTCATTGTACAAAAAGAGGAGGAGGAGGAGGGTGCTTGAATATCGATTCCGCGTCCAATACCATACGCTGTATTCGAAGTGGATCGTCGGTTTTTTGGGCTGTACCAATAACACGGCGAGCCTTTTTTTCAAACCGTTTAAGTTGCGTATTTTTGCATGCCGAAATTCCATCGTCTTTTTTAATTTGCTCGCTCAGGTCTGAAAGTATCGCCCTCTGGGCAAAAATGATACCATAGTTTTGTATTGCCCACAAAGCTCCAATTCCCAGGAAAAGGCAAATTAAATGTTCTACAGTAAGCGCAGTTCAAGTGAAGTTACGAGATATCGTTCGCGTGCGTAGAACAATTCCAGGCATTTTCATTTAGAGGCAGCTCTTGGAAACGACACAAAATTAAAATGTCAAAAGGACAGCCTTTGCAATTGTCTCTGAGACAGAGAGGAAACGTCTCCCAAATATCGTGCTTAGATCTGCCTAAGCGCATCTGCTGTAGGGGATCTTGATAGTAAAGGAATGTGGATGGCTTGACCTTCACCAAAAAACTTTATTAGTACGTACGCTAATACGTTGAAGCTGGCTAGAAAAATACCCTCTAATCGCAGACACAAATCGAAAGGTTTTTTCTCCCCTTTCCTCCCCTTTTGGCTGCCGTCTAATTGGGAAATCGAGCCCACCACAAATTGACTCCTCCTCTGGAGCTGTCGCAAGAGGAGCTTTAAGAAAAAACGAAGTTTCACTTTCATTTCCTTGATTTGTAATATCGGTGTGTGGAGTCCGACCTGTCCTATTATCAATCAAAAGAGAGGGCAGCAAAAAAGCTGTCTTGTCGAAAGAAATGTCTTTACTGTGGTCTCGGCCCCGGATCTAGGAGCGATTTTTTCCCTCGTAAATCGAATGCGCTTTTGCCTGCGCACAAGTCAAACATTATCATCCTGCTGTTATTTTTCGGTCGCTGCGGCCACCGCCCAAAACTCCAAACATCCAGTGTTTGCTTTCACGCGCATCCGTTGTTTTCACTACCCAAAAATGCAATGGCGTTGGGCGTATCCCCCCCCTCCTCCGTGGCCTAGTTTGATCAAGACTCATGAATTGGTGGATTTGTGGTGGTTTGTCGTTTGTGTGTTCCGCCCACGCCTATGAAACGCGACAGCGATAAATGAAAATAGCGGAGGCGGCGAGAAATTGTGTCGAGCCATCGGGAAGGGAGAAAATCTATTTTCGCGCGCTGCGGTGGGTCGCGGCGGAAAAAGCCGATGCATCGGAAAATCGACTCCGGTGAAAAGAGAGATTGAAAAATGATCCTCCGTGTATATAGTAGTCCGCTTTTGGAGACCGCCACAACAAAAATTTTCGAGAGAGAGGCAATTAATTTTCCCTGCCCCCGTCCGCCAAGGACCTTTTTCCCCCGCCGCTTAATTGGAACACGACATGTAAGAGGAGGGCAACAACTTGATAAAGTGGTCGAGCGGAGCGCGGTGGTATAAAGTTTTCTCCTTCTTGGAAAAAGTGGCGATATACAACGTGTATCGAAAAGTTTGGTTTTTTTCCGTGTTCACGCGGGGGAAATGGGGGCACGCAAGAAAACGGCGGCTATGTTTGGAGTTATGGTTCGGTCGGTCACTACAGTATAAACTTCCTCTGAAAGGCCTTGGAAAAGTTTAGAAAGCGATCACTCTGGTGTTGTGGCATAACGGTTTTAACCTTCAATTTAATTGAAAGGAACAGTCTCATGTCACATGGAAATATAGTCCTGTTAACAACCCAGCCCTCTACCAACCACAAAGGAGACTAGACAGCTTTTTTATTGGCGGTGGCAAAGGTACTCAACATGCAACAAACGAAGTGGGTTTTTTCCCACCGCGGAAAAAAAACCGAAGGCCGCCAAGAGAAAGGGCGAATTCGCTACCTAATCAACTCCTCACTAGCGAGACGAGCCCAAAACCAGCCCTGACACATTACTAGTGCATACAGTAGACTTGGGTCCTTCCATCGATTCCCCATATCCCACCTCCTCTTTCTCTCTCTCTCCTTTCCACTATGCCTCCTCATGGCTCAAAAAACCCTCCGAGCCAGCGGAGGTACCTATCATCCTCTCCTTTTTTTGACGGCGACCTTGGAACGGGGAGACAGAATACAAACAAGTTCCCGAATAAAAGTGTAGTGTCTCCTATTTAAAATTGAAATATGAACAAATGCGAGAAACGCATGATGGATCAAAAAGTACCAAAATATGCACTTTCATGACAAATGAAAGCACAGTCACTTTTTAAGACTTCGAACGCTCTCGCGTCGAATAAAAAGCAGAAGAATCGATGGAGAAGGAAAAGAAGGTAGGAAACGAAGTGTTGTCGTTTCCCAGATGTGGGAAGGTAAGGTACCCAAAGAGGGAAGGGGAACAAGGCTGAATAAATTCAGAGATAAACTGCGTCCCGATATTTGCAAAAATATTTGAAATTTGGGCCTCAACCCATATCCCAACCAACAATCGAATGGTATTCAAAGCGTTCTTGCCTCAAGTCCAAAAAACCATTCATAGACCGCCCAAGACTCGCGATAAAGGAAGGAGAAATGGGGGGCTACCCCGCCCATCCTCCCGCCTTCCCCCTCCCCAGCCCAACCAACAGTTATTCATCGGCTCAAGCTGAGGAGGAGGAGGAAGATGGTAAAGGCGGATAAGATATCGCACTTACTAAGAAGGAAAAAGGACGGAAGGAGATGAAAGAAATTGGGAGAGGACGAGGAGGGCCTTTCTCCCTTGGTCCTTGGTTTTTATTAAGGTTAGAAAAACGGCTTCAAGTAAAGGTAGTCTCGTCTAGTTTTCATTGTAGGGAGTTTTAGCAGTAGTTTAAGCGGTTGAAATGGCAGCCACCCTCTTCTTTTGAGTTTTGAGACCTTGAGGAGACGGAGCCCATATGCCTTTTTTTTCCGCGCGAAAGTGTTCAAAGGGACGGAGGGGAAAAACGCTGGGAAATGGATAGTTTTCCACTTTATCTTGCTGTCTCCTCTTTGCAGTAAACTTTCATTGCCGTCGTCGTCGTCGTCACAATGGCTCGCCGCGTATATGCGCATATAATTTCTCTCTTCCCTTCAAAGGCTTCCGCAAAAGGGCAAGAACTGCCCAATTTTCGCCAAAAAACTTTGAAAAACAATTTACTTTCCCGCAAAAAGTCTAAAAAAATCTTGTTGTTTTTTCCGCCTGTAAATATAAATCTTTTACAGATTATTCTGCCAAAAAGTACACTTCCGATACTGGGGATGGCTATTCTTCTTTTTCTCCAGCTCCAACAAGGCTTTCATATTCCCCTTTCTTTTTCTTCCTCCTCCCCCGTTTCGCTTATTCATTGCATAATTTATGAGGAGTATGTGGTGCAGAAAGAACCACTAGTGCTGGACATTCCTCGATACACTTAGATAGCCTTGGCGTTTTCGCGAAAATTGAGCGCAAACATGAGCTTTTTCGCGCAGCGCCAAAATAGCCACCTGTCGCCAAAAGAGAAGCGAATTTTTGCCAATATCCAATAAGCAAACTCTATAATTCAGCTAGAGACACCCTGTGTAGGCAGGCCATAATCAAAAGACATAGAAACTTTGTCCTGCTCTTATTTTTGCTATAGCAGAAACAGCAATGCTTCCTTCTCTTCCCACTACGGTTTGCGTTGGTAGCAAACAATGTGTGGTACTGTTAGTGGTTGTAGTAGCGCGGGATGAATGTGACTCTCCTTTGCATAGTGGTCCTCTTCCTCTTCCTCTTTCCCCCGCTACAGTAAAGTATATCGGCGCAGCCACTCAAGTACCATTCAGCAAGCGGCCAATTGCGACGGGATTCGCCGATCAAGAGAGGAGCAAAATTAAGTTCCATGGGATACAAATTTTTTTATTGATTTTCATAGCTTAAAAATGATGGGTAGAACTATGGGTGATTGACGTACTGGAGATGCGTAATCTGAGCGCATGTTGACGCACAGCACAACAAGGCAAGGCATTGCATGCATGAATGTGAATGGCGACGAGACACAATAGAAGCCGGAAGGAGGAAACCCCGACTGCTGCTGTACATCAACGAAATGCCCAGGGGAAAAAAACCAAGAATATGTTTTGCCTAAAAAAAAGAGATACCTGTTGTAGGAAAAATACCTCGTAGCTAGATTGGAACCCATCTCCAAAAACGCAGGCATGCGAGAGTAAACTTGAAAAATTGAGATCGCTCCCCTCCCCTATAGCTCTCCAGGGTGGGATAAGGGGGAACTATGTACAGCGGCGTAGAGAGAGTGCTTTTTTCGCCCCCTCTCCTCTCCTGAG
>JAAUXV010172191.1_pt1 | contig 13289 bp, 17 predicted proteins | sample 7278181 | NCBI WGS metagenome assembly JAAUXV01 (sample SAMN14350114, study PRJNA611818) | marine sediment metagenome | isolation source: surface marine sediment (2.1m) | place: French Polynesia: Moorea | collected 2018-08
TCTGGCGGATGGGCAGGAGCTAGTGGTAATGAGGTTCCCCGCCAAGACCCTTCCTTTTCTTTCATTCTTCCTCCCCCTTTCCTTTCTTTCTGCCCCTTCTCCCTGCTTTTTCCTGTCCATGGATTTGCCAAGTGTAAGATAAACACATACCTTTTTTATCTCTTGAAGAGCAAAAGATGCTCTCAAGCGTACAGGTTTCCTCAAAGAAATTCGCCCAATTCTTGTCGAATCTTGGGCTTTTGGTCTTTGGGTTCTGGGTTCTGACACGGGAAGGGGAGGGGAGGAGGCCCAACGAGCCATGAACCCCCTCACCAGGTCCCAACGCCGCTGACGCGACGACTGAGGCCACCACTGATTTTTTTCTCTCTCTCCACCCCCCCGGTTCTTCTTTTTCTGGGGATATCCTCACCATGAAGAAGGGAAAAAGAAGGTACAAATAGGAAGAGGGCCTTTTTCTTCTTTTTTTCCCCCGCCAAAAAGGGCATGCTTCACTGAAGCAAGGAGGAGTTGAAGGGAAGGGGGGAGGGGAAGTCCTCCTCTCTCTTGCTTCCTCCCTCCTTTTTTTGGCAGCTTCAGCAGCCTTTTTTTTCACGAGTTTTTTTCCGCCCCGAAAAACCCATTTTTGGCACCGAGCTCTGCGCGCTACTGCAATGTACCAGGAAGCGAGCGAGGTTATGAAGGAGGAGGCGAGGTCGATCCCCGGCGGCTCGCTGGAGCGTGCTCGAACTTCCCCCTTTTTGCTCCTTTCTTCTCCGATGCCTCGCGGGCGTCTGAGCCGCGGACCAGAATAATATGCTCTCCCTCATCAGGAGGCCATTCAGGGGAGAAAGGGGTGAGAAGGGGCGAGACAGCGGAAGAAAGAGACGAATTCGCCATGGTCAAACCTAAAATGGAAGAGCAGAGAGCAGTCTGGAAAGGGAATCTTGGTGAATCCCTGGCCTAGATCCCCTTTCCTCCTTCTTTTTACGCTGCGGAGGGGCTTCTCTGGAGATTTCCCTCCCCCCCTTGCGCCTCTCGCCCTCGCCCACCTCCAGAAAATCTTTTCAAAGCCTACTTTCTCAAATGGCGGAAGTACACTTTATCTCCCCTCTCTAACAAATTGCCTTCTTTTGTCTTTTTCGAGCAGTTTGCCCTCCCGGACCTTTGGGAGGACTATCGCAAGGTGGTGTGGCCCTCCATCCTGCCCTGGCTGCTGCCAATCATGCACATCGCCGTCATGTCCTCCGTCTACTGCACCATACTCATCAGGTGAGTGAGTGCCGTCAATCGCCGTCAAGTGCCGCCAAAAAACTATGCAAGGACGACAGGGATAGTCTGGTGTGCGGGGAAGCTCGAAGGCAGAAACTTTTTACCGAGATGGGGAGACAGCAATTGTGAAACTTTCTTGCTCATGCTCCCAAAGATGTATTACGTTAATCGCAGCGAGCGCTTATGAAGAGGGAGAACCCCACAAATTAAGATCACGTAACGGAGGCCCAGAAAGAAGTACTCACGTACCGTAGACATAAAAAGATGATAGCGACGAGGAGACGAGTGCCAGACTTAGCTCTCCCTACCAGTAGAAGTACGTACGTGTAAGTGGTTCTGTCGTGAGTACTACATATGTTTTTCATCTGAGGTTTCCCGTAGATGACATGTACTCTTTTGCCTAGTGGACAGCTGAAAACATACGCAGCTCCGCAAACCGTTAGAGTGAAAAAAGGCCCTTCAGCCTTGGCTTTGTGCCTGTTGTTGTTGTCTGTTTGTACCTTGCGAGGAAGATTAGGGCTCGCTGCCTCGACACACTTCGGGCTCTTCGTAGTAGCAAGTGCTTTCCTTCGGAATCGGAATCGGAATCCAAAAGACAAACAAGGTCAGACTTCCGTAAGCTTCCTGTTTCTTCACTGAATTTACCAGAATTGACGAACAAACATACGTGAAAGGCTTCATGAAAGTCCTTCACAAGCATCCTCGCCTTGGACAGGGATTATTGGCAGCTCTTCCTCCTCGCCCTGTCTTGATTGGCCCTAAGAAGAAGAATACAAGTGCTGATAGAGGATGGCAAGGAGGAGGGAAAGAGAGAAGTCATTAATCCCGTGCTTTTCTTCCACTTCCTGTACTACGGCGGAACACATGCTCATTAGAAGGCCTCATCATAACAAGAGGAAGAAAGTGGCAGCATGTGGAGGGGAAGACGGAACAAATTATTCAGCCCCTCTCCTCCGCCGTACCTCACTCCCAAGAGAGCTGCTGCTGCTTCCGGGCGGAGGTGCGGAAGAAAGACACAAGTGGCTTTTGTTGGTCTTTTATCTCCCTCGTCCACGCGTGGCCTTGACCGGAAGGAAGAGACCCCTCGTTCCTAAAAGAGGTTGACCTACAATTAAGGAGCTACGCTATCACCAACAAGACCTCGGCACAGAGGCGCCAGGAATGTGAATGGTATGAAGTGAATGTCGAGCGAGCAGCTTGTTCAATCTCTCCATGGTCACCATCCCCTACATCGCTTCCGGCACTTTCCAGCCTCGGCAGGAAAACGGTGGCGTCGGCCCACGTCTCATCTGGCACAAATTGTGCCCAATTGACGGGTGAAGGGGGTCAAATACAGTCGAACATCCAGCGCGAAATTAGATCGAACCCCTGCCAGTGATGCTTTCCAGAACCGTACGATTCCGCCACTATACAACTATCACGCCTTTGAGAAAACAAAAGACTAAAGGATTCACCTGTGTATACTGTATTTCCTCATAAAATCTGTTGAATTCTGCTCTTTCCTCCCCTCTCCAACAGGATGTTGACTTGATAACACAGTACATATTGCACTCGCTCTAAAATTATTTTCGTGCCACCATATACGTAGCTTGCTAAAAGCAAGCCTGCAATTAGGAGTCTGGAGTTTACATTTGCGCCTCGCCTCTAAATTTTAATCTACCCTTCAGTACTGTGGGTGGTGGATTGTGTTTTTTTCCGCGCCTCTCATCCAGCAGTTGGTTGGGGGCTGCTTGTGTGTTTGTGTTTGTTATTTCGAGCTACAAGAGGCGAGTGTGCGAGAGAAAAAACAAGGGCGCAACCAGCCAGGGTCTTTGTAGAGCCCCCTTTCTTTCTCCCTCCCGAAATGTACAAGAGAAAGCTGGAGGGGAAAGCTTATTTGTCTAGCCCCATAAAAATGGGCACAGTACCCACGGAGGAGGAGGAGGGAAGAAGCAATTTCTCTCACATTAGTATTGGGGACCAAGGAGCGGAGGGGAGGGGAGAATATGGGATGTGCCCTTTTCTATTTCTCACTAATCCTTTCTATTATACGTTGTCTTGTTTTGTGTGTCCCACATAAAAAACAAACAAATATAGTGAGATTTACTATTTTATTTCACTGCACTACAGTACTCTACAGCACGCAGACATGTGAGGTAGATGTAGGTCCCGCCGACCTTTAAAAGTCGCATAATCTCCAACTTTATTTTTGCTGGAGAATTTTTTCGCTTTCACGGGGGATTTCGGAGCCCTTTCCCTTACTCTTTCTGCCTGGCAAGAAGATTGGCGCGTCACTCCCTTTTTCCTTCTTTTCAGAGACTTTCAGACCCGCGAGTGCATCCGCAGGTGTGGCAAGGCTTATACAGTATTTCCTTGTTTCCTTAAAGAAAAAAAGTTTTTTGTTGGAGGATTTACCCTACTGTACTGTAGACTCGAATTGGAAGCGAATCCGTAGAAGAGCCTGGTCTTAATCAGAGTTTGTTGCTCACTCAGCAAAAATACAGCGCTTTTATATGCGGGAAGACCTAAATGTATACATAGATATGGTTTTTTTTTCGGTCCTATTTTTCCTTTCCCCGTCCTAAGGTATTAGGGCAAATGGTGGGAAAATTATCAAGAATTGACCACAAGAGGCTGCATAAATTGGGGTCAAAAGGTCAAAAAAGGCAGCCAGCGTCAAACTCCACAATTTAATGATTGACGCGTGCCCCCTTTAGTTGACTTTAGTTGGCGATTACTTATATGTCTCGATGGCAGTACGTGCTACGAAAAAAAGTACTTTCGTGGACACATACGCAATCCCTGTCAATAAAGCATCCTCCTTGTCCGTTTATTATTGCGTATGTGCGCTATATATATATACTTGTGCGTAGGCGGCCACCTCCTTGTTCGGATGGACGCAAACACACATCCATATACCAACAAAAGGGCACAAAACGGGCCTCCCCCTCCCCACGAATGGAGGAGCGAAGGCCAAGGGCGATGAGATGGCCTATTCTGGTCCCTCTCCTCTCCTCTTTCCATCCCAGCGCGCACTCGCTCTGATTAGAAAGTCTGCTGCCAGAGAAAGACAAGAGTTGAGTAATTCGTTTAGAGCCCCGGAGGAGGGGATGGAAAGACGCTAAACGTCGAAGAGAACGAGATCGAGGGCCTGCGTCGTTAGAACCCTTTTTACCTGCGGCGAAGCCGTCAGGTCCTAGAACTGTGGGAGTTGTTCTTCTTGTTGTTGAGGGGGAGCAGTTTGAGCATAACATAGCTGTCTACTACACAGCACTTGGGCTTCATAAATTCATTTTTGGGTAAAATCCACTACTCAACCAGTGTCGTTTTGCTTGACTTCGGTTCTATAAAATCCCTTTGGGGTGGGATCCAGCACTTTTAGTGCGTAAGTTGTCAGGTGATGTTTTTAGAACAAGGATGTTTTTCAAATGACTTTTGTCACTGTTTCATCAACGCCGCAGGTCTTGGAACAAAGTATGTTCTTGTTTTACTACTCACAGGGAGAATGACTCTCCCGGCTGGCACGAGACCGGGGCGCGGAACCCCGTATTTTATACGATATAGTGCGGCGTCAAACTGAGTTCCGTGGGATCCCTGTCCCCCAATCCGCCCACGGGGAGTTTTGGGCGCCACCGTGCCAGGTCTCCCCTTTCTGGCGTGGCGTCATTAGATCCGACTTGCCCTGCCGAAAAAGTACGCCGGCGGAGCAAGCTTGGGAGACAGTGCAAGGAAAAAGTACAGGAAGCGACACAATAAAAGTTTCCGTCTTGCCGTCACAAGAAAAAATACTGAAGAACATTTCCTATACCTTTATCTTCTTTCTTGCGCAGGAAACCAAAGTACAAAAAAGCCTTTTAGGTTCCAAGGTCCTATTGCTACCTAAAATGGAACAATATAGAAATTTTCAACGGATCTCCTTCAACTTGAAAAAGTGTGTACCTCATATTTTACCTTTGTTCTCCAATTTGACGAGCTGGTATTGAAGAGTGAAACCTTTGAAGTGCCATTCACGCACGTACAAGTAGTGCGGGCATACCGCTGGCAAAAGTGTTTATTTTACAGCATTTTACGGCCTGTCTACCGTCTCTGAATTACAGCTTCGAGCGCTACATCCGCATCTGCTACTACTGCCAGCTGCGCTCCACCAACCTCCTGACGGAGGAGAACATCAAGTTCTACAAGGCCTCTCTCGTCCTCTTCCCCATACTCTTCTACCTGCCCAAGTGGTTCGAGATCAGGTGAGAGAGAAGGTATCTTTTTAAGGCGATGGGTAAAATATGCAAAGGAGATGGGATGGGATTCACCTACACTATCTGGAGAAAATCTGATGAAATTACGCAAAGTTAAATAAGGATGGGGAAAGCTGATACCGCTCCGTTTCTGGAAATGTCGACAGCATGCATCGGATTTCCGCGAAGTGCACTCAGAGCCAACAGCTGTGGGGAAATGCAGGAAAAATGATATTACGTACTATACAGTGGTGGTATACCGGTATACACTATTGCAGGCTCACGGCTTCTAAACCCGATAATTTGGGCATTGTGTTGGATATTTGATAAAGCGCTCCTCCTCGTATTTCTTCCAACCTTTCATCTCCTTTCTGGCGCGATTGGCAGCCACTTTTTTTCGCACTGAAGCTTTTGATAGCAATGTTTGCCCCCATCAACCTCCATTGAGGGCCTCGCAAAACATGTAACGCTTGCGCAAAAAAAGCAAGAGAGTTACTTGCAGTTACTACAAAAGGAGGTTCAATGCAATTTCCGCCTTCTTTTCTCCTTTCAGGTCCTACACATTGGTGGAGCCGGCGCAGACCTACAGATGTCAGGAATACATCCCCCTCCTGGAGCGCTTCAGGGATCCACGAATGAGGTTGGCGAATCACCAACGCTTTCTAACAACGAGGGGAAACTTGTTGGTTCCTTCGCCCTTGGATGAGTTTCGCAACGCGATCTTTTTTGCGTGGGCCTTTTTTGCAGGCTTTTTTAGGTTTCTTTGGCGAGGAAAAATGAGAAGACCCGTAATGAAGGTTCCATTCGCCGCCACAGAAATGCTTCCCCCCCTCCCTTTGCACCCTTTTTTTGCTATGGCAAACCCAAAAGGATGTCAACAAAGAATTACGGCTGCGATAAACTTTTTCTGACAAAGGGACTTTTCCCCCCTCTGTTTTCACCCTAGCACTCTGCGGTTTTGGAAACAACTTTTTCCTTTCTTTTCTGCCTTTTCTCATGTTGCTTCTTTTTTTTGTCTTGACATGTAATCATTCGCGACTATTGCAAAAGAAAGGAAGGTGCCACATGGAATCTTGCCTTCGTTCACATCTGCACTTTGCTGTATTTCCACCATTTGCGGCCGCCGCCATTTTCGTATAGGAGACAACATGAGTCCTCGTTGTCCGCACATTTTCAGAAAATACCAATGCAGCCTACGCGTCTTCTTTTCTCCAGGGATCTCTTCGTGCAGCGGGGCGCGAGCGAGGAGAAGTTGGCGGCGGTGCTCGACATCGGCGAGAAGTGCCACGCGCTCAACTTTGGCATCCCGGAAAAGGAAGAGGAAGAAGCGGAGAAAGCTCCCCAGGATGAGGACGACGGCCAGGTTAGCAGTGACGAGGCGGATCCTGACTGAAAAGGCTTGCAAAGTGCAGCGCTCACTCATTCCGCCCTCGTTTCCGCGATCAAGATACTATACGTACAAGGGAGAGAAAAAAGAGGGGAAATCTAATTTCCCAGGTGTAGCGAAAAGACTTTTCTGACTTAGGAGAAGGGGGAAGGGTGTCCAAAGTGCTTTGCAGGAGAAAGTATAGAAGGACCTTTCGAGAGGAAAATCGCTGGGGAGGAAGAATCCACGGCATTCCGAAAATGCAGTATAGGACAGCTAGGTCCCTCCATTCTTTTCCTTTCCCATCCTCAGACTTTTTTCTCTTTTTCCTGCGGAACGCAGGTCTAAGAACGGTGAGAGTTGTTCTTGTAGTTGGGGGGGACTAGTTTGAGGTCAAAGTTTCCTCCAGTTTCATCTCTCATCTCCCACCCATTGTTTCCTTCGGGGTAGGATCCCCTGCCTCTTCATTAATCAGCCAGTCACTTCGGTTTATAAATTCCCTTCGGGGTGTGATCCTCTGCTTCTTTCCAAGCTACCCACCAGCCCTTTCCCTTCAGCTCTATAAATTTCTTTTAGAAAGGAATCTAGCTAACATCTCATCTTTTTAAAGAGAATTTTATTATCTTGTCTATTCCGCAGGTCTTTGAACAAAGTCTGTTCTTGTTTTCCAGTCTGGAGGCCTTTCATCCAGGGGGAACCTGCTGAAGGACAAGATATTGGAGCTGTACCAATCGGGCGAAGGACAAGGAGGGGATGGCGGAGGAGAGGACGGGGGAGGAGGAGAGTCGAGTCCCGACGCCGTCAGGAGGAGGAGGAAAAAGCTCAGGAAGATCCTGCTGCAGAACCGGGAGAGGAGGAAGAGGGAAGAGGGCGAGGAGGCCCAGGGGCAGAGAGAGGTAGACAGTGCTTGAAATTTAATGCAGACTAATTGAAGATTAAGCACATTGACTGTTGAAATCGTTAGGCCAACGCGATTCCCTCATCGAACGAGGAAAGGAATTTGCCCGCCCCCGCTCCTTACAAGGACCTGGTATGGTCAAACGCAAGAAAAGGATCAGTCGTGCAATGTTCTTGAAATTGATTTCGGTATTATTATTTTTTCCCCGCAGGTTATCCCCGCCAAGTCCCGCGTCGAGTTCGAGGCGCTGCCCCTCCGCCGCAACGTCTACTACTACCGCATCTACTACGTGGGGCTGAACACCTTCTTCGCGGCCGTCCTCCCCCTGGCCCTCCTCCTCTTCCTGAACGTGCGCACCGCCGCCGAGCTCTTCAAGATGGGGAGGGCGGACGCGGAGAGGTCCCCCATCACCATCGGGCAGAGGAAGGTCACCGTTAGGTAATAAAGAAAGTTTGAAAGTACGCCCAGCCAACAGGTCTTTTTTGCACTTTTCCTTGTTTGGCTTCTTCTTTTGCGTAAGGGAAACGAAAAGTTTTAAAAAACCTTGATTTAATAAGGTTTTTTTTTGCTGTCACAAAGACTGGGCTGGACAAAAGAAGGAACAACAATGCACGATAAAGGGCATTTCTTTTTATTATCCGCGCGAAGCACAAAAGAACTTTTCCTCCTCGAAATTTCGAAAAGAAACACCAGGATTTTGCACAAACTTGTCGCAGGAGCAGCGTGGCGGCCCCGAGCGGAAAGGGCCGCTCCCCCTCGCCCTGCCCCACCGTGGAGCTGAACCAGAACGGGGAGGAGGAGGAGGACGAGGAGGACCAGTGCAACAGCGCCTCGGCCACGCTGCTGAACGACACTCAGACTACAACCATCACTACTACTACTACGGAGAATGGGTAAATTGAGTCAATTGCCATGGCGTGACCGGATCAATTAACGGGACTCCCTTCATTCATTCATTCCATTCCTACAGTTCTCGTTCCCCTTCCTCCAGCCCTCGCCCCAACTCGCTCCGATTGCTGGAGCCTTCCAGGAACAGCAAGGACAGGCGGAGGAGGGACTTTGCCAAGAAGGGGAGGTGGGTAAATGCAAGAAGAAGGCACTACACGGAACTGTGGCTGTGAAACTTTTTTTTGCCCCACGCCCCTCTTTTTCCCTTATTCTATATTCCACCCTCGCGCCGCCCGCCCCCCTTTTTGCCCATTCTGCGTGCGAGGCAGATTTTTCAGGCGGGCAAAGGAGTGTGGGGTAGGAGAGGGGGGGGGACCTTTGATGTCTCAAAGCTGGAGGGGAGCGAGGGGAATCGGGCTGAAAAGGATGTAAGATGTGAAGGCGGGCCTCTTTTTTGCCTTGAAGTGATGGGCTCCGCGATTTTTAATTCCCTTTTTTCGCAGGAGGGAGGTCGACGAAATATCCCTCCCCTGAAGCGCTGCAAGCTATGCATTTTTTGCACACTCGTTACGTGTTCACCTGATGTATGCATATATTATTCATTTCCTTCCACACCACGGTTTTCCCCATCAGAAGTCTCACCCTGCCCAACCCCACCGGCACTCCCGGCGGGGCGGCGGGGAACGGAGAGGTCGAGGCCGACGACGAGGACGAGCTCAGGGTCCTGAGGGGCCCCGCCGAGGCCGCCAGGGAGGAGTACGGGACGGTCATGGTCGCGGTGGGCAGCGGGCCCTCGCCGCCGCCGCCGCCCAAGGAGGACAAGGAGGGGAGTGGGGCGGAGAAGGGGAGGTGAGGATAAATCGCGTTTCTTCCCATGAGTATGTTCTTCTCTTTCTGGATGTTGTATACACTTGTAAATCCTCCTCCTCGAAACTTTCTTACCGTCGTCGCTGTGTTATGCACAGGCGCTCACGGCTGGCTCGGCTGGCGAGGGGATTCACGGTGGACCTGGCACAGATTTCGTCCTCTTCTGGCGGCAGGGCGTCGTCGTCGGCGTCGGCGGCGGCGGGAGGAGGGTGGGGCAAGGGCAGGATGAGGACGCTAAGGAGGTCGATACTAGGGAAGGCGGCAAGGTTGGTGCACTTGTTTAATTGTTGATGTCACACACTGAACAATATACCCGCCTCGCTTCAATACAGTAACCCCGTTCGATGCAGAAATTCAAAAAATAATCCACCCTCTTCCTAAACCTAACGCGAAATATTATTGCCTGTTCTTGACCTTTTAAAAAAGTCCAAACTGCGTCCGTCCCTTTCTCACCTCTATCTCTAACCGTCCGGTACATAATTTTGCCTCAACTCAACTCTATGTGTTTGTACTACCTGTACGCGGTTTCCTCAGCTCACCAAAAAAAACATCCGTTACTAAATTCCCCCCAGGTTTTGTTGGTTCCTGCTTTGCCGCTGCGGGGTTCCAGAGAGCGAGCGGTAATAACAACGACTATTGAACTACTTAGTTAGTTCGTGCTAGACTAAAATTGTAATATGTGCAACACCAGGTACTCCCATACACACAAAGGAATGAGAATGTTGCCTGGACGCTGTAGCATCTTGTTATTACTTTGTTCCGTTTTTTTATGTGCTTCTATATGCCTCATTGAGATAATTCGGTATATCTCTCCGTATACTCGCTATGGCTCGATGAAGTTATACGTACTACATACGTAGTAACGTTCGTAATATTAGTATCGTGTCCTATTATTAGACAGATCGATGAGACCGCACATTTCCCAGAATAACTCAGCCTTTCCCTCCTCCCTCTCTGCCTGCTATGTAGACGCTCCACCCGCGGCTCCTCCGCCTCAGAGCCCCAGATCAACAAAAGGAACGAGAGGAAACTGGTGCGAAATTTAATTGCCATCCACGCTCGAAAAAAAAATCATGCCAATCTAAATTGCAGGCCTACATATCTCTGCAAATCGTGTGGCTCTTCCTCTTCTGCCACGTGTGGAAGCTGGTCCCCACGGCCTACGAGGTGGCCACGCTGCAGGGCGACGGCATCGAGAACGAGGGCGAGAACGTGCAGTGGCCAGCTTGGTGAGACAAGACTTAACCCAAACTTTGAACAAAAAATGTCACAAAATATTTTTCCCCGCTTAAAAACGCAGGTTGGAGCTGGTGGAAAAGATCTCCCACACCCTGATCACCCTCAACTCGGGGCTCAACTTCCTCATCTACGTGATCTTATGAAAATACATGAAAAAAATACGGATTACCGTCATGTGGGAAGACAACACCTAGAGAATATATATGGGAAATAGCTGTGGCACTTTTCCCGGGGGCCTGCTGCTCATTTCTTTTTTCCAGTCCCCATTTGTCTGTGTTATTGCGTACCAACTCCAAAGTCCCCCCCCCTCCTTCCCCTTTACTCAAGACGGAAACGGAAAAATCAAGCATAACAAAAACACAAAAATGCGTGTACCACTTATATACCTGATATCATGTGTCCCTGTGTGCTCTCTCCCGTGGCAGTGTGATGTAACTTGCACGAATCCTGCTCATTGGAAAAAGAAACGTGTAGCATAACATAAAGCGTAAAAAGAGGGCAGAGGAATCAGTATTCTTGTACAGAGTATAAACTACTACAAGCAGAGCCTCAGAAGAAGAACAAATCAAAAAAAGAGATACTGCGTGCTTTACTCCAAAATTTATTGGCTGGATAACCCCTCCCAACGCACACCCCCGGCACCCCTTAGGAAACCCGAGTGTGATGTGCATTTCTGTCCAGTGTCCACCAGCAGAATATCCTAGTGCGACGGAAAAGGGATTCACCCAAGCTGTATTCAAACCAAAACCGACAAAATATGTGTGTACCGTGTCGAAATGCAAACAAATCTAGATATTTTTCTGTGTGCTCTAGCCGGATCGTGGGAGAATCTTTCTTCCTCTTCCGGCGGAATTTTTTCGAGAATAAAGGAATTGGAGGAAGTCCTCTTTTCTTGACGTCACTTGTTTGACCAGATATTGTACCTCTGACGGAGGCTCTCCCGGGGGCAGTTTTCCTTCCTCTTCCTGCGGAGCAGCAGGATATTTCTGATTTCACAGATGCCCTTCAAATATTCTTCCCTCCGTAATATCGGGAGAGCTTTCATTCATCCGGGAATCACGTCCATGGATAGGTTCTTTTTCCCTGTTCTCTTAAGCTCGAAATTCAATTCTGTCAAAGTGGTGATATTATGTTAGCTATTTCCTGATGACCTTTTGAACAACAGAATCCGTATCCACCTACTACCAGTAACCTGTTGGCCTTCCTTCAATATTTCTCCGGAAACGGTAGTTCGGTAAAAAGCGTCGTTCTCGGAGTGCAGACGGCAAAAGTAATTTCGGAAAGTCAGGACTGTACACTCGCGAAACCTCGATAACTTTCACACTTTCCATTCTCTGATATGGCTTTACCTTTTTATTCCTCGGACTTAGCAACCCAAAATGCCGCGAAATAAAGTTTTTTTTTTCCCTTCACGCTTCATAACAACGTTAAAAGCGCCAACAAACCAACAAAAAAAACCAGTGAGATCCATTTCAACACTTCTCTTGTTTCACTGTATGGTATTGTCCATGTCGTCGTAGGTGAACACCTCTTCCTCCTCCTCCTCCTCCGCTTCCTCCTCCTCCTTCTTTCCCAGATAGCTACCCGCTGAGATTGGATCTCTGAGCTTCTCCCTTGAGTCCAGCGCCGACTTGGAACAGGGGTTCGACGTGCATATCCACTTCCCGCACGAACAAACACTGGAAATAAAATAATGTATAAGAAGTTTGAATGCAACATGCGTGTAACTTTTTTTACCATCCATTGCACTCCACTTTCTTCCTCTTTCCGTCCTCGAAGCGCTCCCGGTCCATCATGCAGTCTAAAAATTTAATAGATCATATTTAATTCAGCAATCTTTATTTGCGAAGATCGTCTTCGTCGCCTACATTTGCTGGACGGCTGGTACTCGTGCCCCATCAGCCTGGAGAACTCCTCCCTGTCCAGCCTCCAGTCCTGGTCGCGGTCGCCCTCCTCTATCAGGGCATCCAGGCACAGAAGTCTTCGAGAGAGAAAAACAAAAGTTGAAACATATTTCAAACTTCTGATTGGGAATTATTGTGCCGTTTCCATACCTTCTGTTCTCCAGCTCCTCGTCCCGCTCCTCCTTCTTCCTCGGGCTCCTGAGGCACCTCAGCCACTCCAGGGAGTCCAGGAAGGAGTTGGAGTCGGAGTCGCAGGAGGAGAAGTGGCGATCCAGCAGGGAGTCGTACTCCATGTCCTGGCGTATATTTTTTTAATTTATTCATGTTTCTTTTTTTGAAACAATTAGGAAGCAAATTGAGAAACTACTACAAACAAAGGAAAAGACTTTTCTTTTTTCCCTGTTGAAACGACGACAAAGGTGACATTTTTTTCTTTCCTTTGATACACCAGGGCCAAACTTTTCTGTACTGCCTGTTAATGTCTAGTAGCATCCTCCAAGACTCTTTTTCCCTTTCGTTTTCACCTCTGTGCACGTTCAACTCCTTTTTTCCTCACCTCTGTGTACCAGTCGTGCTTCGGCGCCGTGAGCTCCATCCAGCTCATGAGGAACTCCCGCATCCGGTTACGCTCGTTCTGGTGGCAAGCGTCTGAAAAATAAGAAGAAAAAAAA
>JAAUXV010157033.1_pt1 | contig 13284 bp, 13 predicted proteins | sample 7278181 | NCBI WGS metagenome assembly JAAUXV01 (sample SAMN14350114, study PRJNA611818) | marine sediment metagenome | isolation source: surface marine sediment (2.1m) | place: French Polynesia: Moorea | collected 2018-08
ATGCCATGATGTGATCGATGTGAGGCTTGGTGGACAAGAGGTTCCGCAAAAGTCCCAAGGTCTTCATGACCACGTTGGAGTCGAGGTCCGACAGCAGGCGGAATATCTGGTCCGCACCCAGGCTCTTGATGATCTGCACCTTTATGCGCTCCTCCGCTTGGAAAGCGATATTCTGGTCGTAGGAAACAAACACGTTAGCAAAAAACTAAAAGGCAGTGGGAAAAAAGCTATTGAATTACCATTAGTCCCCAGACTCCGTTGAGCCGTAGAGAAGGCTCGTACTTGTTGGTGAGGTGGCAAAGCATTTCGATGGCGCCAGAGTCGAGGATGGGCTCTTTGGAGGGAGAGAACTCCAGCAGCAGGTTGCACAGGGTGGACGAGGCCACGATGAGCGGCTCCACCGGGGAAGAGTGGGGCGAGCTCAGCATCTTCATGAGCGGCCGCCACACCGGGTGGTCCTGGAAGGTGGTGCGGAGGAGCTGCACGGAGCGAGAGAGCGAGTGGAGGCAGCCGACGGCCGCCATCTGCAGCTTGGGGGAGGTGTCGTCGTCCAGGGCGGAGACGAGCGAGGGCATCAGGTTGTCGGTCTCGATGATGCGCTTGCGGATCTCCTCGTCGTTGGCGCCCAGGGAGGCGAAGACGCGGAAGGCGGCGCGGCGCATCTCCTTGGAGGTGGCGCCGGGAACAGAAGAAGACGGCAGGTGGAGGTTGCCGTTGCTGCTGCTGCTGCCGCCGCCGCCGCCGAGGGCGGACGCGAGCGAGGCTGGGAGGATAGAGCAGGGGGAGGAGACGGAGTTGGTAGGGGGCTCCGGCGGGCGGTTGTTGTTGCTACCGCCGCTGCCGGACATGACGTTGTTGTTGTCCTGCCTGTCGGCCCAGTTGAGGAAGGAGGCCATGCTGGTGATGAGGTGGTTGGAGATGGCGGCCACGCGCTGAAGATTGTTGCTCACCTCAATCAGGTACGCCAGGGTCTCGGCCGCCAGGACGCGGTGCTCCACGCTCTCCTCCTTCTTGGTCATCCTGACCACACAGGGCAGGGCCTTGTAGAGGATGACGTCGTCGCCCTCCTCGATGACGCCACAGCGGTACAGGTACGTGACGCAGCGCGCGGCCGACAGCTGCGTCTCTATGGGGCGGCTGCGGTCCATCAGGGCCACCACCCGCCGCAGCATGCTGTCGTTGGCGTTGGAGCCGCCGCCGCCGCCGCACGAGGCCACGGCCGCCGCCACGCCGTCGTTGCCGATGACGAGGAAGGCCAGGCACTGAAGAGCAGGGAGGTGGACGGCGCTGCTGCGGGAACCCAAGAGAGTGTGGAGCGCCTGGACAAGTCCATGGCGGGCGAGGACCTCTTGATGGTCACGGGTCTGTCAAGAAAAATATACGAAATTAAAATTGTCCATTTTCAAAATGGGAATCCCGACTGCTTTTCCAACCTTGCAGGCGTTGGTGAAGATGGTGGCGACGGAGATCTGACAAGATGTTGATAGACTCATCAGCCTGATGAGGTGGGGGACCACGTTTGTGTCGGCGTAGATGACGTCGATGGGCGCGTCGGGGTGCTGGAAGACAGTCTTGAGGCAGCACAACGAAGCTTCAACTACCCGAGGTTCTGATTCACCGAGACCTAAAAAATAATATAATGAACTGTAAAACGGCGACTGAACACTACAGCAGAACTTAATTCAGCAACCTATTGTAGTTATCCTATCCAAGTTCAATACTGTAGTTCTACGGTATTAACCAACTCACGGTTCAGCAGTACGGAGACGATCCCCGAGTCTATGAGCGCCTTGAGCTGGTACTCCGCCCCCTTTGCGACGGACCCGAGCGTGTAGGCCACGTTTACCCTGAGCTGCGGCGAGGACTCTTCGTCGGCCAGGAGGCTGATGAGCCTGGGCACCAGCCCGCGCTCCACGATGGCGTGCTTCTGCCGGTTGCTGCCGATCAGGGAGTACTTGAGCTGCAGCACGGCGCGCAGGCACTTGTCCTCCTCGCTGGAGAAGAGCTCGTCCACGAAGGAGGGGGACTTTGCTCCTCCGCCCTGACCTTCCACATCCATGTCGGCGTCCGCGTCCATGGCCACCACCATCCTCCTCCCGTCGCCGCCGGTAGCAAGAGGTGTTGGCTGAGGGGAGGGAGAGGGACGATCGCTCCGCCGATCCTCTTCTTGGCGGGAAGGTGTACACGAAGCTGTCCGCGAGGGAGAGGGAGAAGCAGCAGGGAGGGAGGTGGAGGTTACTGATGTAGCAGCAGTGGCTGAGTGCAGCGAAGATTCCTCCGGAGGTGGACCTGATCTTCGCTCGAATAACGGTGAAGAAGCCTCGTTGTTGCAGTTGTCGTCGGCTGCTGCAGGGTTGTTGACGTCTGGAACCCTGAGGGGAGGCGGTGGCGGAGGGGGAGGAGGGTCTTCCACCGTCTCCGAAACGGAGATGCCGCTCACGTCCTCCTCTTCTTCGTCATCATCGTCCTCCTCTTCGTCGCCATCGTCGTCGTCATCCTCCTCTTCTTCGTCCTCGACGTGACCAAGAGGTCCCTCCCTCCCGTGGCCGTCCTCCTCCTCCGCCTGCTGCAGAAGATCCTGCTCTTGCTGCAGCTCCTGCAGCTCCTGCTGCTGTTGCTCTTCCTCCTGCTCCCCTCCGCCCCCTCCTCCACCTCCACCACCTCCTCCTCCACCTCCCCGTGGTTGCTGGCGTCTTTCCTCGATGGCGGCGGAAGATTTGGACTTGGGGAAAACAGGTGCAAGTCACACTTGCTGCAGCTCTCGTTGTTGCTGTCCGAAGTCCGCCGCTCCTGTTGTAGCTGTTGCTACTACCAAAAAGCCTATTGGAGGCTCTCTCTTGGTCTGCGATGGAAGAAGGCCTCTTCTGGGAGCCTCTTTTTCCCGGCGGCGCCGTCTTGCCTCTTGCGTGCGGCCGCGTGCGTCGTTCTCCTTCCGCTCCACTCTCCGCCTCCGCTCGCCGCCAACTTGTCTCGCCTCCTCCACTTCCCCCCTTGGGCGGAGGGGCGCCATCCAATGCATGCAGCCATCGTTGCCAGCAAAAGATGCTGCCCAGTTGTGCCTTACAAGACCAGGTTTACGCAGACACAAATCGACTTCGACAAAGAAAACGATCATAATATTTTTCACGTCGAAACTTTTTGGGAAGAAACTCTTCACCCATGATTTAACACATACATTTTATTTCGTAATAGAACCAAAAGCAGTTTGTAAATCCACTCTGCTGTCTCTGACACCATCCTACAGAGGGGAGGGGACGCCAAGGAGCCACAGCGGCTGCCTCCGTTTCCCCCCTCCCTCCCTCCCACTTTCTCTTCCCCCCTTGTGACGCCTCCTCCGACTTCGACTCCGACTTCCCCATCAACACAGCAAGGAGGTTTTGCTATGTTTGTGCACAAAACTTTCACATGTTCATGTGCAGGGGTTTGGGGAAAAGAATTAACTTTGTCCGTCGCATGCATGCCTAGAACAAGTCAGTTTTTTATTTAAAAGAAAACGAACTCGACCTGTCGTTTTTTTGTCGGGTCTTCGCTCCAGGTACAAATCAGCAGCATCCAGGTACGAGGGGCCAGTTCAATGCTCTAGCGCATTGGGAGACATCTATCTTATCCTGATCGGGTTCTGCATGAATAACGACATGAATTTTTTTCCCGATAGCAAGAACATTGCGGTATTTCGAGTTTCGTCCAATTATCGCTAGCACCATGGTGCACCTCTCCAGCAACATGAAAGACATTTGTTCTTCTACATTTCATGCTCTCTTAACGAAAAGAACAGCCGTTTCACCAACCGTTTTTTTATGCGTAGAAACGAAATTGCAATTGCAGAAAATTGTTGTAACAGGCATGGGCGAAACACTTATCCTGAGTTTCTTTTCATCCCCAAAAAGGCATTGGGGATAAAAATACTTGGCGAGTCAGTTTTCCACCTCAAGAACAACGACCCAAGATTTTTAAAGCTGATACGAACGCACCAACAAAAGCCACATTTGCTTTTTAGTTGCTGGAAATAAACTCTTCCTCGTAAAATATTCCGCTCTGCGGCCATCGGATTTTTCTTCTTCTATTACCCAAGTGAGGGACAATTTTGTTTAATTGAATTTTGCAATTGCAGCAATTCCCCCTCCTTCCCTACTCTGGCCCGCCTGACAACGGAGTCTGTGGGAGTCTGAGGCGACGCCATCGCGGTCTCCCCTGCCTCTCTCCTCTGGCGGGCACCGCCTTTCCGCTCCCCGCTCAAGGCAAGCCAGCTATTCCTCCGTCCGTCCGTAGTCCGACTCCGTACTACGGTGGTCTGGGTGGGAGTGACTCGGCATCCTCTACAGCAGTTCCATCCTCCATCTCCCCCTCCCAGCAGAAGAGGACAAGAAGAAGAGGCCGAGGCCGCCGAGAAGGGAGTTGTACTAGCAGCCCGTCCGCCCGCCCGCCCTCCGCTTCGCCCTCGGGACTCCGCTGCTCTCCTGGAGACGCCTCGTCGGATGCCCCTCCGACCTCCTCGAGTCAGTCGCATCGAGGCCTTCTGAACGAGAGGCTGGTTGTCTGGCCTGGAGACTGATCGCGGTGGTGGCGGAGGCCAGGGGGAAAAAGTGATCGAAAGAAAAAGACTTTTTCTGGTGGTGAAACTCGATTCAAGAAGCTGCCATCGTGCACGTCCCCAGAGTACGTAGCAGGTGGGCGCGAGGAAGGTCCGGAATGCAAGACTTTTTGTTTCCCCTTTCAAATTGCAGATTCGGCCTTGGCTCTAAAAAAATCAAAAAGGAACCTTACAATTGGGCATTTTGTCTACTTTTTGTCATGCAAAAGCTTATAGAATTTTGTTCTTACCGACCTCACGCCCACCTACCTTGACAGCGAACCCCAGAGGAACGCCATGCCGGTGTGCAAGGCAGAGGCCCACCGGGCCCTGGAGCTCCTGGAGGACTACTATGCCAGGCTGGATGAAGTGGAGGAGAAGGAGTTAAAGACTGCCATTGAGCGTGTGATCAAGATATTCAAGTCTCGCCTCTTCCAGGCACTCCTTGACATCCAAGAATTCTATGAGCTCACACTAATGGACGATGGGAAGACAAACCAGGCCAAGGTGACAGAGGCCCTTGACATGGCCTCCAGGTGGGAGGTGAGCAACAAGCCCTTTGCCATGCCCATGGCTGCCTCTGGTGGAGATGGATCTGCAGGCAGCGGAGCCAAGCAGCCCACGATGCCAACAAAGATGAAGGAAGAGCTCTTGGGGAGGTTGCCCGAGATGAAGGCAGCTATTGATGATGCTCCAGGCAGGCCCACCACTGGTGCCTCCACTGTCTCAGTGAACTCTGAGAGGCAGGTGACAACAACTGCTAGTGGCCTCTTTGAGTATGATGAGATTGCACTGGAGCGTGGCACCTATGGCCTTGGATTCTCCATTGCTGGCGGCATTGACAACCCCCATGTAGGAAATGATACATCCATCTACATCACCAAGCTGATCCCCGGTGGTGCTGCAGCTATGGACAAGAGGTTGAGAGTGGATGACATCATACTGAAGGTGAATGAAGTGAGTGTGGTGAATGTCTCCCATGCTGTGGCAGTTGAAGCCTTGAAAAGAGCTGGGAACAGAGTCATCCTCTCCGTGAAGAGAAAGCTGGCCGGAGGCACCAAGGCAGACGAGATTCTGGAGGTTGTGCTGGGAAAGGGCAATAAGGGCCTTGGCTTCACCATTGCTGGAGGCATTGGCAACCAACACATTCCAGGTGACAATGGCATCTATGTCACCAAAGTCATGGAGGGAGGAGCTGCTGCTCATGATGGCCGCATTGACGTGGGTGATCGTCTTGTCTCTGTCAAGAATTTTCCAACCGGAGAGTTTGTTCTTGATAACTGCACACATGAGGAGGCTGTCACTGCTTTGAAGAAATGCAAAGACAAGGTGGTCTTGCTTGTTGCCAAATCAGAAACTCCATATCAGTCCTCTCCAACTATTGGTCAAATGCAGCCCATGCCAGATCAGTACCAGCTGCCCCAGAGGTCAGTGTCGGATGAAGAGCTCAGGGATCCTAGAGACATAGTTCTCAACAAAGGAGCTGCTGGTCTTGGTTTCAACATTGTGGGGGGAGAAGATGGTGAAGGAATTTTCATCTCTTTTATCCTTTCTGGTGGACCTGCAGATGTGAGTGGACAAGTCCGCAGAGGAGACAAGATTGTGAGTGTGAATGGAGTGGACTTGATGAGGGCAACTCATGAGGATGCAGCAGTGGCTCTGAAAAATGCAGGAGGAACAGTCAAACTGAAGCTCCTCTACTGCCCAGAAGAGTATGAAAAGTTTGAAGCCAAGATTCACTCCATCAAGAGCCAGGTCATGTCTGGCAGCATGCTGAAGATGTCAGAGAAGAAGAGCTTGTACGTGAGGGCTCTGTTTGACTATGACCCATCTCGAGATGAAGGAGTTCCCAGCCGGGGTCTTCAGTTTGTCTTTGGAGACATCATACATGTCGTGAATGCCTCTGATGAAGACTGGTGGCAAGCAAGGCGCATTGGCCAGATGGGAAATGAACTGGCAGCAGGAATAATTCCCAGTCGCAGCAGGTGGGAGAGGAAGATTCGAGCCAAGGATAGGAGGATAGGATGGGATGGCAGCACAGGAAATGGTGGGAAGCGTGGATCACTGGGAGGCAGCAAAAACAAGATTCCTCTTTTCAAGGGCAGCCAGGATGGTGGCATGGAGGGCAACGGTCAGCATCAAGGTGATGGGGACAAATCCTTCGAGTCAGACAAGGAGAATGACCACATCTTGTCGTATGAGCTGGTGCAGCAGGTTGAGATTGACTACACGCGCCCTGTGATTGTCTTGGGCCCTCTCAAAGACCGGATCAATGATGAACTCATATCGGAATTCCCTGAGCGCTTTGGATCATGCGTTCCTCACACCACCCGGCCCAAGAGGCAGTTTGAGGTGGATGGCCGTGACTACCATTTTGTTCAGTCTAGAGAAATCATGGAACAAGACATCCAAAATCACAAGTTCATCGAAGCTGGTCAGTACAACGACAACCTGTACGGAACATCCATTGCCTCTGTCAAGGAAGTGGCAGAACGCGGGAAACACTGCATCCTGGATGTCAGTGGCAATGCTATCAGACGTCTTCAGGCTGCCAGGCTTTTTCCCGTGGCCATCTTTGTGCGCCCAGTGTCACCTGCTTTCATTCGACGAGTTAGTGGTGGTGGCCTCACAGACGAGCAGTGTGAGAAGTCGTTCAACCGGGCATCTCGACTGGAGAATGACTTCATGCAATACTTTTCAGCACTGGTGCAGGGTGACTCCTTTGAAGAGGTGTATGATAGAGTCAAGAAGCTGATCAATGTGCACTCTTCCAACAAGATCTGGGTTCCGGCAAACGAAATGTTTTAAGGGATCGAAGCTTGCATCAATGTGGCCTTTCGTTTGGCAGACAAACTCTCGAAGAAGAAAAATGCATGCGCGTCGTACTGCTTAACTCGTAAAGGACTTCTCTCCGTTGCTTATTTAATTCCATTATGCTACCAGTGAAAATTGTGCCATTCCAGAGGACACGAAAAATATTGTTGATGGCGAGTGCTAGCGCACGAAACATCCCACTAGAATCTCGTTTCTAGTAATTCTGCGACCCGATTTCCTAGAATTTTGCTCCAGAAGTGAAGATACCTTTGCTGCTACTAACGAAGAGACGATCTTGTTTTTATTTTTCCCCGACAAGTTTCCGTGGAATCAATAGGGGTCTTTTTCCCTTCGCCTTGAATGAAAATATTGCTCCTAGTCCATTTTATGCGTTATAACAGTTCTGTCAACATTATATCCGAATCGTCTTACTATTCCAGTACAACGCCGCTCGATCGTATTAAAGCAATGTTTCCAGTAGCTAGGAGCAGAATAGTAATTGTGCCCAAATTGTTGAATTCAAATAAATGCATATTTACCTTTCACTGATAGCGTTCTCAAGTTTTACCGCACCTCCGCATTGCGTAACTAGAACAACGGTCTCTCTCGCTCAGTTTTTTTGCGTAAAGCTTTTTAGTGCGATCTTTTTTGCATGCACCAGCAATATGGCAGTTTTTATCTTCAAAGAATATGCACCATGATTCCGATGCCAGACAGGGCGCAGTTTTTCTAATGGCAGCAATACGACGGAAGGAACGGAACACTATTACGATACAAATATTGATGGAAAAGGAGATTGGGGGGGACTGCATGTAAAAAATAATATTCTCTCGATGTCTTGGACTTGCTAGCTGAATCCGATGTGGTTCTCTCCCGTCCGCACGGTGGGGAAGGTGCGGAAGGCGAAGGCGCACTGGACCTTGCACACGTGGTCGTCGAGGATGGCGCGCGGGCTGAAGGACTGCGCGAGGTGGAAGCTGCGGAGGAAGAAGAGAGAAAAAATCAGAAAACAATAATTGATCTCTCTTGGTTTTCCCTTACCAGTTTTCTATCTTTAGCGACTGGCAGAGCGGTCCCTCCTTGGTGCAGGTGCACATGACGCAAGGTGACACCCTCCTGGCGTGCCCCGTCTCGATGGAGACCTCGCCCACCCTGCAGGTCACGCGCTCCTTCCACAGGGAGAGGTCGAGCGAGGGCAGCGCCGCGCAGGACACCCTGGGGTTGAGGAAGGGGTCTGGGATGTCGAAGGCGGCGCGCTGGATGGCCGAGACGTCGTCTCCAGTGTCGCAGATCACCTTGGAGAGGGTGACCCTCCTGATCTCGGCCAGCTGGCTGTCTGTGAACCTGACCAGGGGGTTTCCCGTCTCGTACCAGAAGCGGTCGCACTTGCGCAGGTTGCGGAACTGGATGCCGATGATGCAGGCGAAAGTGGGGCCAACTAGACCTCCGTGGAGGGGAGTCTCAGCGAGACCACCTGAAAAAAAATATAAAAGAACTACTTGAAATATGTGCAGTTTCCCCCAAAACGGAATGCTCACCGGTGAATAAGTCTACGTCGTCGACGTGGTCATATGTCCTCCGCAGCCTCTCTATGACGGGCAGGGCGATCTCTCGGCGGAGGTCGCCAAAGTCGTCGGCGCGGGTCAGGTTGCAGATGGAGCGATAGAGGTTGTACCCGGGCAGGCCGTGGTCGCGCCCTCGCTGGATGTTGAGCGCGGCCAGGTCAAGGCCGGAGTAGGGGGTCTCCTTGTCCTCGAAGAGGTGGTTCGTCACCTGAAATTAAACAGTTTTCCGTCTTCAAAATTTGTCATTTTTGCAAGATGTTTCCTTACCTCCTCCGTGATGAACTGGTCGAGCGTCTCCATGGAGCTCGTGGCGACGCCCCTGAGGAGGTCGTCGATCATTCCCGGCTCGTGCAGCTTGTCCGGGTTGAAGAACATGTCTGCCAGGTTGAGCTCTGGGCCCTTGACGGAGTACTTGCCGTCCATGCGCTTGAAGGTGGGCTTGAGGAGGCTGTGGCCGAACCTGCAAACAATAGGGAGGTGAACAAACACAGTAAAAAAGAGAGCTGAGTTGTCGGATAGAAACGGCGGGAGACGGAAGAGAAAACAATTTCACCGGTCCTTTCTCTCTCCGTCGCAGCCGTCATAGGGGCGACACCAGACAAAAAAGTTAATCGATTAAGTGATTATGGAGCCTCTGCAGTCAGTAAACTTTTACTGTTCTAATCGGTTGACGAATTGTAATGCAATTAAAAAAGAACCTACATTTTTTAAAAAAAACATATTTTTGTTTTCTTTTTCCTTGGAACTAGCATTTTTGAAGGAAATTTTATCTTAACGCAATTTTTTTTCGGGAAATATTGCCTTTTTGAGGATAAAAAAGGTATAATAGTACTTACAAGTCAGTTTATCAATTAACTGTCTATAGTTTTTTTAAAAAAATAAGTCGACAAAGTCAACTTTAGTCGACCAGAATTTGAGCACCCCATGATTTCCCTTTTTTTCTTTCCCCTGCTTTTCCCCCCTGGGCCGGAAAGAGATTGATGGTGGGCACGAAGTCAGCGTTGTATAGCAGCGGGGGGAAACAGAACAAGGTCGCCCGGATAGCATCCCCAAACACCCTCCTCCTCCCATCTCTCCACGCCAAGTTCCCCCCTTTTCCTCTCTTCCTCCTTCTCCGTCCTCCGTCCTTAATTAATTTCCCTTCTCCTCCTCCACCGGCGTGAATGGGGCGCAAATTAGGTGAAGAGCAGAGTCCATGTACTACAGTGTATGTACATGCTAGGTTGGAAATCTCTCCTGACTTGTGTACGCATACCTGAATGCGGCGGTGGCGAACTCGTTGAGGATGGTCGGGTTGCACTTCTCGTCGTACCCCTCGTAGTATCCCTCCGAGAGCAGGTTCAGCTCGTAGAGATTGACTGCGTTCCAGCCCAGCACGCGCGGGAGGAACTCGTTCCAGGTGATGTGCTGCTGCATGGCGGAGGCGATGCGCCTAAAAAGCAGAGTGGTTTTTTATGTATTGTGAAAATTCGTTTTTGTTTCAAATTTCGACGACTTTTCCTACCTGGCCTCCTGGTAGAGCGTCTCGTCCGACCACTGCGGGTTGAGCCTGCTGAGCTCGTCGGCCAGCGTGTTGTGCTGCCTCATGAAGATGGTGTGGATGGAGGCGAGGACGGGCTGCTCGCTGTTCCTGGCGTCTCCGGCCTCGAAGCAGAAGCCGGACTTGGCCTTGCACTCGGCGTTCTCCGTGGTGAGCGGGAGGAGGTCCTTGCCGCCGTGGAACTGCTTGGTGGTGTTGAGGCGGCCTCCCTGGAACTCGCGCAGCTCCCGCATCTCGCACAGGTCGGAGCCGTACACGTTGGAGCCGTCGGCGAAGGAGGTGATCTGGAAAAAAAAGAGCAAAAGAACGATAATTGAAATGTAATCTTTTCTTCCTTCTTCGACGTCAGGCAGATAATTAAATCTTTTAAAAGCTAGTTGCCAATCCCTTGCGCACGCACCTGGTTCATCTGCTCCCTGAATCCTAGGGTGAGCTGTCCCGGCATGGACCTGGTGAAGGCTAGGCAGAACGGCTTTCCCGAGGTGATGTTGATCTGCGGGTAGAACGGGTCCCCCTTGGGCACCGGGATGGGGAGGCACTCGGGGTGGATGCGGGTCTTGGCGTCGCAGTCCTTGCACTCGAGGATCGAGTCAGCGAAGCCCCTGGGGGAAAAAAGATTTATTTAATTGATATTGTATTTCTTTTCGCCATCTTTCTAGCACAGTAAGTGTTGCGACGGGACACGAGTTGCGCTTTTCTCTTGTGGATGCCCCCCCCCATCATTTGACAGACACCACATCATCCCACATGCGGACGCTCGTCTCCCTCTCCTCATTTTTAAGACCCGACGACGGACGGGGAGGATCCCTATCTCCATTCCCTTCTCCCCCTCCGTTCGCCTGTCTGTCGCGGCGTCGCCATCGCTCAGGGGAAATACGCCAAAGTGGAGGGGACAGAGGGAGGGAAGCGAAAGCCTTTGGGGAAAAGGGGAAGGGGACGGCGGCGGCGGAGGAGACGCGGAGGGGCTTCCCGCCCTCACTCCATCGCTTCACGCGCGGACAGAATATCTTTACAGTAAAAGAGGGGGGAGAAAGTGGCGATAGAACCAAAAGGCCCCCTCCCCTCCACTCCCCCTTTCCTTTTGGATCCCTGCCTGCCTGCTTCCCTTCGACCCTCTTCTCGAGTTGCCTTCCCCCCCTTCCCCCCTCTTCCTCTTCGCTTGGCTGGTTTGGTTGCTTCGCCGCCACCAAACGGCGGCGGGAGGGCCGCGGTCGACCCCGCGGGCGGAACTAACCGAATTCCGACGGCGTCTGTTTCTTTGGTCAGCGGCGGATGAAAGGGAGGGAGGGACTGGTATCAGGCAGGCAGGACAGGACCAACGGTCACACTGGATTGAGGACGGACGGGCGGCGGCCACTACCAAGAGGACCGCCGCCGCTACGCCTTACTTTCTGTTTCTTTCTATTCCCCCGTCCTCCTTTCCCCCTCCTTCCATTCTCACTTCCGCCTCTTGGTGCCAGAAAAGGGCCCTCTCCTCCTCCTCCTCCTCCTTTTCTCTCCCAGCACATGCAGGCACCACCGCCTTCCCTCCCTACCAATCTACTCAAGTCGCCCGCTGAATGAGAAGGGTGTAATCGAAAATATCGGATCCTCTCCTCTCTTCCCCACCCCACCCCTCCATCTTTCCAGCCACGCAGTGTGCCAGCCTCCTCCTCCTCCTCCTCCTCCGACACTGCAGCCACCTTCTCACTTCGCTACCAATACTGCTATTGGTTCCTGCGCCTATTTCCACTTTTTCTTTTGTTTTTTCATTCCTTCACCTGTTAACTGGAGTGTGTGTGATGTCGTGGTCCACAAACTGTCCCCACTGCATCATCATGAGGGAGTACCGCACGTGAGGGGCGCTGACGTCGTTGTGGATGTTGACCGAGACCAACCTGAACAAGGAAAAAAATATTTATTGTGCGTAGTACAGATCTGGGAAAAAACTACGTTTCTCTTCCACTAGAGGCTTTTTCAAGCAGAATGACGGTGCTTTCTCCCACTGCTTTCCATCCATCCCACCTCCCCTTCTGCTTTCTTGTTTTTCGTCCTTGAAAAACCACCACCGAAGGGTAAGTTGGAGTAGGGGCGGGGCCTTTTTCTCCTCCCTCTCTCATTCTCCTCTGGCCTCCTGCCAGGCCTATTTTCGGTGTTGTTGCGGAGAAGAGAGGGGAGAAAAAAAGAAACCCCCGAGAGGGGGCACTTTATCAAGAGCGTGGAGGGAAAAATTGGGGGACAATGCCGTTGCATGCCAAAGGATCTTGGTTGCTGCTACTTATAGAGGGTGTGTCGACATATGCACGTTGCTGGAAATGTTTCTGTACATACTCTCTACGCCTTTTCACTCCTTTCGGACTGTTTGTGCATACGTACAGTATGTGTGCATGGGGAAAGAGGGGAAGCAAGTGTTGTAGTCTGTTCGTCCGCGGCGGGATGATGGGAAGGCAAACACGAAGGGCGAAAAGGGAAAATGCCGAGAGGGGGAATAAAAACAGAAGCCGCGGGGAAAATGGAAAGAAAAGTGCGCAAGGAAAGTCTTCCTTTATCCAACTTTGGATGTTTGGCCCGTCAGTCTGAATATGTGGGGAAATGGAAATTCAGCCAGTACTAATTTACCTCGGGCTCGGCAGCGGCTTCCCTGATAGCGACGAACTTCTGGGACTCATGAGGCCGTCGTCGTAGGCGGGGGCCAGGAGACGGGTGAAGGCGCGGATGGACTTGCCGTACTCGGGGAAGTTCAGGTTGTTGCACCACCCGGTGAGGGTGCGGTACTTGGTGGTGTGGTCGCACGGGAGGGTCTGCTCGTCGCACTG
>JAAUXV010055287.1_pt1 | contig 13271 bp, 12 predicted proteins | sample 7278181 | NCBI WGS metagenome assembly JAAUXV01 (sample SAMN14350114, study PRJNA611818) | marine sediment metagenome | isolation source: surface marine sediment (2.1m) | place: French Polynesia: Moorea | collected 2018-08
CGCTGATCTCCCTCTCCAGCAGGCAGCACCCGTTCTCCTGCCCTTCCTCCTGGCCGGAGCAGAATGAGAACATCGTCCTCCCCCAAGCCTCCTCCTGCTCCTCGATGGCCTCTTCGACATCGCAGTCGAAAGTGGAATTCTGGGCGTCGGCGAAGGCGGCGTCCGGGACCTCCTCCGCCATTCCGAAGTAGTGGAAGACCTCCGAGAGCGTGAGCCTCGTCCCCTCCACCAGGTGGTCGAAGGCGGCAGAGGTCACAGGCAGGAAGAGCTCCAGGGCCTCCTTTTCGCTGGCCCACCCGGCGTAGGACTCGAACAGGTCGCCCAGGCCGAGAGGAGATTCAGGATTGCCCTTCAATTTCAGAGAGGTACATTTTCGATCTGTCCTGTCGCATTACCAACTACAAAATGCCAACCCACCTGACTCTCAAGAAAGGCCAGGATACGCAAGTTGATTTCGTCCGTCTTGCCCTCGAAAGCTTTGACGCAAGATTCATAGGTGGCTTCGCGCTCTTGGTTGACCAGGGCTGGGATGAGCTCGACAACGCTTGCCTTGGGCATCCTCAGTCCGTCCGTCACCAGGTCCAGGAGGAACTCGTCCATTTCCTCCAGCCCCTCCAGATGCTCAGCTAGGTCCAGCATCTTTGCCGTGTACTCTGCGTCCCTCTCGACCTCTCTGACCACCAGGAGCGGGTGCGTGCAGATCCACCTGGTCCAGTCCGCCGGCGGCGCGCTCCCGTTCATCGCCGCCTCACGCCTCGCCTGCAGTTCGCCCAGGGGGACGGAGGCGACGACCCGCCTGATGGCGCTCCTGAAGTCACTCCTTAGGGGCGCAGTCTGCTCAGCGCAATCGGCCGATTCGGCTGTGGATTCTTCCGATGTCGTGTTCTCCGACCCCTCGCTTAGCATGCAGTCGAACTTGAAGGTGTTTAGAGCCTCAGAGAAGTACCTGCCGGCAAAAAAAGTTGTAGTCAAAAAGGACTTGGAAAGCGACAAAAAAAGCAACTTTCCTCTGCGTGCTGTTTTTCTCTTTGGTGAATATGGTGACTGCGGGGAATTCAATGTCCTGCACTGCGACAGAGGTGATGGCGGTGGCGATGGGGTTGGCGGCCGCCTCCGAAAGGGAGCGGCTCACCAGCACGCCCAGGTACCCCGCCGCCGTCGCCACCACCACCACCCAGGACAGGCGCTCCAAGGGGGAGTTCCCTTCCGAGATGTACCTGTTTTGTGTCGGTATGACAGGTAAAGCATCGAGGAAGCTCTGGCTCTGTTATTTACCTGAAGCCGTGTACAGTGGTCTCGTGAAAGTAGGACCTGATGAAAGACGCCATTTTGGTCACGTGTCTGATAGTCTTCTGGACAATGTAAAATTGTTACGGTGTGGAAAACTCTTCTTTGAACAATTAGTCGTTTTTGTTCGTTTGCGGTAATTGGAAGCATTTTGAATTGATTATGCTCCAAGAAAGGATGGACGGGTTATGTACTACAGCTAAGCGTCGGTAATTTGGCGATTGTCAGTTTGATGGTGGCTCAAGCCATGAAAGATTATTTTTTTCCAGCTTTAATTGACTTTGCGTAAGGGAGCATTACTAGTCCTTCCTTGCATTGATGTTTTGTCCTTTGGTAAGCTTTTGTTCCCCTCCGTTTGGCGCTAGGCTTTTCTAATCGCTTGCCGTTCTCATTTAAAAAAATCCGATCTGGAAGATTTTATCACGCTCTTCTGAATTTCCTATCACAAACACGACGGTACTAGTACGCACAGTACAAATTTCTCCGTATTTTTTGCCGCTCTCCCCCGCCCCAAAAAAATCGAGAGAAAACTTTCCCACTTTCACCGGCGGCGCATCCGTAATCGCAGTCGTGCCCTCTCCGATCCACTAATCCAGGTGAGCATTGCACGCACCGTCGGTCGCTCGCCCATCTGCCGATGAGAATTGCTGGACAGTCCGTCTCCGACCATGCCAGAGCGAAATGTCTTCATTGCCCGATTTGTTGAGATTTTGAAGATGCGACGGCATGTTGGAAAGAAGTGCGAAGGAGACTTCGACATTGCGTGCTGAAATTCAACTGCAAAGTAGACAGGGACCAAAAATAGTTGGGGCTGCTTTTCTTTCACAATGCATGGAAACTTCTTGCACGATCGAGGTGACTAGTTCAAATGTAACATTTGCTATTTATCGTAAAAATATCTATTTATCTATATATTTTGCAGGCCTGTTCGCCTCATCCTTGGCTGTGCTCCTTTTCCTCCTTTGCGACCGCCTCCGCCTGGCCCTCTGCTTGACTGACCTATACGGCGACCAGGTGAGCGCGGCCTACATGGACGGGGTGGCCGCACCCATCATCGCCAAGGCCATGGGAATGGAGATGCGGCCAGCAGTGGCCACCTCCAGGACAGGGATCGTGCCTAAGGGGTTTTACAGCGAAGAGGAGGAAGAAGAGCAGACGTCCGAAGACTGGGCCCCTCTCGAGTTCCAGCCGAGGCGACTCAACGACAAGTACTACACCTTCCAGCCCAACCTGGACAGGCCGCCAAACTACGGGAAAGGTAGGATATCACCTTGCTTCTCCACCTTTTTGACTAGAAATGCTCCGCTTTCCAGGTCCCGTGTACCGCCCTGTGAAAAAGTTCCCCCGGTTGCTCCCTCCCTGGCCGTTCGGTCTGCTCGTCCGTGACCCTATCAGGCCCTTCCCCACCAACACTATTCTGATCGTTTCCCCCATCCTCCTCATCCCCTTCGCACCCTTTGGAGTCTTCGAGCTGAGGTGCGTAGAGCGGACCATATCCGTTGCATCCCATATGGGTTTTTAAAGTGCTTCTTTTTAGGCTTCCTCTCGGTTTCAATCTCAACTACATAATAGAGAGACTAAATGGGTAAGTGCGGTTTGACTAACATAAATTGTTGCTCATTTCTTTACCGAACATTTCATTATTGCAGGGTGTCGAACGGTAGGAGAAGCCTCGACGTTGGCCGCTCACTCTACTCCACGCCCGACATGGACCAGATGGACTTCTACGGCCTGGTGGAGGGACTCCTGACGGATACCTTCGCCCTGGACGGGAGGCAGTGCGTACAGAGGCTCATCTGCGACCTGGCGCAGGATCCCATCAGGGACAGGAGTCTCATGGGGGAGATTCTGCACATGCTGATAGAGTAAGGGTTTTTTTATTCCGATCATTTGTGGGGCGACGCAAAAAATGGTACTCTTATGCACATTTTTGTTTCAGGCCAAGGTTAGGCTCTGCCAAAGTTTCCGACGACTTTGTAGAGGCGGAGCTCCGGGGACACAAGTACGGCGGGTGTCGTAACGCTTATCCAAACTGTCCCTTCAGCATAGCGAATCTCATCGGGGTAAAATGGGACACTCAAAGTGCACCAAGGAGGTAAATTAGAAGGGTAGCTCATTTTTTGGGGGAACTAGTGGTTTTTTTGTTTGAAATACAATGTGGAAAAATGGGGAATAGGTGTACTTGTGAGTTTTTAAATTTGAGGAAAATGGATAAACGCTCCGTTAATGCTTCTTACCGTGGCACAGCTACCAAGACAAATAGACCCACGGTACAAAGACATGGAACTGGATTTGGAACTCAGGATCGCCGTCCCACTGGGGAAAACCAAGGAACGAATCTTGGCACCAATAGGCCGACGAGGGAACAGGACAGAACTTCTGATGGCGAGGCAAAGGCTCCTAAGCCGCAGAATTTGTCGACGACGTACACCACGACCACGGTGGAGCGCCACACAATTCATGACAAACACTACAGTAGCAAGGATTCGTCCACCCTGTGGGCCAAGATCATTATGGGTTTCGCTGTCCTGATTCTTGTCGGCGTGCTCATCAGGCTCATCCAGTTAAGGGCCAAGCGGCTGAGGGCGCTGGGCGGAGTGCAGGAAGGGCAAGGGGCGGTCGTCGCTTCCGAAGGCGGCGGATGCTGCTACCTCCCGGTCACTCTGGCGATCATGCTGGGTGGTCTCGTCATGGTCTACATTATGTATGCTTCGTCCGTGGCCAAGGAAGAACAAAAGAAGGCCAACATGTCCTGGAACTACACTTTGTCCTTCCTGTTCCTCCTGGCGGTCATATTCCTGATGCACTATTCGAGGCTCATGCACAGCCCGCAGGACATCCCGGGATCGGGAGGTGGCCGCTCAGCAGGACCGGGCGTTTGGATTTACTTCACCGTGGCGGCTGCCGCCGTGGCCGCGGCGAAGATCACCAACAGGCTCTTGCGCTCCCCGGACGAGATCCACCACCACCGCTCGCCCAGTGAAAAGGCAGAAGCAAAGTCGGATACGAATCTCATGATGGGCCCGGCACCGGCTGCCCAGACGCACTACCCAACTACTCCAGAACCTGCCTACGCTTCAGCGCCTCCCGTTTCCAAAGCTCCGTCGCAAAAGTCCCAAAAGAGTTCTGTGAAGGGGTCGTCGGGAAACAAAAAATCTGTGAATAAGTCCCGGAAGTCGGCTAGAAAAGTGGGGTCAACTTAGTTCGAGGATAGGTGTAATGTATAAACAACTGCCACGTGCCCAAAAGTATTTGAGAGGACTTCTCTTGAAACATTTATTTTTTGAAGCTGTAGTTGTATGAAGCCACTATTAATCGACACAAAGTTTACTTTAGATATCCAGCCGTTGCTTTGGTAACGTTGAGAATAAGGTCGCATAGAAATTCTATTACTTCGAAAATCATGGCGACTGAAATGCCCAAGTAGAGCGACAATGCTCCTCCAAGAGATGATATGAAACTTCCCGAGTACCACTATCGATAGGAGCCACGGTAAATATGTACAAACTATTTTTGCAAGAATACTCACAGTTTCGTATACTGGCACTTCCGTTATTTCTCTGACATTTAGAGTCGAGAAGTAGACTTGCACCACCAGCAAGTTTTCCTTCATGGCCGTATCGGTGGAGTCGAATCCGTACGTAACTCTGGCAGATTCCTACAATGTAAAAAGGTCTTTTAGAACAACTTTTAACAGCGTCGGCTGTCTGTCACAAATTTACATCATATGCCATTGAAGGATACTGAGCCACGGAAACGTCCACCTCAAAGTCAAGCTCATTGCAGCCTACGTTGCATTCGCAACCGGCAGTTCCCTGCTCGAGTTCACGGTACACGTCTAGGACGCAGTTGGAATCGTCAGCTATGAAAAGTGTTGTGTGTAAAGGAAATTCCAATAATATTTTACGAGCGTTCCATTTTACTTCCTGAGGAAACTTTGCACATTTTTTTAGAATTTGTGCGGAGTTCGTCGTCGTCCAGGAAGGCGGCGTATGTACAATTACACTTGTTCTGGAAGGAGTCTAGCAAGCACAGGCGTTGACAAAGCTAAAAAATCGAAATTATTTTTATGTCCTGTCGCAAACCCACCATTTGGGGACAATATTTACGGGAGCATGATATTCCCAACCCTGTTTCGCCTTCTCAGTGTCCGTGTCTTTGGGTACAAGAAATTCGTATGGGGTTCCGCTCCACTCACGAATGCACTCAGATGGGTACGGTTCCTCCTTCCTAACAACCTCGACCTAGAAGAGGAAAATGTTTCGTATTTCGCGTTTGCCATTGAAATTGTGCTAGTTTAAATTTAAAACTGACGCTCGTGAGGGAGAATGAGGTTATTCCTCCCGGTGCGACGTAGTAACCAAATTCGTCCATGAGTGGCAATCTGTTTGTTTCGTGTATGGCCAGACGTATGCCCGCCTATCAATAAAAGTATTTTTGGACTTTAAACTTTACAGCCGCTCCCTCCCACCCCCACCCCCTTTTAATGCTGAATCCTACGTCACCTGGGGAGAGTACGCCTGTCCCATGTATTTTTCTTGCTCCGCCAGCATCACCAGTCTGAGGCCGAATTTCGGACCTGCCAGCGCCGTCGTAAGGATACCCTCTTCGTCCACGACTCCAGACAAGAGGGAGTTGAAGGTGAAGCAGTTGCCGTAGCTTGGATGGTTGCTGTGAAAAAAGAGACTGTGGAAAAGCAGGAAGAAAGTGAAATAAATAGTAAATCGTGGTTCAATCAGCCGAGGACAACCTGGAGTTGAAGCAGCTAGCCTGCATGAAGATGCAGCCTCTGACGAAGTTTGAGAACTCGTGACCCATAACCATCCTGTTCTCCGAGTAGAAGTACATGAAGAGCTCGGTGAAGGTGTCCTCGTCCTCCTCAATCTCCCCCAGGTCCTTGAACAAGGGATTTGCCAGGGTCCCGGTGGAATTGTCTAACTCTGCCGGTAGTCCCCCGTCTTCCTCGTCTTCGCAGGCATTTCGGTACAACATTTTGCCCATGAAAGCCACTCTTTCTACAGAGTCAGTTGTGTCTTGGAGCGGGTTTGGCTGTTAGAATGTTCTTTCTCCATGAAAAGTGCTAAGGGAGGTTGTCTTTGCTGCTCACTTGTGCAACGAATTCGCAGGTGGTGTAGTTCGACTCTTCGCATGTTTCGATGGCCGTCTTGAGGCGGAGGCAATCGACCCTGTTTAGGTTGCAGACCGTGACGGCGGGGAAGTCGAGCTGGATCGAAAGCAGTTTTTCTTTTATTTATTTAAGCGGTTCAAAAATCTAACTGTCCCGCGTCATGCTCACGGTCGACTCCTTCCTTAACCTCAGCGAAGTGTTGACCTGGTAGCCCATGTAGTCGCTTATGACTGAGCTCAGGGATCGAATCGTGAGCAACGTGCCAACCACGAGAATGATAGACCAGAACCATCTAAAAATAATTATTATCCCTTGTAGATAGACGACTGGCTGTTAGAAAATACAGAGGAACCTTCTGAAATAAGATTTTGTGTTCTTGACCCTGGCTGCAGCGGTGACCCCAGTCCTCTCCGACCATTTCGCCAGAGTCCTACTCAAGGCCGACTTCGGCGTCACTGCCATACTCGCTGAGATCGGTTATCCAACTGGTACTCTACGTGAAAGGCCAAAGCGGCGCAAAGTACGTTCTACCTCCCGGTCATTGAATCCAGCGCCAATTTTGTACCAATATGGACCAATGCAATAAAGGTGGGACACCGTATTAAGTTTGAGTAATGGTAACAAATGTCCTTGCCGGCTAGCCGCTTTGGGTGGATGGCTAGAGCCCTTCTGATCGTTATCGTTCCTCTCCGAAATTGCTTTTGAAGTGCCTGTTGCCTGCGCCCACTACCACGAACAGAAGAGAAAGGAGACAAAGGCTGCAACACAGTAAAAATTACGGCGGAGGTGGAGCTAAATGAATATATGAAATGATGGGCCATAAATTGTGAGCGCAACGAAGCGCCCTAACGAGAACGTTTTAGGGCTAATAATTAGTGTCCATTTTCAATCACCAACAGCGCTATTCAAGGACAGGGCTTGTCACATGGCCAGAATTTTTGTATTCTCGCAATCGTACAATAATAACAGGTCTTGCTTGAACAGCTGGAGGGCATTGGGAATTTCCTTGTATATAAAAACATCAGAATTCACTTTTGAACGACGATTGACACACGCTCGTTTCCAGCAACAGCTCATTCCTGGAGGAGTTCGTCCAGCTCCTTCATGACGTCCATGGACGAGTTGGCGGCGGCGTTCACCTCCGGGTCTTCCTTTAGGAACTTCTCCACCTCGTCCATGTCCTTCTTGACTTCCTTGGACTTCTTCTTCTTCTTGGGCGACCCTTCCTCTCCCTCGTCAGACCTCCTCTTCTTGCTCTTCTTGCTCTTGGCCTTCCCCTCTCCCTCCTCCCCGTCCCTCCTCCTCTTCCGCTTCCTCATCTTCATCTCCTCCTCCTCGACCGGCGAGGGGCTCCTCCTTGGACCCCTCTCCTCCCCTTCTGGCTCCGGCCTGGCCCCAAGGCGGGAGGAAGAGGAGAGCTTGTCGCCATCGTTTGTGGCGAACTGCCCGTCCCTCATGGCTGCAACCTTGTCGGCCAGGCTCAGCGAAGCCGAGTCGCCGTCGCCTCCTCCCTCCTCCTTGGGCGGCGGCGAACCCAGGCGGGTGATAATTCTCCTGGATGAGACCTCGGCGGTCATCTCGTTCTCGTCCAGCTTGATCTCCCTCAGCGCCTTGCCCTCTTTAGCCGCCTTCTTGGCGGCCTTCTTCTCTTTTTTGTCCTTCTTCTTCTTCTTTTCCTTCTTGTCTTTCTTGTCCTTCTTCTTCTCCTTCCTGACGACGGCCAGCGCCTTTAGCTCCCCCTTCCGGTACTCCTCCCTGAATGCCTCGTCGTCCTTGTCCTCCCTGTCCACCTCGTCCCCTTCCTCCGTGGACCTCCGGGTGATGTCCAGCCGCTTCCTCAGATCGATGGTCTTGATGGCGCTGGCCCGCAGAGCCTCCTCCTCGGTGGTGTCGCCGCCCTCGTCGCTGCTAGAGAACTCGAACACCTCCACGTTCTCCCCGTCGGCCGCGGCGGACGCAGTGGGGGTTTTGTACCCGAGGCGGTCCTTGACTGAGAGTCCGGCCAGAGCGGGTCTGGGCCCAAGGCGCCGGTGCGGCGGCACCCTTGCCGTGGGCGGGGACACCTTGGCGGTGCCTGGCCGCACCGGCAGGATGAGCCCGCTCAGCTCCTCCATCCTGCTCTTGTTGACGATGATGGTGCCCTTGGCGGGCCCTGGCGCGGCGCCGTCCGCGGCCCCTCCTTCCAGCACCTCCCCCGGGTAGGGCCCCTTGGGTCTGTCGTGCAGGAACGGACAGTGTGGCTTCCTGCACCCTCCTGGCTGGGCCTCGAAGAAGCAAGGGGTCACGTTGCGCTTCTTGTCGCCAACGTCCAGGTGCCTGAAACAGAGATAAGTATGAAACGTCTGTCCAAGGTCATTCCCTCCCTTCATCCTCACCTGAACATGCAGTGTGGCCTCGTGCAGTTCCCCGCCTTCCAGTACGTGCACACGACCTCCTGCGAGAGCGCCGCAGGCTCATGTCGGTAAGGACATGCGCCGGCCTTGGTGCACGTGCTGTAGTAGTAGAAGTAGCAGTCGTCGTTGGAGCTCTTGGCGCCGCCGCCGCCGCCGCTGGGGACGATGCCGAGGGCGGACATGCTCATGGCTGTTCCAATGGACGGAGAAGAGGACTGTGTGTCTTTCCTGGCCACCTGGAGGTCAAGGTCAAGGTCAAAAGGATTCTTGTTGGACGCACTTCGACGAGGCAAACGTCCTCCGCCTCCAGAAGCCAGAAACGAAAGGGTTCTTCTAGGGATTGGCGCGATTAAAACTTGAAACGTCCAAACTCAAATCAAATATGGACTAGAGGTTACTGGCATTTATTTACAGTACTTTGTTTATATTTTAATTTTACTTCAGCTTTGACTTAAGTTCATGGTGTCTTTACGAAGGTGTTGATGCTCCTATATTTTTGTACATGTTTGAACTTACTCTCGCTTTCAATTATCTTTCCTTGCTGTATCCCTACTCCCTTTCCTGCTGCGTGGACAAACGACAGCTGAAAGAAAGAAAACAGCTGAAAAAAAACAGAGGCTGCTGGTACATGGACTTAGTGTCGCTGTCCCTGTTGCCACGTCAACGGCCTCAACCTGGACATCTTGGGCAGGGGCAACAAGTGCAAAGTCGTCAGCAACGTGAACAGCATTAGTAGCCAAAAAGTTATCTCCTCACTTTCTCTCCTCGGTAGAACGCTGGCCCACAAAACCCCGGCTGCTCTGGCCAAGTTGTCAAACCAGGAGTTCCTTAGAGGGGGTAGACGCAGACTAGGAGTCCCCTCTGTCCGTTGACCATGTCTGGCGCCGCAGACGTACTCAGCAGATACAGCCAGGCCGGGTTCTGTGAGCAGGCTTTTTATTGTGTCAGCAATTGCTGGTGCCTGAAGGTATTTTTTCGTTCCTTTTCAGACAAGACCCCCGTGACGAAGGCCCTGGTGGGATGGAGCGTCATCGGATTCGGGGCGCTGCAGCTCCCCGCGGCCAGGGGACTGCACAAGTACCTGGTCTGCAAGATACCAGGTATGCAGGATCGAAAAATCGGCGTCAGTTGCAATTATTTACTCTACGTCTTTGCAGATTCCTTCCTGAAGGGCGAGTTCTGGCGCCTGCTGACGTCCAAGATGTTCTTCCTGGACCCCCGCGACCTCATCGTCTCCGTCCTCCTCATCTACTACTTCCGCGTTTTTGAGCGCCGACTCGGCTCAAGGAAGTTCTTCGGGCGCGTCCTCTCCTCGCTGCTGCTGACCACCGCCCTGGAGGTGGCAGCCACAGCAGCCGTGGACGCCTGGGCCAGGCAGACCGACAGGCCGCCAGAGCTCTCCGGGGTCCTCTCAGTCGGGCCGTGAGTTGGCATACAATTTCTTCGAGAACGATACAAAAACCAAATATTTTATTTCAGGCTTTTCCTCGTCTTTCCGTGGTTCATCTCTTTCTACAACTGCATCCCGCCCTTGTCTTCAGTGGCGACTCCGTTCGGGAACTTGGGCCTGGGCGGCCTCCTAGCATTTTCCTCCAAGTCCCTCACCTACTTTGCCGGCTTCAACCTACTCATAGCGTCCAACGCCAACCTTGTGACGGGGATAGCCGGGCTGGTACGGAACCAACGAGAACATTTGTATGTTTCAACATGTGCTAGCAATCCTTGTTCCTTCAGATATCCGGGGCCCTGATCCGCCGCAACGCCCTGTGGATCCAGCGTTGGACGCGGGTGCCCGACTCCCTGGCCTCCTTATGCCACCGCTTCTTCGGGCAACTGATCGAGTCCGGGCCCCCGGCGCAGGGCATGATGGGGGCCACGCTAGAGATCCAGCGGGCGCAGCAGATGGAGGCCATCGAGCAGCAGCTCTTCCGGCAGCAGGCAAGGTACGCCGCCGCCGGAGGAGGAGGGGGGGCGAGGGGAAGGGGGGCGCGAGGAGGAGGAAGGGCTCAAGTGGGACAGGGGTTCGCTGAAAGGCTGGTGGAGGACGACGGGATGATGGGAGGAGGGCCGGGAGCGGGAGGACTGTTCTTCAACAGGCGGCAAAACCAAGGTGTGTAGGCGAAATTGCAAAAGAGATTCGTATGTCATTTGTGATGCATTACAGCCCCAGCTCCTGCCGCGCCTGCGCCGTCGGAAGAGAGCATCCAGATGCTAACTGACATGGGTAAGACCCAAGTTATTTTCATCGAGACACATTTGTTACCCTAAATCAAATATTGTTTCCCCTCTTTGTTTCCCCCTCCCCAGGCTTCGCCCGCCCCCGCGTTGAGCTCGCCCTTGCCCGCACCGGCAACGACGTCCAGGCCGCCACAATGATGCTGCTGCAGGAGAACGACGGATGAGAAGAACCAGGGCCGCGCGAAGCACGCACGCCGCATTCACAAAACGCTTACCAAGCAAGCCTCACTGTGGTATCACATAAAAACTTTTTATTTTTCTCTCTCCGCCATCTCCTCATGTGAGGATGGGAAAGGACTCTCTCTCCTGCTGTGACGTCGTCGTTGTTGTCTGTTTGCCAAAAAATGTGGAAGACGAAGAAGAGAGAATGGAAAAGGGATATGAAAAGTAATAAATCTGGAATGATGTCATCCGTCGCCTTAAGTCGACCGAGAAAAGAACGCGGAGGGTTCGGTGCAGCTGAGGCGGCCTTTGGACGACGTGATCCCAACCCCCTTTAATGTTCCCCCGGCTTCCTATTTGGCCATTGCAGCCGTCTTGTCTTTTCCCCCGTCCTTCTTTGCCTCAGTTCTTTTCTTTTTTCTTAAGGGGAAGTGGCGGCTGTCCTTCTTCGTACGTGGCGACCCCTTTCGAACGCCGTCGGAAAAGACCTCTTTATTCGTCGTAATATCAAACGGCCCGTGAACGAAATTATGGAAGGGGCCGCCCTCCCCGTTCCCTTCTCCCTTTCCCCACTCGTAAATACCGACGCCGCCGGAGGAAGAGGAAAAGAAAAGGGGGAAATGGCACCACAGACTGCCACTGTCGACGAGAGAGATCTCCTTTTCTCCCCACTTTTCCACCCTTATCTCCTCCGAGAAAAGTTTTCTTATATATCTGCGCCGAAATTTACTCTCCTCCTTCGGATTGGATTGGAAAGAGAAAGCCTCTTTTTCACCTGATGGCCCCAAACCCCCCGTGTCGTTTGGCGATATTCGGCAATATTCCACCTCTGCTCCCCTTCCCTCCTGCCAAACTGTCCCTTTATCTTTCCTCCCCCTCCTCCGCCCATAGTTCCCAGGATTCCCCCCAAGTTCCAAGTGTTCCCCAAAGGCTCCCACCCTCACCCTCCAGCTCTGTTTAATGGCCGGCGAGGGAAGGGGGCGTAGAATGCAGAGCGCGAACTCTCTCCCTCGCACCCTGTGGGAAATTCATTCCTTGCCCCCTCCTCTTTTGCCGCATAAAGTTTTCCTTGCTGTCCTCAGCAGCGGCCGGCGTGGAATCTGCCAGGATGTAAATTATTTCTATCTTTATTTCCATGACTAGATCTATCAAACGCGGGTAACAAAAGCTTTCATTTTCTTTTCTTCTGTCCATCATCATTTGACACTGTCACTTTTTTGCCTCTTTTTTTCTTTCCATTTTGTATTCCTCTTATACATTCTTTCTTCTTCGGAACTCAACTGTCACTGCTGTCTCTTTTCCTCCGAAATCGGAGACTTTTTCTCGTCTCTTTTCTTTTGCATCGCGATGGATGCGCTTGCTGCGAAAGAAGAATGCCCAAAAAGGGACTCTTCTTGGGTCACGACTCAAGGGAGGGGGGAGCAAACAAACGAGTCCCCAAATCACGAAGAAAGCAGAAGAGCGATTTTTTGTCCCTTTCGCCAAAAAAGGAGCGGGGCTGGCTGTCACACAGTTTCTTTCCCCTCCTTTTCTTTTCTTCTTTCTTTTTTCCGCCGACGCAGCTCTCCAATAAACTAACCCGGGGGAAGACGTGCGTTTGGCGCCGGTCCTCCTTCTTGTTTCCAGAGCGCGTCCGAAAGTCCGTTGGGTTGGAGAGTCCCTTTTCGTCGCCTCTCGTCCTCCTTCTCCTCCTTCTCCTTCAGACGTCGAATAAACTGAGATTGAGGAGCCCAATAAAGAGGAAGGAGGACCACCAGGGGGTCGCCGCCGCCGCCGCCGGAGGGAGGAAGGAGGAGGATGCCGAGTTCACTCGAGTGCAGTCGCCTGAAGGAAGAATGGAGGAAAAAAGTGAGTTAGGGGAGGAATTCATCGACTAGAAAAAAACTATTTGCATAGCGTGGATCTGGGGCTAATCACGGGATCATATTACAAAAACTGAGAAAAATGTTTTTTAGCCGCTGGTGATTGTTATGCCTCAGCAAAGTGGGAGAGGAAACGAATTTGTCATATCCCCCCTTTTTTTCGTGCTGTTTTGTCACGGTCTTCGCCGTCACATTGCATAA
>JAAUXV010236473.1_pt1 | contig 13196 bp, 21 predicted proteins | sample 7278181 | NCBI WGS metagenome assembly JAAUXV01 (sample SAMN14350114, study PRJNA611818) | marine sediment metagenome | isolation source: surface marine sediment (2.1m) | place: French Polynesia: Moorea | collected 2018-08
CATCCCTCCCTCACCCCCAGCGCCCCCATCTATACATCCCTCCTCACCTCCCCTCCCCCCCCCGCCCCCCGGCCGGCGGCCGCGCCCCCCCCCCCGCCCCATACCGTTAGGCTGACTTTCCCCTTAGTAAGTCCCCCTCCACCCTCCCTACCCAGCTCCGGACGCTGGAGCTTGCATACTACATTGTTAATTAATTGGATTAGTCGGTCTCCCTCCGTCCACCTTCCATCCCCGTCCGTCCGCCTATTCACTATATATGTCCCCCGCCTGTGTATTCGCTTTTGGGTCACAAGCAAAGCAAAAGAGGGATAAAACGGGCGAGGGTGGGGAGGCTCTTCATACGGGCGGTGGCTTACACGTGGGACAAAAAGGAGAACAGCAGTGCTTCCCAAAAATGGGAAAGATGCGACTCCTGAAAAGACTTGTTTTTGCCCTGAGAGTAAGACCTTTCAGCCCGTGAGTTGTCCAGAGAGAAAGCAATCAGTTATGCAGTGTGTTCTACCGGCACAATACATACAATGTGGTTGTGTGGCTGTGTCAGTCAATTGTTCATGAGTCGGTGAATGTTTTCCCCAATATTTGGACACGTTCTGTGGCTACTGTATGACAAAGAGAAATCACAGATCATTGTTGTTTCTGTACTGGAACGAAAACAAAGGCATCATTAGAGGGCGTCCTCCCCCCTTCCAGAAGAGACAGAAAAGGCTCTGAGCAGCAATATCATAGAGCGCGTATTATTGGCCGCATATTTTCACCTTTATGCTTATATTCTTTTCTCTTGCCAGCTCTTGCAGCTCTGGCTGCTGTCGGGGGAAGAACTTCGTCCTCGGCAGCGGCGGCGGCAGCAGCAGCGGCGGCAGCGGCAGCAGCAGCCCAACAGCAGCAGCAGACGCACGAGATGACCGTTCCGAATGAGCTAATAGGCTGTATAATAGGGAAAGGCGGGGCCAAGATAGCAGAAATAAGGTAAGTCGTCCTGTCTTTTTTACATAGCTTCTTTCATATACTTGCGCCCGCAACTGCTATAAGTATCTACCGTGGTTGCCCCACCTTTGTACAGAGAGTATGGTGCAGTGACTCTTCTTTCCAGGCAACTCAGCGGCGCAATGATCCGCATTTCCAACTGTGAAGACCGCAACTCTGAGGGCGGCGGCATGGGCGGCGGAGGCGGGGGCATCCCTGTCAGCCTGGACAGGACCATAACCATGACAGGGAACCCGGAGTCGGTCGCTCTCGCGCAGTACCTTATCAACATGAGGTGAGTTGTTCCGAAAGGGAACACAAACGAGGGAGGGAAGAGAGGGCTTTTAAGGAGGGTCCAAGCAACGTCCAAAAGTGAGCTGTGATTTTTTAAAGAACAAAGTGTACATGGCACGTCCAACAATCGTGCACAGAGGGGGGAGGGGGAAGATGGCCCAGCCAACTCTTTTGAACTACAATTCGATGGGGATTTCTTGGGCTTTCACCAACCTTCTTTGGCCTGAAGAGCCCGACCATACAACGTGATCAGCCTAGTTGTCCATATGTACAACCATACGTATCCTTCATATGACTCTGTATATTTCGTGGCGCCCTTGCAAACCCTCTGTCAAAGCCTCTCTCTTTCTTTCACTTACCACCACCATGCGTATACCATACCATATACCATCCATATCCTACTACGTACTACAATATCCCGGCGCGCCAAAAAAATCTACTTTATCGATCCAATGCTTCATATGACCCCCTTTATATCTCCTCACTACCGATTTTACCTAAATTTATTGTCCTGACTTCCTTGCTATTCTGACACTATAGAAAGAAAACATAATTCCCCCTCTTTCGTTCAGAACCCGTTAATTTGTTGTCTAGCAGGAACAAAGCTTTGCGCTTTTATACCCATACGATCGCCATTTCATTTTCATTTTCCATCCCAACCACCTCTTTCTGTTCCTCCGCCATTTTGTTCTGGTCATTAATCCTCTGGAACCCCCAGTCGGTGCTCTAACTAAGACTTGGCGAAAGATCGCAAAGATCGGACCATCAGTGCTCTTCTAAATAGCTAGGACGGAAAAAAGGGGTTCGAAAAATTTCATTCGCTGTTTTAGTACATGGTTAATTGCCAGCAACTTTAGTACTTTTGAATTTCAACTTCTTCTACTTCAAGTAGGAGAAGAAAATGAATCAAAGATTATAGTTTGAAGCACGCGTCTCATTCCCATGTTCCAAGTCAGAGCACTACCTTCCTTTCCAATTCCCTCTTTGTTGCATCCCCCAATGACACGAATTTCCATCATTATTTTTTTGCCATAATTGACAACCTTCCCACCATCGAAACATGTGTCTCTTGGACTCGAGAGACCCCTCCTCCCTCCGTCCCTCCTCCTGCCCCACCCCCCTTTCCCTCCCACTTCCCAAACGAGTTTGACACCCTTTATCATCTCCTCCTCTTTGCTACTTCATATGCGGTCGCACCGACCGCGGTACATCAGCGTCATAATTACCCCACCAAAGAATACTTTCTCCCCTGTTGTTTTTTGTTCATAAGCACCAACTCGAAAAGAGACTCAGGCGTACTCTTGTCGTACCCGTTCAAAGTGACACCCCCCTTCCTCGAGCGAACTTTTGCTTCCAATAAAAGGAATACCCCCTCCACCACGTTGATTTCCTCCACCTCCCTCTCTCTCTTTCCATCCTTCGTCGTTCGGTCACTCCAAAAACCAAAAGCAACCCAGCGGTCGATTCCCGAGCTCCCTTTTCTCGAACGAATCGGCGAAACACTCTGTCACTCGCAGATTGAATAGGACACCAAGTTTAGCCTCTGCTGCCAAAAAATCTAATCCTTGATCCTTGCATCATCCTCCCTTCTTCCTCTCTGTTCAAGCCCCAAGTCTCTCCCTCAAGCTCCCTCCCCCTCCTCCTCCAACGAACCTGACCAAAACAGGAAAACATTTTTTACATTCGTCCTATCTCTTTTCTCTTTTTCCCTAGCATGGAACTCCATAAAGCTAACCTAGAAGCACAGTCACAAGCTGCTGCTCTTCTGTCGGCTGCATCTCCTCCCTCTTCCATCCCCCCACAACCTCAACCACCGACCAACACCTCCAACACCGCCTCTGCTGTCCCCTCCCAAATAAACACCAACTTTCAGGCGGCGGCGGCGGCAGCGGCGGCGGCGGCAGCGGCGGCCCCTGTCCCTGCTACCATGGGGGCCTCAGGCACTGGCGCCCAACACCCTGCCGCGGCCGTGGCCGCCGCTCAAGCGGCCGCCAACGCGGCGGCCTTTCAGAATCAAATGTTGGCACTGCAGCAACAGCAAGCGCTGAAGACAATGTTTTTCCCTCAGCAGCAGCAGCAGCAGCCTTCTCTTCAACGCCAGCAACTTCCCGTGCAGCAGCTTCCGTACACATACTTTTTGACCAAACAGAACCAGCCTTCGCAGATACCTGCAACCGTGGCTCAGACACCAGTACCTGTGCAACCAGTTGGTCAAACGCAGACAAGTTTGACAGACTCTTCCTCTGTCGCGGTTGCCGCTGCTCCAGCTCCTCCTCTCTCAGCATCCAGCGCCGCGGTCGCATCATCCGCACCTCTTATCCACACAGGGGCACAACAGCAACAAGTTTTCTTTCAACACAATCTTGCCGCTGCCGCTGCCGCCGCCGCCGCCGCCGCCGCCGTTGCTGGCGTGCCCGCCAGCAACAATCCCTCTTCTCCCTCCATGACCCACTCTGTGTCTTCCTCCTCCCCCGCCACCACCAACACCTCCTCCTCCTCCTCCTCCAACAACAACTCCTCCTCCTCCGGCTCCTCCTCCGCCTCCTCCTCGTACCACGTCACCCCTAAGCTGAAAGCAGCGTCCGGTTTGCTCTCGACTGTGGCGTCTGCCGCCAGCGCCAGGGGGAGGACTGATAAGTTTGCTCCGTATTAAAAAAAACTCACCTCATTTCAAATCCAAAACATCCCTCTTCAAAGGTAATTTAGCCACGCCGTGTAGATTCTCTGCATGCTATGTATATTCGTTGTTGCCTTTTTCTCTGGACTGCTATACCCGTGATTTTAACGCCCGCACCGCCGCTCTCTGTTTTCTCCTTCTACGTATATACATGGCCAATTGGTGTGATCGCTTACACGTATGTAACGTGCTGCACATGACTAACGTAGGCGCTGCCAAGACGATCAGCACAAAAGCCGACCTGTTTTTCTTCTTTTTGTGTTCCCTTAATTGCTCCTTCCTCATGTATGCGGTACCATTCACCAAAATATGTAAAAGTAGAATGTGCCGTGCGTGAATGTTAATTGCAAACAAACTATTTAACCAATAGGCTATCCTATTTCTGTCATTGTGCGTACGCCACATTCATTAAATAAATAAACTGAAAAGGTCATGTGCGGCCTTTTCAGTGCCCTTTTCAAGCAATTCCGTAGCCGTCGCATGCGTACAAAAACGTCATGTTTATGTGCTTTGGTTTTATGCTCTAGTCTCATTCGCGTAGCGTAGCTTTTTTACTTGCAGCTGCGATGCGAGTTGGGTTTCTCTTCGAGGTACACTCCTTGTTCAATGGCGACGTCGATATCGTCCAAAGGAAAAAAAGGCTTTTTCCACACTTGAAACTTGAAGACCAAAATAAAGACAGTACTGCGAAGAAAGACCCAGTTGAGTGTCGCAAAAAGCCTCTCAGGCATTGACAGATAGTTAAAAGTACGCACCCGCCCGCCTGGGACAAAATTCTGTCTCCCGCCTGTAGTGTCAAAGTAGCATTTTTTTCGCTTGCATCTATTGTACCCTCAGACAAATAATTATTCCGTAACACACACCTTCTTTCCCTCTTTTCTTCTCCGCTTTCTCCTTTTTTTGTTGAGTTCAGTGTTCGAGCCACTTACTACCATGATAATTGAGCTTATATATAGACGAGGCGGTACCTGAGCCTTCAAGTTGAGCGACGCTAAAAATAATGATGGTGGTGGCAGTGGCGCTGCTACTTCAGTTCCCACTTCCCACTATTAAAGATAGAGCCGGGCCTGGCGGTCTGTCGCCGGGCCGGGTTAGCTTAGTGGAATTGGGCTCCTCCGCCGCCGGCATACATCCACGCAATCCGGCGGCGGCGACAGGCTGCCAGACTCGGCTCCATAACATGGCTGATTTCACAGCAAAATCGTCAAAGCAAGCAAAAAAAACCAACCAACCAGCCTGGAAGAACTCTATATGCAATGCACGTACGGCAAAAAAGAGACCGCGCTAACAGGGTCCCCCCCCCAATCTCTCCCGTTTTCACTCTTTTAGGATTTCTATGGAGACCGCTGCCATGAGTCAAGCCGGCGGCGGAGGCGGAGGAGGCGGGGGAGGGGGAGGAGGCGGGATGACCGGCTTCCACTACGTTTCCCCGAACCATATCATCAAGACTCCGCTCCACTGAGAGAAAAAAGCCATCAAGTCATATAGCGGTTATAAGAACGGAAAATCGAACGGAGGAGAAATCGAGAAAGACCTTTACTTAAACATTCCTTGAAGACTTGAAGGCCACTACCGGTCGCCGCCGCAGCAGCAGAGAGCAGTTGGAGGAGGAGCCGCCCAGAACTCTTGCCACAAAAAAATTAGTAATAACTCGAAAAAGAAAGAAATCCGAATGCTCACAAAAGAGGCAACAAAAATCAACACTCCGACAAAAATGAACAATATCTTGCCAGAGTCTATCCGAACAACAAAATTTCATCATCTTCCTCCGCCCACCCCAAAAAATTCCACCCCCTCCTTCTTCCTGTACAAAGAAATGGGAGTCAGACTTCCGAAAAAAAAAGTCAAATGCCAAAAAATCAAATGATTGAGCAAAAAGCAGAAAGGGCACTTTTTTCAACTACGATACCACTTTTCTTATTATACAACTTTGTGTCTGCTTCGAATCGATCGATTGCACCTCAGTGTCTATTACATCTTAAAAATACCATTATTACATCTAGAAAATAGTCTGCAGAGCCTATATCAATGTCCTATACTATCACCCACCTATACATACCCACCACCACCGTCACATATCGGACGAAACAGCAACACATATCCTAATTTTCCCCCTTGTGAGAACTGGGACCCCACGCTCGCCCCCCCCACGGCGGCGGATTGGGGGGATCCCAGTCGGAATCAATACATATCAGCAATCTCTCCTTTGTATCATAGACGGAAAGAATAACGACAAAAATGTACTCCAAGTGATGATTGTGATGAGCGAGAGCGCCTGGCTGCTGTCTGTTTTGAGAAGCATTTTTTTGCTTCGAAAACGGGCCGCAGTGAACGGACGAACGATCTAGCATAGTACGTATTTTCGCGAGAAATGCCAGAGAAGCGAATGAAAGAAGAAGGAATTTGCCACGAGGGTCCGCCGCAATACTAGAAAAATAACTAAGAAAAAATCTGAAGAAGAGAGAAGAATTGCGCTTAAGAGAGGAAGCGAAATTGAAGAAGGTTCGCCGCCACTCTTTCTGATTTCGACGGCGAAACCGAAGCGCTGCGTGATAAAAAAAACAAAAACTTTTAAAAAAGGGAAATCAGCATAAACATGTTATTCTAGGAATGTACGTACTGAACAGCAGATAAAGCTGCGCCAAAAGCATAGAGAAGAAGACGCACAGAAAGGAAGAAAAAAGAGGCGGAGGAATAAGTACCAAAAAGAGAGAAAATGAGCAAATGATGTTAAAAAAGAGAGGGAGGAAGAGGACAGAACTTTTCCAGCCGAAGAAACAATAAGTGTACTTGCGCAATACTCTGACTTTAAATTACCACAATTACCACTTGTTTCAATTCTTTTTGTCTGCAAAGAGAGAGGGAAAAAAACTACTTCTGACGCAAAAAAATTAATACTTGGTCTTTTTCTCCATTAAGTGGCCAAATAAGGATGTTCGAAAGCGAAAAAATGGGGGAACTTCTCTTCCGTTCCTTCTTTCTTTCTACCCCCCTGTCTCTTACCTCGTTCCAATATCGATGATGAAGAACAGTGCCAAAAACAAAGCTCCGAATCAATCTAGTCGTTTCGTCGTCGTCGATTTGTAAAGATAATACATGCAGCAGTATTTTAGACTGACGAGGAGGAGGAGGAGAAGGATTCTCGAGCAAAAGACAAAAAAGGAAGATCACTTTCGAGGCCAAAAAGAGACTTTGTAAAAGCGGTTTCTCTCTCTCTAAAGATTTATAAGGGAACATTTCCAGTGCCAAGCAAAAGGTAATGGGGGTAGGGATGAAGAAGAAAAAAGGAAGTCAAAAAAGAAAACAAAGCAAAGTTTTTGAATATATATATTGTTTTCTTTGGGATACCAGGAATACCAAGGAACAAGAGAGTTCACCTTGTCCCGTCTACTGCACACAGTACTACCATATTTACTCCTCCCTCCCTCATGAGTACTACACTTGTCCATGAGAAACGGATCCCTGATTTTCACGCTCAAAACCTTTGTTGTTTCTTTTTTTAAAGCTGAGATTTGACAGAATCCGCCATTCAAACGAGATATGTCATTCATGATTCTTTGTGTGTCGACAAAAGACGAAGCAGGAATGCGCGGAAGAGGTGTTTCTATTGTTTGTTTTTAGTTTGTTGAAGCGAACATTCTCATTATTGTTGCCTTGAATTGAGCGTTCAGAAAGTAGCTTTGGTTGACGATATATCTATTCAATTTGTCACATGTCAAAATAGAAAAGTGTAATAAGAAAATAAATATGAATCTCGATCGAATGAAGCACCTGCTCGAAAAAAAAATCATTCGTATGCTATTTACGGATACACGTTGGGGTTGTTGTTTGGATGTGACAGAAAATTTCCTATTTTCCCACTGTGAAATCATGCAAGGGTTGGACGAACGAGGAGGTCCACATATTAAAAAATTCTTCAACATTGCTCTCTTTCAGATAGAAAGCTTTACACGATCAACGCTGCAGTATTGGTCAAAAAATAGAATGCGTTCTCCGTTTATTAAACTTCTTTTTTTGCCATCTAGGCTCTCGAGTACATCCTATAATATATGTATGTTAAACGAACCATTACTGACGTGTATATCAATGTGACCTTCCTCCCATTTATAAGATTGGGGTTCTTATCCGCCGCAGCCGCCGCAGCCGCCGCACCCGCCGCAAGAGCCGCATCCACCTAATGAGAAGAATAAAAGAAATGGACCACTTTGTCAGAGCGTAAGACAATTAAGGATCGAATAAGCAAAAGTTCTTTCGTGGTCAATAGTATTGAACCTCAATACGGATATAGGTTCAACACGGTATATGAGAGAAAGAGTCTTACCACAGCCACCGCAGCCTCCGCAGCCTCCTATGAAAGAAATTACGGTTCATTAAAGACTGCTCTGACTTTTTTAAATCCTCCATTGCCTATTGCTAGTTCAGTCTGTTGCTCTCTTACCACATCCTCCGCACCCCGCTGCCCCGTCGGCCCCTCCGCTGCAGCAACCGGCAGAGGCCCCTCCATCACACTGATGCCTGTAGGAACATTGGACGGAAAGATCCAGTTTGTCATAAGGCCATCTAGGGTACATCGATGACACAAGCTCACCTAATATAACTATTGCTCGGGAGGCTCTCTATTTCCTGCCATCCGCAGTAGTACAGCATGACGCACTCTCCATTGTCTTGGTAGATGGGTTTTATCTGAAAATACAATCAGTTTCTGTATTCACAATTCACTGCACATCCAACTTTTTCCACACCTTTTTGTCTCCCCTCTTTGCCGCCGCCGCCGCGGCCGCCGCCGCCGCCATGCTGGCCCCTCCGGCCACCGCAGGCGCCGTCGCCGGCGGCCTGGGCTGCACCAGGAGGTAGAGGGTGGTGGTGACAAAGGCCAGGGCCACGTGCTGGACGACGTCTCTCTCGCTAGGGGATATCGTCATGCTCCCCTTGCGGAGATTCACTTTCAGAGTATCAACCTGCAATATGGGGTGCGTGCATTAGACTTTTTTGTGAAAGAAAGAAATATTGGACAGCTTTTCGTGTGTACTGTACCTGGAATGAGTATTTGTGTCCCTCCTTCGGCAGAAACACGAACACCGGCTTTCTCCCCCTGTTTCTCAGGTTGATGAACTTCATGGCAAAGTGTCCCGGGTTGCCCCGAACGCCTGGCTTTCCCCGAGTTCCCTTTGTGCCTTCAATATTAAAACATTTTAAAGTCTCGGACTCCGGTGTGAGTGTGACGCTGCCTTTTACCTGGCGTCCCCGGCGTTCCCACCTTCATCCCCCTCCACGTCGCCACGCAGATTCCCCAGTCGCCCTGGTTGTCCTTTATGAGCATCCCCCTCCAGCTGTGGTCGTTCTTCATGACGGCCTGCGTCAGCCCCAGCTCGGCCTCGTACCCGAGCTGCTCCAGCCCGACCAGGTGCGCCACCACCGACATCTTGTCGCCGCAGAAGATCTGCACCGCCGACATGAGGAGCGGCAGCGAGTGGATCAGGTAGGCCGTCATCGGACGGTCGTCCTTCTCCGTCAGTATCCTGCAAAGAAAAAATAATCATCCTTAATTAGATCTATCCAAACATAAAATTCTCCTCACCCGTGGGTGACCGCCCTGCACTTGTTGCTGACCCCCTTGGGCAGCCTCTGCAGCGGTATTGGCCCCCAGAGCGTCTCCACGTCCTCCGGGATGATGCAGTCGTAGAAGGAGCCAGGCTGGATGCGGAACTTGGACTCCGTTGGCGTGCCCAGGCGCTCGTTCATCAGGCTCAGCCTTAGCTCGGACAGGATGAAGTCGGGGGCGCCGGAGGAAGGAGGAGCAGCAGAGGAGGAGGACTATTATAAGAGAAAACGTGAAAGTGCCCCTTCCATATTGATCAATCCTACTTTTTTTGCTGTATTGTTCTGCGATGAAGTCGCCGCCGGATCTGTGTTTATTGTGAGGCGGTGAGAAATGGACAGATCCGTCAGGTCTGACGAAGAGGAGGAGGAGGAAGACGTCTGAAACGAATGCATAGTGAAATTTCAAGACAAGGTGCTTTTTGTGGCATTGCTCCTTTCACCTCGAGAAACCTAGGCGCCTCTAATTTATACCTGAATCTGAGAAGAGGTGCTCTGTCCCGCCGCCGCCGCCGCCCCCTTGTCGTTGTTGGAGTTGGCGAAGCTGGTGAGCGCGAACAGGTCTATCGGCGTCTCCGAGAGCGCGATGCTGGCCCTCCTCCGACCCCTGCCGCTGACCCCGGCGATGCCCCCCAGCCAGGTGGAGAGCCTGCCGCCGGGGCTCTTGCTGTTGGCCTTCACCAGGCGCAGGTTCAGCTTGGGGCAATTGGCGTGGGACACCACAAAGTGGACGAGGCCCTTGCCGCCCTCGGGGCTCTCCAGGCTGATGACCGACGAGGACGACCCGGCCCCCCCGGCGGCGTCGGGGGGACTCAGGCAGCACTCGGAGGAGTACAGCTCCACGCACTTCTTGTGCTTCATGAGTCCCCCCCCGCTGGTGCCGGTCTCCAACTGCACGCTGAAGATGGCACGGGAGTCGCCTGGAAAAGGAACATATATGTTGGTTTCTCAAAAAAATCAACTATCTCTGCGGAACACAAGTTCGACCGCAAACTTTCGACCTCACCCTCCAGTTTGACATGCGGCGGGATCGCCGGGACCTTGACGCTGTTGAGCTCCACCTCCATCTGCTTTGGCGCCAGCAGGCTCTTCTGGTACATCTCCGTGAGCGGCATGAGCTTTCCCTGCGGCGGCCCTCCCCTGAACATGGCCCCGGGGCGGGCGAAGGGAACGCAGAAGGTCTCTCGCCAGAGGCTGCGGGTGACGCTGTCGGAGGTGTTCAGCTTGGAGCCCTCGGACCTGCAGGAGATCGAAAGGAGGGATACTGTTTTGCTTCGCACAGTCCAATCACATGGCGAAAATTTGAAAATGTAGTTTTCCCTTGAAAGGGCATAAAAAGGCAGCAAAAAGTTTCTATTGATTTTTCCCGCCAAATTGCTGCATTACTTTTTGCTGCATTTTTTCGCCGTACGCAGTAAGTGGAAAAACTTAGCCCCAAAATTTTATATGTGTAGGTAAGTTAAAAGGCTTTCAGCATGAGGTAGAGTTTAGGACAGTTTTTGACAGTAAAACAGTCAGTTACCTGTCGTTGACAGAATCGTCGTGCTTGAGTAGGAACCCCAGGATGGCTGTGGTGTCCCTATGGTACTGTACAGGGTGGACCTGGTGTGTGTGCCACACCAGGTCCATGTCGTAGCAGGGCACCAGGAACTTCTCGGGGTGCTTCTTCTTCAGGAAGAGGTACATCGCGTACCGCTTTAGGGCGTCCGTCATGAAGTAGTTGTCCCGGTAGTGGTCCAGAGACACCTGGCAATAAAATACATAGGAAGAAAATGTGTGACACGCTTCTACAGACACCAATCAAGCGACTGTCTTTTATGATTTTATCGCCATAAGTCGTCGAACAGTACGTAAAAAAGAAAGTCCCAAGAAATTCATAGCAAGCTCAGGAAGCAGAATTACAGGCGAACAGTAACAAAAACCATTGTCTACAAATTGCTGCCTTTTTGCAAAAAGAGTATTTATATATATTTTTAACGAATTTGCTTCGCGCTGTAAGGAAGGAACAGAACACTCAAATTGTTCTCCTACGCAGTACCATCTCAGGTTGCAGTAACTTCTAGTGAAAAACCTCCTACAATTTCACACCTGGTAGTAGAACGATCCTTGTCGGAGGGCGGCCGCCACAATGTTGAACTTTATTTTGGAAGAAGCCTGGCCTTCTTCCTTCTCGCCTGAAGCTCCGGAGCTGTTGTTGGCGCTCCCCTTCTCATCGGTCCCTCCTCCTCCTCCTCCACCGGCGGCAATGACTTGCTCTACGTGGTAGGGAACCTTCCCTTGAAAGTGCTTGTTCCAGAGCTTCTCTGTTTTCGTCCTGGGAGAGAAAAAACGTTTCAAATATGTTCGCTGTACTTCGGAGGGAAATTCTCCAAAGACGGATGGCTGGGCCGCACAACACCCTTTGCTGTTGGTTAGTGTTTTCACCGGAGGCGATAGCCGTCAGGTCAGGTAATGATTCAAGTTGCTATGGTTGCTGTGGTTGCTGTTGCTGCTGCAGTTGCAGTTGCTGCTGCCAACTTTGGGGGAGGAGGAGACATTTTTGTGCAGTCTTTCAGTGACATCCTAGATTTTTTCAAATTAATGTTACGTACGTAGGTGCATTTCTCTGTACTCTTTCTTAATTCTCGAACAAAGTCCGTACAAATGCACAAAGCGGATCTACCTCATTTCTGCCCACTGCGCCGGCGCCCTGACCCTGTGCCCGAGCAGCCTGTCGGCCATGCTCTTGCAGTCTATGGCGTACGCCACCGGCGCCAGCATGTGCACGTGCCACACCCAGTGCACGTCGAGCGGCGGCGCCAGGTGCGCCTGCTCGTCCTCCTCCGGCGAGCGGGAGTGCGCCAGCAGGAAGGGCACCCAGCACCGCTCGTAGCGCCGCACAGACTGGCGCAGGAAGGGCTCCGAGTAGAACCTGGCCGGGCCCTGCTCGTCTATGGCGCGCAGGAAGGCCAGCTCGTGCTGGGAGGCGGCCAGGAGGTCGAGGGAGAAGGCCGGCAGCTGGGCGAGGAGGGCGTCCACGTGCGGGGGGCACTCGCGGCTCAGGTCCAGGACCTCCATGGCGGACGAGGACATCGGGTGGAAGGTCCTTGGCCAGACAGGAGCAGGAGCTAGCTGTATTACAAAGAGAGTGTGGAAGATCGAGTAGGAGAAAGCGGGGAGGGCCGAGGGGGGGAGAAGAGGCAGGGGGGAAAGGCACCAGAGACTCAGGGAGGGGGCGAGGGTCGGACGGCCAGACATGGCCAAGATTCGATAGAGGGCAAGAAAAAACCTTGCATTGAAGGCTGTATACGCGTTTTCTTTCACGTATTTTTTTTGGGATTGTTTATGAACGTACCTCCCGTCTTTTAAGTTGGCATGAAGTCTGGTTTCAAAGTTGTCTTCAGAACATGTTTATTTAGAGCGAGACATACCCATGTAAAAGACCCCATATGCTGTACTTTCAACTTTGCTAATTTTCTTTGTGAACTCCCAAAGACTGCTTATTCCCACTCACAATTTTTAGTCCAATACATTGAGTATATAAGCATGGCATTCTCCTGCGGCCATCTCTGGGCTCGGGCCCATGTAGAAAGCAGGCGAAGGGGGAAAAGGGGGAGGGGAGGGGAGGGGTTGGCCACTTTCGAGAGGGGAGGGGGAAAGGAGGGGAAGGGATAAGGAGGAGAGG
>JAAUXV010137155.1_pt1 | contig 13191 bp, 16 predicted proteins | sample 7278181 | NCBI WGS metagenome assembly JAAUXV01 (sample SAMN14350114, study PRJNA611818) | marine sediment metagenome | isolation source: surface marine sediment (2.1m) | place: French Polynesia: Moorea | collected 2018-08
GAACTACCGACCCAACCAATGTGTATCTCTTTTATATGTGGGAGGAGAGAAAAAAGAAACTGCCTTCGCCGTCGTCCCGTACCATCATCGTACGTCAGTCAAGTGTCGTGGAAAATTTGTCATAATAAATTTCTACCTGAAAAAAAGTTTTGCACGGACATTTAAACTTTTTGTGTCCCGAAAAACTAACCGTGTTTTCTGTCTTTAATGATGTGCTACTATGTCACGCGTCTGCCTTGCCATGTGTGTGCTTACGTGTTTTGTGACGTGTTTTTTCTGCTCTTTCCCCTCCCCCTCCTCCTCGAACCCCCCCTCCGTCGTCGTCTCCCTCGTGGCCGTGGCACACAACATCCTCCTCCTCCGAACAGCTTCCAAAAAACCTTTCAGAGCCTCCTCCACCAGTCAGAGTACGGGTGACGGCATCAGCGCCCCTTCCAGCCCGGCGGCGGCGGCGGCGGCGGCGGCGGCGGCCGCTGTCGGGAGCCCGCTCAGCCCGCCACCATACGGCGCAGGTAAAACTTGTACATGTGTATTTACTAATTTGTGACCTCGTCTTGAGAATGTTTTTTTCATTTCAACAGCGATGCTTCACTCTCCTGTGGGTTCCGAGCCGGGGGCGGCGGCGGCGGCGGCGATCGCTGGGAGCGGCGGCGGCTTGGAGGCACAGGAGGCTAGGTAACATTTTTGTTTTCTGTATGTGCTTGTCTAAATTAGTTCCGTTTTTCAGGCATCTCCCTACCGCTGCCGCCCTTCCTCTCCTCCGCCACCAATTGCCGCGGCCACGACAATAAATTCCAAGCAAACGATCAAGAGTTCTTTCTAGTGCAAGGTGTTCAGCAACGAAAATACACAAGAGGACAGACAGGAAGTGACGCGTGCCCTTATATTGTTAAAATTATCTGCCCGGCGTATAAACAGGACACACAAGCAGTGCCCCCCCCGTCCCCCCTTCCCTCACACGCTACCGTATGTAATAGTTGGCGTAACACACCGAAATATCATTGTTTGCTACTGTCCTTTTGTCTTGAGGGTGGCGGCCATCCCTACATTGTTGCAAAATTCAGGTTGGCTCTTTTCCACTCTGTGAGTTTAAATGTGGCAAGATTCGGTCTCAGTTGGACATTTTAAATGTGATTGGAGGCGGGGTAAAGATGAAAGAAGCATTAGTGAACAATATTTGTCATCATTGTCTGTTTTTCTCGCGCGAAAAAAAGGTTATGTGTGCGTCAAAAAGAATCGGCCTCGGCGGTCTGCGAAGAAAAATAATGTGCTCTTCGTTCTTACTTCCCATCCCGTGTCTCGGTTTCGAAGTGTGGAAAAGAAATCTGTTTTTAATACCATTTGCCGTTGGTGCGTAAAAAAAAGAACAAGTCCAACAACAACGAGTGTCGCAACTACGTAGGGAATTAATCGACTTTGAAATAAACGAATGCGTACACATTCGAGAGAGAGATTTGCGTGGGGCACGCAGTTTCATACTTTGGCAAAGAAACGCTGAAGTGAACACGGCGGACCCAACGTGTCCCAAAATGTGTCGGCAGCATTTGATTATAGCATTAGCTCGACTTTTAATTTTATCGAGTTGGGCACACGTACACGCCGAAACACAAAATATATATTCCAACTTTTCCCGCCTTTATCTAAGGCCCGCACAACAACACCCGTAAAGTTGGCCTATTTTTTCCCTGTTGAGCTTGAAAACAGGGCTAGAGTACTCACGCAAGTCAGAGTCCTTTTAAACATGCGTAAAGCGGAAAAAAGGATGCTTCTTCAGATAAGAACCTTCGACCAAAAAAATGGAGGATCAAATGTTTTCATTGTAGGAATTGGTTGGGGGGGAAAATGTATGAACCAAAAATAATTCTTTTATTTATTTCACCAGCTCCTGTTTCTGGCCAAGGATATATCAAGAAGAAGTCTCTGTGTGTACGTGTGCCTTCAAAAAACAAGAAAAAAATAATTTATACAAGGCATGTGCAGGAAAGCGTGCATGTAAATTATGGGCACAGTTAGTGGAGAGACTGCATGTGCCCTATTAGATAAAGACAGTGCGGGAGGGGCAAGAGTAATACACTGTGGGCCCCTCCTCATATAAATGGCGTTATCCACCTAGGACCAGCACACTTTAAAATTACTTTTTACATTGCATCCCCAAACCACACACTCTCTCTCTCCATACTCTTGCAAACTAAGCTTGAGCAAGGCTCGAAGATGTGGGGAGGCAACAAGAGCAACGCCAACAGCAACGCCGGGGTGGACCAGGCGGTCAACGGCATGATGGGGCTCAGCCTAGCCGACAAGAACAAGTGAGATTGATCTCCCAATTGGGAGGAGAACCTGTCGCTAATTTGAGTCCATTGTTTTTATTTTTCGCAGATACGGCGGCGGAGGCGCTGGAGGCGGAGGCATGGCGAGCCAGCAGCAGCAGCAGCAACAGCAGCAGCAAAAGACGCCCCAGCAACTGCAGCAGCAGAAGCAGTTGGAGCAACATGTAATTGAAGAAATGAGTATATACTTTTGTAAAATCACCTACCCATAACAATTCCCCTTCAATTTTCTTCCAGATCGCCAATCAGATGGGAAAGATGCTGGGCCACACCTTCACTTCTCTGAACTGAAGAGTGAGAGCGAGAAAGAAATCATCTCATAATCAGGAGGGGATCGAAGGGGGAAAGTGTTGTATACTCAGAGCAGAGATGATGAAGATAAAAGAAAATCGGGCTCGAGAGAAATATTGAATTGATAATACTGTTTTCGAAATACTGCTGACATATACTGTGTATAACGCACACCCCTCGTCTTGATTTTGAATCAAGATGAATATACTGTATGTACTGTATGTTGAAAATAAGAAGAATTTACTGCATGGATATAACATATCGCTATTTAGTTGTTTTTCCCGCCTAATATTCTCTACAGTATATAGGGTTATTGGCTAAGCGCAGTTAATACGTTTCCTTTCCTTGGCGACTATCACGTTTTATGTCACAAGTTGGCAAACAGTTTACAAAATCATTAACATATTGCTGTAAAAGTCATTTGGTGGGGGGAAGTAAGTTGAGTAGCTTGGAGACGTGAAAAGGTGAGGGAGGGATACCGGCTGTATTTTCTGTATGACCCCTTTTGCCCCAAGTCCGATCCGAGATTCCGAGTGTCTTTCTTTTCCCTTTCTCTCCTGCCCCTTCTGCCCGTTTTCCCTCCCTGCCAGCTGGGATGATGACGTGCAAGAAGGAAGGCACAAGGAGCCAGCAGGAAAAGGAGATATACATTTCAAGGAACTATTTGCTTGGGAAAACACCATTAGGCACTTTTCAATTAATTTTTAGCTCATGCTTGCTTATGAAGTAAGATGATGGGTCTTTATGTGGACAATTGTCTACAGTTTGTAGATATATTCAACCTTATTTCCACTCTTTCCGTTAGTGTAAGTGGTCACTTTTCATGCCTTTTGACAGCAGCGCCGCGGAAGAGGGAGGAAGGGAGGAAGGGAGTTGAGCCGGGGGGAGGAACAGCAGCAGAAAAAAGGAAGAGAAAAAAAAAGTAAAAGGTGGAAGTGGAACCCGGACGCAACACCCGGAGACCTGACGAGAAAACCCGGATTGGGCGTCCTCAGGAACCCCTGCTGCCCCTCTTGATCCCCCCGACGACCCCCCCGAGAGCCATTCCCCCCTCCAGTGCGCCTCGAGGCCGGACACACCAGAGGTGAGTCTAAAGCACGGTCTCCGCGCACTCGAGAGGAAGGGTCGGTTCACCGAAGGGTCAGCATGAACATTGTCGTGATTGCCCTTGGAACCTGTGGCGAGGTCAGCATGCACGTAGTTTTGGCCGAGTGGACGAGGCAATAGCAAGACTCGGTATCCATTTAGGTTGAGCTCCATTTCCGCGTCTCCCTGACCCTGAGCCCCTGTCCGCGCCTCCTTGACTTTTTTGCTTCTCTCCTTGACAAGTTGTGACGTCGTCTGATCCTGTTTTTGTGCCTCTCTTTGCCCCTTCTCATGTCTTTCCCCCTTGTTGAATGGCGTGTTTGGAAGAACAAAGGTCCTTGCCTACTTGGACAAGGTTGTTATTCATTGTCTGGTTTCTCTCGCTTTCCAGGTCCGCCTTCCCCTGACGTTGTCCGCCTGTACATAAGCATCCCCTCCAGCACCCCCTTCCTCACCATGTTCGTGTGGGACTGGCTGACCGGCGTCCTCGGGTACCTGGGACTGTGGAAGAAGTCCGGGAAGCTGCTCTTCCTCGGCCTCGACAACGCAGGTGAGGAGGAGGAAGATGTTCTGAAGTCTTTATGCACTATGATCGTGTCTTTCTCTCTTCCAGGTAAAACGACCCTTCTGCACATGCTGAAGGACGACCGGATGGCCCAGCACGTGCCCACGCTGCACCCCACCTCGGAGGAGCTCTCCATAGACAGGATCAGGTTCACCACCTTCGACCTGGGAGGCCATCACCAGGCCAGGAGGGTGAGTGAAGAACGCAGGGATCGTAATCCCGATGATTTAGTAGGAACCCTTCGCGTAATCCAAAAACGGAGAACCAGCCAGTGGAAAGATGGAACATTTTCTCTCGAACTAGTTATTTATATTTGACATCTCTTTTCCCACAAATATTTTCGTATTTATGAAATGAAACAGTCATATTTGAAATATCGAACACATCTAGTCCCCACACTAAGTCGTCGAATTATTAGGTAACTTTTTTTATTCGCACAGGTGTGGAAGGACTACTTCCCTGCGGTGGACGCGATCGTGTTCCTGATCGACGCTTGCGACCGCGAGCGCTTCGGCGAGTCCAAGGTCGAGCTGGACTCGCTCCTCACCGACGAGCAGCTGGCCAACTGCCCAGTTCTCATCCTGGGCAACAAGATCGACAGGCCTGGGGCCGCGTCAGAGGACGAGGTGAGGAGAAGGCACATTCAATTAAAATGATTCGGCGCCCCTCCCTCTGTGCAAATACGGGAAGGGCGGCTTCCGTGGCCCCGTCCCCCTTTTGACAGCTGGGAGCACGTGTCCCAGCTGTGACGTATATGTTTTACAATCGTACGTATCATGCTTTCGCTCCCGAGCATAATGACCTTGCATCCAAGTGTATCAGTTCACTTGCAGAACTCAGTTCAGGGTGCTGTTGCTCTTGCAGCTACAAAGAAAAATTAATAATTTTCCTTCTTATATTCTCACAGGTCCGGCAAGTGTTCGGCCTGTACGGCCAGACCACGGGCAAGGGCAAGGTGCCCCGCTCTGAGCTGCACGGTCGGCCGCTGGAGCTCTTCATGTGCTCCGTGCTCAAGAGGCAGGGCTACGGGGAGGGGTTCAGGTGGATCGCGCAGTACCTGGACTAAGGGGAAACAGGGTCAGGGGCGATGGCGGAGAGAGAGAGAGAGAGTGAGACAAGTGTTGTGCGAGCGAAAGGCGGTGAGAGTGCATGAGTGGAGAAGAAAAGAAAAGTTTGGCGTTTGCGGCGTAAGATGAGAGTCCGGGAGTTCCCTCCTCCTGTGGGGGTGACTGCATTTAGTGCGAAACACAGACTGGAAGGGGGAGGGGGGAAGAAAAAGAAATGAAATCGACCATCTCTCCGCCGCTCTCTAGCCGCCGTTGCCGCCGCCGTCCGCCAAGCCCCGGCCTACCTCCAGAGCCCACACCAACACCACCGGGCGCACACCATGAAATGGCAAATTTCCAGTTTACTCCCCTCGAAGACAGCATCATCATCAGGCAAGAAAACGAGAGAGAGATAGGCTTCTTTTCTCGACAAAGAAGGAAGAACAAAAACTTGTGATCGCGGGGATTTCCCCCTCGCATCCCCCCTCATACCTCCCCCTCCCCATCTGCCCCCGTCAAATTTTTAACCCCACCCCCCAACAGACGCTACCAATCCTCCCTTAGTAAAGAACGAAACGAAAAACCGAGGTCTAAAGCAATGTGAACGAACGATTAGGTGAGGCCTTTTTTTCTCTTTTTCTTTTTCTCTTCCCCCCCTTCCAGACAAGTCCGTCGTATGCCTTTTTTCCAATAATTGTAATAAACGCTTCTTTATGAGCATGTGGTGTTCGCTTGCCTTATTTAATGTGCGGGCTGTGCTCTTGACATTTCGTGGTGGGAGGTGCTAGCGGTATTTTTTCGTATTTTACCATTATGCATCGGGAAAAAACACACGTATGTTTAGTTCAGGTATTGTTACGTAGTTTCCCCCTCTCCCCTTCCGCCTTTGTGGGAAATGGTGTGTATCACAGAAGGTCGCTTCGTCATGTAAAATGCAGGGAGAATAATGATCTTGTGTACTGGGGGCGGGACTCGGGAGGGTGAGGCTGGAGAGAGAAGAAGTTATGCAGTGTAGTGGGAGGAGAAGGGATGATCGGTTGACAAATCTGTCTGAAGAAGAGGGAGGCTCGAGAGATGAAGTATGCAGGAAGATAGACATCCTTGCTGCTGACTTTCTTCCATTCGACATAGGTTTGATTATTTTAAGGCCCTTGTGCCTCGTCATGTTTAGGGGAGCAGCCTCTGTCTTTGCTTCTTGACAAACTCCTGTGCCTGCTTCTCGCCCGTCCGGCGCTCCAGGGTGGTGAAGACAGGGTGGTCTGAAAGAGTGGCGAGATTATACTAGCCAGCTAAGGAACAATTCGATTTTGTGCAATTTAGTTTTCTCACCTTTGTACTCTTGGAACGCCAACGGCAGGTTGACCTGCTCTCATCACAAATTTGAATTAGCTTTTGTAGCAAGACAAACCATTCCCGGGGAACTCACCTGCTTGAGCCCGTGGAAGTTCCCCGGGTGGCTGAACGCGCCCGCCGCCCTCTGCTGCTGCTGCTCCTCGTCCGACTCCCCCGTGGCGGCGTCGACGGGAGGGAGGCCGGGGACGCCGTTGAGGGAGAGGAAGCACTCGCCGGCAAAGTCGTTGAAGGAGAGCACGTCGTGGTCGAACACGGAGAAGCGAACCATGGCGTGAGGGTCCCAGCACTGGGCGGCGCTGGCGGGGCTGAGAATTTGAATTTTATTTGAATTCTTGTCGATCGGGGAAAATTGTGCTTTTGATTAATTTGAAAGTATCATACAACTCGAAGCACTCGTCGAAGGCCGGGTTGAGCGTGTTCTTCTGCACGTTGGTTGTCTGCTCGGCGCACTCAAAGATGCGAGAAGGTAGGATCTCAACCACCACGAAAGGGTCGCTCAAACCTTTTCAAAAATGAAGTGGCACATTCCAATATTTCCAGCGTAGAATTTCGGTCGTTTAAAAAATACCGTTGCTGTCTAGCGGTATGACGTCTCTGGCGCGAATGACCTCTACGAAGACGCAGTCGTGGTTGAAGTAGACCCGGACCGATAGCGCGCCGAACCCGCCTCCCTCCCCCTGCTGGGCCAGCTGCTGTGTCCGCTCAAGAAGCTCCAGGTGGTAAAGGTCCATCAGGCTCTCGGTGCTCCTCTGGAAGGAGGGAGGTTCGAATTCATATTTCAGATTATAATTGTGTGAAATGTCCGCGAATCAGAGCGTCGCTTAAAACATTATCTTTGTTTTTGGGAAATTATTCTACAGCTTCGACAGCGATTTATTTCGGGTCAAGTGGTTCTTACTCTTAATAGTCGGGGGTTTTCGAACACATCATATCATGTCATAATAAAAAATATTGACGTGACTACTCGTTTTCTTCTTTAAAAAAACATCACAGCTTCTTTCCTTCCTAAGCCTCCATGACCGGCCTCGATCCCCTGGCGGCCTCGTGCTTCTCGAACGCCAGCTTCTTGAAAAAGGTCTGCTTCTTGTCAGCTGGGCCGCCCTCTTCGCTTATCACGTTCCCCTCCTCGTTGGTGGCCTCAAGGGAGCGGCGGACCTCCGCGCCGACCCTAAGGAGCTCCTCTCGGCGCTGGAGACCGGACGACCTTGTCCACAGCAGGCATGATTTCAGATCGACCCACGTACAGTATGATTTTGATAGATGCAAAACTTTTGAAACTGAAAATTTACATGTAGTTTTGGAAGTGGTGGCACCCGTATCATACTTGGAAATAAGAAATATATAAAAACAAGTGAGAGTTCAATTAATTTTGTTGTGGATCGATCTGCATAATCAGCTCCGTCCCTGCACCAGACGTCTATCTTCTGCGGCGCCGATACGACCAACCCCGTGACGTGCCTGGTGACCTCCGGCTCGGCCTCCCCCAGGACGAACAGCACGGCGTTACTCCATACCACGTCCAGGGCGGACTGCCCGGGGAAGTCCCTGCCCCTCTGCACTACAAGCGCCCTCCACCTTCCCCCTCCGCGGTTGGCCGGGTCCTCCCAGGTGGGAGCGGCGCCAGAGCGGAAGAGGTAGTACTCGCAGCCTCGCCTCAGTTCCGAGGGCAGCGCCAGGTGGTGGTGCAGGCGCCAGAACCCCTCGGCTGTGCGCAAGGTGTGGACCTGCTTCATCTGGTCCTCCCAAGGGAGTGAGGCGTCCTCGCCTCGGCGGTACCACAGCGTCCAGGCGTCAGACAGCGGGTGCTCCATCCGGCGCAGGGGGGCCTCGGGTCCCGGAGGCTTCTCGTCGCCGCGCCTCTCTTCGTCGCCGCCGCCGCCGGGCTTGGAGGAGTCGCCATTGTTGCTGCTTTTGCCGCCCTTGCCGCTGCTGGCTTCGTCGGCGTTGCCGCCGTTTATTCCCCCAGTTTTATCTTTGTCCCCTGGTCCGTCCGTGCAGTCCGCTGCCTTGATGATGCCCTTCTCCGCCGCCGCCGTTTCGTCCGCCTCCCTTTGTTCCCTCTCTTTGAACACCTCGTCGTCGTTGTAGTTCCCGTCCTGCTTGCTGCTTGCTTCGTCACAGTTTCCGCCGTTGATTTCATCTGGTTTCCCCCCGGTTTTGCCTCCGTCGTCCTCGCTGTCCGCTGCTTTTACATTTATCTTGTCCTCCGCAGTCTCCTCCGCGTCCTTCTGCTCCTTCTGTTCCTCCTCCTTCCCTTCGAACACTTCGTCGTCTCCCTTGCCCTCCTGTTCCTCCACCACGATGGTCGTGCTCGTCCTGCTCTCCTCGACCACCTGCCCGCTCCTCCCGTCGGTCACCACCACGGCCGAGCTCACGCAGTAAGAAGAGGTGCTCCCGGTGGAGGATCCCTGGGATGACTTGGCGGATTTGGGCCTGGTGACCTCGTAGCTAATGACCTTGGAGGGCATCTTGAATTCGGCCAGCTGTGAAGGGGAGATCAGCACGGCGGCGGGGGGCGGAGGAGGAGGAGCGTTCTCCTTGTCATCAGAGACGTGGCGGGAGGAGGACGAGGAGGGAGCGGCGATGGCCTTCATGTTGCTGCTGTTCCTCGTCCCCAGCGGCGTCTTCTTCTTCTTTCCCGGGTCTGAGGAGGTGCTCTTGGTGAACCTGACGGCGCCCGTGCCCATCTCTGCCCTCACCTTGTGCGGGCTGTTGTCTTCGCTGTTCTCGGCCGCGGAGGAGAAGGAGAAGGGCAGGCTGAAGAGGCTCTTGATCTTTTTCTTGGACTGTTGTTGCTGCTGCTGCTTCCGCTGCTGCTGCTGCTGCCTTTTCTGGGCCTTGGATGGGACGGTGGTCCAACCGAGTTCCATGGACGACGAGGACATGATGGGGGCCTTAAAATCCTTGGCTTCAAATTCAGACGATCGCCAACTTAACAAGGCCGAAAAATGCCCTCCTCGTCCTCGTGCGACTAATGGTTTCGTTTTTCGTTTTTAGTTTTTACGCGCAGCCCAATTTCACTCAACCAACATCCGCTCCCGCTCCTGATTCCGAAATTATTGGCCCGAGAGGGACAGAGCAGCTCTCCGTTTTATTTTATACCCCTCATCGTGCCCACAAATTCATCTGCTCTTTCTCTCACCCCGTTTAGGCTGAACTCGATGTCAAGCCTGTTGAAGGAGGGCGTGTACAGCTTCGGGCCCATGATTCCCCTCCCGTCGGCGAAGAAGAACTCGGACAGGATCTGGAGGGACTCGTGCAGCCGGTCGAAGAAGATCGGGTCCTTCTCCTGTTAGCGAAAAAATCGTAAATTTGTTGGATCCAATCTCGAGGGATGGATTTTTTTCTGTTCTACGTATAGAAATGACCTTTACATATGTCATGATTGAAAGGCGCCATAGCTAGGGCGATTGCAATTTGAAAAATAATTCTTAATTTTATTGGTACAAGCCTTTCCGTAACTCTAGGATGTAAAACACGAATGCAATCAAAATAGTTTTTGCCTTCAATCTTGACCATGTGCCATATCGATCTTTTTATTTTCTTTCTCCCCATGATCAAGACTTCTCCCTTACCCCCGCTGTATTTGGATCGCCGTGCTCTGACATTTCCGATAGGAGCGACTCCCAAAAGACGTGGAGGCATCTCGTGTAGTTGCCGCTGTAAACAACAAGAAAAAGTTATTGAATATTACATCGGTCGGCGGAGGGAAGAGTGTGGAAATGTAACGGTGGGGGGAAATTAATATTTATTGTCTTTGCTTCTCACCGCAGGAACACGGCGTTGGCGATCTGTATCCGCTCGTCTAAAAAGTCTACCAGCGGGGAGATTGCGTCCCTTGTGGGCAGGGAGTCCGGGGACCACGCCAGGTGGAACGTGTGCTTCCTCAGCCCCGTCTGCAGCTTGCCCTGCAGGGTCTCCAGCACCGTGTAGACCACGATGTCGAGATGGTCGAGCGCGGAGGAGACCAGCTCCATCGGTGAGCGCTCGCCGCCGTCGTTGTCGACGTTGTTGTCTCCACCGTCGCTCCCGCCGCAGGCAGAGTTTGAGGAGGAGGTGGAGGCGCGGGGGACCTTGTCGGAGCCGTTGTTGTTGTTGGCCTCAGCGTTTGCGTCAATGCCCATCTGGTAGGGGAGGCGGGAGACGGTCTGGAACACCTGCTCCAGGTTGTTCAGCGTGCGGACAACCTGTAGGAAGGACAAACATTATAATTATTATGCTAGAACTTTTACGATTTTTTTTCTCCACTTACCTCGTCTACGAATCTAATTGACTTTCCGTCCAGGTAGAACCCCTTTTCTCCTCTGGTAGCCTCCAGAAGGCGCTTGTGACTCAGGTCGGTGAATAGGATGGCACCGTTGCAAACGGCCTGGATAAATCAAGTTCAACATTTCCACAGTAATAAATTAACAACATGGCTATTTTCCTCACGTCAATTAGCGTGACGAGTGCCGGCCTTGCCGCCGGCGCCGTCCCCCATCTGAAGTGCCGCCAGAAGTCCTGTATGAGCCTGGCGCAGGCCGTGAACTCCAGGGCGCAGGTGGAGTGCAGCAGCAGGTCACTGTTGCTGTTTCTGTTGGCGTTCCTGTTCCTGCCGCCCCCGCTGCTCCAGGGCGGAGGAGGGTTGCTACTGCCGTTGTCTCCGTTGCTGTTGGGAACCACTGGCCGGTCGCACTCGAAAGACCTTTCCACGCGGGAGCAAAACTGGCGGAGGAAACAAAAGGGCTTTTTTGCTTTTCACGAATCTCTTTTTCCCGCACTGCGTAATCCCCCCTTGCATCACACTTCCATTCATGGCCGAGCCGCCGCGTTCATACACAGAAAAGGAGCTTTATTCTGATCCTCTGTTCTCCAAGGTTTTCCTCCCTCCCTCTCACCTCTCTGCTACATCCTCTGAAAGGAGAGAAGATGTGAGGGAGCGACTCCTTGAGGAAAAAGAGGCTTAAAAACACTTTCAAAGGAAGAAGGGCTCAACAACCTCCTTTCTCTCTCTCTCTCATGTATTAATTGGAAAGCTCCTCGAGAGTCGAGAGTAGAGGGTTGGGAATAGAAGAACGCAGCAGGTGCTGCACTTGAGTTGCAGGTTGTATCTAAAGAAAAGTGACTTTGTACGTTTCATATTACTATAAGGGCATGGAACAGTCAATTTGGCTCTGATGGCTGCCAAAATCTCCTACTTCTTTATCCACATCCAAAAAGTTAAGAAACAATTTGCTTTTTGTTTGCAATTCTACAAAAGACTCACCTTCCTTGCTACGACGTCTGCCCAGGTGCACAGCACCGCCGAGAACCAGTCCCTGAACGCTCCCTGCCCAGACGCCCGCAGCTCCAGCGTCTTCCTGTCGAGCGGTGGCATCCAGGAGCGGAGGTCAGAGAAGGACTGGAGGGACAGGCACACCTCGAACAGGTACATGGCAAGGAGGTGGCTGGTGCTGGAAAGTAATTTGGGAGCCTTCAACAAAGAGAGCAGTTCACACTCCTACGCTGGTACTAACGATACATTAAAAACGGACGTGTAGTACATATTTGCTCCAAATTATTTGACTAAAGTTTCGTGGTTTTATTTTTTTTCAAAAAATATCTCTAACTTACCCCGACTTGGTGTCGGCCATTCCCCCTCCCCCTCCCCCTGGTCCCCCTTCCGTGGGGAATAGCTGCTTTGCGCTCTGACAGTGGTTCAACACTGGGGCGCTGCCCCCGCTGCCCCCTATGTTGGACAAGGCTGCGCTGCTGCTGTTGACGGCCGAGATGAGGTTAACGCAGGATCCCCTCCTGCTCCCTGGGCCGAACTGCCTGTTGAGCTCCCTGCGTATGGACTCGCTCTCCGCCGCCTGCCGCACCAAGGGACAGAGCTGCTCCACCACCAGCTTGTCGTACTGCTTGTAGATGGTCGAGAAGTAGGCCACGCGGAGGATGCTAAATGGGGGAAAATACAGCCTTTAGTTTTGACGCAAAAATAAGGACATATCTGCGTTCGAGTTTTCTTTGAAATGAAACGAGGAAAAAAGCCTTTTCATTTTGCCACGCGGTAAAAAAGGACTGAGCAAGCGTCAGAGTGCTTTCGAATTATCACTTCTGGGAACTGTGTATAAATTGCCTAAGTCGGAAAAAGGTCATTTTCTTGGAAACCAGAGTGCGTCTCACTTTTCGAACGGCGCGCTAAAGTCCCTCTTTCCCCTCTCCAGGTCTGTGACGACGGCCACCATGACGTCCACGAGGGACTGTAGGGCGTCGCGGAGGTGACCGCGGTCCACCAGGTCCTCAAGCTCGCCAGAGTTGAAATGGGAGTAGAAGCTGCATAAAAAGACATTTTTGTGTGACAAGGGCACAGTTCTCAACAGCAAATTACAAATTACTCTCTGCATTTCTTCGTTGCCACTGTTTTCCCCTTTACTACTGCGTACTACAGTAATTGTACTTTTGGGCAGTACAGAAGGCCGCAGTTTTTTCCTTCTTCTCCCTCCTCCGCGGCCCCCTTCTACCCTGATCCTAATTCGATAAAAGCCTTAAAGAGGAGACTTGC
>JAAUXV010310242.1_pt1 | contig 13168 bp, 10 predicted proteins | sample 7278181 | NCBI WGS metagenome assembly JAAUXV01 (sample SAMN14350114, study PRJNA611818) | marine sediment metagenome | isolation source: surface marine sediment (2.1m) | place: French Polynesia: Moorea | collected 2018-08
GGGAGGGGAGGGGAGGGGGCACGCTCAGGTCAGGTAGTGTGTGGGGTGGAGGGTGGTGGTTGGCGTGCTGCCTGTGCGCCCGTGTGCCCCTGGCGCGTCCGGGGGGGGGTTGGGGGGGGGGGCGTGGGGGGGGGCGGGGGGCGGGGGGGGGGGGGGGGGGGCGGGCCCCCCGCGAAGAAGAGAGAGATTGCTATTTTGGTTGCCTACCTCGCTTCCTCCTTTCGCCGGAGAAGGAGGAGGAAAGAGTGTTTTTTATTGACTCGGGACACGCCTACCACCCGCCCTCCCTTCTTTCCTTCTTCTCTCACTATGCAAGCTTTTCTTTTTCTTTTTCCTGGTCTTCACAATCGCAATCAGCGGGTCATATTTTCCCTTTTTTCCGTTTCCGCCCCGCGCGCGCCCTCGTTTCCCCGCTATACCCATGCAGATTGAGAGATATTCGATAAAAAGTTTTTTTCCCCGCCGTATAAAAAAGAGCGCAGTCAGACCGACGCATAAAAAGGAAAAGGCTGGAAATGGGGCCAAAAAAGGATTCGAGCACCGCAGTTGTAGTCGGCAGAAAAAACAAGTGTTCTACACTTAAGCACAAGGAAGGGACGGTTGCCAAAAATGCGTTTCGCGGAAAAGCTGCATTTAGCCAATTTACTCCTAATGCTTGAAGGGTACTTTTTGGCCTCTGTTTAGGTCTTAGACTAAATTTAACTTGCAAAAATGTCACACAAACAAAAACCTTGTTGTGCTCGGCAAAAGAAGTACCCTCGTCTTTTCCGCCCTCCTTCCTTCCTCATTGGTGAAGGGCCCGGCGTTCCCCCTCATTGGAGCAGAAGAGGAGGAGGGACTTCCTTATCCGAACCTCATTGCCTCTCCCCACAAAATGCCGACTTTGTCCTTGGGAAGACCCCCTCCTCCCCTCCCATGCATGGCCCGGCCCACCCCCTGAGGCAACGGTATCTCTGAGACGGCGAAGGGCCGGCACACTGATCGAGATAACAGGAAGAAAAGGGACCCTGCCCCAGAAGCAAAAGGCCAATTACCAAAAAGGAGGAAAGGACAAAATGGCGCCGGCATATCAGCCGCAGTTGGTCAGGTCAGGGAAATTCCTCGTTGGTACATTGACAAACTTTACACGTCGTTATTACCCAGAGTTGTAGCGGCTTCGCCGACGAAGACACAAACTTAAGCAGCGCCGATAAGTTGCAGCCCCGAGGCTTCAAGGAGTCTCCTCCTCCTCCTCCTCCTACGTCAAGTACCACTCCTCCTCCTCCTTCCCCCTTTCTACTTAAAGGCTGTTTGGCATTCGATTTCAAGTTTCTCTCGGAGGAGGAAGAGGAGGGAAGAGGGGAAAGAAGTGGGGGGATCTTATGGGCGAGGAGGAGGAGGAAGAGGAGGAGGGCACTTCTCGGAAAGTGCGTCTTGACAAACCAGACTCCCACACGGTTGAGTTTATTGTGCGATAAGGTAAAATAGGGTTTTAAAATCTACCAGCTTTGTTTGTTTTTTCAGTGTATGGGATTTTGTGTGGTGTGACACACAACGCACTAGTAGCGTTGTACCCAACTTACCTTTTGCCATTCTTAGAAAAGGGACAGTGAGTCTCGGATATATCCTTCTTTCGTTCGTTCGGAGGAGGAGTATTGTAGGGCTCCCCCGGGAACAGTCCTCCCATCTTGTCTCCCGTTCGTGCGTGCGGCCTTCCCTCCCTCGGGCCGGGCGCCGCCGCCTAGGAAAAGGGAAAAGGAGGAGAGACGACACAAGTCGTTATTGGCAGTAATTAATGCCGTAGGGGGGAAATGGGCGTCGGTCGACGGGGACCTTACTTCCTTCCTTCCTCCGTCGGTATCGGGACGGACGGAGGAGAGAGGTATTAAGGGAAAGAAAGGCAGTTAGCAAACTTTCCTATCGTTCGTTCGCGCAAGAAGTGAGAGGAGAAACTGCCAATATCTTGGGGGCGGGATGGAAGAAGAAGAAGAAGCAATGGGAGTTTGAAATTGGATTTTGCATCCGGGTAAGAGAGAAGCAAGGGGGAGAGAGCGGCACTTTGAGAAAAGCCATCGGGATTCGCCGCCGCCTTGACAAACATGCAGCAGAGCCGATACCAATGCTTCCTAAATTTCCCTATAAAGGAAGGAAGGGGTGTTGGGAAATTTCTTCGCCCAGAAATAAAGTAGATGTTTGCGGAGGCCAGAAACACATGCATTCTCACCGCCACACAGTCTTCGCTTCTCTCTGTTCGGAATTCGGGGAGGGCGAGTGACTTCATTTTCTTCTCCTTTTCCCGATATGGCTGCTGCATCTCTCGATGGAATAGTGCAGCCTGAATCGAAATGTAGAGAAGGGAATCTCGAAAAGAAAAAAATATAGATGAAAAGGAATGAGAAGCACTTTCTCTTTCGAGTTCTCTCCTCCTCCAATTTAGGGTTTCTTTTGTCCGTCCTTCGGTTGGCTCAGAAGTTTTCCAGCTTTGACAAATTCATGACTTTTCCCATGGTATTGTTCAGACCGTCATGATTGCTTTTGATTCCCTCGAAAGTACTGCAGAATCGATTCATGCCTCAATTCGTCCTGTCATAGCGCAGAAGAGAGTACATACGTACATGTACCAACAGAAAAGAGGCTTTTAGGGATATAGAAGGCTGCATTTTCCTCTCTTGTCTTCTTATCTTCTAGCTAATGATCTTCCACTCTCGTCGCAATCAGAGCAGGAAGACAAGGAGGAGGAGGAAAAGGAGGAGGAGGAGGAGGGGCCAAAAGAAGCAAGAAGAAGGTCCATCACACTGATTCGGAGAAAAGAGTTGCTCCACTTTTCCTGTGGTCGGTTCTCTTTGCTGACACAACAGTTGGAACAAGCTGGAAGGGGAAATCGCCTTACAATTTTTCATGAAGGAGGAGAAGAGGAGACGGCCAAAAGAGACATTTGTCAGATTTCTGCAACGCTGGCCGAGAATAGCTGAGATCGGGGACAGAGATCCGCTTTCACCAAAATCAAAAAACCTCCATGCGTAAATAAGAGAAAGCTTACTCTTTATTTTGTCCATCGTTCATTTTCACAGTTCCCCTCCTTCTTTAGTTTACTCTAAGATTGCTGCTTGTTGGAGATTTAAGGACGGAAGTGAAGGGAGAGAGAGGAGGAAGACGAACAAGTGGCTCCATCGAAAACTTTTCCATTGGGCAAAGTGCTACTCAATCATCCTCCACCCTCCTTTCCCTTCCGTCTTCTCCTCCCTCTTCTTCAGGCCAGAGTTGTTGTAGTCAGTCCAAAGAACTGTGGGAAAGAGGAGGAGGAGGGAGGGCTTTTCTTTCACTCGATCCTTGTTTCCCTTTTCCTCTTCTCCGCTGTCCTTTCATCCTTCAAAAAAAGTGTCGTGACAAAGGAAAGGAGCAAAAATGTTTCCCTTTTTCTTCCCCCTTCCTTTCCTCCTTGAAACAGGAGAGCGGAATTGCTCCTTGTGTTCCCCTTTTCTCCTTCAGTGTCCGCTTCCATCCCCGTCCTCCTCCTCCCAAAGAAAAAAAATCCGTGTCTGAAATCGGAAACCAACCTCCTTGCTCTTTGTCTGGTGGCCCAACGTAGAAGAACAGAGGCTGGGGAGGGGATAGAAAAAAAGATAAATTGTTTCGCTTGGCTTGGTTCTTTACCCGCGTGGGTGGGAAGGGGAGAAAACGGGGGAGAAAAGGATCTTTTGGTCAATGGACCGAGAGGAAGAAAGGCGGCGATTTAGCGGGAAGAGAAAGGAAGGAAAAGGCCCCCAAAATATCGCGGCGGCGGCGGCGGCGGAAGAGGCACGTAATGATGACAAAGCTCCCAAAAAAGGCCTTCCTCCTCTCTTTTCCTCACGGCACAGCCACTTTTCGCAAAATCTTTCTTCATTCTCTCCTTTCCGTATCGAATGGAGCCCTGTCCAGAATCAGTACATTTGAATGAAGAATACACCTCGTGTATTGATTGCTGTATGGGAAACACGAGGGAGCATCAGCCCTTTTCGAATGGGAGCGGAATGCATGGGATGGGTGGCATAAAGGGAGGAACTGCACCGACCGACCGCCGCCGCCGCCTCCATTCACGAATGGCGTTCAGGATCGATGTGGATGGGAAACTTTCGTGAATATTTCAGCTCTCACCCTCGTCAAAAGTCCTTCTTGCGCGTTTCCATGCATGCGGTGGCATCGCCATAAGAATTGATGCAGAACGATTATTAGGGTGACTTTTCTTTCCCTTCTCCTTCATAGCCTCTTTTTCCCTAAAATGCTGAAAAAGAAATGGCTTGCGGTCATTTCTTTCTCGAACGAAGGTAGAAAAAATGACAAATTGTCTCTTTTTTAGCTGAACAAAAGATAGAGGGGAAGAAGAAGATCGCGATTTTTCCCTTGTTCTAGGGGAAACAGGAGGAGTGCACTTTACCTGTTCTCTTCCTCCTCAGGGAGATTCATGCAGCAATGCATGGTGCACGATAAACATCAGTAGTAAATACTATCTCTGTAGTCCTTTTTGGAGTTACTGTCCTTCAAAAGTTTAAGAATATTGTACAATAGGAATTTGACAAATATTACAGCAAATGTTGTATGAATCCGTGCTTTGTCGAGAAAAGAAATGCACGCTCGCCGCCAGGAAGGCGACGGATGAAGGAAGGGCAACTTGCTCTCCCGCTCAAAAGTGCATCCATTCATTGATCGGCATCTCTTGAATTGCCACACAAGAGCGATTTTCTTTGCTCTCCTTCTACCTGGGAATGCGAGGTGGGTGGGGTCTCCTCCGCACGTATATCGAAATAACGAGCGGTGAAGGACGAAAAGTTTTCTGGCTTTGGGGGGAAAGTTTGACGGAGCGTCAAAAGAAGGACAATTTTCGCCCTTAGCCCTTAGCTACAGCAGACCTACAGCGAGGTCCGCCGAGCCAAAGCCGAATTTTACTTTTTTGGTCCCTTTCGCCCGAACGAACGTGCAATTTGGCGCACGTCAATTTCGCGAAAAAAAGAGGAGAATACGAACGGAGCCGAAAGTTGCCAGGGATTAAAAGCTCTCTTTCTCTCTTCCGAACGGGCGAAAAATGAAAACTTTTCCAATTATGATCTCGGCCCTAGCGAGGACATTGTGGACTTATTTTTTTTTCGTGAGGGCGGAAGGACAATGGAGACGATGGCGAAACGGAAAATTGCCGCTCTAAACTCGATACTAATTTCTGTTTTGATTTTTTCTTTTTTCAGGTGTGTATACGGAAGGAGACGGTGGCCCACATATACACAGGAAAAAACTAGGCGGTTAATAGATTTCCTGGCTCCTCCTCCTCCTCGTGCCTCAGCCTCATTCACTCAAAACAGAAGCAGGAATTTTCGCGTCCCGCCCACAATCGGCGTCGCTCCTTTTCAAAAGACGCCCCCCCCCAAAAAAAAACCCAAAGAAACATTTTTCACTTCTCGCCTGTTTCGCCCTTCACTCTGTTGCTGTCCCCCCTCCCCTCCCCTAATTGCCAACCGTGATGGATCGCCCGGGGATGAAATTTCGAAACAACCTGTTTTGATATCAAGGGACACGAAAACTTTTTCTAGCTGAAATGGGGAGGGGGATTCCGACGACAACAATAGTCCCCCCCTCCTTTCTTTTCGTTTTCGTCTTTTGGCCAAGGGTATCACGGTGCCCATGCCCATATGCTATTACTTTTTGTCAAAAAAAACCACATTGACATGCGTTTACAAAGGGTAAAACAAGCCGGAGAGTATAAACTTTTGGCTTCCCCCCCCCCATGCATTTGTGTATATTTTCAGGAGCAAGCTTTTTCCTCAGTATTTTCCCCGTTTGAGAGAAAACCCCCCTAAGCACCCTAAGCACTCGAAAACAATATTCTAGAAGAGAATCTCGCTGATGTCAGCCTTGCACCAACGGACGGAGAAGTAGGTTGAAAAGAAAGGGGAGATAGAGGAAAAGGCCTTCTTTAGGCAACACGCCTTTTAATTGTCTGCTCTCCTTTGATGACGCCAACTTCCCTTCTTTGGCGCTTTCAAACAAATCGAAATTGTTGGCCAAGATCTAGCGTGGTTTAGAGGAAAGGCATGAAACGTACAAAAGATCCTTTAATTTTTCCGTCAGTGATTTCATTCAGGCTTAGTATTTTTTGATAAAAAACAATTTTGCGACTATTATAGGTGTCCCGATTTATACCCTAGATATGGGAACTGATTCCGATCAATTTTGAATTATATCATTTCCGAAGGGGTACCCGGCTATAACCACTGACTCTCTAAGGGCTTTCCTCTCCGCCGAAGAAATATTACCATATACAGCCTCCAAGGCATCATCTATAATATTTATATTCTGAAAAATGAAACTGCGTCATTGTTCGGGGGTGAGAATATTTCCATTTCTTTGCTCGCCTCTTCTCGCCAGGACTGCCTTTTGTCGTAGGCCGAGATTGCCTCAGCATGCACCTCCGCTGCGGTCTTGCAGCCTGTTGGGTAAAATTATGAAAATGTACACATTAAAACGTTAAAGACAAAATATGGAAGGGGATCTGCTTTCGAGTACTGACTTTGCAAAGAGTAAAACTCGCAAGAGGCAGTGGAAATTCAATCAGTTTACCCTTGCTGTGAATGGCCACTCGCCGCCATTTTTCATGCGCCCTACTTACTCGCTTCGCCTCCTCTTCAGGAGACAATTCCTCTGACGGCTGAGCTATCAGTAAAAGACCGACTAAAATGACCCTTAGTGCCGTAGTTCTCAATGTTGATCCCTCTTCAGCAGGGCCAGCAATAGAACTCGCCACAAAATATGTAGGTTGCTCAAAAGTAAGTTGTCAAAATAATTCAAACCTTTTTTGTGATTGGCAGCTTGGTGTCTTCCTTTGACTTGTGTTTTCACAGTTTGCAATTCTGCACTGTGGATGGTGGATTCTGGGGGTCCATAAACCCCATTTAACACCTCTAACATTGATGCACGCAAATCTGCTTCTGCCTGCTGAGTTTTCAGCAATTGATCAACTGAACTGACCCTTTTTTCCTCTGTTCTCACTTTTGATTCCACGTCAGTGGTGGATTCTGGGGGTCCATAAACCTCCCTTAACACCTCCAACATTGATCCACGCGTATCTTCTGCCTGCTGAACTTTGAGCAATTGATCAACTAAACTGGCTGAGTCAGGCTGACTTTTTGTTCCTGATAGATCTCACTTTTGATTCCATTTCAGCAGGGCCAACAGTCCTCAGTACTTCTTTGTTTGGTCGGCCATACACTCTAAGTAACGTTTCCAGCCCTGTCTCACCGGTGTCGTTTTTTGGCGTCTTTCCTACAGCACCCATATTTCTAGCAGTGCTCTAAGAAATAGTAGTCAAACGATCTAGGTGAAAATTATTGCGTTAGTGCGGTAATAAGGGTCTTACTGCAGCTTGCACAGAAGGCTCATTTGATAAAGAAGCTTCTCCTGCTTGTTTTGTCAAAATGTTTCCGAGAAGTCCAACTAGTGAAGCTGTAAGTGCTTTCCTTTGTTCAGGGTCAGCAATCTCCATGGTGTTCAAGGCATTAGCTATATTCTGAAACACAAAACATTTTTTTAAATATTGTAGAAGTACTAGAAATTATTAATAGGTCAGGGTAAGGGAAAGTAAAAATATAAATTATTAATACATTTTCTCACTATTCAACCAAAGAGGAGCATATCAAATTCGATACAGAAAAATGCATGATACCACGGCTGCTTCAGTTGTCTTCTGTGCTAGTATTACACCAGGAATTATATCATAGACTGTAGCAAGTATTTTATTCAAGACATCTCGGTTAGATGGATTGGCTTTCTTCATTTTAAATATTGCATCAATATATTTTTTTCTTAGATAGTCTGAAGGTATAAAAAAGGATAATTTTTATTTGGGCACATGGTACAACATGTTTGAAAAATAAACCAAGGGCAAAAATAACATAGGACTTTTATTAAAAGAAAATAAACCCCCCAAAAGTGCCTTCATGAATACTGTACATGGACACTCAGGACTGGGAACAAACCTTCACCCTCCTACAACAGTTGTAACACCCCTGCAACCAGAACAATTAAAATATTTCAAGTTTCCCACCTCCAAGTTTGTTTGGACTACACAGTATGAATTGTTGTTGATGCACTATCTAGTTTTGAAATATACAGAAAAAAATAGGACTAACCTTTCACTTTTTCATGTACTTTTATGTGCTTCAAAATGCCCGCATATCTCTAGAAGCTTCTAAGTGTAAATAATTTTGGCACCTACGACTTTAATGACATTTATCCTTACCCAGGCCGTCTCCTATAAAAAATCAGTGGCACTAGCTGGAATTACAAAAAAGTAATGTACCGGTATGATTATACCATATTTTTAAATCCAGACTCAATGCTCCTTTGTAGTTGTAGCAGCGTTGTAGAATATCTTTTTACATTTTTGCTTGAAGCTTTCACCTGCAAAAATGAGGTGAACTACTAGCTCCACATTGCCTTTTTATTTTTCTAAGCACTGTAAGGAAGTCTGGTATGGTATAGAAAGTTGATGCACCAAATTTATCTTTTACTTCCACTTCGAAAGACCATATGGAAGCAGTCATCTAGAAAATAATGCATTGCCAGTATGACTACCAAGGATTGAAGTCGAAACTTCACACATAAGCTATAGGGAGATTGTCGGGGAAGAAACTTAGAGTTGAGAATACAGTTTCCTTTTCTCCACTATCAGTAATGGCGTTTCTGCCTGAAAAAAAATAAAAATTTCCTTTTTGGATATTAGAGATGGAAGTACCGTAACATGTGTAAGATTGAATGCCAATGGTGTTGGGATCATGCCACATAGGAGCTATCCAATCTTTGCAGCTAAAACTCACTGCCTTGCCCTCAATTGTTTTTGTAGGGGAAAATGTGCAAGTTCCATTCACTGGGGGCTGGTTCACCTGTTTCAAGTATTTTTCAAATAAATTTTAAAAGGGTATTTTGCACATTGCAAAAGTGATTAAAAGAAGGATGTTTTAATGTGTCACAAGCATAATATAGTATATATACAAGCATAATATAACACATGTACCTACCGGTATACTGGTAAGTTTTTTACTTTGTGATAAAATTATGTAGCCAATGGCAGATGACCCAACATGTTTTGCCCTACTTAATTACATGGCCAATCAAAGTTTCCCATTGTCTTGGAAAAAACACCAAAAAGATCAATCAAGACCTCACTTGGAAAAATACTGTTGACCTTGCTTGGACCTTATCTTCTCTGGAAACTTCCACGCTGGTTTGAAACCCAAGTTTGGCTCCAGGTAGACCAGCAGGGCCAAAAAAGTCCTTCAAAATTATCAATTCGTCATCGTCATCTGACAAGGTGGAAATGAAGGGTGCCAAGGATTTGGAACTAAACTCATTTCCTTCCAAATCTGCAAGTTTCCTAAACAAAGAGGCTGTGTCAGTTTTTGCGTTAATTCAAAGGATTTTTTTTGCTGTTTCTAGCAGCTTATGGTGACTGATGCCGTTTTCCCGTACCCTTCAAATGAAAAATGCTCCCGGCAGTTGCGACCATTCAAATCAGAGCACTTGAAAGTGATGGAAAGATTTTTGTCTGGATTCACCAGTATATTTCCTTGTTTTTGCTCAAAGCACTGAAGTTCGTCTTTGCAAAATATATCCACAAAAGCAGTTGGTTTGTCCTGAAAGGATAAATGTTCATATAATGTTTTTTCCCATAATTTTTCTACTTTTTCAATTTTTATTTTCAACTTGCTCTCAGCAACGCGTCCTTTTTTTCTTATTTCCAATATTAAGTCATATACCTATCAATTTTGCGCTGCTTTTCATGACACTAAACGCTAATTCAGCTGGAAGAAGTACCGAACCTACCATGTTTTCATCTAATAGATTATCAACTTGAAGGGTCAGGTAGCCCTTGGAGTGGTTCAAGAGACCTGGCCCAGTTCCAAACCACCCACCCTGGCCTTTGTCTGAATTTGGCCTCTCCTTTTCCAGCTCAATCCTTCCTATTGAGTCAGAAATTAGATTTCCATCAGAGTCGCGGGTGAAATCTGCAAGACGGATAATAATTCAGTTTTCTACAGTTGTGTGCTACATGAACTGTTCCTGGATCCTTCTCTCTTTTGGTAAAATAGCGATATGTTATTCCAGTATCAGGCATGACATCGGGCTCATCTGGGTCATATGAATGCTTGAAAGGTTGTATTGTGATGTTCTGACCCCGTGCCCTGGCAATCTTAGAGTTTTACTATATGACTGTGTATCTTTATCAGTTTAGCACCTCGTTATGTAACCATTGACAGAGTTGAACATTTTGGCTACAAGAGGGGTGCTCTTTATGTTTATGTAGGTAAAATCAGAACCCGTCATATTTGTGGCTTGATTTGTTTGATTGTCTTCACTATTCCATATTCTGTACATTTGCAAAGAGACTTGAATCAGTATTTGCTTTGGTAAAGCTGATTTTTTGGACACCACCTGATATTGTAGACAAGTTTGTGATGTCCATATTCCAGCAAATTTGGACACAAAATCAAAGTAGACTTGTTCCAGGTTCTTGGTGCAAGGTAAGGCAGGTTCAAGAGATTTGGATTGGACTCTTTGCTTTCTGAGTCAAGTGTAACAGAATACAGTTCCCAGTGTTGCTCTGTTTCAACAATTTCAGAACAATTTGCGTCTATAGCACTTTGAAGCAGGATCTTCAATGGCGCAATTTATTTTGTTGCACCAAAAAACTAAGTTCGGAAAATACCTCGTCACTACGGTAGTACACTTCAGCATTAGACATATCAGCAGCCTTGCTCTGTATCTTTGCTTTGACCATGCTAATTTTATGAAGAGAAGAAAAAAGATTCATTTAATATAATAAGACTTCATATACAATCCTGCACCTGCATGAACCTAAGAAATATACATTGTTTATTTGAACTTCTAGTCCAAATCTGGCAATCTCACCTTCTGATGTTGCAAGGTTAGCTGCACTCAGCAGGGCAAAAAATAGCATCATTCTCTGTGTACTTGAATTTGTGGAGGAAGCAAAATAAATTCAGTTTGCTCCATTTACCTACAACAAGGGTTCGTCCTAATTTAAATTCAAAAAAGTCCGAAAGAAACGCAATGAAACCTCGAAATTCCGCGGTATAGAGAGACCAAATAGTATATATACCGGCAGAGCTTCTTAAATGTCAGTATTCTGAGACTCTCAGGCTACATTTCTTTTGTACTAAGAAGCAACTCTTTTTCTCCCCCTTTCCCCCCCTGCTGTCACTCAGGCATGCAAGCGGATCCCCCCTCCTAAGGTACCTTTGCTCATTGGCATATTGGCATTTACACAGAAGGGGGTGGAGGAGGGGTACAACAGCCTCTCAAGTATCGGTTATACCGAAAGCACAAAAGGAGAAAATACCTTTTATCTCACGCAAAAAGAAATGCAAGCACATGCGGAGTGCACGTGCAGACTCTTATATTCTGGACATCCAACCCCCTTCTTCTCTATCCTCTGATAACCCCCCTCGAAGAAAGTAAAGGCGGGCTGGATTAATAAGGAAGAATGGACACAGCGTGGTACTATAGGGTTGGAAGAGGGGGAGGAGGGGAGCTGTCTGGATGCACATTAAGATACGAGAAGAGGGGGAAGAAAGGGGTTGGATGCAAAAAGAAATAAGAAGACGAGGGGGAGAAACCATAATCGCACTCGTGCAGCGGAGAGAAAGAATGTTGCACATTGATTACCGGATAAAAGCCAAATAGGCAAAATAGTATCGATCCCCATTTTCGTGCGCATACCTTGCGCCCGCAGATAACTCTGGTCGAGCATCCCATCTGAAGTGCGCAACTCTTTTCCTTCCCCACATTAATCATGGAGTGCAAACAAGGGACATTTGTTTTGCTCCTCTTCTGTGAAAACAAAGGGAGGGGAGATGATGAGGCAACGATAAAGGACCCACCACACAACCCACCCACATCGGCGCCGACGCCAAACACAAACACACACGGACGCGACGCCATCATAGACGGACCAACCCAAAAGAAATCGAAACTCACCAGCAAAGTCCGAAAGTATCGTCAAAAAAAAGAGGGGAAACCGTGATCTTCAAAGTCTGTAGGCGACCTTTCGTGGCTGAAGCCTCCCGCCGTGAATTGAGCAAATAAGACGAAGAAGACTGAAGGGAAATGCTATGCTTCTTGACTCGATTTGATTAGATCATCCTTGCCTTTGCAGCGGAGCGAATCTGGCATTTGCGCTCAGATGGCATTCGGGCTAGGAGATATCAGAGATATTGGTGCCCCCATGGGACCTCTTCCCCTCCTTTACCCCCTTCCAGGAAAGCGGAAGCTATGAATATTGTCAACAAAAGCGGAGGAAGGAAGGAGGCGCCTTTGATGATTAGATGTGTGTGTGCTCAGTACAAAGGGGGAGCGCGATTTGATTGGGGGGAAATCCCTCGGACAACATCTTGTTAAGAAGCTTGTAAAAGCAAGGTTTTGATGTCCGCAGAAACCTGGGAAACGGTGTGGTTAAAAATTCCAAAATAAATCGGGGTCGATTTGAACCGAGGGGGCAACGCTTTTCTGAAGTGGCACAGTAAGTGAATATTATTGGCCGAGAATTGAAGGGAATTCCTCCTCCTTCCTTTCTCCTCTTTCGATTTGGCTGGTTTTTTTGCCCTCGCCGCGCGTTCACAGGCGACGAAAAACCATCTCCCCTGAACAGGCTGAACTCTTGCCAGCGAACGCAGCAGACGTGCGGAGTCATCATCATCATTACGGCGACGAGGGAAAAAGAGGTGGGAGGGAGGAGGAGACTGAGTCCAACCCCCTCGTTTCTTCCCCCTCCCCTTTTCTTTTCTCTTAGGCTCCAAATGCCCTTTTGTAGCGCGCACTGTACATTCCCACCCCCTTCTTCCTTTTCTCTTTCTTCCTAATGAGGGAACTCATCAAGAAAGAGAGAGAAGAAAAGGGAAACAAGCGTGCTGCTGCAGATTAAGACCAACAAAAAAAACAACAAACAGCCCCCCCTGCTTCTCAGTCGAATCTCTTCTACTATTGTCCTATATTTCTGGGAGAGACACTCCTCGGGAAAGCCCTTTTCCCCTTAAGCCCCCCACCCTCCTCATACCACCAAGACTGCAATGGCACCCCCCGGGGCGAACGGGGGGAAGCAACCCCCTAAAACCCACCCCACCCCCACCCACTGTCTATCTGTCTA
>JAAUXV010144215.1_pt1 | contig 13166 bp, 11 predicted proteins | sample 7278181 | NCBI WGS metagenome assembly JAAUXV01 (sample SAMN14350114, study PRJNA611818) | marine sediment metagenome | isolation source: surface marine sediment (2.1m) | place: French Polynesia: Moorea | collected 2018-08
CCCGTACGTCCAGGCGGCGCAGCGAGGGAAGGGATTTGCCCACGGTGTCCATGACCTGCAGTCGGCGATAAAAAATCAGAGGTTTACCAGGGAGGGACTCCATTTCCCTATAAACTGAGAATTTTCTAACATGATGTCAGTTCCCCTAATCATAAGATGGCAATTCCCCTACTCAACATCTTCGAAGATGGCAGTTTCATTAAACTAAGTTTTTTTTAAAGTCATTTTCCCTAAAGTTGTCAAGTAGCAACATTTGTCAAAAATGCAACGTTTCTTACTCAAAGTTAATTACTCATTCAACCCTGACCTGGTTTTAGAACAGAACAAAACACAGTTTTCTCTTTGTCTCTGGCAAACACCTGGTATGGTTTTTGGGACATAAATTGTGGTAGGGGAAATGACAACTTCATAATTCAGGTTTGGGGAAATGGCATCTCAGTTTAGGGGAAATATTTTTGATAGGGGAATTAACATCTTCATGTTAGGGGAATTGACAACTACCAAGTTTCCAAAAAGTTAGGGGAATCTAATACCTCTCGTTTACCAGTCTGCATGGTATTGGGTTCTAAGAGACCTACCCCTGTGCCTCAAAATGCAGCAGCAACGTCTCAAAGACATTAATTCTATTTTAAACATTGCTTTTTATTTAGGAAAGGAAGCTTTACTTGCCTGATTTGTGACCGACGTATGCGCCATGCAGAGTTCCTCCAGCTCGAATGTGTGCCCTCCCTGCCTGGCCAGGACGGAGATGGATGAGAGCGCCCTGTCCGTCAGCACCTGGCTCAGCGCCCCCTCCGCCCTCTCCCGGTCCTTCTCCTTGTCTCCCGTCCTCTCCACAATCTCCAGCGGCGGCCCGCACAGCAGCCGCCTCAGCTTGGGAAGGCGCGCGAAGCAGCTGAACTCTGTGTCCGTCACCCCTGTGCCCCTGAGGTCCAGCTCCCGCAGCTCTTTGAGCCCGCACCTGGTGGAGAGGGCGGTGTATGCGAAGGCGTCGCCCAGCTGAGGGCAGTCCCGGAGCACAAGGGAGGTCAGGACGGGCAGCTTGGCGATGGCCATCAGGGAGTGATTGCTCAGCCAGGAACACTCAGTCAGGTCCAGGCGAGTAACGTTCGGCAGGGTCTAGCACGAAAAAATGCAATCAATTTAGCATTCCACGAAATAAATACAATATTATTTTTTTTTAGCCTCTACCTCGTCTGCTCCCTTGAAGTACGAGTCGCTTTGCTTGATGTTGACAACCTCGCTGCCCCTGAGCGAAAGGGCCGTCAGCGTAGTGGGCATGTGGTCAAGGGAGACCTTCTTCGCGTCTACGAAGCACCCCTCCAGCGAGAGAGACCTCAACCGCGGGCACTGCTTGGCCACCTCTCTTAGCAGCGACGGTGATACGACCTCCCTTCGTGCGACGGAGGCGGGGGCGCCGGGGCTGCGGACGTTGCCGCGGACGCAAAGGAACAGGGTATCCGCGTGGAGGAAGGGGAGGAGGCGGCGGATCTCCCTCAGGCTCTGGTACGAGGTCGAGGAGGAGTATGAAGGCACAGGGGAGGACCCGGCGACGACAGACACCCATAGCGACCTGTCCTTGGCCACCCGCTCCAGTCGTCGGCACGTGGCGGCCAGGTGCACCAGGTCGTAGGAGCAGGGCAGGTGCCGCAAGATCAGCAGGAGAACGTCGTCTGACAGGTCCAAGAGGCCTGGGCCCAACAACGCCGCCGCGGGTGGATCTCCGCCTTCCGGCTCTCCCCTTTCATCTTGTCCACCTACTCGCTGGCGCTTAGCCGAAGGTCCGTCCAAGGCCGCTCCGTTAGCCGCAGAAGACTGACCGGGTTCGCCCGTTTCATCGTCGTCTTCAAGGGGTCTCCGCTGTCCCCTGGAGCTGCCACAGCCCCCTTCGTTCGCACCTTCGGACATTGCTTAGTACCGTTGGGCGGATATGGCAGTACCTGTGAAAATGAAAAATATCCTTTTTATCATAAAGTTATGACACGATTGCTAGGCAACTCTTGTATCGAATATATATTCTTTGCTGCCACTGGGTAAGCGTAATTCTCATAGCTGCGAATTCTTCTTCCACATTTGTCAACAATCCATGATGTTTAGTTTTCACACTTTGGCAAAGTTCTCTTGACAGAAACCAGCAGCTCTACCAATGACCTGATCCTCCTTCATTTCTCCTCCAAGACTCTTCTTTTCCTCTGACCTTGTTTTTCCTTGCATCTTGTTTTTCTGCAGCGCCTATCCTGTCATCTTCCTCTTCTTGGCGGCCCCTCCTCCGATGTCGACTCCCTTTGCCGGCAGCAGGTCCACGAAGGCGGCCACGTACCCGTGCCGGAGCGGAGGGAAGGTGCGCGGGGTGCTCGGAGTGAGAGGAGGAGGAGGAGGAGGAAAAGGCTCCTCTTTACCCTTTCCGACAGGGGGCTGACCCGGCTGAGCGTTCTTCTTTCCGCCGGCGTCCATCTCGAGCTCCCTGGCGGGCAGCGGCGCCGGGGGACCAGTGCAGACCTCCTCCCACTTTGCCTCCCTCCCCGGGACGAACCTCTCCATGGACCTGACGGCTTTGGCGTCGTGGCGGACGGCGTCGGAGAACTGGAAGTAGGGGTCGGCGGCAGCGGCGGAGGTGGCGCGCCTCCCCTTGCCGCCCTTCTTGCCCTTGGTCTTGCCCCCCTTCCTGGCCCTCTCCTTCTCCGACGGGTACACGGCGAAGCGGGTGAATCCACCCACCACGTATAGCGCCCCCTCGTGCTCCACCACGCCGCAGCAGTCGCGCGGGATCACCAGCCAGGGGAGGCGCTTACGGTGCTGCAGGGTGGCCGCGTCGAACAGGTCGACCTCGCCGCGGGAGCGCACCCGAGGCTTGAGGTCGCCTGCTGTTATCTTGAAATCATTTTCCGTCTTTTCGGTCTCATTCTTGCTGACGTAGGTCCACCCACCGACCCTGGCCACTTTGCCCTCGTAGGCGCCAAAGGAAGCCTCGAAGTTGCCCCGCTGGCTGAAGGTGTTCTGGAGCGGCAGAGTGGAGGAGGCAAGGCGACCTTCGGAGGCTACCCCGCCGGCCTCCTCGTCCGGAATTATCATGGCGTTGGACGGCTGGGCGGTGTCGGAGCGGAAGTTGCAGGAGAAGACGAACGTCCTCTCCGCGGACGCGTGGTGCAGCGCTCTCACTTCGTAAGTGCGGTCCTCTGTCTTCTCCGCGTCCGCGATGGCGCCCCGCGGGAGGTCGACGCCGTCGTCCTGCTCTGGAGCGGGGTAGACCACCGGCTCGTAGGTCACTCGCCTCTTCTTCAGGTTGGTAGAGAACAGGGCGGCCTTCGGGCCCTTGGTCGGCATCATCCTGGTGACGATGAGCGGCCCCTCCTCTCGCCGCCCCGGGGAGAAGACTGAGACGCTGTGCGAGTGCGCCCCGGGCTGGTCGGTCACGTACGTCCTCTCCTTCCTCGGGCGGTTCCCGGCCAGGCTGACCACGGTCACGGAGACGTCGATCCCGTTGCGGGGCTCGGTGAAGAAGAGCCTGGACGCGGCAGGGTCGAAGGAGACGCTGTATCTGCGCCTGAGGCCTGGGCCGGAGTGGCTCTCCCAGCGGCCGGTCTCGAAGTCGTAGAGATGGATGCCCAGGGAGGAGCGGACCTCTCTCCGGATGGGGATCCGAGGGTGGGGCTGCTCCACCATCACCAATCGCTTGGGCCAGCTGCGTTTCTTGGAGGGCTCGGACGGGATAGTCGAGAAGAGCCCGTCCAGGAACATGTAGTAGCGGGTATTGAAGGCCTCGTCGATGTCCGCCTGGCTGAGCTGGTCCACCCTGATGTGCTGGAGAAGACGACGCAGCTCCTGTTTTCTGGTGAGCTCTGAGAAGTCCACCCAGGTGAAGAGCGCCCTCAGGATCTCCCCCTCCGTTGCGTTTACCATGTCCGAGGCCAGGACCGTCTGAAGGTGGTCGGCTCTCAGGGCGCCAATGGCGGGGCGGAAGTCGGAGAAGTTCCTGCAGAGGTGCGCCAGACACCTGTCGAGCATATCCTTGCGCCTGAGGGTCCTGGCGGTCTCGTAGACGGACACCCAGTCATCGGCGCTCTGGGGGCCGAAGACGTCGAAGAGCTGCTCCTTGAGGCCCTCCACTCCGAACCTGGCGGCGAGGACGAGCAGGTCCGGCACCACCTCGCACATGATCTCGTCGACGGGGTCGCCGTAAAGGTGGTTGATGAGGTGGAATAGCGCCTGAAGGCGTCTGGGCGCAGTCTCCGCCGTCGCACCGGCAAAGATGAGCTCTCCCACGTGCACCACTCTCCCTCCCTCGCCGTCCTCCATACGAACCTTGCCCTCTTGCACGAGATTGAACAGCACGGTTGACTCCGCCACCACGGCTTGGTGGCACCTCAGGCGCAGGTTTGCCGCCTCCAGGGACAGGTTGAAGTCCCTGCGCCCGCCCCTTCTCCTTGCAAAGTGGGAGGCCGGCCCCACCACGCCCCCCTCCACGTGCTCCTGCAACTCCCTGCAGCCCAGCCTGTCCGCCATGACCCAGGCCGCCGCGAAGTTCTCCGTTCCGATGAGTTTCTCCCGCTTGACGAAGCGGACGCAGGCGGTGACCAGCTCGTCCACCTGGAGGTACATGGCGGCGTTGATGACGTCGTACACGTTGGCCTCGCTGAGTGGCAGCGGCTGGTGGGCGCCCAGGCCGCCCGAGAAGAAGCAGTGGAGGACGCGGAGGGCCTCGTCGGTCACCTCCTCCTCGGGCAGCTCCACACGCTCGTAGACGGGAGGACCTCCGGTCGGGGCCGGCCCGGCGGACTGGTCCATGGGCTCCTCCTTCTCCGCCAGCTCAGCAAAGTTGTCCTTGTGAGCGAAGTACTTGCTCTTGCTGACGAGGGACTTGCGGAGGAACGTGTACGTGTCCCCGCCGCGCACCACCACCACGGCGGCGTGGGCGGAGGGAACGCGGGGAGATGGGGCCGCCCGGGGCGGCGCCGGCGCGGAGGACATGGCTGTTGGTATGATTTGATCCGCCAATGTGTGTGCCCCTCCTGATTCTGCCCTCGCTCGTCCTGTCGTCCACCACCAACCAGGGGAAGACGCTCTCCTTCAAGACCTTGGAGACGAAGGCGACGTCGAGGAGGACCAGGACGCCTCGCACGGAGTTGTTGACATTTTTTGTTTTGTTGTTTTCCAGGTTTTCCTGCTTTTTAGCTGTTTCTGGCCTGCGTTAGAGGGGAAAGAAAGAACAGAGGCTAGGGATAAAACGATTGGAATAACAATGATGCAAAACGAGTTATTTCGAAAGTGAGTAACTTTGCACATGTGTTACCGTAAAAACGATTTTTTAAAAAGAAGAGTCATTAAATGGTTCGTTAAATATATTTAGGTTTATATTTCTCCTCTTCCAAGTTCGAGCTCCGTTTGCCTCTACCCTTAGTAAATAAAAAAAATTGCCTGCTGCCTATCGTTGGCCTGCTGCGAGCCGCGAGCGAGAGCCGAGAGGTGGACTGTACGGTATAGAAAGCCGGCTGGTTTTTACGCCTTTTTAAGTTTTTATGTCCCTACCTGTGCCACGGGTGACGGTTCCCTGTCCACTGTCCGCCACACCTGGAGCGAGAGGAACTACTCTTGGGGCAAGACAAGACCTGGCGCAGGCATCACATCCACATTCAACGTTTTTGGGTATGAGTGACTTGTGCACTGCTTGGAGTCCTTTCCTGCCGTTTCCCGACAGAGACTTTCTTTGTCGGCGATGATGATATGTGTGGGAGGCAAAGTGAGAGGAGGATGACTCATGTATTGAAAGTCTTCTAACAGTCAGATTCCCTTTGCAGAAACTATCCTTTTCTTCGCCATGGTGAGGGTCATCAGCCAGGAGACCTTCGACGCGGTGGTGCGCGAGAACAGGGATGACCTGGGCATGGATGGCGAGGAGGCCGTTAAGGAGGCCGTCGAGCAGTTCAAGGCGCAGGGAGTCGACCTCGCCAACATCGTGATTCCTGGGCAGGAGGCGGAGGAGGGCCATGCTGTGCTTCGGGCTCTGGCTCAGGTGGAGGCCTTCTTCAAGGAGAGGGAGTCCGCCAACAAAGAGGATGCCGCCGCAGCCTGTGATGAGGCTGCAAAGGAGCTGAGCAAGTGAGAAAAGGAAGATTTGTCCGCTTTGTCCTTCTAATTGGTTTATGATTAATTATCGTACTAGCTGGGTGCGGTTCCGCAAAAGGATTCCGCCCTCCGTCCTGGGCCATATGGGGAAAGTTTGGATTTTTCTAAATTATACCCCGCCCCCCCGGGGGAGTCAACCCAAAAAAGTATTTCGAGGTTACCCACATTCCATCCACAGTCCATACCAAAAAACACATTGGGCTAATTTAAAATTATCCTCATCCGTTTCTCAGGGGACTTGCTGAAAGAGTTCTGGCTACGCAGAATCGTGGCTATGAGATCCTGGTGGAGGCAGCTGGCTTGGAGGATGCTCCTGATGTGAGGTTGAGGGCTACCAGGGCGTTGGCAGTTCTGCTGGACGGAAATCCAGATCCACTGGAGACCAGCGGATTCAAGGTTCGTTTGCTTCATCCATTTTAACCGTCGAGGTGTGTGAGAAGAGTATGCTTACGATTTTTTCATTCCACTTCAAGGTTCTCCTGGAGGGGCTCAATTCGCCGGACGTTGACTTGGTGTCGTCCTCGCTGGAACTGGCCCTGAATTGCTGCGTCCGCCACGAGCAGAACCGCCAGAACCTGGTTCGCAACGGACTCCTCTCGCACCTGGACAAGGTCTTGGAAGGAAGAGGGGAGGACGCTGTGCGAGTGTGCCGGGTTTGGCAGGCCCTGGTGCAGGACGACGATGTGAGGGTCCCATTCGGCAGCGCGCACGAGCACGCCAGGGCAATTGTGGAAGACCACGGAGCACTGGGGAAGCTCACCAAGGCAATCAGAGGTGGATAACCTTTTCTCTCCGAATTGGTCAGTCAATGCTAATTTTCCTCCCTTCAGAGCAAGCGGCGGATGGCAAAGAGGAAGACCTGGCCCAGTTCCTGTCGTGCCTCAGCAGCCTCTCAGTCCGAAACGAATACTGCCAAGCAGTGGCTGTGGATGAGGAGGGACTCAAGTGCCTTTTCACCCTGCTTGTCAAGCCCGACCAGGTGCTGCTAAGGTTTATGTTTCCCGGCAAATGTGTCAATATTGGCTCTTTTGTCTTTCAGGGAAGGACTGTCGTGAGGGAGTCACTCCGGTTGATCAAAACCCTGGCAGGAAACGACAACGTCAAGAAGGAAATCCAGACATCGGGAGGAATTGCCATCGTTATCAATTCAATCACGAAGAACTTGGTAAGCTAAGTTACAAATCATGGGAAAAGGTGAATCGACGTAGTATACAACAATTCCTTTTCAGTCTTCAAAGCCCATTTGTTTTTACGGCTGCGGTGCCGTCACTGCCATCTGCCTGAGGAACACCGACAATGCCAGGCAGGTGGCCAAGGACGGAGGGGCGCTGCTTCTCACCGAGATCCTGAAGACACACGTCGACGCGGCCAAAGTCATGGTGAGATATCCTCTCCAAAAATGGTGGTTCAGATAGGCGAATTTTTTTTCCCAGACCGCCTGCTGCAACGCCATCCGCAACGTGGTGTCTCGGTCTTCTGACCTGAGCTCGGACTTTATCAACCTGGACGTGGAGACCCTGCTCCAGGCGGTCAGGGCCAGGCACAAGCAGTGCGATGACGCCGCTAGGGCCGCACTGAGGGACCTGGGCTTGAAGGTGGAGCTCAAGGAAGAGTGGACTGGTGGACTCGTCAAGCAAGATGAATAGATACAAGATACATCAATTCAACGTAACTCAGTATTTTTAATTCCATTTTTATACTCACCTTATATTTAAGCACAGTACAGAACAGCAAAGCACAACCGTAGCGAGTTATTAGAGAAGGGAGCTTACCGCAGAACTATTACATTTTTGGACGAACGCTCACTGATCTGATTTGGCTGCTTGCTTTTGGACCCCCAGTATTTACCGTACACGTACTTGGCCCTTGGCTGGTGCTTCCGCTTGATGATCGTGGCTATGCAAAAGACGATCGCTTTCACATACGAGAAAAAGTAGAAGGCAATCATGTAGAAGGCGCTCTCTTGGATGTAGAGAACTGCCGCGATCGAATTTCTTGGATCCAGGGCAATGTCGAAGCGACCTTCGAGCATGTACTGAGTGAGCGTAATCAAGACGTAGAAGTAGCACATGGTGGAGAGCTCAAACATGACGAGGGCGACGATGCACATGGCGGTAGGCGGGGGCGAGGGCTCGAATGTCCTGAACAAGGCGACTTGTGCTATGATCAGCAATAGTTTGTAGATGGTTCCTGAAGTGCAAAACAGATATCCCAGGGGCCTTGTTTTCACCAGGGGGTATTTCGTCTGGCATGAAGCCATCACGGCAGTGAGGTACATGAGTTCGTAAAATATGAATACTGGGTCAAAGAGAAAGACATAAATTAGAGTGTAGTCGCCCCTAAGCTTCACCAGGTCAATGGCAAGGAACCCCAAGGCTACTCCAGCCACCAGCGTGTACGTTACCAGGAGGGTCGCATTCACAGGGAAGTTCGTCCTCCACCTGATGGGGCCGCACATCATGACGGCGTACAAGGCGACAATGATAATTGAACCCACGATCCATGCCCACCAGTTGTGCAAGGCGAATCGGGCGGCGGGCGGGTACAGTACGAAGACGTGTATCACTGCGCAGACGACGGTGGTTTGCGCCGCGTGCACCAGGTAGACTCGGCGAAGCAGGGCGTGCCTTGTCCTGTCAGAGACTCTCACCACCGTGGGCTCTGGAGGCTCGATTTCACGGGAGTCCTTTGGCGGCCACAGGCTCTGTTCCGACGATATACCGTGGACGCCGCTGGTGATCCTGCCTATCTTGACAATGTCCGCTTTCACGCTCCTGCCGAGGTGGGAAGAGGCGGCGATACTTCTTTCGTTACTTTGCAGCCTCTCTCGGTCGGCGATGACCTCTCGAAAATCTTTAAGCTCCTCGGGGAAGACCTTGCCCTTGGGGGTTTGGGTGAAGGCATTGTGATGCTCTCTTTCCCGAGTCTTCTTCGAAGTCGCAGGGTCACGATCTAGGGCAGAATCCTTTGCCCGCACCTTATCTTTAATCAAATCGTTTTTAGCAACTACAAAAGCTGACATGACACACTCGAAAAAATATATCGAAATCTAATTACGCACGCGACTTTGACCTATATATATTCCTTTTTTAGGGAGACAACATTAAATTCCGCTGGGTATACTGAATACTGAGGATAAGTCGTGTATTCCTTGCACCAACAAGTCATATCAGCAGGCATAAACATAAATCGTGTCGGAAAGTGATGCTGCAAAGTGGCAGAAAATATTGGAAATCAGATCTGATATTACGTTCAGAAAAATCTCTTGCACAGATACATGTGTTTTCTTCCGTCGGAATGGCCCTTCGTGCCCCTTCTTCTTCCTAATCAACTCCGGCGAAGCCCTCTGACCCCTCAATGGCTCTAACGAGCTTGTCCCTCAGCTGCTGGTAGCTCTCGTAGGGCGGCAGGTCCAGCCTGTTGAAGCAGGTGTGTGCCCTGGGGAAGCTGTTGGTATTGCCCCACTTCTCGATGGTGAAGAGCTGGGGACCGTTGCTGCCGTACAGCTCCTTGAACCCGTTCATGGGGACGCGAGAGGTGCCGGTGACGAACTGCAGCAGGCGGGACCTCATCTCGTTGTTGAAGGAGAGGACGACGCGCCAGAACCACTGTATGACGATGTAGTTCGGGTGGTAGTCGCCCTTGTAGACCGTGTTCTGCTTCCAGTCCTTGACGTCGATGGACCCGATGCCACACATGAGCAGTTCCAGCTCGCCCTCGTCGAAGATCTTGATGAGGTGGAGGGGCACCAGCTCATTGAAGCCCTGCTTGAAGTGCTCCATCTGGTCTCTGACGCGGGAGACGAACCGCCATTGGATCACGGCCTGGATGTACTCGTGCTTGTTCTCGTTGGTGACGGGCACCTTGGCGCCATCCGGCTTCAACTCGCGCGTAATGGTCGTGCCGAAGTGGTCCTCGTCCACCTAGAAGAAGAATACAAGAAACCACCATTGAAAAGGTGATCTTGAAACACTTTTCTGCATGTAAAGTACCTGGAATGTGAGGTCTAACTCGGTGGGGTCGTTTTCCTTGATCCACTGCAAGGAATTGTAATATTCCGTGTCGACGGACTCCATGTCCTTGAGGATGATGGACTTGTCCAGCATCATCTTGTAAAAGGGCCGGATGAAGAACCCGTCGAGGAGCTTCCCGTGGTAGACGGCCATGCCAGCCACCCGGCCAATGAACCTGAAGTAGCTGAGGTGCTCCTCGTTGCACACACCGGAATTGGCATTGACCTGTAAGCATTGAAAAAAAAAATATTATCCGTCAATTCCACTGCTTCTAAACACTTGTTTGATACATACAGTAAATTATTTGTTTTGTGCTTACCTGCAAGGTGTAGTTGTCGGTGGCGGAGTACTCAAAAAGCCCGTAGTAGGGATTGAACATCTCCTTGGAGAGCAGGTAGAACCACTCCCTGGCCAGCCCCCCGTAGTCCAGGCCCACCTCGCTATCGAACTCTATCCACAGCTTGGTCTTGAGGATGTCCACCTTGTGCGAGGGGAACTGAATCTGCCGGTAAGAGTCCTCCAGGATGTGGTTCCTCCGAACCTTGATCTCGAACTTGTTGGGCACGTTGCCTGGCTTCTTGAGCTGGCTCTTCAGGTAGTCGTACTTGCGCTTGTAGTCCCGGTTGTAGGGGATGGCTGGCCCCGCGATTGACGGGTTGGAGATGCGAGGGTCCTCCCACTGGGTCGTGCGCGTGTTGTGGTCGATGAAGAAGATGCGGGCGTCGGTGTGAACGCGCTCCTCCCACCCCTCCGGCAGCGGGCCGAGGTCGTCGTCCTCGTGCGGCCGGTTAGGCATGTTGCTCTGACTGGGGAGGGAGGACGGCCGGCCGGTACGGGGGTCGACCCACGTCGTCTTCTTGTCGGCGTGGTTGATGAAGAAGACCCTGCCGTTGGGGGCCACCTGCATGGTCCACCCGTCGGGGAGGCCCTCAGTGTTGAGGCGGGAATGGCTGGCGGCGGCCGCGGCGGCGGCTCCCGAAGTGGAGGTGCGGCGAGGGACGGCGCCCCCTCCAACGGCCCCGGAGGGAGAGCTGTAGCTGGAGGCCCCCGCTGAGCCGCTGGCGTCGAGGGTGTCGAAAGAGGTGGAGGAGCCCTCCGGCCCCAAGGACATCCCGTGCATGTGCTCGATGAAGGAGTCTGTGACGGAGCTCCTCCTCCTCCCTCCAGCCTGTCTCGAATCGTCCACGGAGATGTGGACCCTGCGCAGAGCGTCCTGCTGCATTCCGGGACCTGCAGGGGCGTAGCCGGAAGAGGCCGAAGCTCCCCCAGAGGCTCCAGCAACCGCCGAAGCAGAAGCAGCAGCAGCACCCTCAGGCCCTGTTGCTGCATCCCCCGCGCCAGGCCTGTGCCACTGGGTACTCCTGGCCACGTGGTTGACGTAGTAGGTCCTTCCGTTTGCGTCCTGCCGTTCCTCCCAGCCAGGCGGAAGGGGAGGAGCCGCCAGCTGCTCCTGTTGCTGTTGCTGCTGTCTGGCGGTGGCCTCCTGCAGCGAGGAGGATCCCGTTGCCAGCACCGCCACTCTGGCTGGCCTCTCCGGATTTGCGATCACCTCCCAGTCCTCCTCTCCGTCCCCGCTGCCTCCCTCCAGCTCTTCGACCCCCAAATCGGACTCCCCTCCCTGCTCCGGCTCCGCCACGAAGGCGTGGTACAGCTGGAGGTGGCCCCTCACCTTTGACCTGGCCGAGCGCGGGCGAAGGTTGTAGTACTTGTTCGGCACGTTCCTCCCCTCGCTCTCCCTAGGCATGTTTGCCAGCGAGAGCTCCACCATCCCGAGGAAGTCGTCCCTGGTCAGCCTGTTCTCGTCGAACACCTCCAGCACCAGCTTGTGCTGCGCCGGCTTCACCCGGAAGATGAACTCCTCCTCCCACTTTGGGTTGAGAGTGCGCTTCTTGGTCTTGGTCAGCACCGAGTCCTCCACCTCCTCGCTGCTCTCCGTCACCAGGTCGATGCGCAGGTAGGGGTCGCTGGCGCCGAAGATGTCCTTCTTGGCCAGGTTGTGCCCGGCGATCACCTTGAGCCGCAGTAGCCTCGTGCGCTCCTGGGTGCCCGGCGGGGGCACGTACCCCACGATGCGACCCTCAGCCATGGCCCAAGTTACTCTCTCGACCTGCAAGGGGAGAAATTGGGTTATGAACTGATGATGACGAGGAAACAGGAAAATTACCAGCGTCCTCGGAAGCAATGACGTCAAAAAAGGGGCGCACAACGTTAGGAGGAGAAAGAAATGTTCTTCCTTACCCGGAGGTCCTGTGGAATTGATGTGGTTCGCCGGGAACTGCTCCTCTTTATGCGCAGTAGTTGGATTTGCTCTTGATCGCAAAAGTCTCCTCCTTCCCCGAGAATAAGGCCAGGCAGGTACGTAAATTGGGATACGTAATGAAATGTTACGCACCTACGACCACCACCACCATCCTCTTTTTCTCTCTCTCGGTAGAGTGCAGAATTACTCACTCCTAGGGCTTCTTTCTTGCGCTGCTGGTTTCATCTCTCTCTGTGTGTGCTTCTCTGTGCTAGAGTGGCCGTCCGTCCCCACGACTGCAGCTCCCCAGCCCCTCGAAACAGCCAGACTAGGGAGAGCGGCGAGAGATCCGGAGTCGAAGGTTCTTCCCCGCCGCCGCCGCGCCGCTGCAGCTTCTCCCCTCCCTCATCGAAGCAGGGCAGGCTGCTTTTTTGCTCCCTCAGCAACGACTGCGACGGTGTATGGACATGGACCCCCATCTCCTCTTAGGGTGGAGGGGCGACGATCCCTTGTTCTCTCTTTCTCTCTCTCAATGGCCGCTTGCCATCGTGGTTCTGTGTTGGACTCCCGATTCCACTTCGCATTAGAGCAGAACAGGAGGCCTTCTTCGGTAGCTCCCCTCCCCGTACTGCGTATTGCAGACTTTTGTCAGCAGGTCGACTGTCCAGGCTTCCTTGGCTTCTTGTACTGCGGCTACTTTGCACACCAGACTAGACCCCTTGACGATGGAACAGATTTGACAGCTTGGAAATATCGTTAGTAACCTGCGGAAAACTAATGCGCTCGGATAG
>JAAUXV010043280.1_pt1 | contig 13163 bp, 16 predicted proteins | sample 7278181 | NCBI WGS metagenome assembly JAAUXV01 (sample SAMN14350114, study PRJNA611818) | marine sediment metagenome | isolation source: surface marine sediment (2.1m) | place: French Polynesia: Moorea | collected 2018-08
AACGACAGGTTTTCGGGTCAGTTCACAGAGGAAGATGACTTGCCTCTCTACTTTTCTTGGCAACGGGCCCAAAAACGCAATTCTTTGTTTCCGTGTCGCTTCCGTCAAAAGGCCGGCAATTACTGACCTTTTATTTATGTGTTTCCAGATGTGTACTCCCTTTGCGTGGCCTACCCCGAGCCCCTGGCCGACCGCCTGTACCAGGAGACCCGCCAGTTCCTGGAGGACCACGTCAACGGCCTGCGCGACGAGGTCTCCAAGGGAGGCGAGCGCGCCCTGCTCAAGAGCTACTACGAGGCCTGGAAGAAGTTCTCCCAGGGCATCGGCTACCTCCACATGCTCTACTCCTACCTCAACAACCAGCACATCAAGAAGCAGAAGATGTCGGACGCCGAGCTGACGTACGGCACGCTGCACATCGAGCACTCTGAACAGATGAAGGAGATCGGGGAGCTCGGGCTGGACACGTGGAGGAGGCTCATGATCGAGCCGCTCAAGGAGGAGCTGGTCAGGCTGCTGCTGGACGGGATCAGGCACGACCGCTTGGCGGGGTCGCCGTCGGGGGCGGGAGGGACCAGGGACGCGCAGTTCCAGGCCGACGCAGTCATCAAGGGGGTCATCAACTCGTTCGTCAGCGTGGAGGAGTACAAGAAGAAGGGGACACTTGACGTAAGTTTATCCGTGATCAATTAAGTCACCTACACATATTGATACTCGTCGTTCACTTTTCCAGCTGTACGAGGAGATCTTCGAGGCGCCCTTCCTCAAAGCCACGGGAGACTACTACAGAGAGGAGGCGCAGAAGCTGCTGCAAGAGGGTAAGGAGAAAGAAACCTTGCTCATCTCCAATGTACGGAACATCAATTGACTTTTTTTCTCTCGCCAGGCTCGATTTCCCAGTACATGGAGAAAGTGATCCAGCGCATCGAGTCTGAGAACCTCCGCTCCAGGAAGTTCCTGTACGCCAGCTCGTACCAGAAGGTGACGGGCGAGTGCGAGCAGCGCATGGTGGGCGACCACCTCTCCTTCCTCCACTCCGAGTGCAAGCCCATGGTGGAGAAGGAGCTCAGGGAGGACCTGGCCAACATGTACAGGCTGCTCAAGCCCATCCAGGGCGCCCAGCAGATTCTCCTCACAGAGATCCAGGACCACATCAAGCAGCTCGGGCTCAAGGCCATAGCAGTCCTGCGACAAGAATTTGTGAGGACTTTTTCGTTAACGTGGCTTTATTCATTATTCAGTTTTGCTCTCTTGCCTCTGTAAAACAAGTATTGTTCCTCTAAAAAATAAGCATGACTCGAACTTTCCCTTTGCAGCAAGCGACGGACTTTGTGGAGAACGTGCTGGAGGTGCACACCAAGTACCGCAAAATGATTGGAGATGTTTTCCAGGGAGATCAGGCAAGGATTTGACTTTAGACACATTGACTGAGAATCTTTGTATAATCACTTTGTCTTTTGCTGTAGGCCTTCCACGGTGCAATGGACAAGGCCATGAGCACAGTGATCAACCACAGGTCTCCCAAGTCACAGTCCAAGTCACCTGAATTGGTAAATGTCAAAGTTTCCTTGGATAGAAGAGAACCGGACTCTCTAAATGCTGTCTTGATCGCCTTTCCAGCTTGCCAGGTACTGCGACTCCCTCCTGCGCAAGTCTCAGAAGGGCATCAGCGAGAACGAGATAGACGACAAGCTCCAGGCCTCCATCACCGTCTTCAAGTACCTCGACGACAAGGACGTCTTCCAAAAGTTCTACTCTAGGAACCTGGGCAGGCGCCTCATCCACCAGCAGTCCCACTCGATGGACCTGGAGGAGAACATGATCAACCGGCTGAAGCAGGCCTGCGGCTACGAGTTCACCAACAAGTTCCACCGCATGTTCACCGACATCTCCCTGGCCGAGGGCCTAAACTCCAAGTTCACCTCCTTCCTGGAGAAGGAGAACACCAGCGTGGGCATCAACTACTTTGTGCGCGTGCTGCAGCAGGGCGCCTGGCCGCTCAGCCAGACCGGGCTCTCCCCGCTCACAGTGCCCCTGGAGCTGGAGAAGACGGTGCAGATGTACGAGACCTTCTACGGCAAGCAGTTCTCCGGGAGGAAGCTCACCTGGCTGCACCACCTCAGCAACGGCGACGTCAGGATCACGTACCTGGCAAAGCCATACATTGTCAACATGACCACCTTCCAGGTATTTACTTTAGGCTGTGCAGGTCTTCAGCTCCTACCTGACATTTCTTTTTCTCTGTGTGATTTTTTTTAGATGGCGATCCTTCTGCTCTTTGAGAAGACGGACAGTCTAAGCTACCGGGAGCTGCGCGAGACCACCAACATCCAGGAGGAGCAGTTCCCACGCCACCTGCAGTCTCTCATAGATTCGAAGCTCCTACTTTGTTCTACTGACGTGAGTACCCGCAATATCTGCAAATGCTTGCTTAGGACAATAAAACATATTTCTGTCTCTTGGCAGACCGTGGGCGAGTCCTCTACCGTGAGCCTGAACCTCAAGTACAGCAACAAGCGCACCAAGTTCCGCATCGCCGGCACCATGCAGAAGGAGATGCCGCAGGAAGTGGAGCAGACGCACCAGGCGGTGGAGGAGGACAGGAAGATGTACCTCCAGGCCGCCATCGTCAGGATCATGAAGAGCAGGAAGGTCCTCAAGCACAATCTCCTCATCCAAGAGGTGGGTGAAGACCACTTGTGCTCCTTTCGAAAAACTATTCTAAACCTGTGCGACAAATTTCTTGCAGGTCCTCAGTCAATCCAAGGCTCGCTTTGCTCCGTCCGTCCAGATGGTAGGTGTACATTTTTGTGCCGAAAAAAAAAAGGTCAGACTTCAGACCCGATTTCGATATTGTGATTTCAGATCAAGCGCTGCATCGAGTCCCTGATCGACAAGGCCTACATCGAGCGGACCCCGAATTCAACAGACGAATACTCGTACATGGCATAAACGGGCGGGCAAATCGAGACTATATTTTCATCGGTTAAACGTATTGTTGGTGATCCACGCGTCATCTGCGGTCGGGCGAACCATCATCCCTTGTCGTACGGACGTTTTGCCCCTTAGGAAAAATTAGGGGAGAAAACTTGACAATGTGAAGACAAATAAATCTGTATCAGTTAAGTATTGCATTGTGTGGGCGATATTTTTCCAGAGCTCAAGACCTGTAGAAAATGTCCCTTTGATTGATATCATTGACTGTACCGCCTGGTCTAACACTGCCAGACCAGCCAAGGATAATCCATCCCAAAGGAATCCTGATGGTCTACGTGCATCTGCCAAGTCAGCCCAGAGGGCTGAAATCTGTTCAAGGTGCTCCAGCAAGGCGGACCAGAGTCATCCGCAGCTGTGGCTTCTGTTTCCCCTTTCGCTGCGGCAGGAAGATTTCGCCACTGGACAAGACTGCGGCAGCTGATGCTGAATGCTGATCAGAAAAAGAAAAGTGAGGTGTCCGCTCAGAACCTAAGTCCAGCTTCCAACCCGTTTTCCAAGTCCTCCAAGTGTGCCACGTCCTTCACTGCCGACCTCAAAGGCTCATTGAGTTCCTGAGAAAGCACCACATCAAGGGCAAAGTCAAAGACCAGCTTGAAAGGCCAGCAAAGCGTCCTGGTTGCTCCGCCACGTGGACTGTCCAGCTCAAGGTTATCCCGAGTTCTGAGAGACCACCTCCAGGGACAGCTCGAGGGAGACCTTGGTGGCGGTGGTGAAGGCTGCGGCTGAGGTGGGGAGGAACAGTAGAGGACGTACGAGCAGAACAGACAGCAGAGATGGCCGATAAGGCAAAGGTAAACCCAAAATCAGTCCTCAATCAACCTCTCTCTCACTCTCTCTTCACCTAAATATCACTGATATTTGCTTAGGGCGACGGCGACAAGGCCGACAACTCCTCGTCCAACACGTCCTCCTCCGCGGCCACCCCGTCCTCGACGACACAGGGGCCCGGAGGAGCCCCAGTCGACCCAGACACTTACGTGGGAGACCCGGAGATGCTCATCAAGCACCCTCTGCAGGTAGGCTGCTAACTTGGCCTCTCCTGGTCTGGAGACTCTCTTGAACTTTTTTTTTCACTCTTTGCAGAACTCCTGGACGCTTTGGTTCTTCAAGAACGACCGCACCCGCAGCTGGGAGGAGAACCAGCGCCCCATCATAACCTTCACCACGGTGGAGGACTTCTGGGGCCTCTACAACCACATCGAGCTTGCCTCCAGACTGGCCTCCGGCTGCGACTACAGCCTCTTCAAGGAGGGCATCAAGCCCATGTGGGAGGACGACAAGAACCGCCGCGGAGGGCGGTGGCTCATCAACCTCGACAAGAAGCAGAGGACGTCCTGCCTTGACAACTTTTGGCTGGAGGTGATGCTGTGCCTGATCGGCGAGGCCTTTGACGACCACAGCACGGTCGTCAACGGCGCCGTCGTGTCGGTGCGCAACAAGGGAGACAAGATCGGCATGTGGTTGGGAGACTCGTCCAAGGGGGACTCTATCATGACCGTCGGGAAGAGGGTCAAGGAACGTCTCGGAATCGAGCAGAGGGTGAGCACAGTTTTTGAGACTTTTACGTACACTAAAGAGTAAGAATCTTTAAACATTTTCCGTGTTTTAGACCACACTGGGGTTCGAGGCCCACCAGGACACCATGAAGAAGTCCGGCTCCACCGCCAAGAACAGATTCGTGGTTTAGACATGCCCAAGCAGCTCGTGACTACACACACAGAGATATTGTTATGAACAGGTCTGCAGGCGCGGGAGAGAAGGCTCGCCCTGCTTGACTTGGGGAATTTCCACATCGCTCGCGTATATGCCCATATATCTGAATCAAAGGACTATATATCGATCGCGAAGAGTGCCTGATTGAAAGAAGAAGAAGACCTGGCTGTACATTTACTTCTTGTACCACTTTGTACGAAATTGAGAAAGCGTGCTTGAAAAAATAAAAAATCCTTGCCTAAAACCTAGTCTTTGTTAGAACTCGTAGTGATCAAAATCTCAAGGGATGTGCGTTGCAACTGTCATAGTTTTTATTACCATGTTTATCAGTATTTGTTCTTAAAAATGTCATTCGAGTAAATATCCCTTTAGTACAGTATACCCTCCACCCTTACAGCAAGCGAAAACAACTTACATCTTCAGGGGGTATGATGATTCGAAATTCATGTTTCCTATACTACCACACATTGGCATTCCGAGAGAAAAAAATCATTCCTTTAGTTGCTCTTCAAGTTGTCATCTTTGAAAGTGACCTGTGTTGGCTCGTGCGGTTCAATCTTGTCATCTTCGTCCACCTTGGACTTGATAGCCTCCTCTTTCATCTTCTTGAGGTCCTGGTCGCTGAGACCTGCCAGGGACTTTGGAGACTTTCCAGAAGGGGACTTTCCCGAGGGGGACTTTGCAGAGCCGGAAGCCGTTGGGACGGACCTGGGAGACTTTGGTGACCTTCCCCCTCCGCCGCGCCTACCGTTCCTGCCTCCGCCCAAGCCGCCGGGGATGGGCACGGCGGAGGCCAGCGCTCCGGCGCCGGACTTGCTCTTCTCCCAGCGGTACTCAAAGTGGTCCGGAGTAGCGATGAAGTCCTCGTCATCCTCGTCCTCGGCCTGGAGCATCATCTGCGGGTTTCCCGGGTCCTCCATGCCGCGGAGGATGCGGTTGTCCTTCTCGTACTGCCTGATCTTCTGCGTGACGTCGGCCTCCGAAAGCCCCTCCTCGATCTCCAGCCCGGTGATGTCGGAGAAGAGCCTGGTGGCGGTGACGGCGGCCTCCACGCCCTTGCGGTCGCCGAAGAAGGCCGCCACGTTGCGGCAGTCGCGCATCAGGAACTCGAGAGCGTGCGGGTGCCCGGGCTCGACCGACTGGGAGACGTCGATGAGGAAGGCGCGCTTGGTGGCCGCCTGCCAGAGGATGTTGTACTCTGACAGATCGGCGTGGACAAGGCGGCAGTCGTGGTACATGGTCTTCATGGCGGTCACCACCTGGGAGTAGGCGGAGGCCAGGTCGTTGCGGGAGAGCACAGCGTCCTTGATCTTCTGCGAAGGGTTGCCGTCCTCGTCGCCCACCATGGACATGACCAGCACGTGCTTCTTGAGCGCCACCGGCTGGGGCGCGGCCAGCCCGGCGCGGCGCATACGCATCAGGTTGTGCATCTCCTTCTCGGCCCAAATGTGGACGATCTTGCGCGGGTTCTGCTTGCCGAAGCGGTCCCTGAAGCGCCTGTCGTCCTTAATGTACTTGTCGCGCGTCTTGAACTCGTTCAGGCTGGTCTTGAACACCTTGACGGCGCAGTGCGCAGGAATCTCCAGTGAGAGCTGCTTGGATTCCTGCAGCTCGTCGTCGTGGGGTCCGGGGCCTCCCTCGGCGTGCAGGATAACTGCCTCCTTCCCGGTGGAGATGGTGCCGTTGACGGAGCTCAGGAAGTCGTTGTTGACCATCTTGAAAAGGATGAGCCTGGTCTGCGGGTCGACGGCCTGGGACACGGTCGACTTGTCCTCCTTGTCCTTGATGCGGTACTTCCTCTTGTTCTCCTTCATGCTGAACTTTCTTATCTCGTTGTAGACGGGGTTGGAGATCTGGACGTCCAGGCCGCCTCCGTCGCCAGTGGCAATGTCGGGAAAGTCCATCATGCGCTTACCTGCAAAGCGAGATTCGTAAATTGAGGATGAGCATGTCAACAGCAGCCTATTTTTTCCAGCACTTACCATTCTTCCTCTGGCTGATCTGCTTGTCGTGCTTGGTGACATAGTTCTCCCCAATCTTCCTGTAGCCGCACTTTGGCAGCGTGCCGATCTCCTTGTCCGCGGTCTCGTACCAGTCGACGTCCCTCTTCCTGTCGTCCATGGCGAGGTAGGCGTCCTCCTCCTCGCTCTCCTCCCAAACCTGGTTGTCCGGGATGACCTTGTACTTGGAGTAGCTGACGCTAACCTTGGAGGAGCCGTTGTGGTGGGCCTCCTCATTGGCCAAGCCCTGCAGAGGAACGGGGAATACGGAAGGAAATAGAAATGCGTCATTTTTGTTGTGTTACCTGATCGTATTCCTTGTCGAACTGCATCTGCAGCATTTGAGCGATGAGGAGGTCATCCTTGCAGTCCTCAGTCACTTCCTCCTCGGGCAGAAGGCCTGCGGCTTGAGCGGCGCTGCGGACCTCATCCGCCACGGTGGCAGAGTCCGGCACCATTTGGAAGGTCTTGACCATGTCGTCCTCTTCCTTCTGGGCCAAGTCTCCCGCTAGCTGCTCGGACATGACCTCGGCCAGGGAGGGAGCGGCGGCGGGCAGGGCCGCGGCGGAAGCGGCGGGAGCGGATGGTTTTACTCCCCAGGCGTTCTTGGTGGGCGCCGGGGCGGGCACGAAGGCGGGTCGTTGTGGGGCCGGAGGGGATGATCCGGCGGGGGCGGGGGTGGGGCTCACGACCTCGGGGGTGGCAGCCATGACGGGTTGAAAAGCGGATTCAAGAGACGGTGGGTCCACTAGGGGGGAATGACGTCGGCCTGAGGGCCAAGGGGGGTCGTATCACAGTCTGTGGGTCTCCTCGGTGGAGAGGTGGTGGCCTGGTGGGTGGGGGTCCTTGTTCCGGTGTCCGGGTGTGACTGGGCCAGCGAGGAAGACCCGGACTTGTTTTAAGGATCGCCTTTTCTTGTGTTGCTCGCCGTGGTGAAATCGCCTTTGTTGTCTGCCTGCCTGCCTGCTTGCCTGGCTTCTCCGTCTTCTTTCTCTCTCAGCTGATCCCTCCGGAGGAACTCCACTTCGCCAAAAGGCACACAGACAGATCCATTTAGAGCATTTGACAAGTTTATTACATTGTCTTTGAAAAAAAAAACCAAAAAAAGCCCACTTAATATTACCGTAGAATAGCTGTGAAGACAAAAATATTTTTAAAGAATTAATTAGTTTCATGAAGGCGAATCCTATGTTCCTGGCTTCATACCATTGTTTCAAGATGAATTCACTGCAAATGATATTTGGACGTCATTTTGTGAGGAATGAGATTATCTGAATACAACATGCCCAGATGATTGCATAGTTGTCCATGACGCAAACTTGTAATTCAATAGTTCATCAAGAGAAACATGTCTCCGCCAATCAAGAGGAAGAGAGTCTCAGAAGGAGTCCATAGGGAGGGAGCTGTGACCAGATCAAAACAGTTCTTAGAAAGGTTGAAAGTTTACAAAATAACTTAAAATCTGTTAATGTAACCTGATGAGCTTGACAACATTTGCCTTATCCCAAACCCTATCAATAATTTCTTCTCCTCGTTCTTATAAAGTGGTGTTCCTCCGCCCACGACTTCGTTCTTGTTCTTGTGCTCTTTGTTCCGCTCTTACCTGGCAACTCAGTCTCAGTGAGGAAGCTGCTGCGGATTCCTCTCGGAGGGAGAGGAGAGGAGCGGAGAGGCGCCTTTCGCGCGGGCAAGGAAGGAAGCGACGCCGTCCGCGCCTCCGCCACCGCGCTGCTGCTGTTGCTGCCGCCGCCGCACTTCTTTCTTTGCGGCTTCCTCCGCTGCTGTTGTTGCTCTTCCACTTCAAGTTGCCGTTGCTCTTGTTGGCGTTGGCGGTGTGGACACGGCAGTGGCCTAGATCGGGGTCGACTCCTACACATACTCCTGGATCTTATTTGCTTTCGTTGGCGACTCCTGCTGCGGTTAGGGACGCTGTCACGAGGACGGGGAGGCCGACAAGAAGATGCGGAGCTCCCTCAACTCGGGCAGCAACCAGAGCAAGACGGACGAGGAATACTCCCTCGCCACCCTCGATCACGTCTCCTCCCCCGCCCCCAGCCAGCCCTAATCGACCGCCGACCGCCCCCCTCCCCTCCGCCGCCAAGATGAAGCTGGTGGACAACGTGATCCGGTCCATGCGCTGCGCCAAGGTGTTCCGCGACAACCAGGACCCCATCAACCACCTGCACTTCTCGTCGGACGGCGCCTCCCTCATCTCCTCCTCGGAGGACGACCAGATCGTCATCTACGACTGCGAGAAGGGCACAATGCGCCGCACCCTCAACTCCAAGAAGTACGGCGTCGACCTGGTCCACTTCACCCAAACCAAGACCAACGTGGTGCACGCCTCCACCAAGGAGAACGACATCATCCGGTACCTCAACGTAGAGAATAACTCGTACATCAGCTACTTCCGTGGCCACAGCAAGAGGGTGGTCACGCTGTGCATGTCGCCCACCGACGACTCCTTCCTCTCGGGGTCGCTGGACAAGACCATTCGGCTGTGGGACCTCAGGTCCAACAACTGCCAGGGGCTCATGCAGCTGCAGGGTCGCCCCGTGGCCGCCTTCGACCCAGAGGGACTCATCTTCGCGGCCGGGGTCAACTCGGAAAGCGTCAAACTGTACGACTTACGCAGCTTCGACAAGGGGCCCTTCTCATCTTTTAAATTCACAGGTAAATTCTAAAAATAGTTTTTCGGGAAAGAGGAAAACAATATAAGATTGAAAGATTTTCCACAAAAACATCCACCTGTGCCTTACTCACTAACCTCTTTTGGATTTTGTAGCCGAGAAAGACATGGAGTGGACCGGCCTCAAGTTCTCCCCGGACGGCAAGACGATCCTCATCTCCACGAACGGCTCCCTCATCCGCCTGATCGACGCCTTCTCCGGCCAGGTGCTCCAGACCTTTACCGGGCACATGAACTCCAAGTCGCTGCCGCTGGAGACGTCCTTCTCGCCCGACTCCCAGTTCGTCATCTCCGGCTCCACCGACGGGCGCATCCACATCTGGAACGCGGAGAACGGCAGCAAGGTGTGCGTGCTGAACGGGGACCACGCCGGGCCCGTCCAGTGCGTCCAGTTCAACCCAAAGTACATGATGATGGCGTCGGCCTGCAAGAACATGGCCTTCTGGCTGCCCAGCGTCGACGAGGACGCCTGAGCGCACCGACCGACAAGGCTCCTCCCGGACGGTGGTCTCAGGCGCCCCCGCGGTCGCAGGGGCCGAAGAGCAGGAAGCATCGTTGTAGAAAAAACGAATCTGTGGATAACCTCATCAAGTCAGTCAGAAAAATCCCAAAGGCTCCCCACCCTCTGGTGGGCCGGTGGGGTGAAAGGGGAAGGAAAAAGTATTTCAGACATCTGATTTTCTAAAGAAGAAAGAAGAAGACATTTTATCGTGCGTCTTGGTGATTCCGCTGGCCCAACCCCCCCTCCCGTACGCAGTTCTTGGAAAAGATAGAACAGATTGGAGTGCAAGAGAGAAAGGGGTAAGAGCGTATGTTTTGGTGGTGTTTTTGCTATGTTTGTCCCGTAATGCGTGCTTCTTCTCCACCCCCCCAAACCCCCTTCTTTTTTTGCACGGAACAGAATTCTCTCCTCCGGGAAGCGAAGGAGGCGGCTTTGAAAAAGTCTTCTTTCTACCTTCCAAAACAAGATTTTTTATATAAAAAAGTTTTAAACCAAAGCTGAACAGGAATATGTTCCTCGTCATCCCCCTAGTGCTGTGTACTGACCTACTTTCATTGACAACAACAAAAACAACAAACTGAATGGGGGAAAATCTTTTGTTCTCCGAAGTGACAACAAGTGTGTCGGAAGAAAAAAAGCACCTTTTGCAGCGCTGTTTTTGAAGCATGTGCGAAGCCCCCCCCCCCTCTTGATTTGAGAGTTGAAGCACGTACGCTATTACAAGCCCCCGAAGGATCTCCTTTTTTATTGTTCTTGGCTGACCCTTAAAAAGAGCGACTAAAAGAACCTTTTTTCGAGTACTAAATTACCTGCTGCTCCTTCGTCGGGCGCAGAAGAGTCTTTCCAAAAGAAGTGTACGTTTCGTATAAATCTTAAATTTCCTTTCTTTCCCACCCACCCTTTCTCGATCAAGATATTATTAATTTAAGAGAATCTAATGAGTCAAACCAAATCTTACACCGTAGAGGCATTTGCAGCACCCCGGAGAAAAAACGGCCCCGAGTTTTTGGGCGAATGAAACATTGAATCAGTAGGCGCCCCCTCCCTTCGCTTCCACTCCCCCCTCTACCTTGCTCAAGCGCCCCCGACAGTCCATGGTAGCAGGTCGGTCCTAGGATCGGAAGACACCCCTTTTTATACTACTAGAAGACAAGCAACGATATGGAAATCTGCTGCTATTTACTGCTGCTGCATGTTGGTTTTTACGCGCACCGAAGCAATAGTGAACTTTTCTCGACGATTTCGCAATCGGCGCTGGCATGACGACGTCGATCTTTGGAAAAACACACGGATAAGGTAATCGATTTCACGCTACCGACTGAGGAAAAAAATGCTTGTGGGGAAAAAAGGAATTGTTTGGAAATCAAAAAGAAAAAAAAGGTTTTTTGGCATTAATTGAAGTACGGACAAGAAAGAACAAACTACGCAAGAGACCGAATCTGCTTACCAGGATTATGTATAGGTACTGTACACAAGGGACATTTATAGGAAACGGGGAAGAGGAAATTTCGAACACGACAGTATTGTGTCTACTACGTAGGTCTTGCTACTATCAATTTCCCCCCCTTCTCCCCCCCCATTAGCGGTATTTCTAAAAGAACTTTGGAATAAGAACGGAATGTGTTCTTCGGCAAATACCCCCCGACCGCCCCATTTCCCCCGGCCGTCATCTGAAGACTTTGTAACAGTGAATTGATCGAATCGACACAGAATACACAGAAAAAGGGTTTCGTGTAACTACACATGCATTTTAAGCGGAGAGTCTTTTCTCTTCGGAGAACGCCGAGCTTTTTTTCTCGCCTCGCGTTGGAATTGCATGACATTTTCCGTGCGGGCAAAAGAACGCTCAACATGGTTTTCCAAAGAAATCCATTTTTGCGAGGAGGGGGGGAGAGAGTAGGTAGGCCTTGGAAAAGCGAAATAGCTAGGTTTTCATTCCATTCCAAATTCATTTCAAATTGCGATCCTCGGAGCGTCGGTCGTCCAAGAATGGGACTTAGTGCCCCTTTCGCCCTCTTCCTCGCCCTCCTCGTCGGATCCTCCTCCTTGGCCCCGGCGGGAGGCCAGAGGTTCCGCGCGCCCGACAGGAGGGCCTGCAGCAACAGTGAGTCGGTGCACCCGCGGAGGACCGCATGTCTTATGCGAATCTGTTGTATTTGTATGTGTGCACAGGGCGCGTTCACTACTCTTCCTTTGGGAAGCGCTACCACTTCTCCTGGAAGCGGGACGGAGCCGGGAGGAACGCCGAGTTCACCTGGGCGGCCGCCAGAAACTACTGCAGGTAAAAATGCTGGCGGCGACATTCGAATGATGATATAAAATCATCTCTCTTTCTATTCAGGCGCTTCTGCATGGACGCCGTCTCGATTGACTCCCGGGAGGAGAACGACCTGATCAAGAGGGTCATTTCGCACGGTACGACTCTACTGTATTATGGCCTCTATCATCAAGTAGACTCCCCTCATCTGTGGGGCTTCCTTCTTGGCGTAGTCGTTGCCCTCCAGGTCGTCCATGTAGCCGCTCCAGTCGAAGCAGCCGCTTGGGGAACCGTCCTCGTTGTTCGTTGTCTGAATGGACGAACTACTAATTTTTTTTTTGTGAAAATGATGTCGGTACAACCTGTGGGAATAGCAGCACCAGTTCGTTTGCCGCCGCCACCTCGAGGAATCCGGACCTGAGCATGAAGTCGTAGCCGACCTCGTCGTAGTGCATCCCGCAGCCGTGGAAGTGGACGTGGAGGCGGCACGTACTCTCCACGCAGGAAGGCGGCACGAAGACGAATCCGGTGTGGCCCATGTTGGCGGCGAAGGCGTCTCCGCCGAAGAAGGGGTCCTGGTCGAAGGCCGTCAGGTCAGAAGGCGAGAAGGAGTAGAAGGAGTCTGCGCCGGGGAGGGAGGAGAGCCCGCCGGGGACGGAAAAGTCCAACGCGTAGAATATGCTGGCGCAAAAGGATCCTTTGGTATAATTTATTGATTTTTTGTCACTTTCCCACCTGTCCAGTTGGCAGTTCTCGATGTAGATGTAGGGATTCTTGGTCCCGCAGGGTGTCCCGTAGACATCGGAGACGACGGCGTGAGTCGCTGGCACGTCGTTCTTCAGCTCGATCTGTTACCACAATTATCTTTGTAGGCATAGCAATAGGCATCATCGGTTGTGCTCTGTTTATCACCTGCGACGGAGGAACGAAATTCTGATAGTACTCCACCAGCCTGTCGGAGCCGGCGGGATCCAGTACGTCATCTTCGCTCCCGTGGAAAGCGTA
>JAAUXV010010732.1_pt1 | contig 13123 bp, 12 predicted proteins | sample 7278181 | NCBI WGS metagenome assembly JAAUXV01 (sample SAMN14350114, study PRJNA611818) | marine sediment metagenome | isolation source: surface marine sediment (2.1m) | place: French Polynesia: Moorea | collected 2018-08
AAGGAGGAGAGGCCTCTACAACGCCGCATAGAGGGAAAAAAGGGAAGTAACAGCTCACGACTAATGAGAAAACTTTCGTGCGTTATCGGGGGCAAAAAAAGGACGAGTGAAAGAAAAGGAAGTATAAGCGCTGGACTCTGTAAAGCATCGAAACATCGTCTTTATTCATGTTTCATTGCCACAGATGAACTTGTCGCAGCCGAGGAACAAACGTTTGACCGTGTCCTGCAAGCATCAAACATCAAACAAACATGTTTTTAAAAATTTCTTGGCATCTATCCTGAGATGTGATCCATACGTACGTAATATAGGACCTTCGATTCCAAATCCCAAGGAGGAACCCAGAACGGCTCTCTTCCTTCCAGGGCTTCCTCCCCACTCTACCCAAAGTGTAAATCCTCCCCCCTTTCTTCCCCCCTGTGTGTTTTTGAGTGCTTTCGGGGTGGAGAGTAGAAGGGATATTCTCGCGCTTCCCCCCTCACCACCGCTCGAACCCACTCTGAGTAAGAGGATTTAACGCAGTGTGAAACGAGGAAGAACTAGGACTACGTAGGTGGATGCTGCGGAGGGAGAGAAGCGTCCTCATCCGACATTCATGAGAGACTATGCGAAAATGAGGCTCTGTCACGATGGGGGGTGTTTTGCCATGCCAGTTTTGGGTTGCTGACTGTCTGTCGTTTCCCAGCCTGTGAATATATATAAAGTTTGTTTTTTTTCTTTCTGTGTCTTTTCCTTTCTTTGATGTCTTTCCGACACGCAATCAAACACGCTCGGGTGGAGGGTAAAAGGGCGCTTTCTTCTTCTGTGTCTCCGGTGGCGCATGTGTTATTTTCACCGTGTGTCTCCTCTTCTTCCCATATACTGTCGAGAAAAAGTTTGAGCCTTCTTCAGATGTCTCGCCAAACTTTTCGAAAATGGAGCCCCATTTCGAAAAATAGAAAGGCTTTTTCGAAAAAGCCTCGCATCTTCTTTAACAACCCCTCTTTCTCCTCCTTTCCTTTTCTTCTGGCGATTGTGTGTCATTTTCCTTAGAAAGGCCCTCTTCGAAAACTTGGAAGAAAGGGGGGCTTTATTCTCTCCCTTTCCTCCTCCTGAGAAAGTTGCCTTTGAGTCCCCGTTTCCCCGCCAGACCCATTAGAGCCTGCAGGAGTGGGGCCCCCCGGCCTGTGAGACCTCCAATATATATACCCACGCGTATATACACGCCGCAAAAGCCAAGTCGGAAAGTAAGAGAGCTTTCCCTCCCTTTTTCTGCAACATGTTGTGGAGGGAGAAGAGGTGATTATCCGCAATGGCCTCCTTTTCTCTCTCCGTCGACATTTCTGCCTTCTCCTCCTCCTTCTCTCCCGCAGGGAAAATATGGCAAACCGTCTGCCGGGCGATTTATTTCCCGTCACGCCGCAGAAATATTTTCGCAGCGCGTGGAACAAATGTCGTCGCATAATTGCAGAATATAACTGTAACTGGGTGTGTCATAATGAAACTCTATTTCTTCGTGTCTATTTACAGGACGGTTCAAGAGTTGGAGGCCATGCCCAGCTTCATAGAGCTGCCATCTTCATCCGTGGCCGGAGGAGATTCAACCGCGGTGGTCACCACCCCGTTCATCTCACACCCCACAAATAACGCGGCCGCCGCGCCGCCGCCGCCGCCTCTCCCACCCTTGGCGGCGGCGCCGTCCTCCTCCTCCTCCTCCGCGGCGGCCGTCTTGGCTTCGAGTCCCTCCTGCTGCAGTGAATTATGCTGCCATCACCACCACCACCACCTCTACCTGCACGCTCACCACAACTTTGGCCAGCAGCAGCAGCAACAACAACGTCCCCGGATGCTGCTGGAGCAGCAGCAGCAGCAGGACGACAACAACAACACCAGAGAGGGCAGGAATGGATCCTCCTCCTCCTCCTCGTCGCGAAGAGGGAGCGGAAACAACCAGGAGAAAAAATAGAATTAAAAGAGTCGGGATTTAAACTTTTTCTGGGACACTCCGAAAGATCAAGAAGGCTGTGCAAAAAACTTAAAATATTTAGAAGGTCAACTACACAAAAACACGAAATGGAATGGCGATGTTCGACAGCAATTTTATCGAGCCTAAAAATGAAGCAAACCGTGCGTGCTTGAATACTCTGTGCGAGCCAGTCTTTCCCCATATCACCGAAGAAGGATCTTTTTACATTTTCTCGTGGTAGCTTGGAACACCTCTTTTGCGTTCGTCCTTACGTAGATTGTCGCCGCTATTGAGTACCCAAGAAGAGGAATGGGCGCAAAAGAAGGGGGAAAAGGGAAAAGAAGAGTCCTCGAACTTCTTCCCTTTTCCGCGCACAGGTCATTGGGCACAGCACAAGTCGCCCTTGACGGAACCGCTCAGTGGAAGGAGAAGCGAGTATCCAATATGCTAATGGTAAACGGGGAAAGGGGGAAAAACCGAAGGCAGAAAAGGTTTTTTTTCGGTTTCCGGCGCGAATACGTTCTTTCTCGTCTTTCTATGTGCAGTGCACCAAGGTAGTTGCATAAAAAAGGAATATGCCAAAGCTATACCGTCAATGGAAAAAATGAGCTTTTATCTCACACAAGACGTGTAGAACTAAAATTCGCGAAAAAAGTAATAAAGGAGATGAACACGAAGTCTTTTTTATCCGGGACGCGGAAGGTCTATAAATCTTTCATCAAAGCGTTCGAATTCGCACAAATCTTTCCTCTGCGCACCTCCTTTAGGGAAGACACTTTTCATTTATACCAGGCAAACATTAAAAGAACTAGTCGAGACTATTTTGATTCACGCATTTATTCGTAATGGCATGCGGTGGTGTATCGTACCTGGGAAGCTCTTCCCCTAGCTTACCAAATTGGTATTGGTAAAACTGGGACGGGGGGGGGGGGTTGCAGACGAGATACAACTCTTCTTATTTGGCTAGTTTTCTTTTTCAAATTTTCCCTAACGTTTTATGCAAAACAACAGTTAAACCCCAATCCAAGGTGCAACGTCGACAAATCACTCTTGTGCGTGTGTGTGGTGCAGACAAACAGAAAAACAAGGGCACTTTTTCTTCACGTGTGACTTCCGGATAAGCAAAAAGTTGAAAAAACTCATGGTTAGACCAGAATCCCCAAGATCACTGAAGAATTTTCTGTTGCGCTTTTTGCGCCGATTTTTGGACCAAATTTGAGCTTTCTTCACTGCCCACCAAGGTTGGCCCCGATGTCCTTTACTAAGACTTTAGGCGCCAGGTTGACCAGCTCTGCCATCTTGTCCGCCGACACCGTCATCTCCATCAATCCTCCCAGCGCCATCTTGGTGGTTACGGCGGACAGGTCAGGCGGATCGAACGGGGCGCCGTACACAGACATGCCCCATCGCCTTCGTCCTCCTCCGGTTGATTTGGTGGCAATCTGCCGTTTGACGATGGCCGTTGGCGTCTGGGACGTTGACTTTCTCGCTGTTGGGTTCTTCTTGATCTTGGCCGGCTGCGGCTGCGGCTGCGGCTGCGGCTGCGGCTGCGGCGGAGTGGCAGCGACCCCTTCCTCCTCCTCCATCTCTAAGAGCTCTGCCTCCAGCATGGCCTTGAGCGCCTCCAGCTCTGCGTCGGCCTCCGGATCCTTGACCTGGTCGGGGATCTTGTCTCCGTGCATCATGGCCGAGTGGCGGTGGAACTCCTGCGAGGAGGAGTGGGTCTTGCCACAGTGGCCGCAGCGGAAGGTCTGGGTGTGGCGCCGCAGATGGGAGTTGGCGGCGGAGAGCGAGCGGGTCTCGAAGTCGCAGCCGGGGCGAGGGCACCGCATCGGGGTGCCGTTGAAGCGGGAGAGGTCTTTGACACCAGAGGTGGACGAGGTGGAGGAGGTCCTGCTCAGGGCGGGGGTGGATGAATTCCGCTTTGAGACGTACTTGTGCGCGTTGACGACCGACTCCAGCGGGTGGTCCTCGTGGAAGTGGACCTTCTGCTTGGATCGCTCGAAGCCCTGGGTGAGGTGTCCGCACAGCTGGCACTCCAAGTATCCACTGGCGGCGCCCTTCTTCCACCCCGCCGCGCCCGCTCCGCCGCCTCTCAAGACCTTGACTGTGTCGCCACTGTGCGCTGAGGCAAAGTGCGCCTCAAGGTCCCGGATGCCGCCTGAGACGTCCTCGCAGTAAAAGCACCTCAGGTCGTCCTCGGATGCCAAATTTGGCATGATTTGCGGCGTGAGCATGTCCACCACCTGGTCCCTGGTCATGGTCTTGTAGGCGGCGCCCTCTTTAAAGGCCTCGTCGTCGGTCTTGTCCGGGTGCTCCAGCTCCATGTGCCGCCGCATCCTCTCCACCGTCTGGGTCCGCTTAGGGCAGGAGAGGCACTTGTAGGTCGGGGAGAGCTCGAAGGGGCTGATCTCCATTATTCTCTCTATCACAGCCTTGGACGGCGGAGGGGCCGCTTCAGCACCTGCTGCTGCTGCTGCTGCTTCTTGAGAAGATCCTGGGGTGGCGCTGGCCAGCATCTTGGAGATGGATGAGAGCGAGGAGGAGGATGTGGAAGCCAATGAGGAGGCAGAGTTGGACTGGTGCAGCTCCCTGCCGGTCGGACCGAAGCCCTCTGCCTCGATGTTGGTGTTGATCTTTCCAGCAGGGGACTGCTGCTTCTTGGCCTTCTTTGCCTTGGCACCCTTTCCCGCCGCCGGGGAACCCTTCTTCCTCTTGACTCCCCTGGCCGGCTTCTCATCCAGGGCAACGACGTCGTCGTCGTCGTCCAAGACGTCGTAAACCATGGGCTGCTCCTGCTTCTGATTTCCCTCCACCATGGCCTTCCTCTCAGCCAACGTAGGTATGTCCCACTCCGCCTTCCAGAACTCCTGGGTAAAGGAGGCCTGCTGTTCGTCCTCCGTCCCTTCTTCAAAGTCCGGGCTCTCGGCGGCGTCGGCGTGCTTGATCTTGTAGTGGGTGTGGATGGAGGCGAGGATGTTGGCAGAGTACTGGCACCGCTTGCACCTATAAAAGAGAAATGACGAATGAATATTTAAATTTTGCACAAATAAACATAAAATAAAAAATAATCGAATGTTTTCCCACCTAAACTTTCCGGTCCTGAGATGAAGGAGCTTGATGTGCATTTTGAGCGCCTTGATGGTCTTCTTTGGCAGCTTGCACTCCTTGCACTTCATTGGGAAGCTGTCTGAGTCGTCGCCAGGGTCGCCTCCCACCACCTTGCTCATCCCGCCGTCTTCCTTCCCGCCATCCACCGCGGCAGGAGGAGGAGGAGGAGCCCTGGCCGCAAGTTTAACCTGTTTCTGTTTTCCCTTTGACTTCTTCTTCCTCCCTCCGGGGGCAGCCTTTGTCGCCACCGAGGCCGCTGCCGGAACGGGCGCGGGTATCTCCGGCCCCTCGTCGTCCTCGTAAAGGATTCCCCTGATGTGCCTCATCCCTGGCATGTCCCTCCTCCACAGCGGCTCCCTCTTGGTCAGAGGCACCTCGACCGCGCGGCATTGCTCCACGAAAAAGGCCCTCAGCACCGAGGACGAGCCGTGCTCCTTCAAAGCGTGGTCTTCAATGCTTTTTCTGTCCTCACCCGCCTCCTGACACTGGGCGCACTTGTATCTTGCTTCCAATTCGTGGGCCTCCCTGCAGTGTCGCCTAACCTCCTCCTCCGTCTCCCTCGCCTCCTCGCACAGACCGCACTTGTACGGGAGGTAGACGAGGGGCGGGAGGACGATGGTGACCTCGGGTTTCGAATCCGATTCCGCCCTCATAGCAGGTCTCTTGTTCTTGGCCTTTTCCTCTCCTTCCAAGCGGACGTTCCTCACGAACTGCTTCCGCTCCGGGTGCTGCTCGCCCACGTGCGCCTCCGCCGTGCGCTTCTGCCAGTGGTAGTAGCGGCAGTGGCCGCACTTGAAGAGCTAAATGACAAACAATTTAGTGTGACTAATTGAGAAAAAAACTAGGGAATCTCTTTTACCATGTCCCCGTGGCATCGCAGGTGGAACTCCAAGTCGTCAAAGGGGACCTCCACCACGTCTCCCCCGTCGTCGTCGTCGTCCGCCTCCCGGTCCTGCCACCGGCAGTGCTGGCACAGGTACGATGGGAGATGCGGATGGAGCGCCTGGATGTGGTACAGCAGCATCACGGAGTCGATGGTGTAGTACTGGCAGTCCTCCTCGCAGCAGGCGTACCTGGAGACATTCAAAAGATTCGAAATTTAAACGGAAATCCATTTTATGTCAAGTTGCAAGTCGTCCACTTGGAAATTAAAAAAAATAATATAAGAAATTTAGTCGAACGTATGTCTAATTGACTTGCCTCATGCTTTCAGGGACAAAGGCTGGCATGGCCGCGTAGTCCTCGTCGGTCATCGGCCTCGAGTACTCGTCCGCGTCGCAGTCCAGGAGGTTGGACATCTTGGTAGCCCGGTCCGAACGCGGGTCCAAGATGCTGGGCGCGTTAATTGGGGTGATGACAGGGACGTGGAGAGGCTTATCATCATCGGATAAGGACTCCAGCTTCTTCTTCCTCTCCTTGTCCCTCCTCAGGTGCAGTTTGAGGTGCTTCTCCAGGTTCTTCCTGACCCTGGTGGAGAAATCGCACTCTGAGCACCGCATGGGGAACCAGGACACGGACGGGCGGGGCAGCGAGTCAACCTCAAGGGGCGAAAAGGTGTCTTTTGACACACTTTGTGCCGTCTTAGCAGAGGTAGATGCTTTGTTGGAGGTTGAAGTGGCGGAAGACGCCGACGAAACGGCCGCGGAGCTTCTAGGTACCAGGAGGAAGTGCTCCTGCTCCGAGAAAGACCCCGCCTTCACCGGTACCACTTTGGCATTCACGACCTTATGCGCCCCCTTCATGTGCGCCCTCACGACGGCGGCGCCGGTGCCGCGGCTGCGGCAAAGGCTGCAGCGGTACCTCCTGGGGCCGTGCGCCTTGTTGAGGTGCTCCAGCAGGGTGGCGGCGTGCTTCAATTGTCGTCCGCAGTGGTAGCACACGAGATCGTGTGACGATCGGGGGGAGAACTCGCACCGTCCGGGAGTGGCGCAGTGGTCACGGAAGGAGGCCTGGTCGGCGGCGGAGAAGAGGCAGGGGGAGTTGCCGCAACGGTACAGGTCGTGGCCGGAGAAGCCTTCTCCATCCAGCCCCTCCACCGACTTGGATGGAGTAACCTTAGCGGTGGATTCTTCGGAGGCGCCTTCCCGTCGGTCGTCTTCGTCCGAGCTAGAGGTGGCGTCGTAAGTCTCCTCACCTCCGAGCAAGGCCTTCTCCTCCTCGAGGTCGTCTAGGGCTTCCTGCAAACAAAAGGAACTGGTTATCGAGAGTTTATCGATATGTCCGCAGGACAAAAAAGTCCTCTCCTCAAACCCATGTACCTAGAACAATTTCTATTTATTCGTGCAAATGATTAACAAATGAAAATTTAAGCATATGAGAAAAAAGTACAGTCTTTTCACCTGCTTGAGGTCGAGGTGCCTGACCCCGCACACGATCTGGTCCCCTGCGTGCATGAGGACGGAGTGCAGGACCAGGAGGGGCACCCGCTCGAAGGCGCTTCCGCAGTGCCAGCAGACGATCTCTGCGTGGACGGCGAAGGGGGCGTCGGAGTGGCGGGCGCGGAGGTGAGCGGACAGCTCAGGGGAGGACGAGCAAGAGAAGCGGCAGGAGGGGGAGGCGCGGCAGCGGAGAGGGGGAACCTGAGGAAGTAAAATCAAATAATCTCAATTAGCCAACAAATTTGTTCCCCAAACGTAAAGTTCTTCAGCAAAACAATTTCCTCGAATATTTGTGACATTGCAGACCTTTCCCGGTGGCAGCAGACGGCCGTCGTCGGACGAAGACGTCACAGAGCGACACCGGACGAAGCCGTGGTTGGTCGACGCCGACGCCGGGTGGAGGGCCTGCTGGTGCACCAGCAGCGCCACCTGGGATCCCGCGCGGTGGTAGCAGTGCGGGCACTGGTAGCGGCAGCTGCCGTGGATGGCCACCACGTGGGCGGCCAGCTCGGCCGGCGTGCGGTACACCTGGTTGCAGTAGACGCAGCAGAGGCACCTTTTGCTCTCAGTCGCCGGCGCCCGGCAGTTGTGATCCTCCCTCAAGTGTGAGACAAAGGCGGCGCCGTCGTTGGAGGCGAAGGCGCAATCCCGATCGTAGCACTTAAAGAGGAGGCCGATTTGGTCGGGGGAGAGCTGGGAGGCCAGGGCAGAGGGATCCTTTATAGAGACGGGGGCGCTGGGATTCTTGGCCAGCTTGTGTCTAGTGTAGATGTCCAGCTGCAGGTTCGGCTTATCCTCTTCCCCTTGAGCTTCCTCCTGCTTTACAGGCTTGTGCGACCAGTCCCTAAGGAGTCCGAGAAGGTTGACGTTCACCTTGCTACTGAGCTTCAAGTCCAGGCTGTCGTCGGCGACGAACCCGACGTCCTCCTTCAGCTTGGACACTAGGTTTCCGATCTTGGATGTGTAGGCGGCGGCGCTCTCTGACACGACGAACTCTTCTTCATTCTTCTCTTTTTCCTCCTCTACCGTTTTTGGCACCTGTTTTTCATCCTCCTTTGCTTTCTTGCCATCGGAGTCGGGTTTTGCAGAAACTTCTTCTTTCTCCGAGGCCTTTAGCTTGTTCATGAGGCTGGAGATCCCGCCAGGAACCAGCCTCGAAGACAGGAAGTCGCTCTTCTTAAAAGAAGACGCGTCCTTCATCTTGAGCTGCCTCTCCAGGACCACCTCCTCGCCCGAGCCGAAGAACACCTTCTGATCCACATCTTTCGGTTCCCTCTTGACGACTGCCCTCCTCTCCCCGGACTCCGGGGTGGGGGTCCTCATTGTCAGGCGCTCGATCTCCGTGGTGGCCTCCGTGTTGAAGCGGGAGGAGGCCGAGTCCCTGTTCCAAGTCTTGGTCTTGGGGCCCTTGGGCTCAGCGGCCTTCTTCTTGGCGGCGGCCGAGGGCCTCATCCGAGAGTTCCTAGTCATCCTCCGCTTGGCAGGGGGTTCCTCCTCCTCGGTCTCTTCCTGCTCCTCCGGCGCTTTCCTCTTGGCTCCGGCCTTGGCGTTGCTGTCCTCCTCCGCGGCCATGCTGTCCTCCTCGGCGAGATCTTCTTCCTTCTGCGTGGTGGAGCTGCTGACGCTGTCGTCCTGGATGCTCTTGTTGTCTCGGGAGCTGGAGGCGCTCCTTCCAGCCGATTTTCTCCCCCTTCCCCGTCCTCTCCCGCGGCCCCTCTTGCCTCCCCTTGGCGCCGCTGCAGGCGCAGGCGAGGGTTCCTCTTCCTTTGGTTCCTGTGCCACAGCCGGGCTAGCTTCCTCTGGAAGGTCTTCGATATTTTCCGTTGACTGGTCAAGACCCTCGTCAATGACGAGATGGTCTTCGTCCTCGTCATCATCGTCAAGAACGGGAGTCAATTCCACCTGAAATTGAAAGATCATGAATAAAAAATCAGTTCCCTCCTACTTTCTTATTTATCTCGATACCTTTTCTTGGGCTTTTTCCTCGACCTTTTCTTCGTGGAGCAGCCTCCTAGAGCGCCTGGTCCCAGGGGTCGGCGCCAGCTTGGGTGGAGTTGTCTTGCTTTGTTTTCCCCTGCCACCACTGGGAGCCACAGCCTTTTTCATGTCCTTTTTGTCCAGGATCTCCTCCTGCTCCATCTCGTCCTTCACAACGACCTTGCTGGGTTCCTCCTCCTCGCGCTCAGAGTCGTCGCTGTCGTCCAGCAGGAGGAACTTGAGCTGCTTCAGGCTGAGCTTCTCCGCGTTCTTCATCTTGGCGGCCTTCTTGAGCAGCTTCCTGGCGTCCTCCGGCTCCAGGCCGGCGGCCAGGCTCTGAAGCACCGGGTTGGTGATGACTGGAGTGGCGGGAGACGCAGGACTCTCGCTCTCCGGGACGGAAACAGCGATTTTTTTCACTTTAGGGTCAGAGGGTTTTCGGCCGACTATATTTTCTTGCTCTTCAGTCTTTCCTTTGGCCTTGGTCTCCTTTCCGGTCACAGCCTCGTCGTTGTCGCTCTGCGAGGAGTCCTGGTCCACCACGATCTTGAGCTCGGACTCGGATGAGTCCGACTCGCTCCCCTTGCGGTCGGGAGAAAATATTCTTATTCCGGCTGCAGCGACGGCGGCAGCCGTGGTGGACGGGGAAGAAGCGGCGAGGCTTCCTGACTGTCTCGAAGACGAAGTGGGCGGCGCAGAGTCCTTGGTTGATTTGACAGGATCTTTGGCTTCGTCCACGGATGGCCTCTTCTTCTTTGGAATCTTGAACTTTGCGACGGCCTGAGAGTTTCCTGTCCGCTGACCAGGACGAGGGAGTTCACTTTTCTCCTCTTCTTGCTCTCTGTCACCTTGATCTTCGGCAGGAGAGGACGGAGTGTCTTTTTCTGTCTTTTGCTCTTCCGCAGTATCATCCTCAGTCTTTTTGGTGTGAGCCTGCTCAAGCCTCCTTTGGTGCTCCCTCATCCTCTTGTCCGCCTCCTCCCGCATCTTCCTGTACTCTCCGTACGTGGAAGGGCGCTTGGACTGATGATGGTGATGTTGTCGATGTTGTTGGAAGTGCTCGGGAAACCGGCCTCCTCCTCGGTCGTCCCTAGGTGATGAATTGAAAGACTCCATTGGGCCCGGAGGAGCAGGCAGAAGGCCGTCGCCGAATCGGTGCTGCTGCTGCTGCTGCTGCATTTGCATCTGCTGCATCATCTCCGGCGTGGGCGGGACGAAGGGGGCAAGTGTCGGGACGGACTTGGCGGCCTCGCGGCGCTGCTGCTGCCTCTGGCGGTGCTCCGAGTAGGAAGGGGTGGGACTTTGGCTGCTGCTTGGTGACTTGGGCGAGAGGCCCCAGCGGTTGCTGGGCGTCTGGTGGGTGAACGTTTCGGATATCACAGGTGGGTGCTGTTGAGGTGGCGGCGGCTGGTGCCTCTGCTGCTCAGATCTCTGTCTGTGCTCGGCGTAAGAAGACGAGGAGGAGCCTTCGGGCCTATTGGATCGTCGTAGAGGATGTTCCTTCCATCCCCCCGCCCTCCCCCCGGAGGACGAGGGAGACTTCCCAGGAGAAGCATCCTCGCTCTCGCTCCTCCTCCTGGAGCGCTCCCTCTCCAGCGGTATCACCTTGGGCTTCTCCAGGGGTATAACTTTTGGCCCTGCGACCTCGGCAACGGCTGGCTCTTCGTCCTCGCCCGACGGAGACGCGGGGGGAGACGCGGGAGGAGAAGCGGGAGGAGAGCCGGGGGTTTCTACTGCGCCTGAAGGCGGCGGGGACTGGGGAGTTTCCACTCGGGGCTCAGGGCTCTTGGGAGGAGACTTCGGCGTCTCCAACTCTCTTGACTGTCTTCCGAAACCGCCTCCTCTTCTGCCGGCATCGCCGCCGAACGGACTCTGACTTCTCTCGTTGTCGGAGGGTCTTGCGCCAAAGTTGTCTCTGCTGCGGCCCCTGTCGCCCCTCCAATCGATGCCGCCGCCGTCGCCCCTGCCGAAGGGGCTGTTCTCCCTTCCTTCCCGACGTTGGAAAGGAAAAGGACCCTCTCTGCTCCGGTCGTGCTCCCCCAGTCCAGGTCGATGCTGCTGTTGCTGCTGCTGGTTGCCGTCTCCAAAGAAGAAGCCTTCACGCCTGCCCTCTCCCCCGTCACCAAACGGATTTGGAGGCCTGTTTCCGTCTCCGAACCGCTGTCCTCCGAGATCGGCATCTCCACCTCCGCCGCCAAATCCTCCTCTCGGATGATCAAAGCCACGACCGCGACCAGCGCCGAAATCGTGCTTCCTGTTGTCCTGGAAAAAGTCCCTGCCTCCACCTCCCCTTGTGTGGAATCCGTCTCCGAAGGGTCCTCCGCCGCGCTGCGGAGGAGGGGGAGGAAGGCCTGAGCCGGGTCCCATCAGAGGCTGCGGGGGCCTCTGGAGCAACCCTCCCCCTCCTCCGCCTCCGCCGCCGCCACCGCCGCCAAAGGGAAGCAAGGGCTCATCGAAGGGAATGGGCAGGAGTCCGTCTCCCTGCGGCGGGCGGCCGCCGCCGAAGCCGCCTCCCCCGCCGACGGGATGAGGGGGAGGCTGTTGCTGGCCGAACATCCCCACATTTGCACCTTGAAATGGAGGCGGAGCCCCCGGCCTAGCACCATCACCCGCGGCACCGAAATTGTGACCTCCGTCCTTCATCCAGGGATTTCTCTCCATCGGAGGCTGGTTGTGATCCCCTCCTCCCCTCCCTGGCAGCCAGGGGTCCCTGCTGGCCGGACCTTGATGAGGAGGACCTTGGTTCGGCCCCTGGTTCACCAGCCATGGCGAGGCTCTTGCTCCGAACCTTCCCCCTCCGTCCCTCTCTTCGCCTTCTCCTCCTCCAAGCTGCCGCCGATCTCTGTTCCCTCCGAATCCTCCCCCGCTTTGCCTGTCTCCGAACGCCATCTGCTGCAGGTTGTTCCTGACCGTGGCCTCTGCCCCTCCTCCTCCTCCTCCTCCGCGGTCCCTCCCGAAGCCAACGCCTCTTTCCTGGGACCTCTCCCTGGAGGAGGACTTCCTGTGGCCGCGGTCTCTCTCTCTGTCTTTGTCGCGATGGTGATGCTGTTGCTGCTGTTGCTGCTGTGGCGGGGTGGGCGAGGGGCTTCGTGGGGTGAGGGCGGAAGAGGAGGGCGGACGGGAGCGGGAAGAGGGAGGGGAGGCCGGTGGACTTCGTGGGGTGGAAGGAGGCGGAGGGGAACTCTTGCGGTGGTGATGTTGGTGATGGTGCTTCCGGTGGGAGGAGGACGAAGAGCTCTGCTGCTGATTCTGCGGTGGCATTGGCGACCTCCTCGGCGCCCGCTCAGGACTCCTTGGCGTGGCAGCCTGAGGGCGCTTAGGCTCAGGGTCCCTGGGAGGCCTGGACTGTGACGAAGAGGATGCTGAGTCTGTGGGCTTTGGCGCCCCCGGCCCCTCCACCTTCTCGTACAGCTTCTTGAGCACGTCCTCGCACTTGAGCAGCGTGTCCAGCCGGAGGTTCTTGTCCGGAGTGGCCGTCAGCACGTGCCGCAGACTCCTCATCTTGCCCAGCTGCGGATCCTTTGCCCTGTCGGCCGAGCGCTCCAGCTTGCCGATCATCCTCTCCAGGAAGGGCAGGTAGGCGCGCATCCGGCGCAGCTTGCGCCCATACTCGGCGCTCTCACCGGCGTCCATCGTGATGGTGGAGTCGGACGGAGCGGATCAGAGGGTCATGACGTGGATGGGGATGTCCCCGTTCAAGGCCGCCGCCGCC
>JAAUXV010134684.1_pt1 | contig 13117 bp, 11 predicted proteins | sample 7278181 | NCBI WGS metagenome assembly JAAUXV01 (sample SAMN14350114, study PRJNA611818) | marine sediment metagenome | isolation source: surface marine sediment (2.1m) | place: French Polynesia: Moorea | collected 2018-08
ATTGATACTCTCACACCCCCCGAGTAGAAAAGTTCTAGCGACGCCCCTGGATAAAAGGAGTATGAATGGACCCTAACTGATATTTGATTGTTACAAATCCATGTAAAGGCTAAAACATGTCAATAAGTTACATGGGAAAGAACAATCAATTAAGTCAAACTCTGTTGACCTCCATCAAATAGGTAAAAACCTCCTCACAAATAGTAGGCCTAATGCAACATAATTTACAACTAATTCTGTTCAGAAGACTGGCAAAAGAATTGCACATGATTGATTCAGTTAACTGCACAATTGGGAACAAATCCACTAGTATACAACATGTCTAATTCCATTGGAAAGACTAGTGAAAGGAATCAATAAAGAACATTTTCCAGGTTACCAATCTAGGCAAGTCAAGTAAAAACCAATTCCATTTCAAAGACTGGTTAAAGAATAAAATCAAAAACCAAGGTGAAATACCAGTATCACTGGTCAAACATTTTAAAATTTCCATGCTTGCCCTGTATCATGTAAGCAATCCTGATGTGTTACAGACAGCATTATGTTTGTGTTATGCAAAAACCTGCATATATATATACTCCACAATGTTAATTATTAGCTCGGTAGTCTGCATGTGTAGAAACAAAGACAGAAGTTTGCAAATTCTGACTGCACATACAAGAAAAACTTTAATATACCATGTGTTAAACATGTTAACTTGGTTTTGAATGAATTCACCCACAGAGGTGATTCCATATAGAAATTTGGTCTCTCTGTGTGGAAATTCATGAGATCTATCTGTTGATTTAGTATATCCTATCATCCAATCAAAAAAGGTTGTAGGAAAATTTTAACCTGTGAATGTTTGAAAAACAAAGAAATTATCTGTAAATAATTTTTTTGTAAATTACTTATTACATATGTAACCCAATCAAGTTATATATCAATTTAAAAACTTACAACACGTAGGTTTCAAATATGGAGACATCTTAAAAACACAATTGTGCGACTTTCCTCTCATTGTGGTGGCAAGACTCAAATTGAAAACTATGTTAGAAAACCAGTATATTGCCGAAAGGGTTAAAGTATTTAAAGAGTTGATAGTATATATGCATGGCCATATAAAATCAAGTCATAGAGTAATTGCTCACAAACCAAATTATCTGCTGTCTATCTCTATTTTTCTTCTATGAAATTATATGGGGAGACTTTCCTATTTTGTAATGTTTCTATGGTGGCCTGTCATTCCTCACTCACAAGTTGTTTGATTTACCTTCTTGGTATGTAAGTCCATACGCTTTTAGAAATCCAAGCCCAGCTCAAGCAAATATTGATTGTAAGTTAGAGTGTGTTGTTTTTTGTTGCTGGATTACACCCACTATCCTCTGCTCCATGTTGATTGTGAGGCTTGAACTACTCAGTACACACATGTGAATGACACGCAGCACAATCATTACATCATGAGCTTAGCTGGTACAAGTTTCATAGATGCCACTTGATGGCGAACAAACAAAGACACATACTTAGACAATGGTTGGTTATATCTCTTTCTATAATATTCAGGTGAACACAGATCAGGATTAGCTTTCAAAATGGCTTCCACTTCATCAGGTGGCTTCTTGATGAAAGCCTTCCGTCCGCCTTGGTTACTAAGAGCCACTACAGTACCTAAACCTTGAGCTTGCAAAGCATTAGCAGCTTCAAGAAACTGATCACAACTGACTGACTTAACTTTGCGAAAACGACAGTTGTTCCACACTGCTTGGTGAATTGTGAACGGGCCAGCAGTTTGCACCAATGCCGCTTGAATGTTTCGAGGAGTCGGCTCTGATTCTGATGTTAACTTCCACGGACGTTTTAGTTTCTGTGTGCAAATGAAAAGAACAAATGAGATGCTTGTGTATGATCAATATAGCATACACCATGCATTATATGCAAAAGTATTCAACAAATGTGGCTACATATGGGCCAAGTGAGGCTGATGGAATCAATTAATTCTATGCAACAAATCCCAGGAATTGACCAAGGTATCAACTCATCTATTTTCAGTCATTGGAACAAACCAAAACCCAGAATCTCAAATAGGTTGCCAAAAATATTTTCTTCATTAAACTGCCATAACACCTACCCCACTGTTTATTTCAATGAAGAACAACCATTCAAATCATTTAAGTCACTCAATTAGTTTGTGGTTTAACAAATTCTCTTGAATAGACTACACTACACCAATTTCCAATTTTGATGAAGGAGATAATTCAAATCTTTCAACATCTTTGAAGTCATCAGCAATTATCACACACGTGCCCAAATAGTGTGAAAGATACAAAAGCAGATTCCTAACATCAAAATTACCTCAACTATAGCAGTAGTATCAACTTTAAGCAATTATGTTTGAAGGTATCAATGTCAAAGGTAGAATATGCATTATAAGTGTGTGTGTACTTTGTGTTTGCTTTTATGCTTGTGACCTATTATTATGATTTTCTAGTGTAATTCTTTCATCATTTTAGTTGTATGTCTAAGGCATTATGTCGATGTCTGGATACATTAAAGGTCAAAGGTTACATCATCTGCTTTGCTGATACTAGCTTCATAGCTGCAACTTGAGAGCGTACATCCAACGGCACAGTCTTTGACAATGCCTGACTATATCGGTAGGCATAATATTCTGGGCAGCATAGATCAGGATTGGCTTCCAAAATAAGCCTTGCTTCATCAGGCGGCTTCTTGATGAACACTTTGAAGCGGTTCTTCACTGTTACCACCGTTCCAAGACCGAGAGCCTGTAACGAATATGCTGCATCTAGGAACTGTATCACCCCAATATTTTTGAGGAATGTGAAGTTAGATCTCACTACCAAGTGGATGGTGATTGGACCAGCTGTTTGAAGCAAAGCAGCTTGAATGTTACGAGGTGTTGGTTCTGAGTATGGCGTCAGTTTCCCAGCAGGTGTGTCAGTCATCACTTGATTGGTGCCTCTCTGTAATAGCACAGCAAAACAGGTGATGGGTAAATAAGATGGTTGCAAGTAAGCTACACACCAACATATATACAGATACTGTGTACAGATATAATGTGCATGACAGCTGCACTCATGAAGGAAGCGATCTGAATCTGATGTTCAATATACAGCTACACATCTATCGATATACATGTACAAAAACCAAAGCTGTTAACTATTATGTTTAACCGACATGCAAATGTCCAACACATCGATTTGAAGGTACCGTTGTTTGGGAGAGGTGACATTTCTGAAGATCTGAAATCAATACTGATTACCATCAGATACAGTACATCAGAGGTTTTTGTTCATCTTCCCTGCCCATCTTCAAACTTAGTCTACATGTCCCTTGAATCAACTCTAACAGACATCATTGCTGCACTCACAAAGTAGTCCAAATGATGATGCCAATATTCAGCAGCACTGTAAGAAGTTCCCAACATACAAAACATTTATAAATCTAATGGCAAGGCATAAGATTCATCCTCTTTGCAGGTCAGGTGGCCAAAATAAATTCCCAAAGAACTTAAGATTATGCTTCAAAGCTGTTAAACAATAGGTCAAGTTTCAAAAAATTCAGAACAAATTACAACTTTGATTCCGGGTTCGATTCCAGGCCGGCGCCTGTCCTTGCTTTTTGAGTTTGGACATGCGCCAACCTGTCTTGTTTTTACGTCACACATGGGTTGGTAAACTATTCTCAGTATTTGTTTAAAACAATCATAGAAATGTTCAAATTTTAGACCTCTACACAACAAATGTGCTGGATATACAAAAGAAATCATATGTAAGACACACAGGTAGTTCTATCTATGCTATATGCTTGTTTTATTAATTAGGTTCCACATTTCAATACCACAGTGAATTTAAAGGGACAATTTGTGATTTGACAAGACCTAAAAGTAAAACATAAAACTAACAGGAATTCAGATTTCTGCTTTTTTGAAGCATGATTATAACAGTGCATGTGTCACATCCAAGGCAACCCAAAAAGGTTAAAATCTGACATTTCAGTCAACTCAGGTGAAAAACAGTATGTACAGACACACTACAGCAGTCAGAAACAAGTAAGTGCTTGATTTTGCCAATACTGTTGTTTTGTTCAGTTTGAGTGACATTTGCTTGGAAACAGCACCCAATGGGATTATGCTGATACATACAAACTTCTCTTTATTTCATCATCTGGCTGAAATCATAAAGTGTCCTTTTAATGATGAGCCATAACAGCCAACACTTCCAGGTTATTGAAATAAGACAAACCCTAACACATCAAAATAAGCAATTGAATACCTATACACCCAAATTCTTATAGCCATGGTCAGTCACGTTTGGCTCTATAACAAGAGTCCTGGCATACAAATGGAATGATTGTTAGCTTCATTATAATTACACATACAGTTACTTCAACAATTTATAGTAAATTTGAACAACATCATGGCCCTTTTCCTGAATCAACTTTATTATGGTTTACTATACAATACAGAACTTACAAACCTACATAAATAATACAATTTAATACATTCCACTAAAAAGCAATGAGTTCTACTGGTCGATGTAAGGTGGATGATTTACATTCTGCTCATCCAAAGAGGGGGAATTTGGCATTTCCTCCACAGTAGATGGGGAATGCATACTTTCCACAACAGGAGAGGGTGCATCTGCAGATTGAGGGTCCTCTACCTGTTCCACCTGTTGAGGTTGATTATTAAGTCCAGTATACTGCACAAATACTGTGCCTACACAATCAAGTTGTATCACAGTCCTGCGTGCTTCAGGCACTAATGTGTGTATAAATTTGGATTTGTACGCCTTGATTACTCTACAACTCTCTGGTAAATCACCAGTCTCACGATGACTTTTACGCTTGGGTTCAACTGTAAGTATTTTCCCATCCTCTTCATGTATGATGTACTCTTTACAGATTCGTCCTTTCTGCATAGTCCAGGGGCGACCTCTAATAGCATCTGATGACAGCATCTGAACCTGATTGATGAGGAAGTACTGTGAGGTGCAGATGTCTGTTGGCATCATTGTACAGCAGGTAGATATTGTGGCATGGAGGATGTGAAAGATGACATTCATTAAGTCCACTGGCTCTTCTGTGTGGAAGTGTGGGTAGGATGGTTTACATTCATCACACCTGTAATGACAGATAATACAAATTGTTGAGTTTAATGCTTCAAATATCATCACTATTATTATTTAGGATGTGTGGTTGGTCATGACTTCAGCACATAAAATAGAAGAAAAAAAATCAAACTGGCCAGCACTACTTCACTGCTGAAAACATGTGTTTTTAAGTACACAAACACACATACCAGCTCTGTGCTAGGGTCTTAAAAACGATTCTCTGTGAAGCATGCTCTACAGAAAAGAAACATGTTACAATGGGAAAGAACCTGTGGTTGAGTTTGAAAGTTAAAAACAGCATTTTTTTTAAAGACAACACTTTGTATTAATGTTGGTGTTTAGAGCAAGCCAATAGTCCAATAGTAAATAATACAATTTGAACAGAAATATAATTTTTTTAATAAATTTAGAAAATGTCATTAGTGATGCATCATTTTTTGCTTTTAATTTCAGCACTGTCAACATCAACCCTCAAAAAACAACCCATTTTTTTTGGATGACATTCTAGTGGGGTATTGATTGCATTTGAGTTGAACAGACCAACATAAAATTAACAGTAGATATCAGCTGGAAGTCAATCAAAACAGTGTAACAAGACACACAGCTTAACATATTGCAAGGATTTTTTTTCACTCAGTGTGCATAAAATTTGCTTATATAACAGCATCTATAGCAGCTCTACTCCCGCTTCAAATTGTCGGAGTAGCAACATCAGAGAGCAGCGTGGAACAGTGGTTAAGGTTTTTGACTATGATGCAAGAGGTTCCCAGGTTCATTTCCTGGTAGAGCCCAAAAATTTGTTTCCATCTCTGCTTGCTCCATTACTACATCTGACTTGTGAGGCAGGTGCAATGGGTGACAAAGACCTCGCAGTCAGTTCCGATCAGGGTAACAATGCCTAAATGTTTGTACACCCACCCTGAGCATCATGACAGAACAGTGTTGTATTTTGAATGATCTATCAAAGTTAAATAAAGAATAATAGAGTGACTTTGAAGTGATATCTATTGTCAGTTAAACTTATGGCAGTCATGTTAGCATTTGCATCAAAAACAACTATTTTCAAAACCTCTTTATTATCTAAAGCCACTTTGAGAATGAATGTAATATCACTGCATATTTAAGATGAACAAAAATTAATTGTGCACAGTTATATGGTATCACAGCTAGCTATGAATATACCTGCATCACTAAAGAATGCATATGAACTGGTAATGTGCATGTTTTAGAAATGTCACTTACCATCTGTAAAAAAGTTAAAAGTTTAAAAAGACAAACCAGACTGAAATTAAATGAAACTAATAACAAACCTGAAAAAATGACATCTCTGATTTATGAGTGACCTCACATTCATTCTTATGGAATAGAAATGAATACTGAGTTTTTCATTCCTTTACTTCTCTCCCCAACAAGATTGAGCACTTCCTACAATACATTGCTTCCAATCGGATATCAGTTTTCAGGTAATTAAGGTGTGTTTAATCAGTAATTACTAACATGACCACCTGTACAAAATATCTCATTTTAAGCAATGCAAAAGTTGGAAGTACACAACATCTTCTCTGGTCCCCACAAATTATAATTAGGAAAAAAAATGCTACTCACATGTTGAATTGTACATCATCTGCAAACTTCAGCAATTTTTTAGCATCCTAAAATTGAAAATAAACAAGAAGTATCACCATGCAGTTAGTTTTATGATTAAATTCTACATAGCAGTCATTTTTGCCAAATGGTCTGTCAACTGGAAAGAAACTATTTACAAAACATTATTACAGACCTATACAAATTGTTTAATGTTTTAATCACCTCATGTTCATTCAATATTTGTACATACTAGGGCTGTATATCCAGCATATTCCGTGATTACATTTAACAAATATTTTGGCAAAAATATGTATGTACTTTCAATATTTTGGCAATGCACTGTTCTTTATTTTACTCCATTATGCCATATTTAATGATGGAAACAAAATTCAACTAGATATTTCTTACCTAATAAATATGCTTGGTGTTCACACCAAGATGTATAGAACAGCTCAATAACCAGGTAGTATACACAGCAAGTCCTATCAAAGTTGTGCACTATTTTCTTCAGTCTTCAAAAGATTTGAACCTGTCTCCTTCACTCTAATCATGGACTTGCATAGTCTATTCAATAGTCTATTCATTCTGAATACTGGGTAAGTGATAGTCCTATACCCTATTTCACACTAACTGATGCAATAACACCACTTTTCAATGTTAAAAGCATGTTACAACTAGTTAAATGCAACTGATGCACATATGTAAAAAGCATGACATCACTACAGAAATTGAGATGTAAAAGGGTACACAGAGGTTTGTCAATTTCTCAATTGACTTCATAATCATAGAAAGACAAGACAGGCAAACTTCCTTTTTCAAAATCATGGCTTGTGGTATTCTATTCAATGTAATACATGTTGTAATCAACATACTTTATCATGTTTATGTAATGAATCAATTACCATCATGGGTACTTATCAAAGTTATTTGATATTGATGCTGAATAGATCATCAGATACATCAGTTTCAATGGTGTAGTTGGTTTTGAATGTATGTACACATCATGTCTTTCAAATATGTCACCAAGAGTGGACCAAAATAACGTAAGGAGTACTTCCAAACATAGACTATTATATCCAAGAAGATTTACAAGTTGAAAACGGCAGGGTGAGTGTTTACTGAAGCAGACAAAGCTAAAATGTAATGCATACTATCTTTGGTGGCAGTGTAATTTCTCACGTGTAGAACAGTCTGTTGTTAATCAACAATTGTGTTGTATGTACTCTCTGTCCAACTTCGAGATTACATGTGATGTCACACATGGTAGACTGCGTATTTCAGGCGAGTTACCATTAAATGTGAGTGTAATATATGGAATCATGACAAAACGCGCATTGTACAGTTACCCGTCTGAAATACATTATCGACTGCGTGTGACATCACGTCTAATCTCAAAGTTGGACAGAAAGTATTTGAGTAGTACACAAAACGTGTCATATGGCACATCATACATTCTCACCCTCTGTTCACATCTTGTTCCACTCCTAAACTAACAGTAACACTACCAAAGTCTTCATCCTTAACACTTCTATATAATTATGTACAGATCAGCTGAATTTCCTCAGATGGCCAAGTCACAAGTTTCTTTACCCTATAAAATGCCTTATAATACACAGTACTAACAAATGATCAGTAAACCTGAGTACACTCAACTAAATCCCAAAACATATTAAACCTCACTACACAAACTCCCAAGATTGAACATCAACCAAGATAAGCTTCATTAAAACACAAAGGCCTAATAAATTGTTACTGAGTTTGGCTAACATTATACAGCATGAAATAACCTATATGCAATACTTAATGACAAACAGAAATATTTTTCATAAAAAAAATAAATAAATAGATGAATGTCCATATGAATGTTACAAAATAACCTAAACAAGCAAACAGAAATACAATGGCTACTGAAGCTGTAAACTTTACAAAATTGGAAAGTTCCATTTGTCACAATAACCAGAAAATACCTGAAAGGACCTGGGGCCAGAAAGCACCCAGAGAAAAAATGTTTCTCTTCTACTTGATAAATAAAGCTGGTTACATCTGTCAAATGTCTATCACATAAGAAGATGTTTTGGTACCAGTTTGTTGACAGCAAGGTGGTGGCGGAGACCCAATGAAACTGTCCTTGACAATGGCTGCTTGTATCTTTCAGCATAATACTCTGGAGAGCACAAATCCCCATTTTCCTCAAATATGGCTGCTGCTTCACTCGGTGATCTTTTAATAAAGACCAAGGTCTTTCCAACTGAGATTACCTCCCCCAAACTCAAAGCCTGCAATGCATAAGCAGCTTCTGCAAATTGGTCCACATTGAACTTCTTAAGGAACCGGTAGTTTCCAGCAACAACACCATAAATTGTGACGGCTCCTGCAGTCTGCATTAAAGCGGCCTGGATGTTCCGTGGTGTTGGTTCCGAATGCGGAGTTAGTTTCCACGACTTTGATTTCTGTGATCCTTGCACAATGCTGGAGTAACTGCTGATTTTCTGTATAATGAAAAGGTGAAAAGTACCGTGCAAAATAAACCAAAGTATAATTTGGTAGAATTAAACATGTTTTGTCTGAATATGCATTAATTTTTGTATTTAAGGGAGGCTTGGTTAGTTTTGTCAGCTGTTTGATTAACTCTTTGAGTGTTGAATTGTTGCCATATATTAACTTATGTTAGTTTGTTTTGTTTATAGTTCTTATACATGCCCACAAAATTTGTATTATTATATATTGAGCATTTCCAAACAGAAATTAACCCTTCAATAATGTGACTAAGTTAGGTGTCAAAGGTCAAAGGTCAGTAGAGATGTGAAAATGCTACACCGCCAACACAAGTCACATTAATAGCTGTTTTGGAAGCAGCTTTGCAGTCATAAGTTGATGTCGTACTGATAACGAAACTGTCTTTGACAATGGTTGCTTGTATCTCTCCTCATAGTATTCGGAAGAGCACAGGTCGAAGTTTATATTCAAAATATCTGCTGCTTCTATAGGTGGCTTCTTGATAAAGGCTTTCAAACCCAGCTTGCCTACTGTGACTACCGTTCCAAGACCTTGTGATTGCAAACTGTCAGCAGCTTCTAGAAAGCGTTCTACACTAAAATTTGTCTTTTGTAGAAATCGATAATTGGCGATTATGACTGGGAATGTTGTTACGGCTCCTGCCGTCTGAAGAATAGCCGCTTGAATGTTCCTTAGGGTTGGTTCAGAGCGAGGAGTCAGTCTCCATGGTTGATCCCTGGAGAACAGGGGTTTCTGTAGATCAGAAAAAGTGTAATAAATGATCAATGCACCTAACTAAAATCTCATTACATATCACAGGTATTACAAATAAGAAAATACAAGAGCAAACCAATATAGACTCAATTGATTTTACACGGAGGCAAGACAGAACTTTTAACACCAACTCGACAAGTAGTATAATGGTTCCCATAGAAAAATGCCTAGAAAAACAAAAACAGTACATCTTGTTGGCTTTGTCAGGAATGCCCAGAGCAATAACTGCAATGGTGTGTGTCTTATTTGAAGCTTTGTTTGTTCATATTGAATAATTTCATCTTGAATTCGCTAAGTTCTCACAAGTTTTCAGCTAATCTATCCATTAGCAAAACTATCCTTTACACATAGGCACATTTCAGAGCCTGGTCAAAGGACATTGTGCTCTTGAGTAACTCAAAACTTGTACAGTTCAGGTCCGAATATTCTACTCTTTCTTTCATGGCACTACTAGCCAATATAACACAGCATCTAAATACCATTATTATTCTATAAAGCACCATTGCTAACAAAGTTGTCAGTAAAATATTTTCTACTTGTCAGACTTCAAGATTCACATTGAAAGATTCATTTAGTAATTCTAGTATCCTCAGCCTCTTAAAATGGTAGTCATACAATGTTACACAAATTGCGCATGAGTATGTGTATCACATTTGACCCATAGTGAATGAAATTCAAATGAATAGCAATATTCTGTAGTTTGAGTACATCAGCATTTAGCTATACTACACAAATGTATGTAGCATACCAACTCATCATTCAGCTACTTTTACAATATGGTGAAAGTAGCAGGATGATGAGTGATCATTTCAGCATGTAGTTAAAATGTTATTTGGTTGTGAGCAAGTCTATATATTGCTCTTATTTTCACATTAAAAGTTGTTTCGGCACCAGTTTTGCAGTCATGAGTTGATGTCGTACTGATAACGACACTGTCCTTGACAACGGCTGATTGTATCTCTCTTCGTAGTACTCAGGTGAACAAAGGTCAAAGTTCTCATTCAAAATGTCTGCCACTTCACTTGGTGGTTTCTTGATAAAAGCTTTCAAACTCAGCTTTCCAACAGTGACTACCTTTCCAAGACCTAATGACTGCAAAGAATTGGCAGCTTCTAGGAAGCGTTCCACGCTAAAGTTTGTATTGTGCAGGAAACGGTTGTTGGTGATTATAACTTTGCATGTTGTGACAGCTCCTGTTGTCTGCAGAATGGCAGATTGGATGTTCTTTAAGGTTGGTTCAGATCGCGGTGTTAGTTTCCATGGATGATCACTTGTTGGATGCAATTTCTGTAGAATTGTATCAGATAAAAGGATGTGGTCAATACATTGAATCATGCTCAATATTGTGTCATGTAATTGTGTACTTTGCTTCTATGTTCAGTACCTTTACTTCTATTCGTAAGACTGACGTCACTTTGTAGATAGTTTGATTTGTTTTTTGCATTCAGAACATGAACGGATACTCATGAGTGTACATAATTTATAGGGATCATGGAAAATACATTTTGTAGTTTCACAACATGTAAATCCTAAAGAGGAACATACAGAATACCCTGTTTTCTTAGCATGCACAATATGGAAGAACTAGATATCCTAACCATAGAATGGTGATAGGTCTACCAGCTTCAACCCAAACAGACATCAAAATCAAAAAGCATACATCCAACAGAGAACTAGAATCTATTTTGTAAGTTATTTCTTACTTTCTCTTATCTGTTCACCAAACTACAGGACAACACATATTCTTGATGTCAAAGACCATAGATACTAAACTATTTATATGACTACCACAAGGTCTTGCCATCATGGGTCAAACTGCTAAGAACCAACTACTATAAACATACCAATCCTAACATGAAGAGCCAATAATTACAAGTCAAAGTTTACAAAATCAATGTTCAACATCATTACTGAGTGACAGTTGTAAACATGAGTTTCCTGTGATCAAAGAAAAATCTCTCTACTACAAACACACTAGGTGTTATGTCTACGGTTAATTACAATATTCATGATAACTATCATAGTAATCATATCACATTAATAGTTGTTTTGGAACTAGCTTTGCAGTCATAAGTTGATGTCGTACTGATAAAGAAACTGTCCTTGACAATGGTTGCTTGTATCTCTCTTCATAGTATTCAGGAGAGCAAAGATCAAGATTCACATTCAAAATGGCCGACGCTTCATTGGGTGGAGTCTTGATAAAAGCCTTTGAACTGAGCTTTCCAACTGCGACTACTGTGCCAAGCCCTAATGACTGTAAGCCATCACATGCTTCTAGAAAGCGTTCAACACTGAAGTTTGTGTTATGCAAGAATCGATTGTTGGTGATTACGACTGCAGAGGTTGTGACAGCTCCTGCTGTCTGAAGGATGGCAGCCTGGATGTTCCTGAGGGTTGGTACAGAGCGAGGTGTTAGTTTCCAAGGTTGGTCACTTGATGGGAAGCACTTCTGTAGGAGTAAGTCATACACATTGTCAATAGATAACTAAGTTTTAATGCCATCAAACCATGCACCACAACACATCATATCACAGTAAAGACAGTACAATATTATCATACGTATTGATATGTCTAACATGCAGGAGAAAATCTGAATCAATGCAGCCTAGAATTTGACAGACACCATATCTACCTATAAGTTGCACAGCTGCAAACCTGAACATAAGGAGAAACCCACCCATATTATGTTCACTCATGTTACTTCCCATTGCCCTTTTCTTTACGTAGGCAGTATGTGTAATAAGTACAGTAGCAACCTGTCAACAAACTCGTAACACGGGCAACCTGATAACATGGACCTAAATATTCAATTCCAGTTTGCAGCCATATACTTTTACACAATACAAGGATGGATAGCCCACACAAATACCATGTAGTTTCTGTTAACACAAAGTTCTTACCAATTCCCGACTGTTACTTTTATGTACTATTCATGATTTTTAACATGAAGAAATCGGAACAGCTATATTCACATGGTTATTTCAGCTTAATCATAGATACTCAAGTGTGTTTCACTAATAGTAGTAAGAAATTCTTAGAATATAGCCTAATGGGTTCTTAAACATTTTCACTAGATAAAAAGTTAGTCCACAGTATGCTGTGGTGCTGTTTATACACTATGTCCCCCATTTTCTAATGAAATGTTC
>JAAUXV010089350.1_pt1 | contig 13105 bp, 14 predicted proteins | sample 7278181 | NCBI WGS metagenome assembly JAAUXV01 (sample SAMN14350114, study PRJNA611818) | marine sediment metagenome | isolation source: surface marine sediment (2.1m) | place: French Polynesia: Moorea | collected 2018-08
ATTTCCATATTCTGTAAGTTTTAGGCACGCTTTGATATCTTTTATTTGTTTTTCCAGGTGCTTTGATCGGACTCCATTCACCGTGGCATACAAATCGAAATGTTCGTCCACTGTGATTCTATCCCACAATGCATCGGTCTGCGGGCAGTATCCAATCAAATCAAACGCTTTTGGGTCTTTGGGTAGCATGTCCTCTCCTGCTACCACGGCCCGACCAGATGTGGGGGTTAATCGACCCATTATCATCTTCATAGTAACGGTTCTTCCCGAGCCTTTATGACCCACAAGACCAAAGATTTTATTTTCATGGACGCCAAACGTTAGGTCCTTGACTATAGTAACAGTTTTCTGCTTTTTTATGAAGGGAAGAAATTTCCAAAGGAAGGACGCCAGTACGAATTCTTTGGTGAGATTGCACACAGCAATAATCCGTCTCTGTACGACGTTGGCCGTGTGCATTGCGTCTAGAAATCGGCCCACGGCCTTCCTTTCCAGGGCAACTTGCTCATTTTCAACACGACCTTCAAATGTTTCCTCCAGTTCTCCTGTTTCTTTTTCGTCTTCCTTGCTCTAAAAACAGATGTGGTCATTTGTAATTAAAACAAAAATGGATTTTCAACTAACCTGATATTCATCATTTTGGAAAAGACGGTAAGGATTTCCTCTATCTTCAGCAATGTCCATCATTTGGATACAAATCCACCAAATTATATATTGCAGCACTGATGCCAAAATAAGGAAGAAAATTCTGGACTCTTGCAGCAAAGCATTCATCTTCATTTCTTCAGGTTTGCAGTTGTCAGTCTCGTGACAAAGTTCGTACAATTGAAATATATTGTACAGTATCAAAAAAGAGACCGAAGGCGGAAAACAAAAGCCAAGAAAAACTTGGAAACCATACACTTGCTTTTTAGAATCAGCTTCTGGAAGTTCATCGAGCAGCATAGTCAGACCAATAGGAAGAGCACCGCATACTACAGCTATCAAAAACACATTGAATGTTGTTCGAATCTTGCTAAACAGATAGCTGAAGGTGGTGAAAAACAGCAGTAAAGGGATTATGTTAAGACAAAGAAGAATATTTGTCATCCCCAGGTAAGCGTGATATTGAAATTGTTTTACTGGCAGTCCAACGCAACATAAATTCATGGTAATGATAGGCAGCAGACAAACACCAGCGTAGAACACATAATACGTAAAATAGTATATCGTCAGAGTAACTCCATTAATTGTAAGCAAATTTTTTGCCCCTATCTACAAAACTCTTTTTTGCTTTTAGAACATCGAGAAAAGAAAAACAAATACTTACTGTGCGGTCCTCAACAATGTCGAAAGCCAGTCCTGTTGGTATGATATTCATTGAAAGCCCGATAATAATAATTCCGGCTCGAATGGTTTCCGGAATCAAAATCACAGGTTCCTCTGTTTGATACGGCTTTGATCCCATGTATATTGCAGATATATTATACATAGATCCTATCCAGTTACTGACTTTATTCAAAATATATGGCATCGAGTGCAAATATGTGTCGTTGTAGTAAAGTGTTATTTCTGTAGCAGACATGTCTGTGACACCAAGTTTCACTATGGCCATTTGTTTGTGATATAAATATTTCGCAAAAGTGGTGGATGCTATGTTGCTCAAGGTGTAGGAAATATTTGCTGAATCGCTCTCCAACCTTTGTATGTATTTTTTCAAATGTTCGCAAGAAATAGTTTCATTGCTCATTACAGTAGTGTTGCACTTGTCTTGATAGCTTATTCTAGCATGGGTCTTATTATATGCGTCGTCAATAGAAGTGTAAATCTTGGTTTGCTTGGGAACTTCTGACCGCTCAATCAAAACCGTCCCAAAGATTACAAGAAAAATCGGGACTGCTATTAGCAAAATGTACCACATGGGTTCTCTGCTTTTCTTTCTCAAACGTATCTGAAATGCGCAAAAGTTAGAGTATTTCGTAAGCATTGCGCGAAAAATACTGTACGTGGGCCAATTTCCTGAAAATAGCGCAACGATCATAAGAGGGTCTCTGGTCTTCAGGAACTCCTGCCAAATAGTCACTTGGTTTCCGCATCGCCAGCTTTTCTCCCACATTTGCCCTTTGCCTCTCTTTGTTGGCCTTGTTTTTTTCTTCGTCGTGGGCCTTGCGGGAAAGCCTTTCTTTGACGATATTTGTTGCAAGGTTTTGCAAGTCAATATTTTCCGTCTCTCCTTCGGCTTCTTTCCCCAGTTTTAAGAAAACCTCATCTAGACTGGTAGATCTCACAGTGAATCTACTGATAACGTTTTGCGCGGCTGCCCCTTTGTATGCCTGAGCCGTGAACTGTCTCAGTCGACCAAGAAGCGCTGGAAAGTTGGCAGTCTCCTCTTTGGGTAAGAGAAAACAAAAATACTTTCCTTTCACTTCAGTTTCTAGTTTGCTTCCTTTGATGGATCGTAATATATCCTTTTTTATCTTCCCTATCTGTTGCTGGTTATCCGTTGCAACTTCAATACTGCGTGACAAAGAATTATATATTTATGAAAGCATAATAAAAATAAAGTTAAGTTACGTTAGGTGGTATCCTATTCCAAATAGGCGCTTCAAAAATTCAGAAGTGCCACGGCACCGGACAGTTCCCTTAGTAATTATGACTTTTCTCTTGCACAATATGTCTACCTCATCCAGAAAATGCGAAGACATTACTATTGTTCTCCCCTCTGCATTTGACCGAAGTGTCTTCCATATGTATCGCCTGGTCAAAGGATCAATTCCAGCAGCCGGCTCATCCAGCACTACCAGTCTGGGTTTTCCGATCAAGGCATTGGCCACACACAGGCGTCTCTTCCCGCTTGCAGAGAGTTCGCTCGCCAACGTGTTTGAAGACTGTACCAAATCTAAGCTTTTCATCAAATCGTCAGTAGCTTTTCCAACTTGAACTGACTCTATTCCCTGCAGTTTTTTTGAGCGATTTCTAAATTGTCTTTACTCATCACATGATAAATCTTACCCTTATCACGCCAAAGAATAAAATGTGCTCACGAACGGACAGATCTGGGAAAAGTACTTCTTGTTGTGGACAAAAACCGAGACTTCTTCGTATGGAGTCCATTTGATTTTGGTCCCTGTTTATAGTTTTAATAAAAAAAGTATAGACGTGGAAAAAAAGTTTTGAGCGGAATCGTTACTCACTTAATGTCATATCCATATACTTGGATAATACCACTATCAATTGTTACCATTCCAATGAGAGAATCTAGGAACAAGGATTTCCCCGCTTTCGAATGTCCCACAATAGCCGTTATTTCTCCACCACAAATATCCAAATTAAAGTCACTCAGTCCTACTTGAAATCCTCCTCCGAACTTTTGAAATATTTTCTTGACCTTTCTAACTTTTATGGTTATTGGCCTTTTGGCATCTACGTGTATGTCCTCATTCGTTTCGTTGGCTTCCAAATCATCAATAAATATGTTGTAGGGAATCTGGCAGAGAAAATAATGGAAAAAGCTTGCTGAAAAAAAGCTTTTTTGTAATACCGTTGGTTCGTAATATTGCTTTTGGAAAATGTACCAAGGCTTTCTATTGGCACCATATCCAACTGGAACAACTTGATCTAAATACATGGCAAGACCACAATACAAAAGTCCATCAATCAATATGAATACTAGCAGCACAATCAAATTGTATTCTTTATCAATATTTTCAAGTTCTGTGAAGGTGCTGGCATTTGAATCACCAATTATCTAAAAGGTAGAAAGGGAAACGAATATATATTATGGCTCAAATGCTTTGCTTAAGTGAGGTTGCACTATGCAGTACCTTTCTCAAACCGATCCAAAAAGGGTACGAACTGAATATGAAGAAAATTCGAAATATTTTTTCGTACTTTCCGTTATCTTTCATTGCCAATTCATCATGGGAAATGGCTAGAACTACCAAAACTGCAGCTGCAACAAGTCCAAAAAATCCAGCCACCTTCAACAGCAAACATGTTTGACGTTTTCATTGATGTATTTTAAAGAAGGTTGACGTACCTTTGAATTCTTGAAAAATGACGCAAACATCAAGCCGAACATTACCAATGAAAATTCGTACTCAACAAAAAGGAAAAACTTGTACACTAACGTTTTCACTTCTTCTTCTGGCGGAATAAAATGGACGATTAAACTTCCTCCCAAAGATATGGCGAAAACCATCATCGCATCAGACAAAACCCATGACAGCCTTAAAAGTTGTTCAAATTAGTTTTTTTCTCGTTTAATAATTGAGCAGTATGGTACTTACCAGTAGGCGGAATCACGCAGGCCAGATATGCGTAACAATTGTCGGACTTTCCGTTCCTTTTCTTCAACTACATTTGCTGTTATATACGGGATATATAAAGTTAGTGAACTTATCACAAAATAGGGAATTGTTTTCGTGACTTTTTCTTTGTTGCTTTGTTCAAAAGGTTCCTTGGGCACAAGTGAAACTTTAATATCCGGCGGGGCAAAGTTTTTGTTTTTTTCTTCATTCCCAGGAACATTATTTAGCATCAACTGCAGTGGAATAATAAAATTTCAACATATCTATGACCAACATTAAGTTGAACTTACCGACAACCACGAAAAATTAATGAGGGCAACTAGAGATATATATCCAGACTTATAATAACGAGCAGCATCACACTTTTCCCCCGTTTTTTCAGTCAGCGGCAACCCGTCGTCGCCAAGCTTTCTGCACTGATCCAAGCTAACCATTTCTTCTTTGCTCGAAATTACGGGGATACTATAGGTTGTATATGAGGCGTTCAAAGTCACAGTGTAGTTCAAATATTCCTTAACAGAATATATTGTCACTGCTGCAAAGTACTTCGGGTTGGGAAATTTTACGTGCTCTTTTAACACGGTTATCTTCGTTTCTAGAGGAGGCTGAAAGTACTGGCGGGCCTTCTGCTTCATCTCAATGCCAAGCTCTCGTATGTCCTCATACATGGTCTTGTCTACGGCCGGATGCAGCACAACTGCTTCGTGCACTCTACTAGAGTAGTTAAAAAGCATTCTGTCTCGCAGGATATTAGAATTCCACACATCAAAGGACTTTGTTTCCTCGTAGCTTTCCTTGAAAGTTTTGTCCCTCAGGGAATATCGAACAATCATCAGTATCAAAAGGGGAAAGAGCGGACCCACAATTTCCGACACCGTAATCCAGCGCCTTCTCCGTTTCTTCAGTTGAATTCGGCGGACGGAAGCCCAGAGCTGAGCAAAGAAAGATGGCGAGCTTCTTTTTCTAAACATTCTGTGTCTCAACATTCCAGGTTTTTGAGTTTGGTTTGCCGTTTCATCTCCAGTGGTAGTCCTCTTTCGAAATTTGTCGAGAAGAGCTTTGCCCCAGGATGTCACATTTGTCGCAGCCCCGGCCTCGACGGGATCATTGACCACTTCCCCCATGTTCACGTTCATGCGTCCGTTTCAGTTTTCGCATCAAGTTACACTAATCAGGTTCCCAAAATTGGACTTGAAATATTTTTAGGATTTACATTTGAAATTCAAAAAATACCCGGTACAGCCCAACTTAGATTTTTGTCCTTTCATTTGGGGGGAAACTGTTCTCAATAAACAGCATTACTGGGGCCTACTGCAGTAACTGCACGATATTTTACAAAAGAGCAAAAAAGGTAATCAAAATTTTAAATTCTCACCGGTTTTCAGATCTAAGAAAGCTATCCATCCCTGGCTGGCTGAAACTTGAGAAAAGGCAACTTTTGTTGCGCTTTTTAGCTTTAACATTATGAACACACCAGCGCCTCCTCTTCCATTGGCTGTGAGTGGAGTCACTAGTCACCACACAAGTACACTTCTTTTAAACTCAAATATGAGGAAAAAATATAAGGCGACGCGGCCGCCATAACTGAGAGTCAATGCAGTGTACTAAGTTATGTTAGCATTTCAATGTATTGGGTACGAGAGTACTGATTTAGAGTACAGAAATGAAGCCCAACAGCGACAGAAGGAAGCGAAGAGAGGCTGAAGTAAACTGAAGAACACGCCAGGTCTCTTCTCATTGTGACCCATGGTGGTGTACAGTACTGTACAGTGGCGCCGGGCGACGCCTCTAAATGTTCCACCAAAACGGTCCGAATAGAGATGTAAGCTGTTTGCCTCGAATGATGTCTCCTTTCTAGCTTCATCCAACTATGTGAGAGGGTGGGATGGGAATGTTCAACCGAAATGCCTGTGTGTAAAAAAATCTCTTCCTCTATTATCACTGGCGTCGGTCCTTGCTCGATCCGCTAAGCCTGGCTGGCGTCCGGAGGGGTAGAGAGGTATTCGTCCGCCCGCTTGTGGCTCTCTAAAGCCTTTTGCGTGTAGGCGTCCGTTGGAAGCTCGGACTTGCGCCTCAGGAGCGTCTTCTCGGCGTTCTTCTTCCCAGCAGTGCCGCCGCCGCCGCCCGCCGAGGCAGAGGAGGAACCGACCTCGCTCGGGTTGATAGCCTCGTTCTTGATCTTGCTTGCCAAGGCGTCTTTGACCTCGTTTTCCGTCAGGGTTGAGTCCGCCGCAGCGATGGCGTCCTCGTCGGCAGAGGCCGCCGCCGTGCTAGTGGCGATGGACATCTTGCTGAGGTAGGCAGACACGTCGTCCACGCCGCTGTTCTCCTTAGCCAGCTGCTCCATCTTCTCCCAGTTGTCGATTCGCTGCTTCTGCTTCTCCTTCTCTTTCTTCTGCTCCAGCTTGTACTGCTGCGTGCACTCGTCAAAGAGCTTCTGGTTCATCTCCATGAAGAGCTTGAGGGCGTTGTAGATAAGCCCGTGGATTGTCTTATTCCAGTGAGACTTGCTGTTTTTGTACAGGGCCGGAAACATGATGGGCAGGATGACGGAGGCGTTGTCGTTGATGAGGGACATGATGTACTCATTATTCCAATAGTACAAGGCTCGTTCCGCAACCTGGAACAAAGTGTAGCACGCATTAAAAATAATAAGTGTTCTTCGCTAAACATTTCGAGTTGCACGTACCTGAAAATGGTGGCTGGATACGCATTTAGCCAGCTGATTAAAAAGAGGCACCATCACTTTTTGAAATTCGGCAGGTTCTATGACATCCAGGATTTCCTCCAATTCGTTAAGAAACATGACCTCCTTCGGAGAATGAACTTTGGGCCAGTATCGCAGTAAGTTCAGTATCACCTGCAGATATATAAATATCGTAAATCATGCGCGCACAAAAAAATACAACCAAATAATCTTACCTGTTCTGTCAGCGAAGGGTCCTTCTCCAAGAACTGGACCACGCAATAGGCAAGTTGTGGATGGTACACCGAGAGCGATTTGACCTTGTGCAGAGGCATGAGGACCTTCAGGAGGAAGATCTTGTGCTCCTCCTTTAGCGGCAAGGCAAAGCCGTTGATGATACTCCCCAGGATCTCCAGCAGCTCTGCAACGCCGTTGTGCCTCTCCGTCTCGTACACAAAGCGGTAAAAGGTGTTGTTGATCTGCTTCCTGATGTAGGCACGCAAGCCGAGAAACTTGCCGTAGATCCGGTGGAGAGTTGTCTTGAGGAAGTCCCTCTCTCTCGGGTCCTCGGAGTCAAACAGGTCCAGAAGCTGGAGGACAAACTTCTGGTCGATATGGCGCTTCACCAGGGAGGGCTGGAAATCCGGCGACTCCAGGACGCGGAGGAAGAACTCATAGACGAGCTGCAGGTGCGGCCAGGCCGCCTCCAGGGTGGGCTCATCCTCCTCCGGGTCGAACTCGGCACCGTTCGGGTTGGACGAGGGCGGCAGCGTGCGGAAGAGGTTGACGCTGAACATGGTGACGATCTCCGGATAAACGGCCTCAGTCAAAACGCTGCGGTTCGTCGTCACATACTCCACCATCTCGTGCAGGGCAGCACGCTTCACCTGAAATATTACAGAGCACACGTAATGACGGAAGGCTCCCAAGTCCCAAAGTGTTACGGTACGGAATAATTAGCGAGAATTAAGTGGATTGCTCATCCCAATCACCCCGTAAGTCTTTCTTGCTCCCGCCGTTCTTACCTCCTTCCACTTGAGGTCCGACAGTGGATCGCTGACGAAGTCAAAGAGCACCTGGCACTGCTTGATCTTCTGGATGAAGAGGTCCTCGCGCTCCTCCGCAGAGGACTCCTTCAGCGCGGGAAGCTTGACCAGCTCGCGGTTGCTCGACACGTTGAACCGGGAGGAGCTCTGGCGGCGCTCCTTGCGGATGTGCGACGGGCCGGAGAACTTCATCTTGCTGATCTGCGCCGGAGGGGGAGGGCCGCTCCCGGGGGCGCGACCGTTGTCCTCGCCGCCGCCAGAGGGGTCGACCGGCCCAGACGACTCGGACTGGTCGGCGCCAGACTCGGAGGAGGCCGCAGCCGCCGCCCCCGTACCGGAGTCGGCGGAGCCTCCATCACCCTGTAGCGTTGCGTCGTCGTCCAGTCCGGGCGCCATGACGTCCTTGTTTGCCCCGGAGGGGTCGGCGGCGCCGGGGGAGTCCTCGTCCTTCTTGGTGGGCATGTCGGACACGGAGGAGCGGCCGGAAGGGAAAGCGCCTCTTCCGGGCCGGCACTAGTCTCAATCGGGGTTTCCCGGGTCTTCTCGTCGCCCCCGGACTCCACGGGAGGCGTTCCGGAGGAGGCTGACCCCCGGGGTGGGGCCCAGAGAGGTCGAGGTCGAGGTCGGCGGAGACCCACGGATTTCAGGTGGGGAAAGGAACTTTGCACTAGTGATAGAAATGACATGAGCTCGAGCTCGAACTGAATTAAACTGAGTTGATGAATAAAACCATATTTCAAACATGCCGTAGAATTATATTTTGGAGGCCCTAATTTTGTAAAAAAAACCCTAATTCTTTATCTTGCCTTCGCTAAAATATGAACCTAATCTAAGCCTTTGTTTGTCCCCAATCCTGGCTTTTTGTCTCGCTCGTCTTCCTAGTGTCAAGCAGCCTTTCCCTATTTCCTGCTGGCGACGGCGGCGCGGATTGAGCCAGTGTTGCCAGATGGTGTCGTTTGGCACCAAATTGGTGTAATTTCATAGATCACGGTGTCCAAATTTTTCAATGGTGTCTTGGTGTCCAATTTAGATGTCTGGTGTCTAACATTTTATGTACAAAAAATATAAAAAATATTTTGTCCTGCAAGAAAAATTTGACTTTTTTTGTTCTTTTAGACATTTTTCAATTTTGGTGTCCTATTTGGTGTGATTTTGGATATCTGTGGTGTCCAACGCTTGAAAACGTCTGGCAACACTGGATTGAGCCTGCTTCAGTTCAGTTTGGGCTTCTTTTTCTCTTCGTGCGACTCCACCCTCTCCTCTCCTCTCCTCTCCTCTCCCACCACGGAGCCAAGGTGAGCGGGTCCGCCTCCAGCGGCGGCGGCGGCGGCGGCGGCGGCGGCGGCGGCGGCGGCTGGCGGCCCGGTTGCCCACTGGCCCCACTTCACCGCTTCCACTTTCTTTGCTTCCAGCCTTCCACGAGTCCCCCTTGCCTCGACTCCAGTCTCCGTCCCTATTGATGCCGCCAGAGGAAGATCCAGAAGCCGGCTAGGGCAGACGGGAAGACTTCAGGGACTTTTCCCAGCCGCTTCAGCCCAGAAATAACAGAGTGGCCAAAATATGTTTTAAAGGGAAACAGAGGGGTAGGACCATAAGAATATATTGTTTGACGGTGACCAGGCTTGTTTCCGTTCAAGAAAATAATTCAGTTCAAAAGATCATGTTCAAAATGTCTGGAGCTCGTTCAGCGTTCAAGTGTTCACTTTGTTCCAAATTCAGTTCAGTTCACATAATAAGATATGAACAAGGGGCGGCCCCCATAGCGTAACGGCTAGCACTCCTGACTCTCATGCAGGATGTCCGGGGTTCAAATCCCGGTGCCGCCCCATCAACTTTCGGCCAATTTGGAGCCCATCCATCCCCATACCCCGCCTAAAGTCAAAGAATGGCAAGGGCCAAAGGACTGTAGTTCCGGAGAGCCCCGCGGGAAGCAAAAAAAAGATATGAACAAAAAAAGAGATTTTTGTTAGCGTAGACATGAAATAAGTTTTTAAAATAAACACAAGGCTATAACGTTGAAAAAACAGGTTCTTAGGTTAGATTAGAAATAGTAACAAGAACAGACTTTGTTCAAAGACCTGTTCAAAGACCTGCGGCGACAAGATATTGAAATAAATAATGATGAGATAAAAAAAGGAGTAAGACCTTTTAAATAGATCCTTTTAAATAAAAGGAAGCTGAAAGATCAATGGATCCCACCCGAAAAAGAAATCTTATTAAAGAGCCTTAGATCCCACCCCAAAGAGAAATTTGGTCTAAGTCTGCTGGATCCCACCCCAAAGAGAAATCTGGTCAAGCGACAGATCTTAATTAATCTTGATGGATTCCACCCCGAAGAAAATTATGGGTGGGAGATAAAGGGAAGAGAGCAAAGGGGTTGACTTGACCTTGGGTCATGACCTCAAAGTAGTCCCCAAAAACAACAACAACTCCTCTCACTATTCTATGACCTGTCGGCTTTGCCGCAGGTAAAAACGGGCCGTCTCTATTCCCCCTGCTCCTATAAACATTGTGGTTTTCTGCATTTTTTTAGCCTGTTTTTTTCCTGTTTTTTTATAATTTTCCACACCTTATTTACTGTGAACTGAATTGAATATTTTTTCTGATTTTGACGTTCAGCGGGCCCTATGTCAGCCTGGAAGGACATCAAGGACTAGCGAGGACGGGCCTCCCCGAAATATCATGCCACATACTCACCCTCTCACGGCCCGGATGCTTCGTCCCGCTGGTGATACCGCGCGTGGCCTGGGATATCCGACTTTCAGACATTATACGAACCACATCATCCTGGCCACGGCAACGTCACCAGCATGATGTCCCAACGATCCGCCTCTACAATCAGTGACTTCACCTTTTCTTCTTCTTTCGGCATCCCGGATCTGCCACTGACAAAAACCTCAAAATCCCACCCGGTGAACTCCAACCCCAAACTACAGATGCTGAAATCGCAAGGATGCGGTAAGCCATCGTCGGACAGGAAAGGACTGAGTCTCCGGACAAGGTCTGCGGCATTAAATGTCTACGTTTGTATCGTTTATTGTCGCCCTGATTCGAATCTGTAAATACTGTAATAAACTAAACTTGACGTTCAGCGTTACGTTCAAAATTTGGACTTTGTTTAGTTCAGTTCAATGAACTAAATAACTGAATTGAACGCCATTCATTTCCCAGCCACACAGACTGCGCGAAAATTTTGGAACTCCCTTGCGCAAAATTGCTACGTTGCGCGGGATTGCATCGAGTTCGCATTATAAGCAATTTATGTAGCAAAATTGCGCATAATTACGCAGAAAAAAATCTTGCGCAATTGCACAAAAATTCTCTTCCTTTTTTTTTCAAGCTTATAATGTGCGCAAATTCGACGCACAGAGTGCTCAAGTAGCAAGGCTGCGTCGATATTGCGCTGATATTTGATATTATCTTATACTAGGCGTAAATTAAACTTTTGCGCCGTCTTTTTCGCTGTTTTTACGCAAAAAATGGCTCGTATGTAGTGAAAATGGCTACGCGCGATATAAGAGATTTCCGGTGGCTGAGTTGTTTTTCAGTTCAACAAGCCTGAAGTTTGACCTGCAAGCAAAAAGTAACAGTATCGAAAAGTAATGGAAAACATAAATTCTTTCTCGCTCATATGTTACTTTTTTTTGCCCTATTGTTTTCCTCAAAATGCGCAAAAAAATGCACTAGCCTAAAATGTAAAAAAATTATTGCATTTTTGGTCGTTACAGAGGGGGTACAAAAATCAATCTTCAAAAATATTTCTGGAAAATGTCAATAATTTAAATTTTTATATAGTAAAATTTTACAATTCTCTAAATGTGCTATATTTTTGGCTTTTTGCGCAATGCGCGAAAGCACTTTGTGCGAGAGGGGGGTTCATATGCGCAATACAAGTCTATTATCAATATGGCTTTTAAATAGTCTTTTTGTAACAAGAGATCCAAGGGTTTGAACAAGACTCTCCCAGAGGGACTGGGGAATGGATGCACCAAAAGTGCCCATTTCTTTGCCTTTAATGAGTTCTGTTTTGAACTTTTAACATATTAAAACTTGTATGGGAGCCCACTGTTTCCCACATTAGGCACCACTTCTTTCATGCACTAGGTCAGCATGCAATTCTAAATCTTTGAGAGCACCTCTGATTTTGCTATTGTATTTTGATGTGAACCCCATGGTAAAACACATCCATTTGCAAGCATTTCAAATTTGCAACTCTTCTATTGTACAGGTGGCATTTTATAATCTGACAACCCTAACGGCGAATTTATTAAAAATCATATTAAAAAACCTTGAGATTTTTTAAACAATTTCTATAAAAAGAAGTATTTTGCACACTTTTTTGCACATTCACGCCACTTTTTGGGCTGGTTTGGGCCTTTTTATTTTGATCTACAGCTCCCAAAGTAGCAGATGGGGTTCTTTATGACATTGGTCTACATTTACTGAAAAATATGCGCAATAAGGGCAAAAAAAACTGAATGAGCATATGTCCCATAGTCTTGCCAAAAAACGCCCAACAAAAAAAGATAAAAAATATTTTTGGGGAAAAAATCTTTTTTGGGGGCCACTGTACAAGTTCAGGGCGCACTTGCACATGGGAGAAAAAGGGGGAGATGAAAAACATGGGGGAAACTTTTTTGCAAAGCTGTTTTTTTACCCCATACACCTTGTGTTTTGTGCTGTGGGAGCAGGACCACCAAGACCAGCAACAACAACAGCAGCAGCAACAGCAACAACAGCCATAACAGGGGTGGTCAGATTATGTAATGCCACGCATTACTTATGTTGTGTAATTGATTCAAACATACCTGGTTTGGTTTTATTACAGGCCCATGTGAGCAAGAACATTTAAAAGCACAATATTCTGTACATTGGAGTAACTCCATAGCTGATTCCTTGTTGAGACTTTTGCTGGGAGATGAAGGCAATGCCATTCATAAAGTGCCTGTGCAACCTTGTCAATGTTCCTGGCTTCTTTTTCTTCCCAGAGGTCCTGGATCACCAGCAAATTGTTGGATATCAGATTCCACCATACTGGGCACGGGGTCTCAGTGGTGTAGGGGGGATAAATCCTTTTTGGTGAG
>JAAUXV010174639.1_pt1 | contig 13098 bp, 5 predicted proteins | sample 7278181 | NCBI WGS metagenome assembly JAAUXV01 (sample SAMN14350114, study PRJNA611818) | marine sediment metagenome | isolation source: surface marine sediment (2.1m) | place: French Polynesia: Moorea | collected 2018-08
CACCCCACATCATCATTAGTGATCTTTGTAGAGAAAATCTGGCATAGTTGTTTGCTTGTACTAAAAAATGCTTTGAAAAGTGTACTTTTTTAGGCTTGGCTGGTCGCCTATGAAGTATGTTGATTGCTATGTGAACAGTAATCGGTAATGCACAAGGGAATGCTTTCCATCCGTTGCCCATATAAACCATATTGCTATGGTCATTTGTTAAGGATATCACATGGATTGATTCTGGTGAATTTGAGGCTGAGATACAGTCACATTTTTCATGTGCCAGAAACGACCTTTAATGACCTTTGACCACAAATCTGTGACCTCTCTGTAAGCACCAGGCAATGTTCACGCATGTGTGCAAGTGACACAGACTTTACAAGTTTAGCCGATGTTTTTTAAAGGGTTTTCTTTTTTCAGATTTGAAACAGGAATGACAGCTTAATGATTTGCAAGTGACACCACCTATCAGTTCTACACATAGGCCCTAGAGCAGATATTGTGATTTTTAAACACATTTTAACCATGAATGACACCCTATCTTTCAGGAGGACGATATGTAGGCCTACACTGATTAAGCGCGAGTTACTTGTGACATACACTACCCATGTCACATGATGATGTTTTTGGAAGAAGCGTTTTGTAGCTAAATCACTTTTTTGATCCATTTATATAAGTCAAGGTCAAACGCACGTCAAAGTCATATGACATGGCCGGACATAATGGTCATGCTGACCATGTTTGATAAAAAAAATCCATGCAACTGTGGCTGATAAGTTTTCAGACTTTGACTGGAAATAACCTTATGACCGATTACTATGCGAGGCGTCGAAATATCGACGTCGCAAATTCGTTGAAAAACGTATATAAGAATATTTCGACGCTCGTCGAAAAAGCGTTTAAATTTCGACGTTCGACGTCGATTCAACGTGGAATTGACGTCGATATTCGTTGACTCATTAAAACCCATACATATAGTATAGTTAACAAGATAAAGTAATATTTTGAGAACACATCATTTTCTAGCGCATGTGCATTGCTCATTTTCCCCCAGATGTCTAAGAAGAAACATCAAAGGAGGAAGACCCCTAGGATGAAGAAGTCATATCCGCAGACTAAGAATAGCAGCAATCACAGCATATTGGTAGGAGGAGGTAAGTATCCACACCATTTGGTCATATTTTTTTAAATTGTTTTGTCAAAATATAACATAACCTCAAAACATTGAAAATTCAAAGAAATTATATACAGAATTTTAAATATTGCAACAAACCTTTACAAAGCAGTATTAACGACATCACAGATCTTGAGGAGGGGTAGAGGAGGAAAATGTTGCTATTAACTGGTCAAAACTTAACTTCCAGTTAATACATTTAAATTTTGATAGCAATGATGATATTTTATCACAACAAACTTGCCGATGGATCCACATGCAATGTATAATCCAGTTCTTGTGGTTCCTGAGAAATGTTTCAGATAGTGTCGAAACGAACTTGATGAAAATAGCCCCAGACGTGACGGGAATATGGAAGAAACTTTAAGAAGTTAAAATATGTCAAGGTCATCTATGGTCAAAGGTCAGGTGAAATTTCAACTCAGTTCGGGAAGGAGTAAAACATTAAAATCAAGATAAGTCAATGTCAGTTGAGGTCAAAAGTCAGATCAAGTTTTAAAGTTGCTCAAACGGATTCAAAGGAAAGGAATTTTTTTACGTGCATTAACCAAGTCCAATAAAGATGACAGATATAGGCATCATCGTCTGTCGTCAAAATTGCAGGCTATTGAGGCACTCAAATTTAATTATTGACGCTTTCTCTTTTTCATACCACTTTAAGCCGAAAACCTTAGGCATGGGTGATGGCTTAACTATTTACACATAGTTGTATACGGTCGTTCTATTTTCTCGGAGATAATATTGCCACATATGATCAGAGCAAGTGCAAGTTTATTAAATGCTTATTGACGGTCTCTTGGACCCGACGTCAAAACACACAGTGTCAAGGTCAGGTCATATTTCAACTTGGTTTGCTCTGACTCAAATTCGGTGAAAACAGTCCAGAGGAACTATAAAACAGACATTAAGAGAACTGCTTAATATCTTAAGAAATTATTGATTATATCGTGAAAAATAACCTTGGATCTAATGAGAGTATAAAACGAATATAATACGAAGAACAAGATCAGTCAAGGTTACAAAAGGTCATGATAATGTCAGAATTCCACCTGATCCAATCGGTATGTGAATACAATCCTGTACTGGACGTAACGGGAGTATAAAAAGATATTTAGGAAGAGATCGACCAAGGTTATTATTTGCGATTAAAGTCAGATCAAATTGTTTACTTGCTCGATCAGGTTCAAACTCAGTGAAAACAATACTTGACTTAAGGGGACCATGAAACCGACATTAAGACAGAGATCGGGTCAAATTTCAACTTACTCCAATCGGTCTCAAATTCGGTTTGAGAATTTACATCAAGTACACCAAACGGTCTCAATCTTTGTTTTGGTTTGTTTGTTTTTGATTTTTCGATTTCTCTTTATTCCTTTTTTAATTGCTTTATATATTATAGGAAGAAACAAGATGACATCTCAAGTGGAAATTCTAGTCAAGAAATGGTTGGATGACAACTTTGTCCTTTGTAGTCTAGGCACCGGGCGAATCAAAAAGAGGGACTTGTTTGATTATTTCAGCAAGGATACATCCAGCAAAATTGGTTACGACAAGTTCTTGTCGACGTTTTGGAATGTCGTAAAGAAAAGTGATTATAATATAAAGATAAAAGGGAACAGACGGACAGTGATCGCAGGCCTTCAGAGAAAGGACGTGTCTGACAACACCACCACTGGAGATATGACGTCACCAAAACAAAGCGGGATATCAGTAACACCAACACTGGACATACATGAAAGCACGCGGTGGAAAGTAACATCATCAGCATCATCTACATGCACTTCAGATGATGACAGTTCCGACAGTTCACGAAGTCAAAATGCCTGTCAAGCTGACGTGAACTTAGCTCGTTCTCGCGATGATGATGACAATAAAGCCGATAATGATTATGATAATGTTGATATCGATGGCGAAGATGCTAATGATTATGGTGGTAATGAAGATGATGTTGTTGTTGTTAATGATGATGATCATGCTGCTGCTGATGATGATGATTCTGATGATAATGATGCTGATGTTGATCATAGTGACGATGATGATAATGTTCTTGATGATGATAATAGCAATAGTAATGGTGATGATCTTGATAATGATGATGTTGATGATGATGAAGATGAAGATGCTAGAAGGAATGATGGAGCACACAGTTCTGCACCCACGGAACCAAAATATTCCATCAAACTTGCCACATTTAACATGAAAAAATGTAAGGAATATCTTGAAAAAGTAATGCCATCGTCAACATTATTTAACACCAAACGAAACGAGATATGGATGCGAACTGGGGCCAGCAATCGGTTTACAGCTGATAAGCTTCGTGCTTTTCTGGCTTATCATTTCAAGCCTATATCAGTAGGAAATGCTGATGTTGAATGTTCATTTCCTGGGGATATGTTTCCACAATTTTCTGCAGTAGTATCATCCGCGAAGTCTTTGAAAGCCAGGTGCGAAATGTGCATTCCTTTCCAACAGTGGTCCACTACGCACAAGAGACAGTTTCCTCGTTTGAAGAGCACGAAGTTTGCAACTACAGAACAGATAGCAAAGGGCGAGGGCTTTCTTGAATTCGAAGGAATGACACAGTTTACTGTCCATTCGAAGTCAAGATACCACCAGGCTGCTGTAACGTGGTTTCAGAAAAAAGAAGAAGAAGACATTCCTGACACTTGTCCGCCAAGCACAGCCAAATTGTTAACGGGGGTTCAGCAATCTATAACTGCATACCTAAAACCAAAACAAAACACCAGTCCTTTAAACTAGTAAGCACCTCTGGATCAAAATCCAGTGGTGTAAAGTGCTTACATCTATGGGATCCAGAGGTGACCTGCCATTTTATAAATGACACAGCGATAAGGCGTCGTGTGCCAATATCACAGTACAACATTATAACAAAAGGAAAGGGGTGTTCGAACACTTCACATGGGAACTGTGACAAGTACCAAGTGTGGAAAAAGCTACATCCTGATGAATACCAACGAATCAAGAGCTGGTGCGATGACAATCCAAGGTCGGTGTATGTTAATTTCCTGACGCCTATCAATATACAAGGAAAAAACATCAAAGGTGCAATAAAAAGTTGTGACCCGCCATGTCTTGGGATTGCATCAGCGAGTGGTCCACATCCATATACATGCACGTCATGTCAGAGCCAAATGCGAGACATCGAAAGTCATCTTCGCAAAAGACAGGACAGACGATATACAAGTGGCGAAAGAATTGGAAGAGTAGGATTCCGTCATTCTTACGCCACGAAATTCGAGACACGTTCTGCTCTACAAAAGTCAAGTAAACAACCAAGTCACGTTAGCTGTGTTGAGTCCGAACCGTCAACAGGTGCCTGGGAACATCTTCTCATGTCCTCATGTCTAAAGAATGATCATAAGCAATTGGTAAAGGATTTGGTAAAATTGTTTGAGAAAGACATCGACTCGGAAAAGCCTGTACAATACACTGTGCTGAAGAATCTGGTCGGGCAGTTGAATAGAGGTCGCAATCATCATTTTACAGATGACATGAAGAGAGTGAGTAAGATGTATCGCCACAAACTAGGCAGAACAAACTACGAGTTGTTTAAGCAACTGTTCGGATTGTGTAGCAACACAACTTGCGACAACATGGCAAGTGGCCCCAAATTATCGCCAGGGTTCAATTGGGAAGTTTTTGATAAAGCTGCTGATGTCTATAGCGGGCAGCTAGTTGTAGATTGCAGTGACGATGCCAGGACAACTAGATGTGTTCAGCCACATAAAGGAAAGGATGGTGAGATATTGGGAGAACAATGGAGTGCTGATTGCAATAAATGGGGAGACAAAACACCAATACCTCGATCCTCAGTGAAAGACAATGATGAAAGTCAACCCTTGGACGACTATTCCCTGCTCGACGATTACGTGAAGAGACTAATCGAAAGTGAAAGTCTTAGTAAAAGCACATCCATCCACAACTTCTCTTCATTGACATCCATTCAATCTCCAAATTTAATATTTTGTATGTGGCCAGTCCCAACAAAGGGAATGACTGGAAAGCATCTCTTGAATATATGGCAGCAAATACGTAGGATATGCTATTTCACATCAGATGGTGGCAGCAAACGGGATTGTCCAATTCGCCTTATGGGACACTCAACAGATGCAGCTGGGTTTTCCCTCAATGCTGCTGTTCTTCTAATGTCTCCAACTAAAGAGCATGTAGATAAAGGGATAATTTTCCTAAGATTGGATGTACCAGGAGAACGATTTGTAGCACCATATTTTTGGGACCTTTGTCCCTCTATAGCATATCTGGATTGGGATCATGCCCAGAGGTGTCTTCTGAGATGTCTTAAATACCCAGCAAGAGAGCTTACTATGTTTAAATGTAGAGATGGGTCCAAAATCGCAACAATCCATCATCTGAAACAGCTCAAGTCAGAGCTAAGGAAACATGGAATCCAGGTTAATCTAAACGAGGATGATTTGGTGTTGTTGGGCTTTCACGATCAGCAAGTAGATGCTGCATATCGAGTGTTTACATTAGATATGGTAAATCTTCTCTGTCAGTATGTACCCGGTTCGGATGCGACTTGTTTGTACATATCTGCAGTGTACCACCTTGTTCAGCCATTCAGAACAATGAATGTGGGTAGTCCCTCAGATGTCCAAAAGTCTGTTTCCACTGGAATATTAATTCTTCGTCTATGGAGAAAGTACCTGGAACTCAAGCGGCTTCGACTAGATTCAAGACCGGGGGCGAAAAATGACACGTCTAAATGCGGTCACTTCATAACATACGGGGCTCACATGTCAGCTGAAATCTTGTTTGCTGCGGCTACATTGCACAACTTGGCTTTGCACCGCCATCAGCAAGAAACAGGTTTAAATTATGCGTCCCCTCATCTTTCCGGTACGAGGACCACAGAACGAATCATTTCGGAACTCCAGGGGAAAACAACAGAGATCCAATCGCTTGACCAGCAACCAACTTTTGTGGATATGCTCCATAGGGCGGACGCGGTTCAATTTAACCAAAATGTAACCAAGAGTATCGGTACCAAACCCGGAATAGCCGCTGTAGCATCCTCAAATCGGAAGAAGACCATTTATGACTTCAACTGTCAAGAAAATACGGTCGTCAATTCCAAGTACCCAGAAGATTACGCTGATTTCCAATCTCAGCAGAAAGCAGCGCATTACGCTGGGGTAAAGGCTGCTCAAAGACTTGTGGAAAAGTTTGTTCCAGAGATGAAACCCGTTCTGATGGATTCTGGTGTCTGGGATGTACCATATGAATATTCTACACCCAATGGTTGCATGTTTATCGATAGACATCCACTGCCTGATGATTACAACAAACTAGACGTATCGATCAACTATGCCGAAACGGTAGAAAATGTAATGTCCAATGATGATGATGATGACGGTGGTGAAGATGACATTGAGAGTGGCAATGTGAATCCAAAAGCGCAAGACACCGCAATAAGAGACGCCCAAGATGACACAGCTAGTGGCAGCAGCGAAAAAGATATGTCTGACAGTGAAAGCGATGACAGTAATGCTGGAAACCCTGAAAATAGCGCTAAAAAAGCATGGTACCTATCACGGAAAGTGGGGGATGAAATAACGCACATACATGTTTCCAAAGCACTGAAACTTATAATTGGGAAACGGGAGTATGTGTCAAGGGAACGATCACGGCGACACTATGCCACTAAGAATCTCCCGGATCACCAAGCTGTAAACGAAGACCATGATATACACCTGAGTGAGTACTATGCCGTAAAGATGCAAGACTCCTACAACATTGGAAAACTTCTTGTTATTCGAAAGAAAGATGGCAATTTTGTTTCCAGCACAAAATCTGGTGATAACGATTGCACACTAAGGTTTGCCTTACTGAAGAAAGAAGGGGATCATTTCATAATCACCAATTTAGTATCTCAATGGAGATCAACCCTGGCTGTGATTGGACATGTGGATGTTTCTCATGAAGATTGTCGTGATGGTAATGTCTTCTTCAGCGCTACTTCCATCAACAAAATTAACAAAGTTATGACAGAAAAAAAGAGTAAAGTAAAAAGAACGAATGACGAAAAGCTGGATGCTGATCAGTTTGAAGTTGAGAGCATAATTGACAGTCGCATTAACCCCACATCGCAGGCAACCGAATACAAGGTACGATTCAAAGGCTACGGTCCAGAAGGAGATACATGGCTCCCGTCGTCTGCCTTCAACAGTAAAATGGATTTCCAGAGTATTTCGGCTAGAGGAAGGAAGCGAAAACACACAATTCAAAAAGACGAATCCGTGGACCCTTTTGCTCTTAACTTTATAGAAGATCAGCCGTCCATTGCCAAATCCAAGACTCAAGACATGAGTACAAGGAGTAGACAGTGCAAAATAGATACTCCATCAGCAACATCCCCACTAGAATCATCAGAAGATCTGTCGGCTGTTGCAAAATCAAAGAAGCAAGATAGCGCGAGAAATGCTACTAAACGTCACAAAGGAGGCCTGACTACAGCGTCATTACGGGCATCACCGACAAAACCTAGATACATCCCTAAACTTGAGTTAAAAAAGTTAAATGTAAACCCATTGACACTGCCTGCCACCATCTCAGTTCCACGAATAAGACCAGCCCCGTCCATCATAGACCCTAACGACACCACACCAATTCAGCCGATGAGACCCTCGTCATCTGTAGGTGTTTCATCGACACAGCCTGCCACTGTAAACCCTGAAGACGCCTCGGTTCAACCGATAGAATCAAAAGATGTTGCTAAATGGGGCGGGAAGTCAAGTACCACTCACTTGGTAAATACGTGTCCCTTAGATAACATCTTGTCGATTTTAAGTATTGAATATAACCGTGACGCTTTCTTCAAGAATTTCATTGATGATAACAGTCCATCCGACACTTCTGTGCATGCTATGAGAGAGATCTTAATCATGTGCCAAAATAAACAATGGACAACGGGTAGAGTGAAATGGTTAACCACTTTTGGAGGGATGACTTGGAGTCCTTTTATGGATTCGTTCGGCTCGGAAAGGGAGAGGGGAATTTTTGCACTGATGAAGACAAAGCTTGCCAACCTTGATGGACTGGAATCCCGGAGATGTTCAAACAAGCAATGTCCTGGACAGGAAGTTCACACTAGAATCCAGTGTTTTAAACTGAGGAAGAATGACAGGTTAGTGTTGGTAAAGATTGCTTTGTAGTTCAGGATAATATAACACTAAAAATATGTTTAAACATTATAGCCCATGAATATTACCATGAGAATCAACCCCGTATTGTACGTTCTATAAAATCATGGCAGTAAGTAATTGAATATTTTATCCCAGTCAGGTATGTTGCATGTGCCACCCACTGGATGTTATTAATACTTAATATTTTGACAAAAAATCGAGGATATTTTATCACAGCAGACTTGCCGATGAACCCATACGCACAATTGTATTTCTGTTGTTATTGTGGTTCCTGAGTAATGTAGCAAATAAAAGTGTCGAAACGAAAGTTTTTCATAAAACAACCACTGTATCAAGAATTGCAGTGATGCTTAAAACATAATCGTAAATAATTCACTGTACGTATACAATGAAAATCGAATTTTGGAGTTGAGCGACCGTAGAGACAAACTACTTGCTAATTTCTGCATAAAATAAAGTTTGTTCTTTTTGAGTTTCAAATGAATCACATTGATCCAATAATATCACAGCATCCACTGATTTAATTGAAACGAAATACTGTATTTTATCATTTCAGACTTCATGTAACCATCGAAAATGGCACTCTGAGCATCAGTAAATATTTGAACCAGATCTTGGCGAACTATCCACGGGAAGAATGCAATAGTATATACAGCGGCGATGTTCCTAGTACAGCAAGGATGATAGATGTCGAAGTTTGGAATGATGCCATACAGTCCATACACTTGCAGAGGTAAGTTGCATTCATCACATGTGAAAAAAGTGCATGTGCATGGTTTCGTATGACCAGAAAAAGCGAAATGTTTTATGAGCAGTAATTTTCAATACTTCACGGTGTTAATATAAACCTCCTGACATCTATGACCAGGAAAGTCACATGGTTAATACACAATGTGTCTCAAAGAAAAAACAAACAAACAAATAAATACAAAAACAAAAACGCTACACTTTTCTTTGACTAGCATTATGAAACCGTCAAGTTTACCACCAACTTCACATTTTGTAGCATATATGGAAAAAAATTCTTCAAAATTTGAGCATGATCGGCTTGAAATTGGCCGGAAATATGGTTTGATATAATATTTAAAAAAAACATTATCAACGCCCACTTTTGCAAAATATATACCAGAATGTCGTTTGCATTGTTATGATTGTCGTAGTCACGCTGTAAACTCTCAATTGTTAAAAAAGATTCAGAATATAGGCCTATATAAAAGTCATGTTTTTATTAACTCAGAATTTTGCAAATTAAGTTTTTTTAGGATATTGACAAGCCATATTTCTGTAATGATATCAAGCTGATTGTGTTCCCTTTGATGCGCAGTTGATGGATTTACGGGTAATGGTCACAGAAAAGTGTAAGTGCCTTTTTATTGAGACACACTGTATGACGTGGAAGGGAAATGATGCATGGTACCAAAAGTGGTGAAAATACATGAAAGCATCTGCGTGCTTGGTCGAAAATAGAAAACTTACAACAAACACCACAACGCCTAAACAGTGTAAAGCCACCTCTATAAACGTCCATGTGTTTAAAAAAAGTAAAATGTTTGTTTTTCTCATGTGTATAGTTTAAAAACCCTACTATGCCACAGTTTTAAATTTTTGTCAACTACGCAGTTCTTTTCATAAAAGTACCAAACAAACAGTTTTTAAAGAAAAGTAAGACAATTAATGAACACTATTTTCGAAATAATAATTTAATAGAGGGGCTACATAAAATCAGCAATATAACCTTAAATATAAATGTTCCACCCTTGTAAGATAAAGGTAATGGTGTATGGTACAAGGAGGGATATTATTTTTGTAGGAGTTGGAGCATACTTTTATGGGAAGGTGTAAAAATTGACTCTGCATTCCTGAAAGCACTGATCTATAACTCAATGAATAACAATACGGCAATATGTTTGACTTTTAGACGTCTGACAATGTGGCCACAGGCTCAAGAGGGTCTACATAACTACACAATTATAGATAGATAGATTTATAGATTTTTCTTCGATAGATTTGGAATCTACTTCACACTGCGAAAAATAGTTTTAGATAAAATTGATAAAGTTTATACGATTTTAAGCCTAAAATAATTGCGATTAACACAAATCTCGTGGAGAATACGGACCCCTCTGTTTACCAGGGGCATCGCTTAACTTTTTTTTAATATCAACGTTTGTTAAAAATCGCGCGCTGATTAGCTTGATGTTGCTGAACTTGAACAACCATGTTTTTTAACAACCACGTTTAAGCAGGGAGATGTAAAAAGAAACATCTCCCTGGTTTAAGTTTTTAAACAAGGTTGAGCGCTGCATGCCCCTGGTAGACAGCGGTTGTTTTAATATGTTCTAACAGTGTGCAGGATTATTTTGTGAGATTAGGGCCTACATATTCATTCGTACCCGCATTATCTGGCACACCCTGTATTATAGGCGTAGGCCAAAAGGCGAAAATAAATATGTTGCTGTTGCTGAACGTAAGTGTTATATATCTCAATTATTTGTAAGAATTTTATTCTATCTAATTTCTTCAAAGGCAACCAGCCTGCAGTGGATACAGGACAGTAGATATTAATGTGAGTGTTTTCCCACCGTTGCTGATCTTCGATGTATCAATTGAAGCAATGTAAGTACTCGCAAACTAGTCTTGGGGTGTACGGACATGTAACGAAATCGAGAGTCCCCATTTTCATGATATTTGCTGAGAAATACTCTGCATTATATCTAATGTGGTATTTGAGAAACGGCTCGATTGACGCATTCATTGGCCTTTCGTGACCGAACGACAACAACAGTGTTTGTAACATTAACATGATTCACACCCTGGTTTTAATTCACTTTCAATTACGTATAATTATGCATTATTATATTCAATCATTAAAACTTTTCAGACAAGTTGATATAGCCAATCATAGAAAATGTTGAACAGATTTATTATTGTTTATAATGACTTGACACCTCATTAAATACGTTTCGGTCATCCCATACAGTGAATTAATTTGCAATGATACAGCCAATTTTGAATTAATTTGCAATGATACAGCAAATTTAGATATCGACAATTAGATAGCAATTAAAACCCTTTTTTTTTTTTTTTTTTTTAGCCTCAATAGTGGCGATCTGACTGCTTGGTTCTAGCCCTAAAGCATACAACACATTTTTTTTACATTTATTCATATGATGAACCATGTCCTTTGTTTGTTTTTGTTTTGTTTATTCTAGACATGAACAGATATCTGCCAGAGAACTTCCAACCGAAATTGTGTTGCACCACCACGATTCAAGCTTCAGGTAAGTGGGCTGCGGAGTCAAAATGTTATGATTCATCTATGCAATGTGATTAAAACAAAACAAAACAAAAAACTACAAACAAAACAAAACAAAAAACAGCACTCAACACTTTGCATTGACCATAATTAGTGAATAAAGTTTGCTCAATAAATTTTTTAGCACAATTGGCATGACATAATATACAGAAAGATGACTAAAATTTGTCTAAACCAAATTATACCGTATTTCAGAATGTCGTGTGTGCGTTGTTGTAATTTTCATGGTCACGGTATTGTTACAAGAATGCAATTTGTATTAAATTTTGTGATGACGAAACAGACAAAAATATGCTTCTTACCATTTATTACAAATTCATGCAACGCTTGAAACATCATTGCATGTTTGACTAAAATCATGGCAAATGTATCTCTTTCCGTTAAATGTTGAGTACGTGTATTTTCGTGTAAAAGCCTCTAAAATTTTGACGAGCATTTTCTAAAGCGATAAGTTGATAGACTTCACGGTTCAATAAGCATAGTGCAAGGAAAGTTGCTCTTTTGGGGACATAGCATAGACCTATGCCATGTAACATGGATAATATCATTATCAGGCCATATCGAACCCAAAAAAATGGTATACTGACTCCTAAAATTGTATGCAAGTTCCTAAATGGTATATGCAAACTTCATTTTTAAACTCTTGTCCGACTTTCTTACGACTTTCGTTCGTTTTTTTTTCTTTCTTTCTTTCCTTCTTTCGTTTGTTTGGATCTCTCATAATATGCCTTTCGTACCTTAACTATTACTTTCCTTCTTTTACAGGTACCGCTTAATATGTATGACAATGGGGAACGGCAGCCATTTCAAGTCGGTGTTTTTCCAGGCGGGCATTGGTATATGGTATACATACGACGGCATCGGCCCAAAAATCGTGGAAAGAAAGAAACCTCCAAGAAACCCGTCTGGTTATAGAGCTTCGCTGGCAGTTTATTTGAAGCAGAGGTAAGAGCTATTATTAGAGGATGTTTCAAGTCCTGACCGTCGTGCATTGCATTAAAGGTGCACTCTAAAAATTTCGGGTGTCAAAAATGGGTCCCCAGATGAGCACTCAATAGTGCCAATTCTGCACCCCAAAGGTGTCAATTGATGCCAGATAGATGTCACTTCACACTGATTAGGTGCTAAATGACACCCTTGGAGAGTTAATCTTAAAGTCATTATTTTTTTGACAAAAAATCCCAAGGTTTCATTAGACAACTTTTTGGTGTCAAAATATCACCAAATGTATCATTTAACCCTTGAAAGGTGTTATTTGGCACCTTTCTGATGTCAAAATGACATCTTCGGGGTGTCAAATTGCAATTTGACACCTTAAGGTGCTCATCTGGTGACCCTTTTTTCAGTGGACTTGACCATATCGTCGTAATAGAGGGCTCGCTTTGTTGTTATTTATGTTGTTATTAATTAAAAAATGTTGTTAATAATAC
>JAAUXV010031833.1_pt1 | contig 13068 bp, 12 predicted proteins | sample 7278181 | NCBI WGS metagenome assembly JAAUXV01 (sample SAMN14350114, study PRJNA611818) | marine sediment metagenome | isolation source: surface marine sediment (2.1m) | place: French Polynesia: Moorea | collected 2018-08
GAGGAAAGTACGGAGGGTGCGAAAAATTGATTCTTGCGCTATCTGAAACATTTCTTCACCCGACCATCTTTTGTGTCTGTATCCCCTTCTTTGAACTCTTTCTGTTAGAGCTATGAAGAAAAAACCTGCAGCTTGGAAGGTGAGATGGGGTCCATTTTCCTAAAAAAGGCAATTTACTTTGTGCTGAGAGAATTGTCCGTAATTTCGCGTTTCGCGTCCATGCGTTCAACTACGCTAGAAATCGTCAAGAGTGTGATGTAGGGGCCCTAGATCTTTATCTTGCTGTTCGAAAGGCTACCTGCGCATACAGTACCGTTCATGCTCACCCCCCTGTGAAAACCTGTGAGTACCCCCTCACCCCCACGGTCGGGACCCAAATCACACCCCTACCCCCGGTCCAAGACCTTTCATTGACCCCCCCGTCCAAGATTTAAGGTGTGAGAGGCCCCTCTTTAAAACATTTGCCGCCGAAGGCGGCCAAAAGATTTTTTAAAAAACCTTGAGGTACCGTCTTTCTCAAACTTTTCTGGATAAAAAGTTAAATTTTCGCTGTGAGTGTCTCATTTGATCCATACTTCCCCGGATGTGGTAAAGACCCTAACCCATCCGCCTCCGGTTCAAAATTCAGGGACCCTCCACGGTCCGTCAAGACCCCGTGAGCATGTATGTACTTGTACCTGCGGCATCGGTATTGTCTATATCCTGAAGCACAAAGGAATATGAAAAGAATAAAGCAAGAGGGTGGTAGAAATGAAGGAGGATTCGCGCGGGGGGGAAGGATAGGAGGTTAAGATCAAAAGAAAGGAGGATATCAAGGCGAACAAAGATTCCTTCCGGCCCCACCCACCCGCTCTTTCTCCTACCATACGCCGCTCCCACTTCCCTGGAAAGGCTGAGTGCATTTTATTCCTCAAGTCGTGGTGAGCCTTGGATCATTTTTTTTGCAAAAAAGTAATCCAAAGTGAAAGGGGTACTGAGGCCTCCTACAGTATACATCCATCTTTCCCCGCCTCCTCGTGAAGTGAGGCTTAAACCTCTCCCTTCTCTACGTACAATCCCAGGTAGCTTAATCCCTTAATTCTTCCTCCCCCCGCGTGACGTCGTTTTTGTCGCTTGTTTGCGAAACATTTTTTGCGCTGCTATGCGTGCTTCGCGAACTGAGCCCGTACACGTGTGGAGGCGAGAGTGTGTACACCAGGGAACGGGAAGAGGACGCCTCTAAACGCCGGTTATGTTGCTGGAGCGAGCCGCATGTTGCAGGGCACGAAATGGCCGCCAGGTACATGGAGAATGGCTCAAAATGCGTGTAGTGAGAAGGAGGAGCTGTTTTTGCAAGGATCGATACATCGAAGGACAGGTCCTGTCCACCAGTCTCCTTGTTTTTGTCAATGCTAGCTAATGGTTGCGAGCATTTACGAGCAACGTGCTTTTTCGCGGCATAGCAAAGCAAAAGGGACACCGTTTCGCTAAAAAAGCGCTCTCTTGTTGGCTGTACAGTACATGCAGCATCCCCTTTCGTTCCCTGCTTTGATATGCCTTTTTTTAAAAAAAAAAATAAGAGAGAGGAGGGGTTCGTCGGATTTAGTCCCGCGCTACCAGGATAGGGCAACTCCAACGGTAACTCCCGTGGGGGAGCCTTTCCGTCTTGTCTTTGTCGCCTTTCACTCTTCCTCCGGACTAGAAAACAAAGTTGCGGAACAAGGTATCATCTTCCAGGAGGGGGGGAGCTGCAACAAACAGACTTCCGACAATGCTATCCAGAGCGTAGGGCCTTCTTCCTCTTCTTTGCAAGGATCGAAATAGGTGGGCGGTTGTGAGGGGGCACCAGCACTAACTTTGCCATCCCTTCTTTCCTTTACAACGTTACGTGAACCGGCGGGAGGAAGTTTTCCTCCCGAACATAGGAACGGCCCCTCCTTGATTGGACAATTTTTGTCTCCCCAACTCTGTCTTCTCCTCCTTTCTCCACGCCGCACAAACTTGCAGGCGGGAGAAAGAGAAAATAAAAGTTTTCCAGCTCCCCCCGCCCGCCCGCCCTATACTCGAAATACTTTGGCAAGCGTCGTCGTCTGTCCGATACATGCAGCGACGATGTACGATGAGGATAGTTGGGGGGGATCCGAATCGGAAGGCGATTTCGCAATGGACCCAATGGACGTCATCGTACATCGCCGACCGATGGACTGTGGGGGCGGACGGAACATAATTGCGAAAAGGGTTCCCCACTCTCCTCCTCCTCTTCCGCGCCCGATTCGATGGGACCCGCTTTCCGATACCGATTTATTGGTCCTTGGGGCCAGGAGGAGACTCTTTCAGATCGGCCGTATCTGGGCGGCGGCGGCGGCGGCGGCGGCGGCGGCGGCGGAGGCGGCGGCGCGAACACAAAAGGCCGCAGCCACGGGACGAAAGGCGAATACTGCTATTGTTGGTCGGAGATGGGAAGAGAAAGGAGAAGAGGGATTTGGGGAGGGGAACCTGAGACGTATTGTCGTAGTCTCCCTTTCTTTTCTTCGCCTGGCAGTATCAGGCAACCAACCACCGATAAATGGCCCTTCTTCTGCAGCCAGCGAAACGCTCTTTTCAATTCATCGCCCCTCTTTCTGCGACGGCCTCCCCATTCCCTTCCTCGGCATGAAAGAGACGGAGGAGAAGGACGGGGAAAACATTACACAAGGAGGCGGCATATAGGAGCGAGAGAGAGAGCTCTTGCGGCGGCGGAGGCAAAGCAATTTAATCTAGGAAATGCACATCAGACTCGAAAAGGAGGAAAGTGAGACTGGCAAGGTGACGTGGAAGTTTTCTGCTCTTCGTCTGCTTCCTTCGGTGTAAGCACCCTGTGTCCTTGCTGTCGCTTCCAACAAAGGGAGAGAGACAATGGTTGTACACGTACAGCAAACTGCTCCCTATGTGGGGAAGACAAAGAAGACTCATGGCATCTATGGGCAATGTGTCCTGTTTTTAGTCACGAGAGAATTGAGATTGGAAAGGAAATTGATAAAGGCTCACCTGTAGAAAGAGCAATTTTGAAATTCTTCAACATGTCTAGAATGCAACAGCTACTAGCCTCTAATGAGGCTTTACTGACACCGGGGTAGTGTCTCCGCGTATTTGTACTTTTACAAATCACTTTATATTTTATACTAGTATGTGATCAGTACGTAAGCTTTGTAAACTGACAATGTATAGTCGGAGCTGTCAATTAACATATACAAACGCGGCGATATGAGTATCGAATGTATAGGTTTATTGAATCGTACAATAAAGCGAACAAAAGACAAAAGACGTACAGCAAACGAAAGAGTCGAAGGGGTGCGTGTTGGCTGGCAGGGGGGTACAGTCCATTTTACCGCTCCCCTGAGCACTGACCTCCTCTCGGCGTTAAAATTCCGGGGCCGTTTTTTCGCGGAGCGCAGGATCGAGGAGGAGAAGGAGACAAGACCTTCCCCACCCCCCTTCCCATTTGTCTAGTGCACAAAGTGGGACTAAAATATGAGGTCCCCCATCCCTACACGTACAAGTCAGTAATTGTGATAGCTGAGAGTATGGATTTCCACTATGGGCTGCGGTGATACAAGCAGGATGGGATCGGCCGCGGGAGTCAAGGGTTTTTTTTTACCTTTCCGGCATTGGTGCTCAAGTAGGGGGTGTGACTACCCCTCCTAGCCTGAGTAGCCTCCGGATCCCATTGTAGTATTAGTAACGTACGAACTTTATTTACTAACCCCCCCCCTAGCCTTCAAAATCAGGGACCAACTTGAGCACCTATGCTTTCCGGATCCCCTTTGTTTTCCCCTCTCGGAAAACCTGGACTGTGTGCATCGTCTTCCAGGCCTCTCCAGTCCAGGTGACTTCCTTCGAAGGGAGAGAGAGGGAGCTGTGCAATATGTTTTGCCGAAGCTTCCTCTCTCCCAAATGCGATCGGGTGCGTCCAATAATATTGCGGGGGCAGGCTTCAAGGTCGATAATATTGCCTTATCTGAATATCTCACTTTCCACAAACTGTAGGCATAGCCTCACCAGGCCCTTTCCCACCCCGCCTTTCAAGATCTCCGATCTGACTCCCCACTCCCCCTCTTTTCTACCACCAGAAGGCCATCAAAAGTCCGAAGGGAAAGGAGGGGGAACGTACCCTCCTTTACCTCTAAATGGGCGGGCTACAGAAATGAGGTGAAAGGGTTTGAGGCAGGGGGGGGGGGCCTCCGTTAGATGACTTTTCGAATTGCCTATTTCCTCCCTTTTTGCGATGTCGGGGGAGAAAAGTTTTTAACTCTTTTAGAAGAATGATCCCCCCTCTTTGAGATCTGGGGAAAGAGTCGCGGCGGTTTGCTACAGTACCACAAACACCTGCACACGAGACTCTGTCTCACTCGGATATTTTTGTCGCCAAACTTTCCCCGTGCGGCCTTCCCCCCCTTCCCTGGAACTTCCGAGAAAAAGAAATTGTGTTGCACTTGCACTTAATGTACTGCGCTGGAGAGGCTGCGGAACTCACCACCTTCCGGAGAAGAAGAGAGAAAATTCCCCCCAGCGGAAGAAGCTATTGCAGGAGGTGGCAGGGACGGAGGGTTGCACTTGCTATTGACCGTGAAATGGCCACTGGCGACGTACGTACTTCCTCGCGGTGGTGCGACCAAGAGCAGATCCCCGGGGGGATCGGGTACGATAGAGGGGACCTTTCTTGCACTCTCTCTTCCTCCTCCTTCGGATCACTTTGCTGCAATGATTCGAGTCAAGAAAAGAGGCTAAAACTCTGCGGAGTTTGCTCCTTGTTTCCTCGCCCGGTCTTCTAGCTGGACTCGTTTGCTTCCGTCTATTGAGCTCCAGGGGTGGTTCGGATTCTCCCGGTTCTCCTCCGCGGTCTCTCGAGATCCCTTCTCCGTCCTACGTAGAGCTCTCTCTCTCTCTCTCCTCCCTTTAATCTTCCTCCCCCGCTCGCGAAATTCTCTTTTTCGCGAGGCCGCTCCGCAGCCAGACCGGCCTTCGCTCCGTCCCTCGCCGTTGACAGGGGGAGAGAAAATCGAGAGTAACGAGGAAACGGAGAGAAAAGCGCGACTGAGAAAGAGCAGAAAGGCGAAATATTCGAGACGCCAAAGATGGGTATCGAAAAATTCCTGTCATGCGCCAGATGTGCACTGTGCACCAAGATCTCCAATTCGGAGCTTACAGCACAGAGGAATCCGGACAAGAAAAGAGTTTTGGGCCGTGGCACACGGTGAAACTTTTCGCTATATGCATGATGCTCAGTTTGTAGTGTCGTGATAAACACACGAAACGTTCCATCCGCATTGGAGAGCACATGAATAAGTTTCCGGGTTACGTAGTTATTTGCTTTGAAAATGGCAAGCTTTCTTGTAAATACCGTATGTTTCCAATCTCCACCAATCATACAACACGTGCAGACTCTCTGCTCGCCATACAACCTAGGGAATTATAGGGAAAGTCACCGGCCATTAAACACACCAGTAGTAGTTAAATGAAGCATCATTTTCCAGGATGCATAGCAAGGCCCGCTTGGAGGTTGAACACAGCTCGCCATCTTTGCACTATCACGAGTAAGAAAAGTGGGGAGGGGGGGCATGAAAGCGTGGGGGAATAAGAAGGCTCGATGGGGGGAAATGGCCCTTGCGGCGGTCGGTAGAAAACGGAAAGAATGAAATGATTTATGGCTACCCCCTCCCCCCTTTTTGCATTGTGCCTTTGTACGTACTCGGTGCCGGGGTAGGCAGCCTTGCCTTTGCTTTTCTTTAGCTCTCTTGAAGTTTTCAACCGCAGCATTGTCGAGGAATAGAAAGTTTTTTCGACATTGAATTCATTAAACCTTTCCCTTTTTTGTAGCAAGAAATTTCTCTAGAATTTGGATAATGCAACTTAGTTACGTATACGCAATCTAGAAAAGGAACCGCAAGGAAGAAAAAATACTTTGGAAAACGGGATAGCAAAAAACAAAAACTAACAACTTCTGCGGATGCCAGTGCCACCGCCACCATCAGTCTAGGTTCAGAGTTGGTCTTGATCGTTAGACAGACTATTTTCAGGAGGAAGGGACGTGTTGCTGCACAGGAGACCGGCGAGCAAAAAAAAACCTTTCGTACTGCACTGTACTGTAGTACACGCCTCTTTGTACAGTCAAGAGTGTCTGTTCGAGGAATTACAGACCCAGGAACGACTGAACGGTCGACTGTACTACATTAACATTTCACGCTGTACCGGACAAGTTGCCCAGCTTAGAAAACGAAATGGAGAGAGATGCCATGGCACGGCACGAAACGGAAACTTGAATTTAGCATGTTGACTCACATTTATTTACCCACAGCGAGATCTTAAATAAGGGAGGAGAGGGGGGCGGGGATCGGAGGGGATACGTAAGCGAAAGAAGAAGATAACTCAACCAGTCGGAAAAGCCGTCGTTGCCTTCCACTTCCGGCAATTCGCGGTCTTTTTATAAAACGGAGGAAGAAACCGAGGACACAAATCTGATTCGGAAGATAGCTGCCGCTGTTGTTCACTGAGCGCGCCATCCGTATTTTTTTTTTGGCTATTGGCTTGGGATATGGTTCCCCTCCAGAGGGGCGCAAAGGGGAGAATGTTCTTCTAAACGATTCGTTTTGGTGTAAAAATACTAGAGGGGGTGGGTTTCTTCAGAAGGACGGGAGGAACCGCATCTAGGTATGTGGAGTGGGGTGGTTGCTGTGTGATTTTTCGTGTGTGGGTCTGGGGGCAACGGGACGGGAGTGCTCTGCGCCGACAGCGATCATAATCAGGTAATGTAAAAAAATCAACACTTAGATTCTTCTTGCTAGAAACTAGGAGAAAGGCCCGGGCGGAAAGAGGGCACGACGCTTCGCCAATCCCTCACAAAAGCCTCTCTCCCGCCGGGGCAGCACAAAGAGATTGAAGCACCTCCTCGTATGGAGCAAAGAATTTAATTGGGTCGTGTGGGAGAGAGGGCACTTATTCCGACACAAAAATATTGTTTTTGTATGTGCTGATGGCAGGTTCCCCCAGCCTTCTTCTCACTGTCTTTAAGCCGGTGGCCATTCAAAGGAGCGGCCGCGTTGTGTTTTGTTGTCTCTTTTCACGCACTCGGTAATAATATTTTTTGTACTGTTTCGTCTCTCTTCTCCTGGCCCAGAAGGAGCTCTCGTTTATATTCTTGGTTGTGAGGCCGGGGGACGGACTTTTTCTTCCTCTCTAACGGGGCTACGTAGCGTTGTCTCCTGCCGCCTCCTTCATTGCATGATTGTCCCGAAGGCTGTGCCGCTTTTGCCTGTCGCTTTCTAATACTGCGGGCGGCGCTGGAGTGGGAGGAGGGGCCCTTCCTCAGCTCGAGGACGAGGACGAGGAGGGCTTCGAAGGAGATGCGACGGGTGCAGATCCGCCGTCCGCCGCCGATGACATGTCGAAGAGGATCTGGCTCACTGTCCGCGACGACTCAACGTTGCTCAGAGCAACGGTCGATAGGTGAGACTCGTACGCTTGGAGGCGTCTGCGGGGGAAAAGCAAAACATGAATCAACTGCGTACTAATTTGTGAAGGCTTGTAGCCCGTACCTTCTACCCAAACTGGAGTAGATGACTAGGTTCTTGAGGATTAAGGCAGAAGTCAGTCTGATGCTCTTGGTCACGGGGCCCTCCTTCTCGTCGCCCATCTGCGAAAGAATGAAAATGAAACATCCATCTGACAAAATGATTCCAAACGTGGTCTTACCGCCTGGGCTTTGGGAGTGGCAAACTCTGCAGCATGTCTCTTGATTGCATGGTAGGCGGCGTTGGGAGCGTAGCCGGGGTGGGGAGGAGGCGCTGGAGGAAGGGGCACCTCGGACTTGCCCGTCGTCGCCATCTGGACCCGCCTCACCGCCATCAGCTTCATAAGCTGCAATAAAAGAAGAAACGGTAGTCTTGTTTGCCTTACAAAAGAATATTTAATTTGTATCTTACCTGTGGATGGCAGTGGCGATCCTGAATATGGGTCATGAGCGAGAACCTCTTCCTCTTCATCCCGTCGCACCTGCTCCAGAGGCAAGGGATGTCATCCTGGCCCAGCGGGCAGTGAACCTTGATGGCGTGGTTCTCAACCTCCTTGGGCGTCCTGTAGGCCTGGCCGCAACCCTGCCACTCGCACAGGAATGGGGCCTGAGGAGAGGGGCGGGAGGCGCCGACGGTGGCACCGGGGGTGCCGGAGGGAGCTTTGGCTGAGGAGGTAGCGGTGGCCGCCGCTGCCACCACCGCCGCTGCTGCCGCTGCCTGAGCTCCGGCAGGAGCAGCAGGCGCTGCGCCACCGGAGGGAGTCGCCGCTGATTGTAGCTGAACAGGAGAGGGTTGAGATGGAGATTGCCGTGCTTGGTTGCTGTTGGCCCCCTCTCCCGCCGCAGTAGTTGCCGGGGTGGTGGGGGTCGAGGGATTTCCGGAGGGCTGCTGAGGAGCTCCCGACGGAGTTCCCTGAGCCTGCTGCGGCTTTGGAGGAGGCTCGCCATTTACTTTTGGCTGTCCATTGGTGGTGGCGGGGGCGGCACTGGCGGCTTGGCCATTGGTAACGACAGACGCAGCCGACGGAGCGTTCTGGGAGGTGAGCACCTTGCTATGCGGTTGCAGTATCACAACGGACGTGTTTGGGGTGGTGCCGCCCGCTGCGACAACACCTTCGGATCCCTCACTCGCTCCCCTTCCTCCTCCAACTGCCTGGGCCACCTGTGGAGTCGCCGCCTGGGCCAAGAGTTGTCCCGCCGCGGCCGTAGTCTGCTTCAGGATGACCGGCTTCTGTTGCTCTCCCTCTTCCTTCACTTCTTCTTCCTCGGCCTTGACGCCGTTGGTCACAGCTACGGGCTCGACCAGGGCGCTCTTGGGGGCGGGGGCCTCCTCGGGCTCAGCCGAAGCCGGTCGCTTGAGACTCGTCGTTCCGTTGCCGCCGTTCATCTTGGCAAAATCTGGCACCTTCTTGTCTTTGGCAGAGTCCACCCCGTTTACCATGGGAACGTCCCTAGCTTCAACTCCCTTCTTCTCCAAGAGGTGCGCCAGCATCCCTCCCGCGGGAACGACCTTGTTTGTGACCTCTTCCGCCTTCGGGGCGTCAGAGAGGAGTCCGTCCAGGATAGTGGCCCCGCCGTTCTGCTCCGGCTTCTTGGACGAACTTATGTGGTCTTCCTTGCCAGAGCCGTCCTTGGCGTCCGGAGCGGGACTGGAGCGGTGGAGAAGGTTGGTCAGGATGGGCGACTGCGGACCGGATTGCGTCGTCGTCGTCGACTGAGCCGCCGAAGACGTGGGTGGGGAGGCGGTTGTTGAGGTGGCCGGCGCAGCCTTCACCGTGGAGTTCTGCGGGGTGGTCGTGATGAGCTGAGATGGTCGCAGACTCGGGATAACTGGTGTCTGCCTCGGAGTCACGGCCGCGGCGGAAACCACGGGGGCGTTCTGCGGTTGCAAGACGGCCGCCGGGGGTTTGGGCCCGTTGACCGCCGCCGCCGCCACTAGAGAAGAAACTGTATTTTGTGAAGGAGCTGCAGCTGCCGGCTGTTGGGGCTGCTGTTGTTGCTGTTGCACCGCTGGTTGGGTGACCGGCGTAGGAGCAGTCGTCGTTGTCGTCATCTGGATCCTGAGAGGAAGAGGCTGCGCGCGTACGCGGACACCCTCGAAAAAGCTGTCAACCTTTCCGTTGGTCATCTGCCTCTTGTTGGGACCGGCCCCTCCTCCGAAGAGAGACCTCACGCAGGCAGCGTAGTGCTGCGCTGAGATGACGTCCCTTTTGCCCAGTTTGTGCAGCGAGGCCAGGTACTGCTTGTACATGATCTCGTGCTGTATGCTGCAGCCGGCGGCGGACTCGTAGGTGGCCCGGAGCCAGCTGAGGCAGAAGGTGCGGTTGGCCTCGTCATTGCACACGCGCAGTTGCACCTGCTGGGAGGGAGCCTGAGGCTGTGGCTGAGCTTGCTGTTGCTGTTGAGGCTGTTGTTGCTGTTGATGAGCCGCCGCGGCCTGCTGTGGCTGCTGTTGCAACGGAGCCTGTGCAGGACGAGGGGCCAGTACCGGCTGCTGCGACTGGAGACGGACGACCTGAGTCACCTGACCACCGGACGTGGTGGTGACAACTACCTGTCGGGTCGCCTGTCCCCCAGTCGCAACGACGGTTTGAGGAGTTGTTACGGCCTGGCCCTGAGGCTGGACTCCTGTCAAAGTAGCGGTGGTGGCCGCAGCTGTCGCCTGCTGTTGGGGCTTTGAGACCTGTACGACCTGGCCTCCCACGAGGGCCACCTGCTGCTGAGGCCTCGGCTGCTGCTGTATTACAGCCCTGGCCGGCTGCCCGATGGATCCCCCCACCCCCGCTGCCGCCGCCACCGAGGCCGCCCCGGGCACCGTCTCTACCACCCGCATGAGTATGCAGGCCTTGGGCCCGTAGCTCTGAGCCTCCACCGTCACCAGGCTGACGAGCGAATCTACGGCGCCGTGAGTCCTGGCGATGGCGCTGCAGGCGGACTCGCCCAGCGAGGACAGCGAGTAGAGGCACTCCAGGGTGCTGATAAGCAGGTGGATGTCGTGGAGGGTCAGGTACGCGGCCAGCTGGTCGTACACCACAGAGCTCTTCCTCCCGCTCCCGGTGTCGTCACTCAGGACCGTGCCCAGGAAGTTCTCGTTGGACTCTTGCTGGGCCAGCTTGTTGAGCACGTCGAGGGACGAAATGACCTGAACAGGAAAAACAGTTAATAGACCCAAATTGCTTATAAAAGGATGCTAACTGTCGTACTTGAAATCTGTCCTTGGAAGCCATGCTGTTGGCCAGGGTGGATAGCATAACGTCCGTAATGCAAGACTCGTCCCCTTCCTGGAGGACAACTTCGGACGCTACGTTGCTCAGAATATCGAATCCCATCTGGTTTAAGTTGCTCCACCGAGAGCTGCAGCACAGCAGACAGAACCTGGAAAATAGGAAGAACAGCGTAAAACAAAACTGCGTCGAACACACAAATATTCAAAACGAACCTAAGGAGGGATTGATTGCACGCGAGGACCGTGGAGTTGTCCTCCTCGAAGCTAAGATTCCTGACGATGGTGGCGATCTGCAGCACGCGCTGCCCGGCCAAGTCCCTGGTGCCGAGGTGGGCCCCGACGGAGAAGAGGTCCTCCTCCGTCGTCCGCTCCCTGGAGGCCGGCAGGACCAGCCGCTCCTTGGCCACGGTGGCGGAGGAGAGGTCCTCCAGGGCCTTCCGCCTCACCTGTCCAAGGCGGTGGGAGGCGCCGCTCGACGTCCCGGGCACGTCGGGATCCTCCTCTTCCCTCCTCTCATCGCCGCCCTCCTTGTCCCCCGGGTAATACTTGAGCATGAGATCCCGGACCGACCTGTCCTCGCACACCTGCTTCCAAAAGGCAAGCAAGTCGTACTTGCGAGCGTCCAGGTACATGGCGCCGATGTAGGCCTTCATGTTTTCTGCAAGAAGAACGTGTCAGTTATGAAAATGTCCCGATAGTTCCATACTTGAATATGAAGCCTACCGTGGTTGTAGAGGCCGGCGTGCGACAGGAGGAGGTCCAGCAGCCTTGGGCACTTGGCCAGCTTGAGGGTGTGCCTTCCCTCGTTTGACAGCAGCGTGCACACGTTGATGCCAAAGTCCTGCTCGTTGGGCAGCGGCGACGTGAGCGAGAGCGCCAGCCGGTCGTAGTCTGTGCGCCGGTACACCTTGGTGGCCATGTTGAGCTCGGCGCGGCACTCGTCAGGCACGCTGTGCTGGGCGTGGTTGTAGGAGAGCGGGACGGTGCAGGCGGCGCGCGCCAGCCCGTGGGAGCGGCCGGTGGCGGCGCGGCGCAGCAGGCGAGAGTCCTCCTCGTCGCCGTAGATGTCGTCGTTGTCCAGCTCGTCGCCGGCGTAGTGCGCCTTCTCGTACGAGTCCAGGTAGCGCAGGTACACCTGCTTGAGCAGGAGCGCGCCGTTGCCCGTGTTCTCAGGGTAGTCGAACAGGACAGACAGCTCGTCCCAGCCATTACGAGTGTTGACCTGAGCAAAAAAGAATAAGTTAAGTTAAACGAAAGTTAGACAAATTTCACTACAGAAAATCTGCAAGTCAAGGCCTCCTCAACAGCACATTTTTTGTTTGACTATTTCTAAAGATGATGAGTAAAATCAAGAATAATAAGTTCTAAGTTCCACATTTGCTACTGCAAGGTATGAGACATCCCAAAATATCATTTTTCCCACCTATCTTATAAAAGGGGCAATGTAATATGATTGGAATTCTAAGAAGGAAAGACGAGGAACTGGTTGCATGCGTCTCAGAGCCGGCGTCAAGGATTGAGGAGGGGGAGGTTTCTTTTGGAGAAAGTTGGAGGAGGGAGGGAGTCAGCTGGAGAGGAGGCGGTGGCCTCCTTTCTCGAGGCTGCCCCCTCCTTCTCACCCCAACCCCTAGTGATAGGGCACTACTACCCTAGAACAGAGGAGGAGGAAGAGACTCTCCCCCTCTTTTACTAGCTTGAGCTTTTTTTTCCTCGGCTCTGACGCAACGGGTGCGAAAGCGTAGGAGGAGGAAAGGGGGCGCCGGCAGAAAGAGAGAGGAGATACGCATTTGTGCGTCAGCGCAACAAGGACCTTCTCTCTCCCCCTCAAGTCGCGTTTGGGGGGAAAGATGCGAGTGGGTAAGGAAGAAATGAAAAGGGGAAGGAGGCCCTCCTCATGCTACGTCATACATCGAAAAGGACTTTCAACGCGCCCATCGTAACACAGCGGCAAGCAATGCACTATACTCACCGTTTCAAAGCCTCCTTGGGCAGTAACGGCCCAGTAGAGCTGGTAGAGGTCCAACTCTTTTCCGTCGATGACCGGGACATGGCGAAACGAGGTCCTAAGGGAAGAAATGCGATTAACGACGATATTAAAATCAGTAAGAGGAAGTGCATATCCTGGGGAAATACCCAAGGTACGACGAAAAATTCAGTAGCACAACGCTGCCAGAGAAAGATTGAAGCATTTCTCCATAATCAAGCAAAAAAAATGAATTTTGTTCAAGGAAGCCCGTTGATAAATAAAGAAAACCTTTTTTCTTTCAAGGAAGGACCAAAGACTCATCTCTAGATTAATAATTGCTTACAAAAATGA
>JAAUXV010140894.1_pt1 | contig 13062 bp, 9 predicted proteins | sample 7278181 | NCBI WGS metagenome assembly JAAUXV01 (sample SAMN14350114, study PRJNA611818) | marine sediment metagenome | isolation source: surface marine sediment (2.1m) | place: French Polynesia: Moorea | collected 2018-08
CCTCCTCCACCGCGGCTGGCGAGATGGAAGGGGAGGGGGCGTTGGGGCAAGGAGGAGGAGGAGGGGTGGGTGCTCTCTCTCTCTCCCCTAATAGACAGACGGAGGAACGTACGGAGAAGGAGACGGTGAACTGACGGAAAAGACCGGAGAAGCAAAGAGAGCTGGGTTGTTGGGTACTGTACTGTACTACTACTTCGTACGGGGCAAAGGGGGGAAGGGGAATAGAAGCGCCGCCCCTGCAGTCAAGATACGAAACTAGAGAGGAGGAGGAGGAGGAGGAGGTGGGAGGGCACGAGCTCTCTTTCCCCCTCTTCATCAGTGCTAAAAACTCTCCCCTCTTCTTTTTTTTCCGGGCTGCGACGCCGCCGCTGCTCTTTTGGGTCATCGCCTCCTTCTTCTCAAGGCTTTTCCCTCAGCGAGCGAGAGAAGAGGAAAATTCGGCACCTCTCCAGTTAATTGCCAGGCGGAAGAAGAACGCGGCGATGATGCTCCTTTCCCTTGAGCTAAATAGATTTAAATCCACCCCCTCCCCTGTCGACGGGACACGCCCCAATCGCCCCCCCCCCTCCCCGCCCCATAATGATCCCGCCTCTCGATCCCCGCCCCCACCCCACCGACAGTTGTTGACCTCCTCTTACTCGATGGATGAATCACTTTTTCTTCGCCTTCGCCGCCGCCGCCGCAGTAGAGATCTTTATTCTCGGGTCTTTGTGTATCAAATGTCTCCGTGCAAAAAAGAGGAAGGGGAAGAGGGAAATCTGCCCCGGATGAAAAAGGGCTAGCTAGCATGATGATGAAGGCGGTCGGACGGCCAGGGAGGGGGAGGGGGGAGCTGGAGAGACGTGTGAGTGAGCGGCGGCGGCGGCGGCCCCGGCAAATTCCACATTCGCCGCCTTCGCCTCCTTCGAAAAAGAAAGGAGTGAGAGAAAGAAAGAAAGAAGCAGATTGAGTGGAACGCCCGAAGAAGAAGACTAGCGGAGAAGGGGGGAAGCAAAAGGAGGAGGAGGAGGGAGAGCTCCTCCCGTCACCTTCTTTTCCCTCAACTTTGGACGGACGCAAGACTTCTGTCGTTGCTGCTGTTGTCCCTGGAGCTGCTGCTGCTGTTGTTGTTGCCGGGGGAATCATCGCCCCTCCTCCTCCTCCTCCTCCTCCGGAAGAAGAGACATTTTCGCAAATTAGCGAAGGAGGAAGGAGGAGGAGAGGAGGGCAGCGAACCTCTTCATCCGTTTTCGCAGGCAATTAACCGCACCTCCCTCCCTCCCCCATTCCCGGACTCACTTCCGAGGTGACTTGGCGCACGTCCCGGCATTTTTTCTCTCCTCCGCCCCCGATGAGTTTATTTCAATGTCAACAACGCTGCATGACCGTGATCTCTCTCTCTTCCCATCATGAAAGCCCATCCATCTCCCTCATAAAATTTGATAAGAGTTTGCTCTTCGAGGTTTTATTTCGCAGGAGGGAAGAGAGGAGGAAGCGATAAAAGGCGTTTATTTGTCAGCCCCCGAATCTCTTCTTCTCTTCTCCGTCCGTCCGTCCGACGTCCGTTCATCATCGTCGCCCTCCGTGGTGGGGCAGCACCAAAAAGACTAGGGAATAACAGAGGCAAAAGCTTCTTCTTCTGGGGTCCGGTAGCATCGCACGGAGGAAGAGGGCGACAAGTCGGAGGGAGGAGGCTTCCTCCTCGCTCAGCAGCAGGGGGAGCGGGGGGAGGAGGTGGAAAGGGGGACACGGACGGAGGCGGCGGCGCAGGGGGCGGCGCAAGAGAGGCGCCACCACTGTGGGCGCCACCCTTCAACCTGGAACTCCGGCGCTGCGCCGCCGTGGGGTTGAGGAGGCGGAGGGAGCTGCTGCGGCGCCGGGGGTCGCTCCCAGGGTCCGAGGGTCTCCGGAGCGCCGACTGACACGGACGGGGACGAGTATAAAAAGGTTTTGATGAAAAGGGGAATTTTACTATGTTTCCAAACATGTACGTTTGACGAAAAGCACCAAGTTTTTTTTCTTAGCCGATTTGGAAAGTAGCTGCGGAAAGTCAGAAATTGTTGTTGTTCCGTCTATGCCAGAGGAGGGGAAAGGCGGCGGCAGCAGCGAGAGGGGGAGAGAGAGGAAAGGAGCAGCAGCAAAAGGAGGCGAAGGAGGAGGAGAGGGAGAAGGGGACGAAAAAAGAGGAGGAGGAAGAAGCCAAGAGAGAGAGAGAGAAGAGGAAGAGGGCGAACAAAAACACACACAAAAGAGGAGAGAAGAGCGAACACACATCCTGGAGGACCACAGGAGCAGGATTCACAACATCCTGGGGGCCAACCAGGCGGCCAACAGCAGGGAGGGACGCCAGGGGACATAGGTAGGCAAGAAAAACAATTTACCGGCCCTCGGCAGCCCAGAAACGGTCCCCCAATCCTGGGGAAGTTTTTTTGCTCCTGGCCTCTCCCCCCTCCCCCCACCTGACAACCTGCGCGCTGAGGCGCGCGCAGGATCGAAAACACAGGATCTCTTCGGGCACCCTGATAATTTTAACTCTTACCCCCCTGCAGGAGTCCCCTCGCTGAGGTCGCCGCCTCCACCATGATGGGCGACGTCCTCCAGCAGCCGCCCCCCGGGCCGGGTCAGCCGCCGCGGGGGCCGCCTCCCGGGGCGCCCGGAGGAGGGGGAGTGGGCGGCGGACCCGACGGCGCCGTCGGCCCGGGGCAGCCGCGAGGGGTGCCGGGCATGGTGGGCGTCGGCGGCGCCCCCAGCAACCCCGGCGTGGGCGCGGGCGGCCCCAAGGCCAGCCCCGCCGCCCTGGAGCGGCTGAACCGCCGCATGAGCGGCTACCGCGAGCGCAAGGAGTCCACACTGGCGCAGTACGAGAACACGAGCGGCACGTACAACGCCCAGATCATGGCCGAGACGGCCGCGCTCAAGCAGAAAGTGCTGGAGACCACGAAGTCCAAGAAGGGATCCAAGAAGGCCAACAGCGAGAAGGCCAAGCAGCAACAGCAGCAGAATCAGGGAGGAGGGGGCGGTGGTGGAGGTGGTCCGGTCACCAACGGTTTCGGCGGCGCACTGAAGAGGTCTCGTCCGTCCTCTGACAGCGACAAGTCTTCCTCCGGCCCCACCGAGGCCCCCAAGCGGCCAAACCTGGGGCATGCAGCACCGGTGGTGGTGGCGGCGGCGGAGGGGCCTACGGTCAAGAAGGAGGCCCCCTCGCCGTCGCCGGCGGCGGCCGCAGTGAACGTGCAACAGCTTCAAGACAATAATACTAGCAAGTCCGGAGCCGGAGGCGGCGGCGGTCCTCCGTCGTCGTCATCTGCTGCGTCGTCAGAAGTGAAGCGTGAGTTCAAGAGTGAAGCTGAAGTGAAGGCGGAGGACTCCAGTGTGAAGGACGAGTCCCTGGAGGGCCTCGATCTCAAGGACTTTATGGACGAGAGCCTTGACCAGAGCAACCTCGACGATCTCATCAACGACCTCCCCACCGACTTCATGGACAGCTTTGACGATTTTGCCGACAAGGGGGCGGTGTTGGACGACATCGGCAGCGCTCTTGGAGCAGGAGGAACAGGAGACGGAAGTGACTTTGGCCGCTCGGAGGGAAGACAGCAGCAACCGCAGCAACAGCAACAGCAGAACAACAGTTCCTCCGCCCAGTCCTCTCCAGCCATGGCCAGGGCAAACTCCTTTGACGGCAGCAGCGTGGGACCTAGCGGCCCGGCGAGTGCCGGAGCCGCTCCTAGTAGTAGTAGCGGCGGCAATAATTCTAACAACGCCAACGCCAACAATCCCAACGGAGCGGCGCAGCAGCTCAAAAACATGGCCCAACAGCACCAGCAGATACACATGGGCATGGGTCCCGGTCCCGGAGCTGGCCCAGGCATGGGACCTAATGGTCCTGTAGGTCCTGGGATGGGTCCTGGCGGACCTGGGATAGGTCCTGGTGGCCCAGGGATGGGTTCTGCTGGCCCTGGGATGGGTCCTGGTGGCCCTGGGATGGGTCCTGGTGGCCCTGGGATGGGACCCGGAGGACCTGGAATGGGTCCGGGAGGGCCTGGAATGGGTCCGGGAGGGCCTGGTATGGGACCTCAACAAACAATAGCACCCGGTCAGATGGACCAAAACTGCAGGCCAAACATACCAAACCCTCAGCAGCATCAAATGATGCAGCAACAGCATCAACAGTATCACCAACAGCAAATGGGTGGTCCTGGACCCATGTACAACATGCAGCAGCAGCAGCATCACATGCACCACAACGGCATGATGATGGGCGGCCCGCACCGTCCAGGGATGAGGCCAGGGATGAGGCCGCCGCACATGATGGGCCCCGGGGGTCCGCCTGGAATGGGCATGGGAGGAATGGGCATGCAGCAGGGACACCCAGGAATGATGCAGCAGCACCCCGGAGGTGGCATGATGATGCCTCAGGGCGCCATGCCTCCGGGAGGGATGCCCCCGGGCGTGATGGGACCCGGAGGAGGACCGATGCATATGAACGGTCCTCAGGGCCCGCCTCCTCCTCACCCGGCCGCCATGGGAGGGCCGCCTTTGCCAGGGGATCCGGGGGGAAGCGGCGGAGGCGGACCACCAGCACCGGCCCCAGCACCAGCAGCACCAACAACAGGAAGAGGTCCCAGGGCCCGAGGGCCCCGATCCAAGAACTCTGGTCCCGGGATGCCTAACCTGCCCACCTCGCCCCTGCCTCGCCCCACCAAGAGCAAGAAGAAGTCGTCCAGCGCCGCCAACTCGTCGAATGCTAACTCAACAGCCTCTTCTTCTTCCTCGTCGACGTCCTCGTCCACCACCAGCACTGCCTCTTCGTCCTCCACCACTTCTTCAAATTCTTCCTCCGGCCAACCGCCGACTATAAACCCTTCTTCCAGGTCGCCGATGCCGCAGCATAACTCCCTTCCACCGGGCGGCCTGCCTCAGGCTCCCAACATGCCCGGGCACCCTCGGCAGGTGGGCCCCGCAGGGATGGGCCAGCAGAGGCCCGAGGTGCCCGGCGGCGGCCCACCCGGATTCCAGCCAGGGATGAACGCGGCAGACCAGGTTCGGTTGCGGGCGCAGGGCAGGTATCGCCTGGGAAATCCCAATGCCAGACAACAACAGCAGATGCAGCAGCAACAGCAACAGCAAGGCATGAACAACATGCAGATGCAGCAGCCGCAGATGATGAACCCTGCGATGCGACCTGGTATGCTGCCCAACGGCCAGATGATGACTCCGCAACAGCAGCAGCAGATGATTCAGATGCAGCAGCAGAGGATGCAGATGGGCCAGATGAACTCGCAACAGCAGCAACAGATGGGTATGATGAGACCCACAGGAAATCCGGCGGAGATGGGGGGAGTTCCTCCCGGCTCCGGACCAAGACCTGGCATGACGCAGCAGCAGCAACAACAACAACAGGGGCAGCAAGGACAGCAGCCGGGCCAGCAACAACAGGGCCAGCAGCAAATGCGTCAGATGTCTCCGCAGCAGATGATGATGCAGATGCAGCAGCAACAACAAATGCAAATGCAAACCAGGCCGCCTCCGCCCGAGTACGGTCAAATCATGCCCGTAAGTTGTTGCAGATCCAAGTTATCTCCATTGCTATTTTCGTTTTCGTTACTTCTACAGCACTCAGCATTTCTTTTCTTTTCTTTTCTTTTCCAGAACCAAAACGTCCCCATGATGATGGGCGGCGGTCAGATGGGCCCCCACCCCAACATGCGCTTCCCCATGGGTCCCAGGATGGGCGTCCGCGGGCCGCAGGGATTCCAGCAGATTCCCCCGAGCGGGCCCATGATGCGGCAGCAGCAGCAGCACCAGCAGGCCATGAGATACGGCGGACCGCCCAACATGCAGCAGCAGCAGCCGGGCGGCCAGATGGGACCCGGAGGACCCGGCGGCCCTAGGGTGCCCATGCCACACTCTAGCCCAGGTGCCGGCGCAGGGATGTGGGGGCCGAACGGTCAACAGATGCAGCAGATGCAGATGCCTTCGGGTCAGATGCCGCAACAGATGCAGCCAGGGCAGATGCAGCAGGGGCAGATGCCTCCCGTCCAGATGGGTCCAGGTGGGCAAATGCAACAGCAGCAGCAGCAGCAAGGGCAGATGCAGCAGCAGAACGCGGGTCCAAAGTCAGGTGGAGGACCGATGCAGGGGCAGCCGCAACAGCACCAGCAGCAGCAAGGGCAACAACAGTCTCAGCAGCAGGGAGGCTCCCCGTCCGGTGGAAGCGGTGGCGGCACCCCTGGCCCCATCGCACAAGGTCAGAACGTAACGGTGGGTTCTCCTCACGGTCAGATGCCGCAAGGGTCTCCGAGAAATCCAGGTATGTCTCTTTTCTGCTCAGCCAATCTTGATTTTCTCACTCTTTTTTCCTAGTTACCAGTTTCTCACTATTAAATTTTTGTTCTTTCCTTTCAGTGGACGCCAACCACGGTTCCCCCATGATGTCCCCCTACCACCAGCAGCAAGGCCAGCAGCAGATGCGATCTCAGACGCCGTCATCCATGCCACAGCAGCCGCAGCAGCAGCAACAAGGAGGAATGCCACAGCAGCAGCAAGGAGGGATGCCTCAGCAGCAGCAGATGCAGCAACAACAAGTCAGAATGGTAAGACAAGAAACTTAAATTATTTTGGCCTTTTTTTAGTTTTGATTTTCTGCAGATGGGCCAAATGGGCAATCGCATGCCCCCAAACATGATGCCACAGCAGCAGCAGCAGCCTCCACAGCAGCAGCAGCAGCAGCATCCCGGCACCGGTGCTATGGGCTCTCCTATGGGCTCCACGCCAAACCACCACTCCCCCATGAACCCAATGGGAGGCTTCGTCCAGAGTCCGCACATGCAGCAGCAACAGCAGCAACAGCAACACGGAGGCGGAGGCGGCAGCAACGTCAACAGCCCCATGAACCCTCCCAGCGCCGGGGGCGCGGGAACCGGCGGCGGCGGCGGCGGCGGCAAGGACAACAGCGACGATTTCGACCTGGACTTCCTGAACTAGCCGCGTGAAAAGGGAGCTGCCGCACCGACAACAAAAGACAACAAAAGAACTCTTCCTCTCTCAAAGAAAGTATACCGAAGATCACTTGACAAATGAAGAAAAATACTCGAAAATCTTCGCAGATTAGGGGAAAAACAAAAATGAAGTGCCACACCAAAACACTGCCCGAAAGTAAGAAAGCAACCGCGCGCCGGGAGCAGATTGGGGAGGACACGCGTGAGGACTAGAAACTTATTTTACAAAAAAACGAAAAGTATGGTGGCGTCGTCCGTCCCTCCTCCCTAAAACCCGCCCGGACCTTTAAAGAAGTATACCTACCTTATTACCCCTAAAAGTATAGGAACAAAAGTTGAAGAAAGGGACAGTTAGTTGCGTCTTTTTTAAAAGGCATAGTGAAACTGTGCCGCCGCGCCCTTGCAAAAAATAGGATGTTCAAAATAGTCGGTATTTTTTTTCTTCGAAAACAACGCAAGCAACGCAAGGGGAAAGTAAGGGAATGAAACAAAAAGACCACCGCAGATATTACTACCACAAGAACGAAGAAAGCAAAACTATTGCCATGAAGACGAGTTGTGTTTCTAGTACCATAGCGGCAGCGGCGGAAGAAGATAAGTGAAGAAGAACTTAGTGGACATTCTTAGGGCCCAAGAAATTTCGCGTCCTCCCTCCCAATCAAAGTTTTGATATACCCCTAATTGATTCTGTTTGTATGCCCCTCCCCGGCCCCACCCAGCGTTATTGAAGAGACCCTTGTGTAGTCTCTGTCGCCACTCAGTGCTCCTATAAAAGAAAGCTCCCCCGAGAGTGTAAGAACGAATTTAGAAGATAAATAATGCGAACCTATCAGATGATTTAAAAAATACGCGCGTCCCCGGCCCGAGTCATTCGGGCCGAGCGAGGGGCGCCAGCGCCAATAAATAAATCCGCAGTACAAACAATTGAGATCTATATATTACTCCTTTTTCTGGAAAAAAACATTCGCGTATACTGTAAAAGAAAGGGCAGCTGCCTTTTCCCAGCACTTTTGAAATATTATTTTGTCCCCCAAAAATGCAGGGGGGAGATTGTGCGTTCTATGGCTTCTTCGATTCTTCATTCATCTCTGGCGAATCACCTTAGGACAATCTTCCTCCTCCTCCTCCTCCTCCTGTACCCTCCGTTCGGCGATGTCCTCCCCCACTGGATGCAGGCGGGCCTCCCGGTGGCCGGGTGCGGCCTGAACTGCTCCCCCTCCGCGCAGGGGCCGCGGGCGTAGTGGGGGTAGCAGCGCCCGTCCGCCGCCCAGAAGTGCGACGGGGTGTCCTCGGGGCCGCACGCGCACCGGGCCGGCCCGCCCGACCCGGACGCCACCACCAGCTGCCCCTCCGGGCAGTGCGCCCGGGTGTGCAGCTCCACGCAGGGCGCCTCGGGGCCGCCGCCGCCACCGCCGCCCTCGACAAAGTTCTTGAAGCATGCGCACTCGGTCTGGCCGGAGGTAGAGTTGTAGGCAAAGTAGCGGCCGGCAGAGCAGGGGCCGGGGGACTCCTGGAAAAGGGGGAAAACATAATTGTTGAAGTTGAAAGTGTAGAGCACGTCACCTCGAATTTGCAGTAAAAACTCCAACAAAGAGCGTGAAATATGCGCATTCACCACCACCACTACCATTTCAAGCTTTCTTTCTTTGCCATTTTGTGGGAAATTCGATTGTTTTCTCATATCTGACCTGCTCGAAGCACTCCCCCGTCTCCCCCCAGTAGTACACGCTCCAGTCCGGTCGGCAGTGGCAGCCGGTGCCACCCGCGTCGGGGTCAAGGTAGAACAGCTTGCCTGCAGAAAAAAGGGAAATTTCAAATCTTGACATTTCCCGCAAAAAAACCCTGAACCACCTTTCTTGCACGGCCCCTGGGAGAACTGCCTGTAGCACCTCTGGTGTGGCGACCACCAGTGCCAGTTGTCGAAGCGCTTGCAGTACTTCTTGTCCTCGCAGCGGGAGCTCCCGTCAGCCTCGAAGATCAGCCACTCGCCGAACCTATGGGATTTGAAATTAAGAAAAATGTAACAAAAATACTTTATAAGGGAAACTGATTGCCAGTGACGAAATGTAGCTAATACAAAATGTTATTTTTTTACCCGTCAAAGCACGGAAAAGAAATAGATTTGAATAAAGAACGAATAGAGAGTCCATTTCTTAAGTGACAAATGGATGACATCTCCACTAGGTTTTTTTTTTAAAAAAAATAATAACCCTATAATATTTCATTCGGCAAACACGAGTGTGTGGCACCATTTTGACGGTTCAACGGCTGCTGCCAATTCCAGCAGACAGACTGTGTAAAAAGATGCTCCTTCACGCTCGCCTAAACACGGTGGCGTGATCATACATACGAAAATAATTCGAAGGTCCGATATCCTTCCCATACGAAATAGTAGATTGACGGTATTTGCTTTTTTTCCTGGGACAAAAAAGTACAAATTACAGTTTTGCCCCCCCTGCCTAGAAAAGGATTGGAAGGAAGGAGGCGCTTAAAAAACGCCCATTCAGTAAACGCTACCACCTGTGACGACATCATAGTAGGAGGCGGAGCCGGAATTAATCAAGATTTTTATGTGTATGGCATGCGAGTGCACTTTTTTGACTGATTGCAAGTAGTCCGTCCATACAACTAACTACCCTAAATTAGTTTATTCACACCAGATATATTCTAGGATATATTTTTTCCTCCAAAAGAAAATACTCCAAACTATGTAGTCTTCTTCCATTCCAAGACTTTGAAACTTTCCTAAATGTCACCGCAGAGAAAAGAAAAGAAACCGAATTTCGACAAAACTAATAAACTTCACTCACTGGCAGGGTCCCCTCGTGTATGGCTGGTAGCACCTGCCCTCCTTGGTCATGGAGTTCCTTGGCAGACAAGTGCACTGGACCTCCAGGGCCTCAAGGGATCGCATGAAGCAGGGGGTGCCAGAGGAGCAGGTGGAGTTCATCTCGTGGTCGCAGGGGCCTGAGGGAAGGGAAATATGTTATGTGTTTTTTACGCCGGTATGTGTCAATTCAAGGAGTGGGAAAGAGGACTTGTATTGCACCTGCTCGGAAGAAAAATATAAATTTGTTTGCATAGGTGTTAACTTGAAGATCTAGGACTAGGAGTATGGTACTTTAAATTGCAATGCCAAGAAGAAACCATATTTATTTCAAAGGTGGCACGCAAGTAAGTTTGGAATAAAAATAGAAACCGGGAAAAGCGTTTTGTTACTTTAGTAGATTTTACTGCACAATTCAACATCGAAGAGAGGAAAATTACACAGTCGGGAAAAATGATACGGGCGACGGGAGAAAACTTCCGACAGTCAAAATCGTCGCGGCGATCGAAAAGGGGAAAAGAATTTCACCTACCCGGTGGCGGCGGCAAAACGCATTATATTGGCAATTATTTGGACTTGGACTGTGTGTGTGTGCGGTCTGGCATAAAATGCAGAGGGGAGGAAAGGAATAAAATCCTTGCATGGTGGTCTCCGCGATTGAGAGTTTGTAGGCGACAATGAAAGTCCGGTTTAAAAAATATGACACAGCCATTCATTTGAAAAGGTTGGTCCAAATTAGTTTGTTGCTCTTCGAATGACCCAAATTGCCCTTATGGCAATACATTTTTTGCAAGTATTTATCAATTTGAATTAAATAATTTTGCCCCTTCTCACCCGCCGTGTTCAGCTGGTAGCAGTTCCCGTCCCCGTGCAGGTAGTAACCGTCCTTGCAGCGGCACTGAGGGGTGAACGTGGAGTAGTCGAAAGAGAGGATGTGGCCTGGGAAAAAATGCTTATGGGAATATTATTTTTGCCACATAAAAAGTTTATCATATTACCCGATGGACACGGGCCCCTCCTGTAGAGCTCGAAGCACTGTCTCGTCTCGGAGTGGTAGTACATTTTCTGGAAAACGGAATAAAAAAATCTTTCTTTCTTTACTTTTGAAAGCTGAAACGAATGCAGTCGTTAAGCAAACACTTGCGAAATGAGGAACAAAACGCATTTTTTAAAAAATGCGATCGAGTTTCTTTTTTTATTTAGCACTCTCCAAAAAGTGCATTCACCTGCACCACATAAATTCCTCCTCCCTCCTCTTTTCTTCTTTTCCTGTTTCTAAGGCGGCGGCGGTTTTACATCCGGGAAAGGGATTTCTTTGAGTCACGTTACAAGAGGAAAAGGGAACTGGAGTCGCCGCCGCCTGATATAACAGAGGTTAAAGGGAGGTCGGAATAAGAAGAAAACAAAAGGGTGGTCTTCACAGAAGTGGGCCAAGGTGGTCAAGAAGAGAATTCAGAGCTTTTCCCCGGAATTCGCCCCGGAAGATGTCCTTATATACCTCACGACTTTTTTTAAAAAGGACTTCCGTTCATATGGGAGATCGAGGAAGTGTAGCAAGTTCATGAGTCACGAAAAATTCGAGGCGGAAGGCGGCGCACGGTGGAATTTCCCAACCAACCGCCGGAACTTTCGATATTGCAATTTGGAAAAATAAACAGCTTCTCACCAGGCTCGAGTTGCATGAGCAAATCCCGTTTCCAGAAGCCCGATCCAGCAGTATGAGCTGTCCAAGTGGGCACGGGCCCTGGGTGAACTCCTGAAATAAAAACGAAGACGAATTAATTTGTAGCAAAACAATTCTCTTTCTGGACCAGACACCGAAAGGAGACATCATATTGTCTGTCTCTGCCCTTCTACAGTACTAGGTCATAAATCAAAACTCGAGAGGAACAGAAAAATAATAAACTGAAATAAAAAAAAGAGGGGAAAGACGAAGCGTCATACTGCACCTCCTCCTCCTCCTCCTCCTCCTCCTCCTGCCAGAGCAATTAAGCAAGAGGAAAACAGTTACTCCCCCTCCGAATCGAGGAGACGGAGGCGGCGACAGTCGACGATGCCACAGCAACAACAACAATGCAATGTTCTTCTCATGTCTGTCCCTCCTCTTTTTACCGGAATGTACAGTGCGTAAAAAAGTCTGCATGTTAATCAATTTGGCCGGGCCAGCCGAACATGCAAAAGTGAGGCGGGCATGCAGAGGAAAAAAACAATTGGCACGCCCCTCCAACATTTTTTCTCACTGATTTCTGGCCGCGCATGAGATACCGTATTTGTTTCCTCGATGTGATATCGACACACGAATGTGGTGTTAATTCCGTCTTTCTCCCGAAAATACAAACTTACCTGGTAGCATTTTCCGTCGGGCTCGTATTTAGCGGAGAAGAACGGGCATTTGCACACGGCTTGCCTGAAAGAAAGAAGGTTGCAGTCTTTGTTACATTTTCAATTGAGAATAGTTTTTCTTCGCCACTATATTTCTCAAATGGCAAACTTTCACGGATGGAAATTTATTTGCCACCAAAAACTTAAATTCTGCGACTTTAATTTCTGTTCAAAATTAAATGTCTTGCTGGGGAACCTGGATACGAGCGTTCACATTTCACTTTCGAATATTTATGTAGGTTTCCCTGCAGAATCAATGCCATATGAATATACCCCTCAATGGAAAGGCAACAACTTTACAGTGTACACCACTCTTGGTGAAAATCATTTATGATCGCAACAAATGTTTCCAAATTCGCGAAATAAAGCGGCCATTAAAAATCAATACCATTAGTGAAACTCTGTTCTCTCACCTCGTGGTCTCGTCCCTGACCAGCCTGTGCCCCTCCGGACACGGCCCCCTGTAGTACTCCCTGTAGCAGAGCCCGTCCGCGGGCCAGTAGAGGTGGTGGCGGCGGCACCGGCAGTCGTACTTGCGCAGGCGGCGGTCGTAGCGGAGCTCGTAGCCCTTGGGGCACTGGATTTACAGAAATAAATGTTTAAAATTAGTTTCTTTATTTCAATAACATCCAAGAAGCTTGACGACACTTGTGTCTTTAGAGATATCACATTAGTGCTAAAATGTGAACTACTGCAATTCATGCCAAAATGTCAAGGATCTTGTGGATAAAAAGTCTAGCGCTACGAAAATTCACAAAGTCTCTTAATTTCCCCTACCTGTTTGTTTGGCGAGAGCAGCCCCGGAATTGCCGGCACCGACTGGGCGGGCGGGCCAGACACCGGCGACGCCGCCACTGTCGGAGGCAGCCTGGACAC
>JAAUXV010029714.1_pt1 | contig 13055 bp, 20 predicted proteins | sample 7278181 | NCBI WGS metagenome assembly JAAUXV01 (sample SAMN14350114, study PRJNA611818) | marine sediment metagenome | isolation source: surface marine sediment (2.1m) | place: French Polynesia: Moorea | collected 2018-08
AGCAAAAAAGCTTCTCCCATTCACGATCCTCGAGAGACGGGCTGAAGAGACAGACAGCGGTTGGGTGAGGCGAGAGTGGAGCCCGGATACCTTGACATTCCGGTTGGAAGTAGATCGAAAACTGTCTGTGTCGGAGGAGAACTTTCTCTTATCCCCCTTTTCTTCTCCCTTTTTTGACAGGAATTTGGTGATGTTGAGGTGGAAAGGCGGAATGGAAATTGTGCTCTTCGACTTCTCTGTCACACCCCGTTACGCCGCCAAAAGGGGAGAATGGGATGCAAATGCACACGAGCATCTTGCGTCAGTCGCAATTTCTTCCCTCCAACTTTCCCTTTTTTCGTTCTTTCTCTTTCCTTCCCTCTCCCCTCGTTCGCCTCAGGCAAATCTCCTTTGGAAAACCTAATCAGGCCAAGGAGAGAGAAGGGGGGAAAGGGGAAAGGAGAAGGGGCGAATCCGCGCTCTCACGCTTTCTCGAGGCTGTGTTGCTATCATCAAGGCCGCGGAGAGGCGCTCCTCCCTCCGCCCCCACGTCCTTCCTGTTTCCAACGTCCTTCTTATCCTTTTTGCTCTCTTATCCTGCCCTTGTCTTCCCTCTCCTCCCCCTCCGCCGCAAGGGATGTGCAAAGAACGCCGAGAGGAAGGAGAAGATTCCCCTTCCACCTTCGACGAAAACGGGGCCGGTTGGTGGTAGGGGGAAGAGGAGGAGATTGCGCCCGCCTTCGCCGCCGTAGGAAAATAATCAAAGTTTGTTCAGATCCTACCGCTCGTCGTCGTCGTTCGAAAAGGAGCCAAGGGGGAGGCGGAGAAGTTTGTTCATCACGCCACAGCGGAGCAGAAGCAGCAGAGAGCGTTTCTATCATCACTCAAAGCGCTTCCTCCTCCCTTTTCCCTTTTGCTTCTTCTTCTTTCCTTGTTCTTCCTTAATCAAGTTTTCGCAGATGGGGGGGGGGGGGGGGGAACCAGAAAGGGAAGGAGAATGGGGTGGGGGGAGAAACTCGACCTGACAGCAACAACTCTTTCTCTTCTATCTCTCACTTTCGGAAAACTGCCTCGGACGGGAAGGGAAAGGGAGTGGAGGGATGGGAGTAAGAGAGAAATTCAATTAATTTTTCTCTGTTCTCCTGTAGTTCGTTAGTTTTCCCGAATATGTGCAAAGGCACCCCCCATTCCTTCCTCTCTCCCTCTCCTCGGTGCAGTCGTTTCATTTCGCGTCTCCTACGGACAACCAACCTGGTTGGATCTTCTTCCTCTTTTTCGCCCAGTGTGGCTGCAGCGGCGTCGGCGAGCTCCTCCCTCTTTTTTTCTTGGCTCCCACATTTTCTGCCTTACTTTAATGTCCACTATAAATTTTAGGCAAAATTGCCTGCTGCTCTGCGCAGCGAATGCCCCTCTCCCCGGTCCTGTTAGTCGCGTGCGCCTGTGCACAATATCTGCCGCCTCCACCCTCCCTCCTCCTCGAGTCTTCTTGGTTGCTTCCTCCCCCTCCCTGGCGTGCAATATCGCTCGAGACATTTTTCAGCGGCTCCGGACCATGGCAACGAAAAGGGAGAGAAAAGGTAGCAAATTGGAAGAGCTCTTCTTAAAACAAACTTTGAAAAGAGTCACATGAAGGCAACGCTTTTCATGGCTGGAATACGTGGGGTACTCTCACGCCAGCGTCTTAAAGGTGGATGTTTCAAAATCTCCTCCTCCTTCCTCTCTTCATCTCAGCTGGACTTCTCCTTTTCTCGGTATTCAATTATGTCTGCTTTGAGCGTTTCGTTCGTTCGTTTCGTTTTGAGCGAAGGAGGGAGGAGGAATGACAAAGGAGGGAACCTCTCATTCCCGATCCGCGGGAGGGATCCTAGACGGCGGAGAGCACCCGCCCACTTCCCAAGGATGGATCGAAAGAAAGAAAGAAACGGGGCTTACATGTGTACTGTACTCTCTCCTCTTTGAAGTGGGGTAGGATGGACAGCGGTGGTCGTTACTGCACTTGAAACAGTTGCAAGGGAAGGAAGGAGGGAACGTCTTAAACTCAAAGAAAAAGAGAACTTTTACGACTTCCGACGATTTTCTCCTTTCCCCATTGCGGTTGACTAATTTGTCCTGCTTTGGAGACGACGAGGAAAGGATCCTCCGGAATAAGGAATGTTGCTTGGAAGATTACTGCGCATATACACTTTTTTTATTCTCTCAATAAAAAGACCGCCGCTTCAAAGAACGGGAGGATCCGTGAATAGCAGAGGGCGGATGGCGGTAGCGTCTCCAGAAAAGAAGGGAGGGGAGGGACCCCATTCGGAGTAATTGAACCAAATGTAGAAGAAGGGAGAAACACTTGGAAGAAGAGAAGAGGAGGAGTTGTCGGTATTCGTTGCCAGAGGCGAGAGGGGAAAGGGAAACAACAGTGGCAGACCTAGAGTACAATGTTGTTGGCGTCGGCGACTACGTAGGCAGTCTCCTCTCCTCTCCTCGTCTTTCACTTCTCTTGCGTACGAGACAGTCTCCTTCCCTCCCCGCTCATTTGCCTTTATTTCCCTTTTCCCTCCGTCGACAAAGTGGTGGGGGGCGAAAACAGAAGCGTGCCGCTCTTCCTTTCTATCTTCTTCCCTGCAAGTTCTCCCCGAAAGGCAGTCTTCTTCTTCCGACCTACGGGCAAGACTAGGGAAGGCGTCAGATATGCGATGCGCGCGAAGAAAAGAAAAAGAAAGGAATGGGAGGCTCCTCCTCCGCTTAGCCCTAGGCTGGAATGGCGATGTGATGAGATGTGGATCTCCCCTCCTCCTCCTTTCTCTCTAACCCGACGACGACGACTCAGCACAGTTCCTTTTCATTCAATGGAAATGAGGAAAGAGATGAGATGAGTCTTTTTTCATTCCGCGCCTGGCGTTGCCCTGGGCGCAGGCAGGCCGCTTTGCTGGCTGGTTGGCACCGCGGGAGATCGGCCGGCGATTACGGAACGGGCGTCTCGGGGGGAAAATGCCTGTGAAGGAGTGGGAGTCCCATTTTGGAAACAGACAGGGTGGCCAAAGGCAAGGAGGAAAATCAGGAATATTCCGTATTCATCACACGACTTTAAACATTCGTAAAAGCGGGGGAGGGTCCCTTTCGGCCCCACCGCAGCGAGCGATTTCTCGATCCCCTCCCTCCCTCCAGCCAAATTATCTTTCATCTGACTAAGCAAGCATGTTTCTCTTTCGCCCAGCTTGTCTGTCGATGTCACTTAGACCTCTATCTGCTTGAGGGATGACTCTGCACACACCTCTCCCTTCCCTCCAACCAACGAGCCACCACAACACAACAGACGGACACAACCATCTCCAATCCAATCCGACTCCTCCCCCTCCCCATCTCTCCACGCCCAGCAGTGTTTTCTTCCACGAAAGGAAAGAGAATGGGAGAAAAAAGCGTCTAGTCATTCAACACCTCCTCCCCCTCCTCCCAACACCTCTCCCCCATGCATACCTGCAACTTCCCAAAAAAAGGGAGTTTGTAGCATTGTCTATCCTCGTCTTCCCCAGGAAAGATGACGATTCATCCCCCCACACGATTCCACGAAGCCACTGCTGTGGCCATGCATGCAGGGGAGGATCGAAGGGAAGGCGACAGTTGCAAGTAGCACGACCGTAAAAAGAGCGGAGAAAGAATAGTAGGGGGCGTTGTCGCCAACAGACACGGGAAAGACCGTTTGGCTGCCAGATGAAAAAGCACTTTTTACCCCACTTTCCTGTCACCTCCTCCTCCCTCTTCCTCGTTGCTTCTCCACGTTTGGCTAATGCTCGCGGAGATGGGAGAGGGAGGGTGCGTTTGATGCGTTTGTCAGTGTAGCCTGTCTATTTGAGCTCCCCGGTAGCATCATCCAAGGGCCTTCAAAAACACATTCAGGCCTGTTTACCTCAAAGCCCCTCTCCGCATCCCCCTCTGTGGCAAGCAACGGCACTCGCCTCACCTCTCACGGACTCGATCCAGTTCACCCATTCCATTAAGGGAATGTTTGGAAAAGTGGGGAGGCGAGCAAGACGGGTGAGGTGGACGTGAAGGAGGAAAGGAGAGCGCAACCAGACCCCGAAAGTGCCTTCCTCCCCCCTCCCTTTTCCCACTCTTTCCCCAATTCTGAGGATTCAATCAAGAAAGGCGCAGTGGATATATAGCTCCTCCTTGCCTCTCTTTCCCACATCGTCCGCAACCTTCTTTCCCTCGCTTTTTTCCCGGGAAATGGAAAGTTGTGGAGAGAGGGGGAAAGAGGGCACCTCCTCCTTTCCCTGGGGATGGTCGCTCAGTGTGCAATAGAAAAGGCCGTTCCTTCGTCGATGGCTCCGCCGAGGTCGCCGCACAGTGGTAAAGTGGAAAGAGTGGGTGGAGGGAAGGAGAAGCGGCGGTGGAGGGCAACGCGAAAATCTCATAGGAGTTTGTCGATAAAGTTCCGACAGGAAATTTGTTTCCCCAACGGCGACGGGAGTGGGGGAGGGGGCGAGGGGCCACAGCAAACAGGCTTCGGTCGACCTCCCCCTCTCGATCGAAGCCTCGGTTCCCCAATAGGCAACGACAAGAAAAAATCGACCAATATTTCTTTCGAAGCTGAAGCGGTGTCGCCTTTCATATTTTCCATTCTGATTTTGTTTGCTTGCAAATGTTTGCACGTGTTCCCCCCTCTGCTTCGTTGAAAAAGAATCTCTGCCTCAACAGTGATCGACGAAGAGAGGGGGATCGTGCCAAACAAAAACAACAGCGGTGGCATCACGCCCAAGTTGCCCCTCCTTTCCTTACCGGCCCCAAATGTTATCCATCCGACCATCCCCCTCCAAGACCCTTCCCTCTCCTCCTCCTTCCCCATACTTTTGAAAAACTTGGGGTCCTTCCTCTTTCTCCCCCTCCTCCTACCTGAGACCTCCTCTCCTCGCGACAAGAGAAATGGCTTGAATTTCAATTTGAGGGATCATCTTTCATGGGTCCGAAGTTTTAGCGGAAAGGGGAGGGAAACTTGTGTGTGTGTGCTGGCTCAGCTCTTCCTCCTCTTTTCGTGCCACCGGTCCGCTCCGGGCGCCTCAGGAGAAGGAGCCCGCGTGTTGTAGCAGAAGGGATTCTTTTAAAAGGAGGGGGAGAAAAATGAGGAGCGTCTCCGAAAACAATAATATTTCCTCTTCTTTGCCTCTGTTCTTTTTCCACGAGAAGGCTTTTAAAGCATGGAGGCTCGAAGAGTGGCAGTAGCGAGCTTCCGTTTCCACTACAACAACGAAAAGTGAACACCCATCAATCGAGCCATCAAAAAGCTTTTTCCGTTTTCCGATTGGGGAGGAAGACGCTGTTTCTACGAGTGAGAAAATAAATGGGTGTCTGTCCACCGTCCACCGTGGGTTTGCTCCCACAACTCAAGAGCAAACAGGACGGACACCCAAACGACGACGACGAGGAAGGGTCATTTCCCTAATCCCTCCCTACTATCGGCTTACCCTTTATGGCCGGTCGCGTCCCTCCCTGAGAGAGTAATACACTGGAAATGAATAGAGAGGGACAAAAAAGGAGAGAAAGAGGAGACAAACACTGTCGTCCAACCAGCCGTTTTGAGGGAGGGTTTTGTTTCCTCCTCTCCGAGCAGTAAAACCCCATCATCCATCGGTCGGGCGGACGGACGCTCTTCTTGATCCCCCACTCCGTTTCCCTCTCTCCTTCTGGTTGGGCACGGTCGCACAGCACAGGAGGAGGAGGAGGAGAAAAAGGATTCTCTCCGGTCTGGCGAGAAGCTGGAGAGGCTCTCTTCCTCCCGGTGCTCATCCGGACCGGTGGTTATCGCATTCTGCACGCTGCACACCCACGCCCTCCCCGCTTGCTCATACAACCATCAAACCGACCCTGAATGAAGTGGCTTGAACAGAATAATGGAGCCCTTGGATCATTTTAGCGGCAACTTACTCTTCGAAAGCGTGCTATTGAGTATACTTCCCCCAAAAAATGCATGAGCCATCAATTTTGGCTCTGACCGAGTAGTCCACGCTTGGATATTCTTCGCCCCCGCCGTCTCATTTTGTTCTCCCCTTTGGGTGGCCGCTGGCTCCCCCTTCCCCGTCTCCCCCTGCCACCTTTTCCTCCCTTCCTGACAAACAGGATACACAATCAAGTGAAGGGGAGGAGGGAGGAGGGAGGGCAAATCGGCGTCGGCGGCGTTTTTACTCAAACACCGTCGCTCACTGTCTGTCCGTTGTTGCGTCGGTCGCAGCCGCTGCGGACGGACTCGCCAGTGGATTACACCTTGCAATTAGAGTGACACAAAACCATCAAAGAGGAAATTGAACTAGGGGAAAGGGGTTGGGGCGAAAAGAGGAGATCACTTTTCGGACCGTGAAACGGGTTCTCGGAGTGTTCTTCTTTCTTTGTCGCCAATTGTCGATATGCAAACTGGCTGTGAGGCGGCGCCAATACCTTTAATTGGAATGACGGCGCCCGCGAGAGACAAGAGCAAGCCGCCTTGTTCCCCTCTTCTTTCTTTAGGTCAGAACAGAACGAAGCCCCAATCCCTTCTTTCCTTTTTCGCCGCCCATTTGATCTGCTAAAGTGCCTCATGCCATCTGATAGCCCATTTGGAGGGGGAGCAAGAAAACGACCTGTTCGAACGAACATTCCCCCTGTACCCATCCGGAGGAGAGGGAGAGCCGGGCGCAAAATTTCGCTATCTGCCACCGAGCAACCATCATTCCAAAACAGCCCGTTGGACTTGCTTTTCGGAAAGGAGAAGACGACCGCGGGACAGGTATTAAGTGGGAGGAGAGGAGCGACCATCCCTCCCCCCTTTTCCCCTTTGTGTCTTCATTGCCCCGGTGTCAGATTGCTTGCCCCCTTCTCCCCTTGGCCACTTTGCCCGCGCAGTGCCATTCCTCACCCCTCTTTGAAGATGAAACCCGAGTCGAGTGCGGGATGGGGCGACGGACGGACGGGTATGGGTGGGTGGGCAGGTAGCCAAGAGATCACCAGGGGGAAGGATCCGAAAAACATTTGCAAAGGCGGCGACGGCGGCCATTGGAAGCATAAATCCTCTTTTATCACGGAGCAGAAAAGGGAAGTATGCTTTTCCTTTTTGTACAAAGCACCTGTACGAACATCACAGCGACTCGTAAACAACAGGTGAGGTACTTACGAGTTTTTAAATAACTCTTGTGTTTTCTCTTCGACGCTGAAAAAAAAAACTTAGCAAAAGCTCACTCCCTTCCCTTCCCTTCGCTATACGCTCGCGTATTTCACGCCGCAGTGGAGACGGCTCCGGCGTCGCTGGGGGAGGGAGACACCAGCCAGGGGTCATCTGGCAAGCAAGCTGCGAAAGAACGAAGAGGTCTCTCTCTCTGTATTCCTCCTCCTCTTTCAACCCTTTCCTTTTTGCGCCCGCGGCGGGGAGAGAATGGAAATCGCCTTATTTGTCACGGGAGGAGCGAGAAGGGGTTTTGTTTCGCTCCGAGGGAAGGAGGGAGGGAGGGACAGGTGCCAGACAGAAATGAAGGGAGGAGGGAAAACTGACCCTTCCTACTTTTCCGCCATTCAGCTTCTTTTGCTGCCGCGCTACGCGCAGACTGAATTTGTTATCGTGCTGCTCTATCTGCATCATGGCAGGTAGGCTGTTTCGTCTCGAATTGCGATAACGGGCGACGAAAGGAGAGAGTTGACAAACAAAAAAAGATTCCAAAGGATTTAAGAGAAATTTTTCGAGAAGAGTAAAGAACTTTGGAAGAGACACAATCTCGGCTCCGATATTTCGATGGAGGCTCGACTTTGCTCTTCGATTGGAAGGCTGTGTTTATCGTCCTTAATGGCTCGTGACCATGATTTGCTGCCTCCTCCTCGAGGTATAGTAGAGTTTCCTCTTTCGCTTGGCCGCTTTTCTCCGCCGTGCGAAAATGATGGTTCCTGCGGCTGCGGAAAGAGGAGGGGGAAAACTTTTCAACCTGAGCCAAAAGGCAGCTGCGTTTGAAAAGGAGAAAGAGAAAAGGCTCGCGTCGCAAAAAGGAGGGTGAAGATAAAGAAAAGGGTTGGATGTGTAGGAAGATGGATTATTAATTTCCAGAAGAAGGAGGGAAACGGGAAAGGAAGAGGCTTCAGTTTCGGTGCTGTGAGCGCGCTCCCTCCTCGGCGGGGTATCGTCGAGCAAGAAGCCGTGCTTCTTTTTTGTCGCCTTCCCCTCCCACATTATTTTTCATTAGGGTTTTTGCGCAAAAAAGAGAGGAAGGAGAAATGGGAGCAAGAAAGATTGGAGGGGAAAAGGAAAAGACGGATGGATAGGCAAGGCAATTTTTCTTCCGTTTCCCGAAACCAAAACAAGCTAGGGTGACTTTCGCGTTTCCCGGGTGGATGGAGCCTGTCTCACAGACGAAGAAACAAAGGAAGATGCTTCCTACAGAGACGGAAGGAAGGAAGGAGTTGCTCGGTTTGCGGCAATTTCCGCTGTTTCTTTCGGGCAGGTTTGGATTCCTAGGGTTTTTTCTCGCGAGTCATTGTGCGATCTAAGAAACGAACAAAGATCGTTTGTGCTTTATGTACTTACACAAGGCACAATGCCTCCTTCTCTAGTTTCTCTGTCTCTTGCCTCTGCTGAGGCTGCAAAGAAAGGAGGGATCGGTTCCCGAGACCCTTCATGGCTCTCCAATACGAAGGCGTGACTTTGCCAAGGGAAAGAAGAAAAGAAGGGCTCTCCCTATCTTCTCCTCTGGGTCCCTTTAAGCCGTCATCTCTTCTCCCTCAATGGCCTGGCGATGATGATAAGGCAATAAGCATTGGCGACGGGAAAAAGAAGGGGATTCGTGCCCCGACGGAAGAAAAGGAGTGAGAAGATGGAAGGAAAGAGGCAAGGAAAGCACTTCTCCCTTGTGCGTATGCGTCTATTCCTTCCTTCGCCTGAGTCGCCAAGGAAAGGGGCGGAAAGGATGGAGACACCGTCAGAAAAAAGTGTTTCAATCTGGAAACGCCATGACAAAACAACTTGCTTCTACACTTAAAAATACTATTTAATCATGAAATAAAACGCTGAAGTGTCCTTTGTCGGCCCAACTCTTTTGGGTGAATTCCAATTCGTCTTCTGAGGCGCTGCTTTGAACATCGGAATTGCGGACGTCGGCGAGCGGCGATGGGAGGCATTGCATTACCTTCCGCGCTCCGCAATCAGTCTTCCTTCCAAAAAGGATTGGTCGGATCGAACGATGAATTGGCAGAAAGGAAGGAGGAGAAGATGGCTTCTTCTCTCCTCCTCGCCACATCCATTGTGGAAAGGAGAGGAGGACGGCGGCTCTGAAAGCATCAGCAGGAGGGCAATGGCGGGGAAAAGGGAAAGAAGGCAAGGCAGAGGGAATACACCACATACATCCGCATTCGTACAAACTCAAAAGGAAAAGAGCAACAAATGAAAACTCTCGCCGGCAAAAAAAAGTAGTAGAAGAAAAGGAAAACCCGCGGCGGCACCCACATGGCCGCCGCCGCCGCCGCCTTGGAATACCGCACGGTCCTATCTCTAATATGATGAGATGGGGAGAAGAGGAGGGGAGGAGGAGAGTGAATTCCGAGAGGAAAGGAAGGATCATCCTTCTTATAAGGCTCGAGAGGAGAGAAGATGGGGGAGGAACGAGATGATGTTGGAGGAAGGAGGAGGAGGGATTTCTGAGACATTGCCTCTGCCCTGCCCCAACCCAACGGCGGCCCTTCTTTCCACTCCAATCAGGCACCTCAGCCGAACGAATAGGAGGGGGAGGGGGAGTGAAGCAGCGAAATGCCTCCGCGTTCTCGGGCGAAAAATCCTCTTCCTCCCTCTCTCGCACTGTTCTTTACTGACCGTTCAGCAACGAGGGGAAAACTATGTTTGGAGTCTTTGGACTTTTGTCTCTTCTGGTTCTTCTCGTACCGCGTGGGGTCAGCGGCCCGAAAGAACCCCGCCGCTACTTTATTTGGCTTGCCATCTAAATAGAGGAAGGGGGGAGGGAAGGAGGATCCGTGCCGTGAGAAATGCCTCCTGGACATTTACCCTCCCTCCCCCTGTCTTGCAGGGACTGTGAGTGACTCTTTCACACAGGGGAGAAAACGAAAAGTCCACCTCTGACGGTATTGTGTGTAACCCCGGTCGTCGACATTGTGGATTGTGAGTAGGAAAAGAAAAGGGGGAGGAGTTCCATTTCATTCTTATCTGTTGAAGTCAGCCAAGGGGAGGAGGAGTGGCCACGCCTCTTGCATAAACACGGAGAAAAAGAAAGAAAAGCACACAAACGCAGAGGGAGGTGTGTTTTTTGCCATGGGGTGACAAAAAGGACGTCCCTTCCTTTTGGTGGAGAGAGCACCTGGAATGCAAGAGAGAAACCGCAGAAGGAAGGAGGAAGAGGAAGTGGAGATTAGACACCCCGCTCGGAAATACACACCTCGCCCGACGACGTACTATTCCGTACCGTGCGTCTCCTTCCCTTCCTCCTTAATCCCTGGGGGGAAAGGGAGGAAGAATATGTTTCCATTTTGGGAGGGAATTCTAAAACGAGAATAGAAGGGGATCTGCCGTAGGTAGTACAGTAGTAGAGGACCTCCCCTCCTCTCTTCCCCATGTGTTTGCTTTCGGCCCTTCCCTCTCCCTCCGACGTTCATCCGTTTCTCCCCCTTCCCGATCCCTTTCACTGGCCCCCTTCCCCTCCTCCTCTCTCTTCCGCTATCTCGCCCTCCTCCCATTCAGCAGGAAAAACCTTTTCATACGGCACCAACCAACCATCGAGGAAGCGGGAGGAGCGGTCTGGATCGAGGCAATGTACTGTACCATCCGCTCCCCACGGTCACGTAATGTGTGCTGTGCTTTGGCCAGAAATCGAACGTTGGGAGAGAGGGAGAGAGATCGCCGACCAACGGTTCCGGGTAATTTTGCAGCGGGGAAAATCGTGTGTCCGTCCGCGTCCGTCCTCCCTCTCGCTTTTGTGTCTGGGGCAGGAAGGAAATGGTTTAAAAAATTGCGGCGACGCTCGTATCTGGACCTGAAATCATGCTACTGGCAGTCAGCACGGAAAGAAGGAGGGAAAAGGCAGGTGCCTGAGCTCTCCTTACTTCCTCCGTACGTACGGTTGTGTCATGTGCGACTTATGTACCTACTTGCGTGCAATGCTCGGCGGGGAAAGAGTGCTGGAAGCCTACCTCCCTTATTCCCAGAAGAAAAGAAACAGAGAAGGGCAAAGAAAACTTTTTTGGCAAAAGGAAAAGAGGAAATGGAACAAGTTTTCTCCTTTCTCTTCTGTGTGCCTTTGTTTCCTTACGGCGGTGCAAAGTCCGCCTTTCTCGGTTGAAAAGAGAAGAAATGCGCTATTTGCATTTGCGAGGTGTGAACGCCCTGTTATCACCCCCATCCCCTCGCTCTTACTGAGCAGTTTGCCTCTCCCCTTCCCATTCCGGAACTGTAAAACCAACAAAACCCCGCTCTTTCCCCTCCCCTCTACATACTATACCTGGCGGTCTGCTGGCACTCGCAGATAGTGAGAAGGGAAAGAGTTTTGCGTTTTTGACTGACAGCGGCGGAGGGGCGCGCCAAAGAGGTAAACTCAGGCAAGGGAGGAAGGAAGGAAAAAAATGAAGTGGATTTTAAGCCCTTCCTTCTTTTCTTTCTTTCTCCTTTCCGCCGCTGGCCATGCGCGCAAAGAGGAAGGAAGAATGCCTATTCAAAAGGGAAAGAAAAGGAGGGAGGAAAAGAAACGGAGAAAAAAATCATTCACGCGTGGAATTTATGCCCGCGCCCAACAGAGGGAGGAGGTAGAGAGGAGAGGGCCTTCCCCCCTCACTCCACCCCTTTTCCCTTGATACTTCGTGAGCGAGGGAAAAATATTCCTTTGAGAAGCCTTGGACAGCACGCATGAAATAAAAGTTGGTATTTTCTTCTTCTCAGAAAAGAAAATTTTCCCCAGGCGCACACATGTGACACTTTCGTGTGCTGTGTAGTGCGTATGATTCAGCTCTGCGCTCTCTCCCCGCCGCCATATAAGTTGAATGAGTGACTCGATTGCTGGCTGGCTGTGGTCGTGTGAGAGGAGCGACCCACATCCGCGGAGGAAGAGGTGCAATCGACGCTTTTATGACGGGGGAGCATTACACGGGTTCCCCCCCCCCTCCATTCTCCGTCAGAGAAAGAATTAAACCGCAATGATGTTTAATGCCACTTCCACCATCCGTCCGTCCGTCGAACGCCGTTCCTTGTGTAGTAGCTCTCACCTCGAGCGAAGAGAGTTGATGGATCGCATCCGGATGGAGGAAGCCTCAATCTCGCGCCGCGGCTCTCTCTTCTCCTCCGTCGCCGTCCTCTCCGGAGGGGGTGTGAGAGACGGGACGAGGGATTCGCCCAACGTAAAGAAATATGCCGAAAAAGTACAACTGATCTGTAAAATTCAAACTCAAATTTGGGGTGAATTTCATTTCACCCTATAGCGGCTCCTCCGACCCCCGGAGCGAATTTTTCCCGCGGAGAAGAAAGAGATGGAAGTTCTCCCCCTCCCCTCCTCATCGAGGTGCTAGATGCGGCGTGGAAGAGGGGGGAGAAGCTATTTGACTACCAATCACTTCAAGAGACCGCTGACAGCTCATCCACCAAATTGGGCGAACGAACGGACCGACACACAAGAAGGAGAATATTTCGAAACGGCGAGAAAAAAATGTGGAAGCGGCCTTAATATTTCTTCCGCCTACAATTTTAGCGGGGGCTTGAAAAAATAGACAGGTAATCGGACGCTAATCGCCTATTTCTCCTCTTCCTCCCTTCTCTGTTTTGGTTTGCGGCTTCGCACAGAGCCAAGAAAGGGAGGGGAGGAAGGAAGGGGCCCGGGAGGAGGATCATTGGCAGCCTGCAATCAGAGGGAGAAAAAGGAGGAGGAGGGCAATAAAACTGTGATTGCGGGGTTTTTATTTGAGAGTCGGTCGTACGATCGGAGGGAAGCAAGAAAGGAAGGGAGGGAGGAGGACGAGCAAACGATATCTTCCCAGGAAGACGAACACACAGCAGGCAGGCAGGTGGTGCATTGCGGCTTTTCGGGAAGCGGTGTGCCACAGTTGGGGAGGGGAGAGACACTGATACCTCCTGACAACTGACTGCTTCTGCT
>JAAUXV010007310.1_pt1 | contig 13047 bp, 16 predicted proteins | sample 7278181 | NCBI WGS metagenome assembly JAAUXV01 (sample SAMN14350114, study PRJNA611818) | marine sediment metagenome | isolation source: surface marine sediment (2.1m) | place: French Polynesia: Moorea | collected 2018-08
CATTTTGCTGGCTAGTTTGTAGCTAGCTTTTGTAGCACAAGAAAGTCGGATGAAAACGCAAAGAAAATTGATCTGGGCCTTACTTTGGCTGAAATATACTTTTCCCCTTCAAAATTTAAGATTTATTTTTTTAAAAACAGATTGCCCACCACCTACGATACAGTGATCTTGCTTCTTCCAACTCCTCGCTTCTTTGGTCTGCAGCCTTGCGTCTAGGGTCGCTCGCACTCGAAGTCGTAGTCAAACTCCGCGAGAGGGCATGTCTGCATGCATGGAAGGGACAATATGCCAAAACGGCAAAAAAGCAAGGTCCCCCCCGTCAGCCAACCCCTGACCCGTCGACATACATCCCGCGGATGTGGTAGACCTTGGGCTGGTAGGTGAGTCTCGACACCATGGGGTGTCCAAAGAGCGCCCTCTTCGGGCGGGAGCACGGTGCATGGTGAGTCAGATTCCGTGCATTTCTTGATTAGCAAAAAGCAAAATAATTTCAAGCAAATCATGGCAATTTTTGCTGTCGATTTTTTAAAAGAAACTAGGCTGGACCGATGAAACAAACTGTTTTGAGAAAGCAAAAAAGTCACTGTCTTGAAGTGCGCAGTAGACTCGTACTGTATATATGGAGTGGATATCGTTTAAAAATGTCTTATCCCAACATTAAATTTTACGACAGTCATTATCCTACAGTAAATAAAATATTGGCATCCTAAACTTTTACTAACTAACCATGTGTTTCATAGGAGTGCTCGTAAAAATGACATTTTGGAAGAAAGATGCACCTAATATTCCCCTCTTTCGGACGTAAAAACAAAAACTTGAAATTTGTCTAACTTCTAACTTTCACTCAAGCATCGGGATTGGGGTGGCTATGACGGCAAGGAGCATGTCTTTGAATTTACCCATGTCTCTATTGCTAATGCAATGCCAAGTGACCCAAGTCTGTTCTTTAAAAAAATAAAAATGTTTCATCTTAAACAAACGAGAACAGGCTGAATGGGGATAGTGACCACCATCAAAAAGGAGAGAATGGAGACCTGACATGCGACTTTTGATTTCCCACCCAATTCTAATTTACACGTCACAATTCCTTTTATTCGCTTGTATTACATGCTGCAAACATACAGAAAAATATCGTAAAAAACTCACACGTCCACTTTTACTCTTTTCTCTTTCTCTCGCAGTAACTTTAGTTGCAGTTTGTTCTTAATCGTATATGTATAGTAGTCCATCACTCACTATTTCCCCAACAGCGTACTACTGGTCCTTTTTCTGCTCAATCTTTTGCTTGGCCGCGGCCGCCGGCAGCGACTGCTGCTGCTGCTGCTGCTGTTGGTGCTGCTCCTGCAGCGCCTGCTGCTCCCTCTCCCTCTTTGCCACCTGCCAGTCCACCACCAGCCTGCAGCCCAGCATGAGCAGGAAGACGAGGGTGGGCGCCGTCCGCTCGAACTCGTCGTCCACCGCCCAGTGCGAGTAGGCGTTGAGCACCTTGACGCCCACCAGCGCCCAGTTTGCGCCGTTCTTGGCGCCGCGCCACCGGGCGTGCGGGAGTGCCATCAGGGCGCCGCCGCACAGAATCTCGGCCGCGCCCACGCCGCGACGGTACCACTTGGACGGGAGGCGGAAGTCCAGCGTCTTGGACAGTGGGAAGACCTGAAATCACAAGAGAGAAAAAACGAAATTTGCTCTGCCTTTAAAAGCACTTTGTTTCTTATGAGTACTATTTTTTCACCTTTGCGTATTTTGCATATTCCGTCCTCAGGTCCTTGTGCAGGTCCTTGCTGATCCTGGGCGTCACCTTGAGTGCCCCCAGGAAGATGAAGAAGGCTCCCAGCAGGACAGAAAGGCTCTTGAGCACTATTTTGGACATGATGACTGAAAAGGTCCGAACTTCGCCACTATTGCAGGAGCCAGGAAGACCCTTTCTTGCAGTTCTTTCTCTTTCTGCGGTCCACCGCAGAAAGAAGAGGTTTTCATGCAGGAAATATTAGAGGCCGGTCTTCGATTTAGCTTGTAAGAAAAGGAGAAAGAAGATGAATGCAAAAAGCACCCCTTTTCTCTTCCTCGGACACTGTAGGTATGTCCCCTTTGTGGCTGTTTGCAAAAGCATAGACCGTACCGTCCTTCCTCGATGTACAGCACGTAAGTGTATGCAGATATACCTATACTGTAGGTACTGGAAAGCCGGGAGCTAAGGAAAAGAAAAAGCACAAACGGAAGCTGCCACGGATCAATACGAAACACAGTGGAGGGGAAAGGGGGGCGCCCCCCAAAGGAGTCCCTCGCTTCTTCTCGCTCCTGCTGGTGGCGCTGCTGTTCTTTTATTGGGGTCGAGGAGAAAGCTTTTTGGGTCTGCCACCAATGTTGTAGGGGGCCGAAGGGAGAGCGCCCGCGCGGACGAAGGAACAAGGAGAAGCGGGCGCGCGCGCACCGTCATCTTGGGACAGGCGCTCAGCCCAACGCATCCCCGAATGCCCCGTTTTCAATTACGGAAAGCATCGCATCCACGACAGAAAATTGTACGAGGGGAACAATTCAAGACGATAAATTATGTACGTAGGGGACCTCCGGTCAGCTTTTCCTTGAAATAAAATTGCCATCAGGAGAATGTTGCGTGCATGAACTAGTTTTGGGCAAGTTGGCAATACTCGCAAAAAAGAGGCATGAAATATTCGGGAGACGGACTTTCAGGACTGCACCTTCCGTGTTATTATTTTTTGTCTCTTTCGGTGTAAATAGTGTGGAATGGAGAAGGGAGGGTTTGTTGCATCGTAGTATGCTTTTTCGCAAATCATAACAGCATCAACAAGGAACCTAAACTGAGATAATAAAGAAATCCGAAATAATGTTGACAAAAGCGATTACAATGCCTAGTGTCAATATAATGATCACATTGCTGCTGCGCCCTATGATGATGACTACTGTTGAAGGTTGGCAGTCGCGGAGGAAGAGGAGGACGGAGGAGCCTTCTGCCTGACGAAGAAGCTGATCTTGACCGGCAGCATCCTGGACGCCGGTGGCTCCTCCCCCGCATTCTTCTCCTCGCCTCCCTCGGCCGTAGGAGGGACCGACGAGGTCCCCACCCTGAGCCTGCTGCACTGGTAGAGCCCCGGGGCGGCCACCAGCACTCCCACCTCCACACGGCGGGTCTCGCCCGGCTCCAGGATGAGGTCTTGCCGGGTGGCCCCGACCAGGGAGCAGCCGTCGTCGGCCTCGGAGGAGGCGGACGGCCTCAGATGTAGCCTCACTGCGCGGGAGGAGGACGGGTTGGTGGCCACGACGGAGCACTGCACTGCGCAGGTGAGGCCGCCGCCGTCGCCTCCACTTCCGGAGGAAGAGGAGGGCCGGAAGTCGTGCTCCACCGTCGCCGGCACTTCCACGGTCACCTCCGGTCGGGGCGGCGGCGGCTGATAAGCTTGGTCCCTCCGGCGGCTTCTAGAGGACGTGGACTCCCCTCCGTCTGTATCGTCACCGCCTCCGTCGGCGCTAGGGCTCTTCCTTAGTGGCACGACGAGGCACCCGCGCACTAAGTCCGATCCCTGTTTGGCCCGCCACAGCACCGAGACCAGATCCTGCCTCAGGACGGAGGCGTTCTTGGAACGGCTATTGATTCCTCCTGTGGGGTCTGGGGCGGAGAAGAAGCCCTGCTTCAGGAAGTCCAGGTATGGTGGCTGGTGCAGCGGTGGGAGAGTAGGGTTTGAGTCGTCTTTTCCTTCCTCCCACTCGACCACAGTGAAATTCACTCCTCCGGCCTTATCGACTCCACCCCCTGTATCTGCCTCGGCGTCAGTGTCGTCTTCCACTTGAAGGCAAATGGCCGAAGAGTCAGACTTCTGAATAGACTTTTGCCCCGGAGACTCCAGCCTGGAGATCCGCCGCAAGTGGCTCACCAGGCCCACCCTGGTCACCACGATGTCTCCCAGATCCCTGCAGAGTTTTGTAATGAAAATACGCTATTTTACATCAAATTGACATTTACTCACCTGGCTCCGGCCTGCTGCTGAGTCTGCGTCGCGGCCGCCGTCTGGCCCTCCTTCCCGACGCCTGAGACGTGGACCGTCAGGAGCCTCCCCAGCTCGTTCCCGAATGACTCCGCCGCTGCCAGGCTGGCAGAGGCCGTGGCCGAGGGGAGGACGCGGAGAGAGTGCGAGCAGCTGAATATCCTCTCCGGGAGGACCCCCGACTTGTCCCTGAGACTCTCGGCGGTGGTCCCAGCAGTGCGGTAGTAGCAGAGGAGCTTGACCTCGTGTCGGCCCACCTGCTCTGGGGCGCGGACCCACAGGGTGACCTCCTCCTCGGCGCCGCCCTCTAGCTTGCCCTCGCGGAGGGGGAGGAAGTCGAGGGGGAGGACCGCCGAGGTCTCTCCACTCCCACTGCCGCCACCGCCTTCCCGGGTCTCCCTCAGCTGAGGGTCGTAGATCACGGGGAAGTCAAAAAGGGAGTCTTCTCCGTCCGAAACGCGGCGGCCCCCAACGGAGAAAAGACCTATGATTCAACTGATATGAAGGCAATTCAGCGAAAGGGCGAATTTCGTAATTTATACCCGGATTGTGGTGTACGAGGTGCAGCTTCTCCGCCGCCACCTTCCCCTTGTTGGCCACCCTGAGGACGAGCTTCCTCACCTCTCCTTGCACCATCGCCGCCGGCATCTTGAGATCCAGCTCTAGCCGCGGGCGCGGGGCGCTCACCTGGAACCTCAGCCTGTGGTCTTCCCCGTAGGCGACCGAGGTCCGGTGGTCCTTGGTGGCCTTGAGCCTGGGCCCGGTGACGGAGAAGTGTTGTTTGCCGCGAATGGTGTAGTCTGTGTCCACCGTCTGCGGGAACTGCGCGCGCATGCTGTACACCACGCCGGTCACCAGCAGCTCGCCGGGCACCAGGGGGGTCAGGCTCAGCACAACCCTGGAAAACAAGATAGCAACATGTATCTACTAACAGTTAAACAAAACAGCAAAACGAGTTTACCTGGCGGTTGAGTTCTTTTCCAGGCTGAGCGATGGCACCCCGGCCGAGTTCACGATGGCTGCCTGCTCCTCCTTAGACATCGTCGCCGACTCGCTGTCCACCCACTCCTCGCTTCCCTCCCGGCGAAACTTCCACAGGGGCTGGAGCTTCTTGAGAAGCAAGGCAGTGTGGAACTTGTTCTCCACAGGAAGGACGATGCGAATGACCTCGTCTACCGCAGCCTTCAAGAGAGAAAAACCATAAGAAACTCGCTCCTGTGAAGTTTGAAAGTTTAAAAATACCTGCGGAACTAGGGAGTTGTTGCTGACCGGCGTGAAGACAGTTTGGCAGGTCCGCTGTAGGAATAGGATTTCCTGGCCCCTCATCTGCTCGCACACCGCCTTTTCCAGGGCCTGCCACGAAGCCCCCGGATGAGCGCCCTCCAGACCCAGGATCTCCCCTCCGCCCCACTCACGGCAGCTGAGATCGGCAACACACTGCTGAGCCCGGAACACGGGCACAGTTAGCTCGGCCGCCGAAGCAGCAGCCTTGCCGGAGTCGTTGCCCTTCTCCCTCATGTGGTGCACGATGAAGAACTCCCTGAGGTGGCACATTTGCTGGAGCGCGTTGGCGCTGGCCGGGCGGGAACCCGACAGCAGTTCGTTGAAGAGTTCGGCCGTGGAGTCGTAGTCCTTCATGAGCAGCGCCTGGTGACCCAGCGTGTAGAGGACGTGCTCCTCCGCCACCCTCCAGCCGCGGCCGCGGTAGATCTGGAAGCCCTGCCTGTAGGCGCGAACGGCGTGCTCCTTCTGGCCTGCCTTGGAGAAGCGGTAGCCGGCCAGGATGATGTGGAAGGCGTACTTGCGCACCTGCGGGGAAGGAGACGTGGACAGCAGGTGGCAGTAGGCGGCCTGCTCGAAAAGCAGGCTGCTGCGAAGGTCCTTCTGCTCGTTTGTCATGCGCATGAAGCGGGCGGCGGCCTCTTGGAAACTATGATACAGCGAACAATGATTTAATTTTTTTTCTGCCGATAGGATGCTAGAGATTTTACTCACAGTCCCATGGACTTGAGGCATAGTGCGTCGAAGAGGGTGGCTCTGACTGCGAACTCCGGCATCTGGCAGACCTGAAGGTACTTTGTGATGCCGTCCTCCATGTAGTGGAAGGGGTACTTCTTTGAGTTGTCGTTCTGCATGAACTGGGACAAGGCGGCCATCTCAACTGCTCCGGCGTAATAATTCCAGGCCTCGTCGCTCTATAAAAACAATATTTAAATTTCGCTGCATTTCATTCAGTTACTGAATGCTTGCCTGAAAATCTTTTTTGCAGGTGTGAAAACAGTTGTAGGCCTGCTTGAAGAGCCTCGTCATGAAGTAGTAGTCCCCCAGCTTCCTCATCTGCAGCTCCGTGGCCTCCTTGCTGTATACGACGCTGGTCCCTGAGGCGGCGCCCGGCTTGTTCTGCCCGAACCACCGCTTGGCGCCCAGGAATAGGGAGCGGGACTTGCGGTTGGTCACCGCCTCGTGGAGGAAGCGCATCTGCTGCTCCAGGTACGGCAGGAGGCCGTTGGTGCAGAAACTGAAGTAAACAGAAATGGACATGGTGAAAAAAGTGGGAAATCAGCGACTCATCTGGACCCTTACTCTCTGACAAAGATGCGAATCCTGTCGATGTCGTTCGAGGTGAGGTGGGTGGCGACGTTGGCCTCTGTGACGGGGGCGAGGGCGCTCTTGGTCGTCTCCTGCAGGGCAGGTGGCGAAGGGGTGCGGTCGGCCCGGTCTTCCTCGTTAAGGGCAAGAGGGTGGTCGAGCGGATGTGAAGCGGCGGAGGATTCTTGCTTGGCAGGCGTAGCTGACGCCGGAGGAGCGGCGTTGGTACTGGCGGACTTGGCGTTTGCAGAAGCCGTCTCCGCAGTGGTGATGACAGTCGCCCCGACCCCCTCCCTCCTAGCGTCTACGTTACAGAAACGATGCCCCCCGCTCCCCAGCCAGTAGTCAACCATGGCGGGGTTGGCTGGAGGAGAAGACGACGTCTGGTTGGTGCCCTCTGCCGCGCCGTCGTCAACCTTCCGGGAGTTGATCTGCAGGAGGTGGCAAGAGCTGGGGCCGAAGGCGGACTTCATTTGGGCCAGCACCTCCTGAGCTCTGCAAGGGAAAAAGACAAAAACATGTTAATGCTTAATTGTATTGAAGGTCAAAATACATGTTGTTCGGGCGAAAAAAAAGATCAGGGACGTTTCGGGATTAGGGGCCAGTTTGCGTTGTTTTGTTCTTGGTCGTCGTTTCGCTGGTCTTGGACCCCTTGCAGACTACCATCCCCGGGTGCTCCCCCGCGTCCACCGCCATCGAGTCCTCCCGGGTCGACAGCGAGGACAGGATTCCCCGACCGGTCTCAGTGGCATTAACCGTCGGCCCGCCCGAGACCCCGTAGCCCACCGCCTGCATTGCGCCAGCCTCGGCCGCACCTCCGCCGACACCGCCGCCTTCTCCGTCGTCCGACCCGGCCGGGGAGCAGAGGTGCTCGACTGGCTTCCCCCTGGAGTCGTGCACCCTCCGGTCCTTGGCCTCGGCGATGGCGAAGTTGTTTGGCAGTCCTTCCCCCGGACGCTGGTGGGGCCTTCGCTGGGCCTTGTCGATCTCGTAGGCGTTCCTCGGGCGGTTGACCACCTGGTGCTGGTTGTGGTTCGTTTGCGTGGTTGTCGCCGCAGCCGCGGACTTCCCGGTGGTGGTGCTGATGCTGGGAATGGTGGTGAGGGGCCCTGGCTCCGTGGTCCCGTGGCGCTTCGTCTCGCTGGTCCTTAGCGTCATCCCCAGCAGCGGCGGGTGGCCCTTCACCTTGGGGTACATCTTGCTTTTCCTGGCAGACTTGCAGCACGCGTTTCCCATTTCGAATTTTATTCCATACTGAGATATCCCTCCGAAAAGTAAAATAAAATTAATTTCGATGTAACAAAATTGAAATTCCCTTGCAACAAAGAGTGAAACCAAAGACGTTTCTGAGTAAAACACAACACAATTTACAAACCTTGAATCTGTCGTCTCGTAGGCATCGTGTAGAAGCAGGTAGTACTTGAAGACAGAATGGGACATGTACTGCGGGTAAGAGTTGGGCTTGTCCTGCTGGTGACGATGCTGCTTGTCGACCAGGGAACGGAGATCTTGAAGGGGATCCTGAAAATGAAAAAAAATCACTTGTTTCTTCGCCTGCTTGGCAACAACGTGCGAGTTGGCAGGTACTCAGCCTACCTGGCTTGCAGAGGAAGTGGCCAGTACGCATGCGACGTGGTGTCTGGAGTACTCGTGCTCCGTGGCCGGCACGGACCCGATGTAGAGCTTCATCCACAGGTCAAACCAAGGCGTGAAGGCTGGCGCTTCCACCGTCCACTCCCTCCCGCAGGCGTCGCCGTAAGTGCGCGTCAGCACCGACTCCTCCGTGCTGCGCGCCACCAGGTCCGACAGCAGGCGCTGGTTCACAAGGCGCGCAGGGTCCTTCTTGAAGTCCTGGAAGGCCACGGCCAGGCCGGACACCGGGTGGGCGGCGGCGCCTCCCTCCGGGTCCCTGACGGCCACGTCGGACAGGAGCTTGGAGAAGGGCTGCAGGGTCTCCGTCAGGGTCAGGTTGTTCTTGGCGCAGAGTGCTTCGGCGTCGGCGCTGGCCAGGACCGAGACCGCGGGGCAGAAGTAGTCCTGGATCCACTCCTGCGGACTGATCTGGCGGCTCTTCTTCGTCATGGTGGAGGAGCGACGACACAGCCTCTTCTGCTTGGGCCCTGGAAGTCCTCACCCCTGCTGCAGGCGTCGAGCGAGCAGCAGGTGCACCTGGCAAAGTGGCTGCAGCCAAGAGCTCGGACGGATTTTCTCCCGTATCCGTACTTTTTCTTTTTCTGACAATTTTGGGAAGTCGAGCAGCGGAGCGGGAGCCAAGGCAAGGAGGAAGGAGAAGGAGGGAGGAAAGAGTCAATGACGACACAAGGGAGGACAACAGACTCAGCTCGGACTCGAATAAGGAACAAAACGAATTTGTCCATATGTATTTTACAGTACGGTAATTGAAGGTGAAGCCAGCCCATATTTACATGGGACCTTTTGTATGTCGCTCAAGTCATTCCAAAGCAGTTTTATTGTTTTTATATTTTTTAAGGAACAGCTCGAACCGAACCTCATTTTTTTCTTGATCTGGCACCTCCAGAGGCGCCAAGGCGAGTGAGAAGAAGAAACAGCTGTCGAACAGAACAAGAAGAAGATGCCGCCGAAAAACAAGAGAAGGTAACTTTTTAATTTTCACTTTTATTATTGTGTTTTACAGATGACATAAAAATTTCCCAAAATAGATTCCAACATTTCTTGTAATGAATATAAAGAGCATTTCCCCGCCTAATTTCTCAACCAAGAGTTTTTTACCTGGTTTTTGTGGTCTTTTCTGTCTTGTAAAAGGGCCACAAAGAAAAACACGCTTTTTTGGTCCGTTTTCCAATTTGGATTTGTTTGTGGCAAGTGGTGAAGTGCCCTTCGCTTCCTTGGCTTCGACTCTTCGTTCGTTCGTCTTGGTCGCCCAAGAAGACGAACCACCACAAAGACCCTTTCCTCTTGGTACTTTCGGTTTGGCTTTGGTGACTCCCGATCCCCCCTTTGGCCCTTGCAGAAGCGCGCCATCCACGATGAGCGGCCTCTTGGAGGAGGGCGTCGAGGAGTCCGTTGGTCGCCGTCGCAGCGCCGACGAGGACGACGACGACGTGGAGATCGAGGCCCTGGACTCGCTCGACGACGAAGACGAGGACATGATGGACGACGAAGACGAGGAGGCCGTGGAAGGCGGAGGCGGGGGGGAGGCCGGCGACGTCCCCCTGGGCGAGGACGAGAACGTGGTGGCGCAGCTCATGGACATCCGAGAGCCCCTGTTCAACCTGCGCCGGCGCCTGGAGGAGAAGCTGGGCGGGGTGGACCTCTCCTGCCACTCCTTCTGGCTGCAGGACGCGCAGATGCTGCCCGATGACACCACGCTGGTGGAGCAGTGCGTCCAGGGCGAGGGAATGGTGCAGGTCAACGTCGAGATCATGTGAGGACGGAGAGACAGTGTATTGCAGCGTGGAAAAGTATTGGAGAATGGCTTTTCTTCTTTTTTCCAGCACTGACGAGGACCATGGCGAGCGCAAGATCAACATTGTGGACGTGCTGAAGCCTCCCGAGGACGACCCGGTTTCCCCTGGCCCACTCTCGCCTCGCTCGGACCAGGAGGGGCTCTCCTCGCCCGGGAGTTCCCCGGACAAGCGCCGGAGCAGCCTTGGGAGGCACAGGTCGGGCTCGGGGTCCGGCGCTGGCGCCTCCGGCTCGTCCGGCGGGCCCCCGGACCAGGTGACCCGGTGGGTGGTGTGCGCAAAGTACCGCGACGAACAGAAGCGCCTGGGCATCCCCAACGACCCGGCAGAGTGGAACGAGAGCCACGTCTCGCACTGGATAAGATGGGCAATCGGACAGGCGAGGAAACCTTTCTCTTGATTTCCCTTATGATGTAATTCGAATTGCCCTTTCCAGTTCGACCGCGTCGCCATCAGCCCGGAAGACTGGAACATCAACGGGAAGGAGCTGGTAGGCATGTCGCACGAGGACTTCAAGAAGAAGGTGCCGATCGACCCCAACGACCTCATGTGGACGCACCTGGAGCTCCTCAGGAAATGCAAGTTCGTCGCTGTCGTGCAAAACAAGATTCCGCCGAGACAGGGCGCGAAACCGGTAAGCTTAAACTTTTTTATCCGGACAATTGAAGTGTCTAAACGATCCGAATATCTTTGGGAATGTGGAGTGTGTAGTTTGAAATTCAACGAATAAATGGTGTTTTTTTTGCGGCCAGGGAGCCAAGGTGGAGCCCCGCCAGACAAAGCAGAAGCAGCCCGTGCGGCTGGGCACTGCCAAGTTCACCGTAATGTCTGAGTCTGCGTTGGGCAACCGCACTGGCAACAACGGTCAGGTGCAGTTGTGGCAGTTCCTCCTGGAGCTACTGACGGAGAAGGAGCACCGGGAGGTCATTCACTGGCTGGGTGACGACGGGGAGTTCAAGCTGGAGAACCCGGAGATGGTCGCGCAGCTGTGGGGAAACAGGAAGAACAAGCAGGTGATAATGCAGCTAACCAAAAGACTTAATTGCGCGGTGCAACATGAGTTGTACAATTCACCCCTTTACAGAGCATGAACTACGAGAAGCTTAGCCGCGCCCTCCGCTACTACTACGACGGAGACATGATCAGCAAGGTGCACGGAAAGAGGTTCGTCTACAAGTTCGTCTGCGACCTCAGGCAGCTGGTAAATTAATGCGACTAAATTGACATTATTCGCTCTCCAACTATAATCGAAATCAAATGCGAATTCAGGTTGGATACTCTGCCGCCGAGCTGAAGAACCTGGTGGAGGAGGCCGCCGCCAAGGCCGCCGCCGCTTCAACGCGGACGACGAGGAGAAGAGGGAGGAGGCACTGAGGACGGACAGAAACAGACAGACAAATATTTTGTTCATTCACGTGTACAAACAGAAGAAAAATATTTGTATTCCCCTCACTCCTTTGAAAAGGTATATTTTGAAGTAGCGTACAAAGCAGAAGCAGAGAGATATTTCTATCATCAAGGTATTTTGTTCTATACGTAACTATGTTCGCGAAAAAGAGGCTCATTTCTCGTTCATGAAATAAAAGGGAAAAAACACATGGAAAATGGGCGGTTTCATTCGGCGCTGGGAGGGCCATTGCCCCACTTTTTGTTCTCGGCTTGGGGTCATGTTTGGGCGTGGCCGGCCCATGTTGCTGACTCCCCATACAAACAGCGCAACTACCATGACCCATGGGAGGGAGGGGAAGAGCCCCCATCACAGTAATTTCCTGTGTCTTCTCCCCCTCCCTCCCCATCCAATAAGAGAAAGTTGTTTTACTTCCCCTTCCCCGGTAGTCATGTAGAGGTGCTTTCATACGCACGAAAACGCGGCGTGGGGGGGACGGGGATCGATCCTAGTTGCCCAGTTGCTATCCTGCTCCCTACTTCGGAGGTCTTTGGTACTCTTTGCAAGGAAAAAAAGCCAGCCATGATTGAGTGCCAATCTAATAGCACGGAGGTACAGAACATTGCGTAAAAAATGTTTAAGGACTTTTTACTTTTCTGACTTAAAAGGAGGACGGCACTGCGGGAGTGCTCCGTGCCACTGCCATGTCCGACGACGAGCTCAACCTGGCGTTTGTTTCCAAGAAGCTGACGGAGACGGACAAGATCCTGGAGCAGGAGGTCATGGACGGGGCCGCGCTCAGGGTCTGGCACATCATCTTCATCGTCTGCGCCATTTTGCTCACCACAAGTTAGTAAATATTTTCTTTCAAAAAATAAACATACAGGTATTAACTACAAAAATTTTTCCCCCAGTCGTGACCGTGTGCTGCTTCGTCCGCTTCCGCATCCCTCGCACCAAGGCTGAGATCGAGGCCAACTCCAAGCGGAGGCAGCTCCTAAAGAACTTCAAGGCGAAGCTGAGGAACCTCAAGGCGGCCGATCTAGACGACATGGACTACAGAAGGGGTGGGAGTGTGTTAAAGAGATGCTGTGTTGTCTTTGTTGGAACAGTGTACACATGTATACAATTTTGAACCACATAATGATAATTGTTTTTGTTGCTGTTGCAATAACTGCTGCAGCAGCTCTTTCTCTGGGTGCCGCTCCTGGTATTACTGTTTTTGATATCATTTCTACTACTGCTGCCATTGCTGCTGCTGCTATTATTGCTTTTGAAAACCATTTCTGCTACTGCTGGTTCTGTATCTCCTACTGCTACTGTTGCTTCCGAAATCGCTGATTTTCTTGCTCTGCAGAAAATCTTTTTAATGGGCCTTGCTCTACAGCCAATTGCTGTTGTTGCTTTGCTGGCTGTTGCAGCTGCCATTGCAATTGCCACAACGATGAATATGGTTGTCGAGCTGTCTGGAAAAAATCCTTCTTTGCTCCCCCTCCCCTCATACAGCCCTGGAGAAGCTCCGCGAGGAGTTCAAGGCTGACAACGAGTCCCTGGCCCAGTCCGAGGCCATCTCCATCCTCAGCCTCGTCGACGACCTGCCAAAGGACGACGAGGACGTGGGGAACCA
>JAAUXV010130576.1_pt1 | contig 13015 bp, 12 predicted proteins | sample 7278181 | NCBI WGS metagenome assembly JAAUXV01 (sample SAMN14350114, study PRJNA611818) | marine sediment metagenome | isolation source: surface marine sediment (2.1m) | place: French Polynesia: Moorea | collected 2018-08
GGGGGTGGGAGTGCTGGCGGCGTTGTGTTTATTTTTGTGCTGAGATTGAGAGAGAGAGAGAGAGAGAGAGAGAGAGAGAGAGAGAGAGAGAGAGAGAGAGAGAGAGAGGAAGGAGATGCAGTGTTGCCTCTCTTCCGCTCAGACAGCAAAGTGTAAATGTTGGGGAAGGAAGTTAGTCGAGCGAAAAGTCACTTTGGCAAAATTCCTCCACCTCCTCCTTCGGCGCAAGCCAGGCATCAGCGAAAGAATGTGACGGAATAGATTACAGGGGAGGAGGAGGGAAAATGGCGGCGGAGATTTGAGTGAAAAATTGGTTAAATCGTCCCCTGCGAAGGAAGGCAGTCCTGGCGCATTTTCTTCGGCTGCGGTGACCGCTGTGACCGCCGCAGCAGGCAGCCTAGTCAGGCAGGGACACCGGACACCCATGAAAATATCCTTTCCGGCCCTTCTAGCTCGCCGCAATAACCTAGGAGTCAGAACGTCACTAGCAAGAGAGGGGGTTTTGTGCAGCACGGCCGGCTAAAATAAGGGCACGGAAAGAGTCTTTTGTGCATTTCTACCCGGCTTTTCCCAGCTCGGGGACACACGTGGGGTAGGTCGGTCGGTCGCTGCTGTAAAGAAGTGGGGAAGCAACCTTGCGATTTGGCACATGAGATAAATCACCTGCTGCTCTATTTATACTTCCAAGAGAGCCTTGGGCATGTCCCACAATTTCTAACACCACCCCCTTTCCAGCCATTCTCCGTACTTGAGTGTTTAATGTAAGCAAAAGAAGAGGAGGAGGAAAAGTTTTTTGCGCTTGAGGATGTAGAAAAAGCGGCGGCGGATGTTTTACCGATTTCTCTAAACTTCTTCGAGGAGACTCCTGATCGTCGGAGGAGGAGGAGGAGAAAGACTGGGGGCGAAGGAGGATGAAAGAAAGAGGGAAGAACGAAGCCGCCGCCGCCGCTGCCGAAAGGAGAAAGAGATAGCCCTCAGTCCCCGTCCCTCCCTTGGGCCGCCGTCCCCCGCAATCTCCCTCCTAGGTCTCCCGGTCTCCCCCATGCCACACAGTCGCCCACCGCCGTTACCTTTTCCAGTCCAAGTTTAGGCCAACTCCCGATCATACAGGGATAGTAGGAGTAGCAGGGGAAAAGTGAGTTTCTTCTCTCCTTCGGCCTCAGGGACCGTCCTTTCTAGCTATCCTCTCCCGCTGAGAGGAGAAGAGACAAAATTTGCAGAAACAACTCCGTCCTCCCTAGGTCCCTGCACCACCAGCACCCCATTTTCTGCACCCCGGGCAGTTTTCGCAGAAAAAGGGGGAAAAGCTGTTAAAAAGTGCTACTTAAGCCGTCCGCTCTTCTGCCCTTTCTTCCCTTTCCCGCAGTCAGATCCGGTTTCGATTGTTTCTCCTCCTCCGCCTTGATTTACAAAAGTGAGACACTCTGACGGGAGGAGGGAGAAGTGAAGGGCGGCGCGTCCAGTGCAGAATGAAGACTGTCAGTTGGGCTGGCAACAATTGGAATCGGCGGTGACACGGATTTGACACAAAAGAAACTGAACTAATTAGAGTGTCTCCGAGACATGATTGGATAGTTGGGAAGGACAAAAAAAGATTGAAATATGAAGAAGGTGGGTGGTCAGCTCCGCCAAGTCCTGCGGAAGGGCGAGAGCAACAACAACAGCCGGAGCCACAAGTCTGCCTCCCCCTCAGTTGAATCCCTGAACGGAGGAGGAGACCTTGACGGCGGGAGCAGCAACGACATCAGGGGGAGCAATGGAAGTCTGGTGAGATGTTTATTGCATTGAGACTACTTAATTTTGTTTCTCCATGGACCGAATAAAAGTTAGTAGTTACGTACTGTGGTGAAAAGGAAAATATCTTAACTTTGTTTGTTACTTATAGTATGGACAGAGTTCCATTGCCCAGTGGACCCTAGTACATTCATGTCAAATTGCTGTCGTCTCAAGAGTATTTTCTTTGTCTTTGCAGTCCACCGACGGCGCCATCGCCCGCGCCGTCACCCTGGAGATCTCCCCTGCCCGCGACGCCCCCTCCTCCTCCTCCACCCCTTGCACCCCTTCTGCGGCGCCGAGAAACCGATCCCATGCCTCCTCCTCCTCTCTTCAGGTCGTCCTCCGCAATTCCGCCTCCTCGCTCAAGGGAACGCTCAAGAAGAGGAAGGAGAAGACGGTCTCACTCATGAACAGCGTAAGTTGTAGACGGGGGAAGGAGTGGGCTTTTGTTGGGCAATAAAATTAAAATGAGCTGCGGCATGTGATGCAGCAGACAGAGAAAGGGGATGGGCAAAATACTTTTTTTTTGCCTCTTTCAAGGGCAGTGGGACTGTGAGCGTGTTGTGTTTTTCAAATTATCGACATATTCTGCAAGAACGAAAGATACATCTTCTGTTTACTCTTTCTACACGGTATTCTCCTACGTACTGGTATTTTTCTGCGTGCCCGACAGTGGAAAGAGGAGGACTCTTCTTCTGACGTGGTTGGCGGCCCCAACTCCCCTTCGTCCCTCCCTCCCCCGATGCCCCCCGTCGCCCCGCACGCGCCCAGGCTGAGGCGGGTAAACTCCTCCACCATGTCTCTCGGGAGGGCGGGGAGGGGCGGCAACAAGGGCCTGCACGGGGGAATGCTCACTTTAGAGGAGCTGTACGTGGAGGTGCTCTACTGCGTCCTGCACATGATTGGCTGCGACGCGGAGAGGGACGAGAGGGACGCGCTAATTAAACACCTTAGGGACGCCTTTCACATGACGGACGAGAAGTAAGGAGACAGTACTGTTCATGTTTCTTCCAATATAATTGACCTCCAATTTGGTTCATTTGTGTTTCAAAGACACCAGCAGCTCCTTGACATCGCAACTATGCGCGAGGAGCCCTATCTCAAGGCCAACCTCGAGATCCACTCCGCCCGAGAGCTGGTGGGCAAGGACATGAGCGGCAGCAGCGACCCCTTCTGCACCTTTTACCTCACCACCAACCCGCTGTCCAGGTTCAACACCAGCTACAAGCCCAGGACGCTCAACCCGGAGTGGAATGAGGACTTTGTGCTGTGAGACAGACACACTGACACAATCGCTGTAGTGCGCTGGACCGTCAAAACTTTTCCCCTTATTTATTGCAGTGACGTCAACAGCATCGACAACGACAGCATCAGGATTGACGTCTGGTGAGAAGACTTGTGATTCATGGGCTTGGAAAGTGCACACGTGGACACTTTTCTTCGAGTCTACTGTATGCATGAGAAGAAAAAAGTCGTTAAATTGATCTATTCCCAAGGGTATCAACCGTGCCATGACAGCATTTTCTTTCTCTTCATCTTTTCAGGGACTTCAACCCTGAGGAGAACGTTTCTGACAAGTTCCGCAAGATCAACGAGATCAAGGACGGCAGAGGACTGAGGAAGTTCATCAAGGAGACGCTGAACGCTTCCGCCGGAAAGACGTCGCACGAGCTCATCGGGAGCGTGGAGGTGCCGCTCAGGGTGAGATGGCGTTTTTAAAACGTTCAGTTCCAATTTTGTACGCTACCTCCTTACAGACGGTTCCCTCCTCTGGCATGGACCGTTGGCTCCCTCTTGAGAAACCCGAGTCCCGCGGCCGCCGTCGGAGGGGAGACATCCACGTCGCCCTCACCCTTTCCACGGAGAAGAACCAGGACCTGACTTCACAAGAGCACAAACACCTGCTCAAGATCCTGTTCGCTAACGAGCTCCAGGCGTCCCAGGCGCAGCCCTTCAAGTGGAACGGGACCTTCTGCAAGGAGTCCGTCTCAATCCTGGCCCAGCACGCCGTGCAGGGGAAGCTCACGGGGGCGGAGACGGCGCTGGCGAGGTGGCTCGTATACGCGCACACTCACTGCGATCTGCCGCTAGACTACAGGTGAATGCGGGAAAACAATTTGGATTTTCAAGGATGGATACAACCGTTCGTTTCACCTGCAGAGTCTTTCATCCTGTGTTGGAGAAGCTGGAGTTTGCAATCACTAGTGGACTTTTCCACCACGACGATGTGAGGAATGATAAAGCTAAATATGCTTCTATCCCTACTTTTGCAAGTATTTTTACTAATGCTTTCTTAGGAGCTGAAGTACTCTGACACTGCCGTGATCTTCGTGCACCACTGCACCGAGTTCGTCAGGAAGCACCGGCACTTTGTCGGCAGCGACGGGGAGATGGCCGTGCAGCTGGAGTACATACTAAAGTGAGAAGACACAACTTTGCACGAATAAGGTAACAAGAGAAAGGTTTTTTTTGCAGATGCCTTCGTCTCGTCTCCGTCACTCTGGAGGGCCGCGAAGGGATTGTGGACTCTCCTCCGACGGGCGGAGCAGGTAATTTGCTTTGAAAAACTTTGCAACTTTCAAAATGCTCAACTTTCCCTCCTATTTCAGACCCTTCCTCTATTAGCTCAGACCAGCGCCGCCTCTCCTCCCTGGTTCGCCCTGGCTCCATGCGCGAGAGGGTGGAGGAGGCGGTGGGGGAGAGCGCTGAACACTGGGCCAGGTACATCGTAGAGTCAATGGAGGCCACGAAAGCAGAGGCCAACAAAGACAACGGGGACGAAGACATTAGGTCTCCAGAGATGGCAAAAAGGTAGATCCTGTTTCCTAAAGTATGCCATTCGGCGCGGTAGCTGTTGCATAAAGAGTCCTAAAAACGAATACATATTTTCAATATAGGTGCAAGGAGATCAAGCGCTGCGTGACCCTTTGTCACCTGTTGATCGGCGACCTCCGCCGCGGCTGCGCCGAGATCGAGCCCCTCTTCGCCTCCTCCCAGCTGGAGGTGGACTACCTGGGCGCCTTCTTCCTCGTCTATCAGAGGGAGTCCGCCTCCGCCGCCAGGAGGATGGTAGAGGACACGTGCGATAGGCTGAGGCCCATCGCCGTCGTACCGGGAGGGGGAGCGGGAGGAGGGGAGGACGCGGCGGAGACAATCGCGGTTGGGACAACGCTGTTCGAGCTATACCTCACGCTTAAACAACTGGCTGGGTAAAAGGACTTTCTTGAAATATTCATCTAAGCAGCAGCAACAAAGGCAGCAGTAAAAAAAACTCGAAGAGCAACAACACTATTGCTTTAGAATCTACAACTAAAACAAGAAAAACTTCTTCCATTCCCTCCAGGTTGGGCAAGGAGATCAACCCCTCCTTTTCCACTTCGCCTTCCACCGCCGAGTTTATGTGCCACCACACCTGGTTCAACAAGGCTGTGGCGCGGTGGCTGGACATCGCCCTGTACAAGGCAATGCAGAGGATCATCAAGGCGGTGCAGCTGGACCAGCTGCGGCCTGTAGACGACCTAGTCAAGCACTCATCCTCCGCGGTCGACATCAAGACGGTCCTGCTGCAGATCAAGACGTTCTGGAAGCAGCTGGACTGGCCCGACGTAGAGGCGTCATACGCCTTCGTCTCAAAGATCCTGGACGTGAGTACGATATACTAAATAAGCAAAGCCCACATAAATTCTTTTGGGAGAAAATGACATTTTGCCGCAGTTTCTTTTGCTTTCACAAGGTCGGCATTCAGAAAGGCGGCGACTCAATTAGGCATTGGAAAACTTTTTCTTTTTCCGGCAAACCAATAGTGCTCCCTTCCTTCTTTTCTGTACGAACCGGTACTCAAGCATGACATGACAAACTGACTATAGAGTGGGGGGAAGAAAGGTACTAGATGTGCGTACATGCATGCTCTGAATGGTGCTTCACAAATTGCGAAAGGTTCGCGTCCAGACAATACTTTGGAGCACCACTTACTTCCCCCGTATCGCTGGATATCGCACACTATCTCAATGGCAGGATTGGACATTACAGTATAGGTCTCTCGCAAGAACTGTTACACTTTGTTAGCATTTAACGAGGTAAAACAGTCCATCATGAGACCAGACACGGAGAGAAAATCCAAGAGTTCCTCCTCGAATTCTTGCCCGACAAATGTCCGCTCCTACCTCAGATTCGCAATATTCTTCTTGTTGTTGGGCGTCTTCCTCTGGCAGACGGTGGTCTCAGCTGGCAAGTAAGGGAATCGCCATATTTTGGTTTGGCAGAATAATCCGGAGGCGAGTTTTTGTTTTTCCGCCGATTTCTTCGCGGCGGCGTCTCCCTGGCTTATGAGGTGAACCACTCCCTGGTGCGCCCCTTCCCTTCCGTCTCGCTCTGTCCCATGAGCGACGACTTTCAGGATTCATTCGCAGAGCAGGACCCATTCCAGGTTATGGAGCCGCCAGAGAAAGTAGCAATAGCATTCTCCCACGGAGATAAGGTGAAAAACGGAAAGACATTAGAAAAAATACCGTATGTCTAAAAAGATTATTCTTTGCAGGTTAATTTGTAAGTAAAGTAGTTGAAAAAACAGGTACACAAGGCAACAAGTTGGCGATATTACGCAGCACCCTGCTGGGAGATCTTTTCGTCGGCGGAGAAGCCCACTCTTTAGGTTGGAGAAGAACCTTCTGGCCCGACATTGCCTACGGGGTGGTGAGGGAGTGTCTCACCTACTCTCCAAAAACGTCTTTCCACGCCGGGGGAGCATCTTGGGTGATATGACTCATCATATGAGGAATGATTTTTCTCAAATGATCTTAACTAGTAAACATTCTTCAGTTGACTATTTTCTTGGACACAAGCCGCGTGAGTCTCCTCCACCTGTTTCTCCACGAGGAGGGGCAGAACGTCCCCACATACACAAACCTATATGGATCTACCTGCAACCAGGTGGTGGAGGTACCCCCTTCCTTTGTCAAAGACGATCATTTTGTCGACCAGACTTACGTGGTCACCACCTCCGTCGTTGGAGTGCAGCCAACAAAAGAGCTGCCATGCAGAATGGACGCAGAGGAGGAGGTGGAGGGGGACGAGAGCAGCAGTTTGATGGACTGTATTAGCTCAAGTTTCGAGAAGGCCGAGGGTTGCATATTGCCGTGGAGGTGGAGGGAAGGAATGACAAAGAATTGCTCAGGGGAAGAGCAATTGGGGAGATACATGGGCATCTTTTACCACGTCAATGACTTTGGCGCCAAGGGGGTCTACGATCGCACGGGGTGCTTCTACAGTTGCTCTTACCAGGTGGAAAAAGGCTTGGATATGTAGCAGATAAAAAGGACTATTTGTGTCTCTTCTTGTAGAACTTCTTGGCCAGGTTCACTGGGCAGGTGTCTATAGCCCGTCGCAACCTGCCGCGCATCTGGCGCAACGTAGACGAGTCAGAGGCGCGGCGCCACGACGCCGAACTGCGCCGGAGCCTAAGCCTCTACCTTGGCCCCGGTGCCGTTCGACACACCAGGGAGCAACTGGCATACGACGGATACGATCTCGTTGGAGCCATTGGAGGATTCCTCGGCCTCACCCTAGGGGCCAGCGCAATGTCTCTGTACGACTGGATTGCAACGAGATTCGCGTGCAAATAAGATTCCATATCACTGTATATTGCATCTATTGTAAGGCGAATTTAATTGATCAGGAGTTACTCTTCCTTCTTCTTACCTCTTGCGCATCTTTCTTCAACTCCTTGGAACCCTCTTCCCCTTCCTTCTCTTCCTCTTCTTCCCCGACCTCTTCCTCTTTTTTCTTCTCCCCTTCTTCTCCCTCCTCCTTTTTCTTCTCCCCTTCTTCTTCCTCCTCCTCTTCCTGGCTCTCCTTGCTTCCTCCGCCCTCCTTGCTCCCCATCCTCTTCATCAACCTTTTCCTGAGACTTGGTCTCTCCTTCTTCTTCTTTTCCTCCTCCTCGGCCTCCTCCCTCTCCCTCTCCTCCTTCTCCTTCTTCATAAACTCTCTGATGTTTTCCTGCATGTACCTCCTCCGAGGCTCCATCAGGCTAATCGTCATCATATGGCCAAGCTTCCTGCGGGGGGGAAACAATTGAGAAATGCACATATTCAAATTTGTATCACACCTATAGTGGGTGGTGGCCTTTAGGAACTCGTCCTCTGATATCTTTTTGTCGTGGGCGAAGTCCATCAGGCTGAAAAGGTTTTCAACGTGGTCCGGGATGATGACCTGAATTGAGTACCGCAAGTTGAACATTTGAATGATTAAAATGCATTGTACACTGCACTTTCCTTTCCCTTTTCGTCATGTTCCATGTCCAACACTTCCAGCTTGTCCAGGACCTCGACCATCTCTTCCTAAAAAATCGATTTAGTTTTCCGTATTGTTGTTTGAGAGTGGCAATTGATCACCTTTGATATCTTCCCTGACTGGTTCTGGTCGCATAGCCTGAACGACCTGGCGAGTTTCTGCTTGCCGCTCATCTCCTCCTCCATGGTGAAGAGGAAGAGCATGAGGTCTGGGAACTCGAGTCGGTCGTTGTCCTCACGGTCCAGGAGCTGGAAGAGCTTCATGGCGAGGCGCCGGTCGCTTTTCTAGAAATAGATTGAAACAATGAATGAAAATGTTTGATACATTGCCCCCCCAAGTATTAGGAAAATTTAGTACCTGCTCTTCGGCCTTGGCTGTGCCAGGTTCGGCGAAGTCCAACAACTGGAAAATGAATTCAGTTCAGTTAGAAATGTTTTGACTAGCTCTACTCGAATCCGACGCATACCTTGTAGAAGGAGTCTTCCGAGAGCTGCCCCTTCTTGACCATTGGGTTTTGCACCCACATCCTCCAGCAAGCGTTGACGGTCTCCTCCTCTAGGTCGGTGGAGGCGGTGATGGCAGAGATGTCCCATGGAGGAGCGGAGTCGTCAAACACCTTGGCCTCCAGGCGGGTCTGGGTCTGGCCCATTTTAGTTAGGTCTCTTAGTTCACCTTTGGTGACAAACTGCTAGTCTTCTCAGTGTTGTTTCGCAGGAGGAGAAAGTCTCGTCTACTTTTCACACACCTGTTAACACCCGTTCCGCCTTCCCTTCTTTTCCTAATACTTCTTTCCCAAAGGACCCTCCCTCTAAATAGTGCAAGCCCCTCCCATGCAGGGAAGAAACTAGAAAGAAAGCCCGGGAGGAGGAGGAAATTCCCATCTTGACTCATATCGGGGGAAGTTCTACTGATACGACACATGTGCAAAAGTTGCTAAGATTGAGGCGATAAATTAGGTGATGTAGGGGATCGCTGTTTCCCAAAATGTTTTGTACAATGTGACAAAAAAATTCTTTCCTTGATCCTGTTCCAGGACGTTTGCAAGACCTCCATCTTCTACGCCGAGCAGATGTGCAAGCGCGTCATGAGCCAGACCATCCCCAAGCAGCAGAGCAACAACCGGCGGAGCCACAACCAGAGCGGCGACAACGACAACAACGACGCCACCGTGAACGAGGACGAGGCCGCAAATGACATGGACAACCGCACGGGCCTCCCGCTCCCTCCGACAGCCGCCAAGAGGAAGAGGAACGGCAACGGCAAGAGCGACTTCGTGGTGACCCCCGCCCTCTGCCTGGCCATCAACAACATCGACTTTGTTCTGGAGTTCATCCGTCCCTTCGTCAACGAACTCGGGCTAGAGGAGATATTCCAGGGGCTGGAGGCGCTCAACGGACCGGTGTGTTGAACAAATCTATTGCGGAATTGTTAAGATAGTTTATTTCATTTTATTTTCTTCGCCCAGGCTGTTTCTGCCTCTTGCAGGAGAACCATCAAGACTCTTGTTCAGAACGCAACGGAGAACGTGGAGAACAAGATCTTGGAGGTGCTCGAAATGATTGGGGAGAGGGTAAGGATTGGGTTGGAAATGTACTCATGATTGTGTGATTACTTTTACTTATATTTTTTATCTCCAGATGGCACCCATCATCCAAAAATTCCTGGTTGAAGGAAGTTCCCTAGTCACCTACGCAGGCCGCGACAAGGAATCTCTAATACAGGTAACAGGAAAGAGTCAGGCATCATTTCCACAAGGCATAAGAATTTTTTTCTTCAGTTTCTTTCTCCCTTGATACGTTCCGCTCCAAAGCAAACGATTCACAATTGGGCTTGCTAGTGTCTTATGGGTATTTGTTGCGGTATAGGTTAAGGGAAGAAAGGTGATGTCGCGGGTCTCGATCGTTAGTAACACGTATCAATATATTTTGAAAGCAGCAATGATAATTATTTTGCACTTTATTCGAAACATTTCTTTTTTAGTACCTTGACAAGAACATGATCGTGCTGAAGGAGGAGCTGAACGAGATGAACTTCGAGCGCGTCCTGGCGGTCATCTGGGAGAGCTCGGCGCAGTCGCTTCACGACACAATCATGCTCAGCATTGACGTGAGAAGTTCTGGCTGGTTCACCTAATTAAAACAAGAAAGGGATACTTTCACTGATCTCACTGATCTGCGGCGTTTGCTTCAGAGTTCAGAATTAACTTTGACTGGGATTTTATCAAACTTTTGACTGAATCACATCAAAAGAGAAGCCTTTATGACATGAAGAGAGACTTTAAAAGACAGAATAATTCTTTTTCTAAATTCTGTAAAAGAAAAAGATTGATGCACCCATTTTGAAGAAAAGTTTTGTCTTGATGCATCAGGTTTGCAGCAAGAGTTTTTTGTGAATGTTGAATTTTGAAGAAAAGTTTTCTCTGGATGCGCCTATTTTGAAGAAAAGTGTTCTCTGGATGCACCCATTTTGAGTGTGCATGGGAGATCCGAAAACAGTCCCCCCAAGTCCCCCAACAAGAAGAACAACACTTTCCTCTCCCTGATCTGTCGGCTGCGCCGCAGATAAAAATATAAATGTTCTATCATTTCAGCGCCAGAAACCGCCGAGCTACTTCAAGACATTGCTGGACATCCTCAAGATCCTCATCAACTTCTTCTACGGCGACAAGCTCCCCCAGGACGAGACCCTGCTCAAGATGAAGAGCCTCCTGCAGCTCTACGCCTCAGACAGCTCAGAACTCATCTCAAGATACCTCTTCGAGAGGCACAAGGAACAAGTAACGATTTTAAAGCCCAATTTCAAAAAGTTTTTTCTAAAAAAAGTCTTTTCCCCAGAAGTCCATCCTGAGCGGCGAGTACACCCTCGGCAGCCTGACTGTGCGCTGCCAGATGCTGCGCGAGCACCTTCGTGTGGAGGTACTCAACGCCCGGCACCTCAAGCCTCCTGACCCGCATTCGACCAGGGTGGCGGACAAGAACTTCCTCGCCTCCAGCCGAAGGAGGAGGAACCTGGCCTCGAACTCCAACCTCTACCGCTCCTCGCTCAACCTGGACTGGATGAAGGACAAGATCAAGGTCTTCAAGTCAAACCTACAGGTACAGGAGCAGAATACAAATCTATCGGCGAGAAATTAATGTTTTTGTTGTCTTCAGGACGCCAGCCTGCACCTTCAGGGCCAGTCCAACTCTGGTCAGTGCGACCCCTACGTAGTGATGCGTCTGGTGCCGGAGACAAAGTTCCCAGTGTGGCCAAAGTTCAGGACAAGGGTGCAGAGGAGGACGCTGTTTCCGCTCTTCGACGAGACATTCGACTTGTGAGTTGAAAGAACCTTGTCGAAAAACATATGGTCTGGTGTCATACTAAAACAGCGTTTTGGGGCAAGATAGCCGTCATATATAATGTAGTTTCATGAGCGGGCGGAAAAAATAAGAAAAAAATCTATTGTTGTGATTCCCCCCCAGTGTCCTGAGCGGTTTGAGTCCCTTGAAGCTGTCTGACTCCTATCTGCAGCTGGTGGTCAAGAACAGGAGCATTATCCCAGGCGCTGGAGGGGCTTTCCTAGGAGAGGCGCTGTTGCCTCTGAGGGACATTCAGGTATCATCGTCTTTCAATAAAACAGTTTTTTGTGATCAACGTTTCTTCACTTTTCCAGGCCACCGACAACGACACGGATTTATCCGAGCTGCCCCAACTGCAGATCCCTCTTTCGAGACCGAAAGATCACGGTAAGCAAATATCTCCAAAAATTGTACTGTTCAGAATAGAATAGTAATATTAGCTCATTTGACTGTTTTCAGACTCTGACCTAATGTTGGCTCTGGATTCTAGAGCCTTTGACCGAGTGGCAAAGGACTTCTTGCAGAAGGAGAGGAAAAAGTTGTGACTGGAAAGTGAAGATTGAAGAGGAAACATTCACGTCGAATTGATATTCATTGTTTACGCCAAAACCTGCTGTGAAAAAATATTTTAGTTCTTCATCCCTGTATATTGTCAGATTAAAATTGTTAGGCGAAATAACAATGTTGCACGAAAAAAAAGCTCGAGATTGTCCTAGGCTTTCTTTTCTATTTGTAAAATTTAACGTGACGTTAACGTGACAAAGCATATACACATACATGTTTCCGGAACAACATCGAAGAAGAGTTTAGTTTTTTAAACCCAAAGCAGGCCTTTTGCGTCAGAACAATTGAACCTGATACACTGCACTTTTTTTATATTCCAGCAGTTTCCCACCATGACGGGGAGTGAACAATTTTCCTACTTATCCGTAATTGTTGTAAATTCTGTTATGTGCCGCAGTGTAAAGTGTCTCTTCCTATGTCGGTCCCAAATCGTAATGGAAACCATCATGCGACATTCGGTGGAAAAGAGAAAAACGAGCTAGAAAGCTTATTCGGGAAAAGACATGCATTCCCCCCCCCAAAAAAAAATATTATATCATAGTGAACTCTTGCAGAGTTGGGTTACTCGCAAGAAGGAGGAAGCTCTTTTCCTACCAAGCACTGTTGTACGCAACGTACTTAGATCGATTGTCCTCCACGTTGTTCCAGTTAACTAATTGCAATTATCGTTGGGAAGGTGTCCCAGCACGGGAAAAAATGTATCTCTCCAACCCAAATTGGTGGCCATAATTTGTACTACTGTACGTACGGCAATCAATATAAGAGTGGAAGATTATCTTAAGTATATAATAGGCGAAGAAACTTTATGTGGTGCTTCGTTTTCAATTTCGTTCAGAAAATGCTGCAAACTCTGTGCAGTATAGTACTACACAACACACTATGCTGTAGATCACACCCAGGGAACGGCGGAAAATTACTCACCACCCAGTAATGGAGGTGTAGCGTATACCGATCCAACGTAGCAGAAATACTTTTTCAGTGTACTTGTGTGTACCTTGGTCCACAGCAGCATGAAATCCTCTGGCAAAAAGAAGAGGAAAACAGCA
>JAAUXV010068946.1_pt1 | contig 12995 bp, 24 predicted proteins | sample 7278181 | NCBI WGS metagenome assembly JAAUXV01 (sample SAMN14350114, study PRJNA611818) | marine sediment metagenome | isolation source: surface marine sediment (2.1m) | place: French Polynesia: Moorea | collected 2018-08
TACACATGAAAAAAAATTCTTTTCCCCCTCTATGAAAAAAGTGGTGCCCATATGTGCTCCAGAGCGAGCCTCTCTGCCATACTGTTTCTGTGCTCACCTTCCATGTTCCCAAGCTGGGTTCCTCAGACAGCTCGTACTCCAGCTGCGCCATCCCCTTCTTGAGCGGCACGTCCTTCCACTGCGCGAGGCGTGATCCGCCAGGGTCAGACACCCACGCCTCAGCAAGGCGGTCGATCGAGGGGGAAGGGCGGAGCTGGTAGTCAAGCACCAGGCCGCGGAACTTGACGGTCTACAATAATGCAAAGGGAAAACATGTCTTTTTCACATATTTAAACACAACAATGACGCAACTGGAAAAACTCTGAGCTCGAGGGAAAAGACACAGTTTCTATCCCAAGAAGAGATACTTTAGTTACAAAAACAATATTGTTAAATATACCATATTACCGCACACGTAAATCATTTTACAAGAAGGTTGCGCATATCATGGTCCCTTACCTGCCCCGGCCTGTACTCCTGCCTGTCCGTCTGTACGAGCATGATTGGCTTTAGATCGACCAGTCTGATGGACTTGAACGAGAGGATGGAATATCCATCGTTGCCTTCTCCGGGGAAGGATCCCTCGACCTTGGCGATGGCGGATCCCTTGGGGAACAAACTGGCGGGGAGCTTGGCCTCCTGCAAATTCCCATAGAAATGTTTTTTTAAGTATTTAAAAAATATTCAGAATTCCCACCTGGCATTTGACCGATCTGTCCCCGCCTCCGCCGTATTTGAAGGACAGCCCCGCCCTTGGCGACCCCGTGAGGAGATCCTCCGCCTCCCAGAAGGTCACTTCGACATTCCCGGCGCTGGAGACGCCAAACATCTGCAATTGAGAGATAAGAAAAATATATGAGAAATGTTAGAAACAGCGTTGTACTCATACCTGTAGGCATATCTTTTCTGGCGCCGCAGACTCCGTTGTGACGAACCCCTGTGGGAAGGTGAGCAGGTATCCCCTGTCTCCTGACAGAGCAGGGATGGAACCGTGTTCTTCTTCTTCTTCCTCCTCCTCCTCTTGGTCGATCGCCTGCCAGGAGGCCAGGAACCCAGCAGACTCCAACACTCCGTCAGAGAAAAATCTAATATGGCGAAGTTTTCCATAAAACCCATTCACTTAAAAGTCATCCTTTTGCAATTTTGCCTGAGAGACATGGTGTTGTTTGTTGAAGTGAGGTGCAAGTCCTGCTGCAGGTACCCGCAGACTTGCTTCATGAGGGAACCGTCAGAGTCGAACACCTTCACCCAGTCCCAGATGCAGTTCACGTTGTGCTCGATCTGAAATCCCAAAAAAACCAAGAAAATTATTTCCCATCGATTCGTTCTAGAAAAATTCTGCGACTCGTATTCAATTCCCTGAAGCTGCAAATGATTAGTAGGCAATCCTGCGTGCAATAAAGTTGTACAACATTCTCTTGGTTGGAAAGTCAGAGCGAAGATAAAAACAAGAGCTTGGGAAGAGACGCCAATTACGATCTCCCCGTCAACATGAGCAACTTCCTCTCATTTTTTCTCTTCCGCTTGCTTATTGTTTGGGCACCCAAGCGTACGAAAGCAGAACTCGGAGGAAGTGAGACGCAGCAAACATAAAGGAGATTCGGTTGCAACATACATTGAGCAGATGCAACACGATCCTGATCCTCTTTCCCTCCTCTGCGGCGATGTTCCAGATGCAGTCGCTGTTGGGCTGGTACTCCTCGGGGAATCCGGGGGTGCTGAAGAGGCCGGAGGAGCCAGAAAGGTTGAAGCGGCATTTCGGCTCAGAGGAAGACTTCTTGGCCGCCAGAGGATTGGTCGAGGCGGTGGTTGCAGTGGGGGAGGCTGTGGTTGCAGTGGCGGTGGCGGTGGAGGCGGTGGTACCTTCCTCCTCCTCAGTGTTCTTCTCATTATCATCATCCTGAATGCGAATCTTGTGTTAAATGTTGCTTATCCAAACTTTTTTCGACCTTATGTAAATCTATACCTCTTCTTCCTCTGAAGTTGCGTTGGCGGATCCGGCAACATCGTCGCTGGAAGGCTCTTCTGCTCCTTCGCCCTCCACGTTCTTATCATTATCCTGTTCCTCTTCCTCTTTCTCGTTACTGATGTCCTTCTTGTCGTCGTCCTAATATATTTTTTAGGTTTGAAAAGCATTTTTTAAATAGTCAATGTAAATCTTACCTGATCTGCAGCGTCGTGCTTCTCCTCGGAAACAGTCGGAAGCAGCAGCTTCACTGTCTCTCCTCCGTCGCCATCCCCTTCGCTAACTTCCTCCTCCTCCTCTTCGTCAGTACTAGGGGAATCCCCTTCGCCCTCAACAACTTCCTGCTGATTTGAATACGAAGATACCGGTACAAATTTATCTCGTAAATGAAATTCGTTAATGCAAAAAACAATACCTCTTCTACGGATGTGTCCTCCTCCTCCTCCGTTGCGATTTCTTCCTCACCTTGAGGATCTTCTCCTTCGTTATCAGCAACTTCCTCCTGCTACCGGATAAGTTTGTCATCAACATTTCATTCAATGTTGGCTGCTGGGCAAATTCATACTTCCTGCCCCTCTACGACCTCTCCGTCATCTTGGGGAGATTCACCGTCTTCATCCTTGGCGATTTCCCCGCCCTCCTGCTATTTGAGAAGCAAAGGGTTTCTTTTGATTTTCGTCCAAAAATATTTGAAAGTCTTGGTATTACCTCTTCATCGGCAGGAGGAACCTCTCCTTCCTCTGCAGTTTCTTCGTCATGATGAGATTTTCCATCATCTGCGGCGATTTCTTTCCCCTCCTGTCGTTCAAAGAACGATAGGTTTTTCTAATTTCAAGCATATACGGGAAATCGGTAAATGTCCTACTGCTTCGTCGTCGGCGGCGGCAGCCTCAGCCAGAGCGGCTCTGGAGAGTAGCGGCCTAGGGTGGGGATGAGGGGAACGGGCGACATCGTCTAAGGCGAAGGGGGAGAGGCCAACGCCGGATAGAGCGTCGAGAGGGTGCAAATCTGCAAGAAAACATATTTTGATCCTTGTGTGACAATCCAAAAATTTATTTCTACACACCTTCGCACTTCACGGCTACGAGAGCCACCGCTACCAGAAGCAGGAAGCTCCTCTTCGTCCTCCTCTCGACGGCAGAGGCCATCTTGCTCCCAATGTCCGAGGAAAAGTGGACAAGAAGGAAGGCCAAAAGGCAGGTGGTGTTGATGACCGACCGTTTTCCTTTTCTGGTCAGCAGGCAACGGTGGAGGGGCCGCAGGTCATTCACATGGGGAGGAAGAAACCAGATTTCTGGTTCCTCTTCTCGATCTTCTTCCTTTCCGGGAGGAAGAGTAGGAACCACTGCTTGGACGGGAGAGCTCTACTTCTTCTTTGGCCCAGAGACGGACGAAAGATCAGAGAGGAGCGATTAAATGAAAGGAGGGGAAGAAAGGGACGGGCGGACGAATACGTCATCCCTACCAACGCTCTTAAAGTTCAAAATCACTATTTTAATTTTAAATTCCCGAAAAACGTCACCATACTCCCTTGTAGATTTTTTATTTACTGCCAGTACATTTATTATGCGTATAAACAGGTTAGTATTGAGTTTCTGACAGTGGTTGGATCCGCTTCCACCCGGGAGGGTAACAAAGCGAGGTATCGAACCAACAAAGCGGGCACATTCATTGCTTGAAAGGAAGAATATTTTTTTAGCTCGTCCGTCTCCTTGGCCTTCTATCAACAAGGCTAAAGAGTCGTAAAAAAGCGCTGGGGAGACGGTCGTCGGTAGCAATGCCAAAGTGGAGCAAAGGCCAGAAAGAACAACGTACAATTAAAAGAATCGGAAGGGCAATTCCGAAGGGGGGTTCAAATAAAGATTCCTTAGTACTTGACGACAAAAATGCACCTTTTTAAATAAGAGCACTCAAATCTTTCCGGTGATAATATGGTTAGCTAGCCTATACGTGTTCGATATTTCTTTTTTCTGTCTTCTTGTTTTCTAATCAACATTATCGACAACATAGGGGAGCGACGACGATCATTTGAATCTGACGGTCTTCCTTGTAACAATAAGGCGATTTTACAGAGGCGCAGGTGCGGTGCCGAACATTTTATTCGGGTCGTCTCTTTTAAGTGTCTGGCCAGCCAGCACCCCTGTGAAAAATCGCCGGCTTTTCCGACGGCCCTCATTCCCCCGCGTTCACAAAACGAATAAAACTACAGTACTAAAAAGCCCTGTGGACGAACTAACCTCTCAACCTCTCGCGGTATCGTCTCCGGCTGCTCGAGCTGCCATGTGTAGTTTGTGTACTTCGCCCATCACGGGAGAGTAGAGGTGGACTGAGACAATTTACAATTATTTCAAGTCGATGTTCTCTCAAACTTAAAGATTACCCAGTTATGTTCACAATTGTATGGTCTAGAACTCCGGACATTCAACGATTTCCAAAGACTTTTGAAACATGTGACAAACTTTAACTTGATACCTTGACTGTTTCGAGCTCGAGCTAATCCCCCGTTCCTCCCTCTCCCTCTTCACTTTACACAAAGTTGAATGCTTGAAGCCCTCTCGTCTCGTCCAACGCCGACTCCAACTCGGAGGACGACGTCTAGTTGGACTCCTATTGCGTGTCAGGCCCCAAAGACGACACAGTCGCCGCCATGTCTTCCACCCCCTCCCCGGCTCCCCCCGCCGGTCTAGCGCAGTGCGACGACTTCATCCAGTTCGAGAACGCCCTCCGCGAGTCCCGCTCCATCGACGACAAGATCATCCAGGCGCTCAACAACTCCATCCCCACCGCCTCATTCAGGGGGCAGGTAGACGTGCAGGGAAAGTGTAGGGAGCTCTGGCAGACGGTGAGGATTGACAACGGAACTGGAAGCCGTGGTCTTATCCTCTTATCCCGTTTCAGATCGAGGGCACATACGTGGGCCGCGAGCGCGCCATCCAGCGCTGCGTGTCCGCCACAGAGGACAGGCTGGCAAAGCTCAGGGAGGCCGGGGATAGGGGCGCGGCCAGGCAGGCTCAGGTCGCGGTAAGGAAAAGTCACACTCCTGTTGAACAGACTCCATATCTTTCTTCTTACAGCTTCGCATGCTTCAAAGCGAGGTTTCCATCGAGGAGGTGGTGAGGAACCGCACGCAGAAGGCCTTTCACGAAAAGTGCAGAGACCACTACAAGCCGCCCACGGCAGGCTCGTGACAGCTCCAGCAGCTCAACCTCATAATAATGGCAGATAATTCAGTCTGAAGCGTATTTTTGTACGGCAATTTAGTTGACCAGCTCCTTCGTATTGGACCTCTAGCTCTCTTGTCCTGGATAATCGTTGAAAGTCCTCTTTTGCGATTTTGCCGCGGCTGTGGACTTTATCGCAAGAATTATTGAGTGCGGCAGCAAAGAGTCTTGAAATACGACTACCCTGGGCTCCTAAGAAGAGAGACAAATGTGAGGCCAATCTACTTTTGTGCGCAGTAATAAACTATTATTGCAATCTTATCCACTAATACTATGCTGTAGAATTTACTCCAATCGTCCGAGTAAAGGAAATCGGAGACGTTCTTCGCTCAACAATGGCGAAAGAAAGCAACAACAACTTCTGCTACGAGAAAGAGAACCGGAGTTTTTCCAGCCAGGCAGGAAAGAGGAGAAAGAGCATACACAAGAGGGGATTCGCAACAAGGGCGAGGCCGACAAGAAACAACGGCAACAACATCCAACTGACTGCATCACTGACAAGGCAGCTGCGAGGTGTGCAATGTACAAGCACTAGACAAGATTGGTACAGCGCATAGCATACTCCGCTGAACACGAACTTTTTGCTGTCTCAAAAATACATGAAAAGGTAGTGGCGGTGTTGCTTGCCCTTGTTCCAGGTGGAATTTTTGTTGCGAAAGCTTGCCAGAAAAGCCGGGAAAGTCAGCTGAGCATTGAGCAACCGAAGTTGCGTCGTGTGGGATGCTGAGTGAAAAGAACTTTCGACAGAGCTGCTGTGATCTTGACAAAATAAGAAAGCAGCATTAGGGGTGTCGAAGTGGTCGAAATTTTATTTTGCCTGCAGGAATTTGAAGGAATTCGTAGTAAAAAAGAAGACATGATAAGATATTTGACCTACCTGGGCGAGTTGTGAGATAAGAAACCAACTAAATAATTTAAAAAGAATCAGCAGCATGAAAAGTGCAGTCTCCGTTTACTAATTTTGACGAAGTGTGACGCGTCAAATGCTCGAGAAGAGGGAAGGCAGGAAGACTCCGATCACCAGGTCTACCTTGCAGCCACCATGCGTCCCCTGCCGCTGAGAAACCTGTTGATGCTAATCTTCATAGCGTCGACGTCGCTGCTGCTGCTGGGGCTCTGGTACCAGCACGTGAGTCGCCTCAAGGAGGAGCACTCAAAGGCCAGAGAGTTCTCAGACCTGAGGGCAAGGAGGATGGCGGCCAGGATGGACGAGTATCTTGCGCAAATTGAAAAGGGTGAAGACAGCAACAACAGCAACATAATTGTACCCAATATTTGTATTTTGTTCTTCTCCAAGGTAATGCAGAGAAGCAGCAGTCTCTTCTGCTAGAGGCGAGGGAGTACCTGGCAAACCAGATGGGCGGTGGCGGAAGCCAAACCAAGGCTGACAAGAAGAAGGTCCTGACCTGCGGTGAGAACATTCCAATTGAAGATCAGGTAAAGAGAGAACCAACATTTTTACTTTCCCCTTGAAACTACTTGACTTTTCTCCTCAGGTGGTCTGTCCCGAGAAGTACCTCGGAGCCTCCGCCAACGGAAAATGCCACAAGTCCACCTGGGATCTGGATAGGGACCCCGAAAAGTGCGGCGAGCAGGCCATGAGCCCTGATTGGGGCGAGCTGCTGACGGTCATCCTGTACCCTCGGCACTACCTCACCGCCAGGGAGGTCAAGGAACAGTTTGTATCGGAGGAATACCCGGGCGTCCGAGTCCACATCGCCTCAGTGGTGGACTCCAACAGTGTGGAGGAACGGGGTCTGCCCGATGAAGTCACTATCGTCGAGTCCCATGGCGACGCCCCCTGGTCCGCGCTGGCTTGGTCCGTCAGAACTCCCTACGTGCTGGTTGGGCGGGACCTGCACTCGCTGTGGAAATGGGCAAGGCTGGAGAGGTCCATACGGCTGCTGCAGGGGGACGCGTCAATCGGCGCAGTCGCTGGGTCGTACAGGTGAGAGAGAAATACATGGCTATTCTGCTGCTGTTGTAGTGATTGTTGCTGCTAATGTAATTGCTGTTATTCTTGTTGCTGTTGCTGCTGTTTTGTGTTTTGTTGTTGTTGCTGTTGTTGTTGTTGCTGCTGCTGCTGCTGCTGCTGCTGTTGTTGTTGTTGTTGTTTTGCTGCAATATTGACCGAATGTTGCATCATTTGCTCATTTTTACATTATTATTTTTTGCAGGAACCTGACTGGCAATTGGCAGTCCCCCTGCCGCCAGGCGGAGATATCCAACTACCACCTGCTGCTCCGCCCCGGCTACTCCTCCTCCACCTGCGACTGCATGTCCTGCGGCTCCCTCTCCGGCGCCGCGCCCTTCCTCACCCGGACGGAGCTGCTCCGGACGCACCCGCTGGACGGAGGGCTGCTGGACCGCGGGGAGGACGCGGACGCCGACGGGGTATTCCTATCCTGGTTCCACGATCTCAGGGCCTCCGGGTTGGAGCTGCTGCTCTGCCCGGACGTCATGTACCAGACCTACTCCGGAGGGGCCTGGCCGCCCAGGATCGCCGAGGGCGGGTGGAGGAAGATCGCGCAGAAGCACGGATTCCAGGCTGTCGTAGCAACAGACTTTTCTCCCAAGGTGGACTATTCCTTTCGCTGTGATCAGGTAGGGAGGATAATTAAAATGGTAATTAGAACGAGTGTCTTCAAAGGACAGAAGCTACTTCTTTCCCAGGTCGGTCTCGAATGCTCGCCCAGGAGCCAACAGACCGACGCTCACCTCCTGCCTTGGTGCTGCATTGACGCATACGCTCACATCCTGAGAGAACTGGAGTCGGCCGCTCAGGTATATATCAGAATCCCCCCCCCGAAAAAAATGGATTTTAATTTTTGTTACTTTATTTCCCCATAGCTCTTCGGCGTGGTTTACGAGCTTGACTCCGGCTCCGTCCTGGGCGCCGTCAAGATTGGCCACTTCCTGCCTTGGGACATCGACGGGGATGTGAACGTGGCCACGAGATGCGTACAGCTATTCTCGCCCAGAGGAGAAGCGTACCGGTAAGCACTACAGGCGGCTTTTTTGGTAGATCTACTGCATAAATAGCTAGTTCATTTTCGCGATTTCAAGTAATTAGGGTATTGATTAGATCACTTGTTCGATTTTTAAATCAATAAATATCGATTCATTGGTTACTAAGTGAAAAAAAAGTTTTACGTTGACTTTTCAGAACCGTCTTTTAATGTATTCTCCACAACAGGCTTCTGACGGACGCCGGCATCACTGTTCATATGCACAAGCCGGACAGCTATGCTGACAAGGGCGCCGGCTTCTTCCTGCTCTCTTACGGCGGGGTGGAGGTGGAGATGATGGGGAGGAGGTCCAACCTGAGCGGGGGGGCGGAGTGCGCGCCGGAGTTCAGGGGAATCCCTACGCGGGTCCAGGTCAGCGGGGTGTGGGCAAGGACGCACGCAAGTCCGGGGCTATACGCTAGGTCCAGGTACGTGATGTGCTTGACGGTGAACAACCACTGTATTTTGAAAGTATTGAGCGCTTAAATAATATTTTGCAATGGTTTCTTGTAAAAGGGAAACATAAAGATGCGAGTTTTTATAACGTTGATGAGGACCGAGAAAGTCCGAAACTACTCGTGACGGTAAAACTACCGTATCTCCTGCTAGGTACCTACATTGAACTCACTCTGTTCCTTCTCTCCCATCATAGGTACGGCCCCGGCTACCTCAGCCACGCCCAGTCCTGGCGTTACAACTCCCAGATGGGGGACTCCTACGCCAAGTACGAGTCGGGCACCTCCTGGAACCGCTGCCCAGACGCCCACAGCCACGCGTGTCTCGATCGATACCCGGTGGAGGGGAACATGATATTTCACCAGGAAGCGTTCGAAGCGTGGAGGGTGGAAGAGACTAAGAGGGGGAAAGATTGAATGGTGGTCACAATATAAGTTGCAATATGTGTACACTTCAAGGGAAAAGTCAAGAAGAGAAGAATTCAGTCCAAAGCTGTGAAGGAAATCACACTGTTTCTTTGCAAGTATCCACTGTGTATTTTTATATTCCTATATCTAACTTCCTGCAAGTCAAGTCTATGGAAAACAAATAGGCTTATCCTCTCTCATTCCCCAGCAGAACAGGCATCGCAAAACAATATGAGCTGTGAAGAACTTGCAATTGTTCACGAATCGTTATTCCAAACTGTTTTATTCTTGTTCACGTCGCAACAGCGTTTCTTATGTCACAAACAAAGAAATACACGTCGTACACAATGTACACATGTACACCAAGACCACACCATTCGTGATCCCCACCCCAATTAATATTAATACTCCGGCGTCGGCCCGAAGAACTCAAAGTGCAACCTCTCCTTGTCCACCCCCATCTCGAGCAGGGTCCTCCGCAGCCCCAGCATGAAGGTGCGCGGGCCGCAAAAGTAGAACTCGCCCTCTCCCGTCGCCGGCTTCACCTCTTCCTCCAGCAGCTGGCGGGTCAGCCTTCCCTTGGTCGAAGAGAAGACGGGGAAGAATCTGGAAAACGCAAAAGTGTAAATGCCTTTATGGCCAGGAATACTTTTTTCCTGGTGTCAAAACTACGGTAATTTAATACTATGCTGCTGTTCTTGTCTTTTCAAATGTTGGTTGCAGACTTTCTTAATTCTTGTTGTTGTCGCTGCTGTACATTGTTCCTCACTTGATTCCCTTGTCCTTGAGCACCGCCACATCGGCCTTCATTGGCTGGTGCTCCTCCGATCTGCAGCACTGCACGAATGTGACGCTGCCCGGGTCCACCTCGTCTCCGTCCACCAGCGCCTGCATCATGCTCATCAGCGGGGTGACGCCGACGCCGGCGGCGAGGAAGACCAGCGGGCGACCCTGCTTGGCGGCGGTGGCTGGACAGAGCTTGAAGACGCCGCAGGGGACGCCAACCTGGAGCTCGTCGCCCGCCATCACGGCTGGAAACATTAGGCGGGAAATCTATTCGTTGTAGAGAAATGATATTTTTGGAGTATGGCAAAAACGTAGTAGAGGAATATAGTGAAAACAACAGCATCATTTTTTTTGCTTCGGTTCGGACCGAAGAAAACTCCTTTGGATATTAAAATGAAGAATACACTTTCCCAATCAAAAGTGTCTGCAGCATTCTGTGGCTCACCGTCGTGCAAGTATGTGGACACGGCTCCGTCCTTCTTGACCGATATCCTCAGGTGGTCTTTTTTCGGCGCCCCGCTGAGGCTGTAGTTGCGCTGGAGGTCGTGGCCGCGGGCGGCGGGGCAGCCAGAGTCGCTAGGCACCTACAGTACACAAAGGGACATTTCTATGAATATGTTTTATCAGCTTCTTTCTTCTGTACTCACTCTGATTGTGATGTACTGTCCTGGCTCGAATTCCGCAATGTCCCCTCCGTCCGCTGGCTTGAGGTAAAACGAGGTTATGTCCTCGGACTCAACCTCCTTCTCCGTCACAGTGAACGTGCGCTGAGACTTCCAGCCACCTGAAATGTGTTAAAGAAAAAATATATATTTTAAGTTAACGTTAATTTTACGGAGGCGGCAAATTTTTATACTTTCCTTTTGCCTTATCCTTTTCCTCATACAGTTCTGCCTCCCTCTTGACGAGGACGTCCGCTAGAAATTCGTAGGCTTCCTTCCAAGCTTCCAAAACCTGCAAAATAGGATAGCATGTTACTCTTTCTGCTGGAACCCCACAGGTTATTCAGGCTATTGCTGCTGCTACTGCTACTGCTACTGCTGCTGCTACTGCTACTGCTACTGCTACTGCTGCTGCTGCTGCTACTGCCTGATTCTAATGTTGTTGCTGCTGCTGTTGTCCATCAAGTCCTGTTCTTGTTCTGAACAACCATTTCCCCTTCACCTCCTCGCTTGCGTTCTCGCAGAGTTGCTCCTTCAGACTCCAGAGCAGGTTCTCCCCTACGACCCCGTACTGCTCCGGAGTAACGCAGAACGCGACGTGCTTCTCCGCCATCGCCTCCACCGCAGGGCCAAGGGCGGGGAGGTTGTCGCAGTTCTCAGCGTAGGCAAGGACGGCGTGGGCAAGGGAGATGGCCTGCCATTGGGAGAAAACACATTTTCATATCTTTGGCAGATTTTGCGAATCCACTACAAAAGGGAAAGGTTGTTGATCGCGAAGAAAAAAGCCTGACGTCACTTTTTGGGTGGCTTTATCTGAAGTTTTTGCCGAAAAGGGAAATTTATTACCAAAGAGCTGTTCTTTGACTTTCAAAGCCTTTCTTTGGTTCCAACTAACAATTATGATTGGCATAAACAGCTTTTATCTTTTCAACATTCCCCTCGGCTAGAACCAAAATATATCGACTAGTTTTATCTATATATACAGTATATAAATTTGGCGTGTATGTATGTATGTCTGTCTGTCCTCATTTTTCTCCAAAACTATGACAGATGGACCCCACAAACCATATATATCCTGAAAGGGCATGACCCAAGGATGGTTTCTGTGACATAAAAAATATGGGTCACTCTGTGACCAAAACTGTCTACATTGTAGGTGCCCACCCTGAGCCACTATATAGCCTCCCTCTAGATTTGAATAAAAAAATTGGTTTGTTGTGTGAAATGAAAGTGTGTCAACATTAAAATTTCAAATTTTAAAAACATTATTTTACAACATGAGGGAAATCAAAGGGGAGGCAAAAGAGTTTGAATTTGAATTTAAAGGGCGGGAAAATAATAAAATTGGGAAATCAAGGTGTTGGGAGGCAAAAGAGTTTGAATTTGAATGGAAGGGAAATCGAGCCGTTTGACATCCTCGTGTTCAATTCCACGACGTACGGTTCTTTGCCACTGAGCTTTGGGAGAGGCGAAAGGGCTAGAGCTAAACTAAGGGTTTTGCTTTCCACTTGTCCCTATTCTCCGAAGCTCTAAATAGCGTTCTCCCATTTAGCACGACTTTGTTTTCCCCAATGTATTGCTCTAGATTTTTTTAAAAAATGCATTAGATGCAGGGGAAAGCAGCAACGATGATGCAGCTTTTTGTAGATCCTGGAAACAGAACAAAGCCAAACGTCCTGACCATAAAAGCCGTTTCCTCTTTCTCCTTTTCCCCAAAACATGTGTTCCACATGTGGACGCTCTCCAATTCAACGCATTTTTGTACTTTGAAAGAAAGCCCGAGAGGGAGTCACTGTCGCCTTTAGCATGGCCTAACAAAACCAAAACTTTCTAAAATCTTTGCGAGAAAAGATGGTTTCAATTGCAAAGGGGACAAAAAAGTATTTTCTCACTTATTCCGTACAACAAAGAGCAGTAGTACAAATTCAGCCAATTGTTGTGGAACCGGCCCTTGGTTTTTCAGCAAATGTTTCGTTTGGAAATCGGATGGTCTGAAAAATTGGTTTTTGCTCTCGCTTTGCAGTCTTCGTATGTGTTGTATTAGCCGCAGATACTGTCAAAAGACGGTACGGTGTTTCTTTTAAATTGAGCTTTTTTCGGGGCGGCAGGAGAAAATTGAACAACCTATCTTTCGTCCCCGATTGTCCAAAGCTCTCTCTTGGGAGATAAACCGTCTTTTTTTCGAAATTCAGGAGCAAAAAACTCCCTGGCCATTTTTACTTTCGCCGAGAATGCGCGCAGCTTCCTAGAAAATGTTCGAAACCGTGATAATTCTGATGAAAAAGCAAAAGCTCGAATTTCTTTCGCCACGGAAAAAGAAGCCCCCACCCGCGGAAGAAATTTAATCAGCTTTCTTCCCGAAAAAAGACAAGAGAGGGAGACACAGTAAGAAAATAGGCGTGTCCTGAAAATGAGGCCGATTTTCGCCACATTATTATGTTATTCGATCA
>JAAUXV010264605.1_pt1 | contig 12987 bp, 13 predicted proteins | sample 7278181 | NCBI WGS metagenome assembly JAAUXV01 (sample SAMN14350114, study PRJNA611818) | marine sediment metagenome | isolation source: surface marine sediment (2.1m) | place: French Polynesia: Moorea | collected 2018-08
ACATTTACAGGTCCAAAAATATATATGCCGTGGGTTGATGACAAAACTTATACCCTGTTCCTACAAAAGTCTCCTCTTCCTGGACAAACAGCCAGCTGGCTGGATTTTTGACAAACCGCCAGCTGAGTAAAATTTAGTTTTGACAAACTGCCACCATCTTTCTAGTTTTTGACACTTTTTACTTTTGAAAAACTGACAGTCCCTTTTTTCGACACATTGAAGGGATCCCGTTGCCTCCACTTTTCGAGTTTATTTTATGGTTTCCAAAGTTACCTCAACTACGCCGAGAAAATAGAAATGGAGAAAAATATTGCAGATCTGCAACAATAGGTCTTTTTTGCACGCTGTTGTGAAACTCTCACCCTGCGCTGTAAAACCCCACGTACGCCTTGTTTAGCTCCCTGTCGATGAGCTCTGGCCTGTACTGCTCCTCCGCCCGGCGGAACGGGATGGCGTCCACCGCCACTATCCGGGTCAGCCGGTGCAGGGAATCCGGGTCCACCGGGGTAGCGTCGCGGTGGACGCCGGCGAAGCGGAACGTGCGGGAGTAGCCCTGGAAATTGTTTAAAACAGGGTTTAGAATTTAATAGCGGATGACAAATAATGATTGTAAATATGAAGCCAAAACAGATTGCAAGGGATTGTTTGAAGAATTGGTACTAAGACGCACTTTGAAAATAGCTGCATCTTGAAAACAACAATTTGTTCTAGAAGAGTGCAACATTTCTTCGGAATCCCGCCTGGCCCACCTGATAGTCTGAGAACCGCTCCACCCCGGTGACGACTAGACACTCGTTGTCCTCCAGCCGCTCCGTGAATAAGCGAGAGGCGATGAGCTCAGGGCAGACCAGGAATCGGATCTCCTCCTGCACGCAGCCGTGGGACAGGACGCCGCCGCCCACGAAGCGGTTGGCGAAGTCGACCTGGAGACGAATAGGTTTAAAAATGAAATTGTCATAACTCACTGGAAGTTGTGCGATTGGCGTGTGAACAAAATGGTGCGGTGATTTCACCCCCCAAAAATAATTTTTTTTATATTTATTGTCAACTGCTTACCTGCAGCATAGCAAACCCGTCATCCTCTATGGTCCCCTCCGAGTCGATGTGCAGCTTCGTCCCGGAGAGGAGGGGAACGCCCGACCTGCCCCAGTCCGGCATGGCACGACGGTTCACCGCCCGGCGCTCGTAGGTCACAAGGCCTTCCTGAGGGGCGCAGGGAGTGTTGGATACGGAGTCGCGCTGGCTTATGATCCTGCGGCGAAAATTTGATTTTTCAAACTTGCGGACAATAAGTTTTAAGGGAATTGTCGTGCCGTAGATTCATTTTGATTTGTAGTACCTGAAGTAGTTGAAAATGCATTTTAGCTTCTCTGGCTGCGTGGGGTCCCCTCCCAGGTCTGAGAAGAGGCGGTTGAAGTTGATGTCTGGGAAGTTTGAGTACTCTGCCCCTCCTCTCCCCACCGCGGTGTTGCGACGGGGCCAGGTGCAGAAGAAGGAGTTGGCCAGGAGAGCAGCAACCTGACAATTGACGGATTTTCAAAATTAAAATCGCTCTCCCATCAAAGAATGAAAATGAGGGTTAATTAACACCCCGGTGCTTGTTGAACAAAGCACAAGCTATCGGCAATGGACATTTCGAATGTGCAAATGGAACTCGGGAGAAAATTATACTTTCCTCCCACGGTAGGAAAGGTAATGTTTTTGTGAACAAATAATATTTCCCATTTGTTTCCACTTTCCCCTCACATTTCTCAATCTCCATTCATTCTAGCCACTCACCTGCGACTGCGAGAAAGTGAGCGACCTGACCGAGACGTCAGGGTCGGAAGAGTTGTCCGCGTCCTCGTCCGCGCCCCCACCGCGCATGCGCCGGAGGAGGGGGATGGGCTGCGTCAGCACGGACTGGCTGGAGATGCACAGCCGGGAGATCTCAGGAAGGACAGTCTCGAACAGCAAACTGCAATACGAATTACAAGTTCTATTTCGGAGGAAACAAGCACTTTTAAGTTTGAACATTTTCACTTACTCCTGCTCCTCCTCCGACATGTCCTCCTCCACGTATCTCCTCAGCCCGTCAAAGTTCCACCGCTTGTTGTTGTACTGCATGACTCGATCCTGCAGCTGGCGGACGGAGGAGATGCGGGACTCGCTCAGGGCGCGGAGGACAAGGGGCCACCGACGGACGACGGTGCCTCCGCCGCCGCCGCCGCCTCCGCCGCCGTGCCAGCCGCCGCCTCGGCCCCTGCCGCCGCCGGAGGAGGGGAGAGGGAAGAGGTTCTGAAACAGGTTTTTTTTCAATGCAACAAGCATAATTGAAAAACTGCACGGTGAGAATAACCGTGCCAGCAATAAAAACAGCAAATTAGTGGGACCTTGTGATCTTACCTGGTCCGAGAAGGGCATCCTGACGTGCCCCTCATCCCACCTGTCCCTCTGCGGCACTGACGGGTGCGGGCGGAGGCGGACGGAGGCGCCTGCGCCGGCGCTGGCGTTGGGCGGCCACTCCACGAAGACGCTCCTGCCGCCTCGCACGGCGGGGCGGGGCGGGGGGAAGGAGAGGTAGGTGGTCAGGAGGCCGAGAGGGGAGCCGCGCCAGCTCAGGCCGCGGCCAGTGTTGGCAGCCATTTCGTCATGCGATGGAGTTGGAGGATCCTCGCGGGAGGGTTCTTTTGCTTGGGTGGCGGTGTCGGCGGGCGGCAGGTCCTGGCAAAAGAACGAAGTTCTGAAGAGGTCTCGCAGGCACATGGCAAATAATTCCTCCCTTAATTTTAAATTACAGAACACTCATATTCCCTTAAAAATATCAATCCAATCCTTATCATCACCTTGTCTGCCTCCGCCTCCTTGTCTATTGGTGCAGCCTCAGACGTCGTTTTTGATGGCTCTCCTCCTCCCCCTCCTGCTTCGGTCTCAATTTTCAACTAAGCAAGGGAAATAAAAGCAAGATAAGGGCAATGTGATGCACAGAATGATCGGACCGCACCTCTTTCTCTTGCGATTCGAAGAGGTCCTCAGAGGCGTCGTATTCCTTCACGTCCTCCTCCTCCTCTTCCCTGGCCTTTTTCAAGGAGTCCGCCTCCTCCATGACCTCATCCGAGACGTCCTCGGCCTCCTCCCTCGGCCTCTTTTTGCTGCTGCAGGGATCGGCACTGCTCATGACATAAAGGGCGGCACCACGATTCGCACATAGGACGGTTATTACAGATCACAGAGAGCACATACAAAAAATTCTACACGTAAAAATGCCGTGCGGCCTCGTGACCTCGACCTCGGACGTACGGTACGTCCTGGGCCAAGTTCTAGACCAGGGGTACCAGCTGTTTTGCCCCCCTGGTGCTCCAGCAGGCTAGGAGGCCTAGGCGTTAGGTTAGGTTAGCAATTGTACCCCCAGTTTGGAACTTTGACACGTCCTGTCCTCGACCCCGACGTTTTGCTAATTGCTGTATTTCTGTTTTTCACTGTTCTAAGTTCTAAGCGTTTTTGTTTTGTTTTTCCCGTTTAACGCAATTCTTATCAAAAAGTCCGTTTTTCTCTCAACCTCTTTGCCTGTGGCTGCTACACTTGCCGTTTGCTCGATGTCAGAGTGGCCGCCCGCCCGCCCGCCCGCGGGCTGGCTTTCTTCCCACTGTCGGGGAGTCCTGGAGAGGAATACGGAAGAGCCATGCTTGGAAATGATTTTAATACCTGGACTTTTTAGATTTTTCACTTTGAAGACAAATATCGAGAAGGCTTTTTCCTTTTCATCCGTGAAAAGCTTTATGCAGATGAGTACTGAATGTTCAGAAAGTGCGCATACAGATATGCAGCGCTCCCCGGTCGATATCTTTGACCTCCTTTTTGCGAGCGAGGGAGCGAGCCGCCCCAAAGCAGACGACCGCGACACTAACACATAGTTGCCATATTGGGTCTTTTAAATTACAAGTTATAAAATTGTCATGGTTTATTGAAAGATGAAAAAACTTTTTGTCGAGGTGTATTTGAAGATGTTCTTATGCAGTGAAAAACTTTCTCATAAAAGTATATTTGTTTATTGAACTTCATGAAGTCGTTCATGGCACAGTGGGACAGATTTTTATTCCCTCGCCTCCTCCTGTGCTGTGCTTAGATACGGAAATAGAAGTTCTGCTCGCATCCTTATGAGGCACCCTTTGGACCCAGCGGAGTGAAACACTGTCTAAAACCGGAGACGCGGAGAATCGCCCTCCCAATAAAAGGAAAAGGAGAAGAGTCTCATCTGTCCAGATCGAAAAGCCAGTGGGGATTCTGTTCCAGCGGTGAAAGGACGTGTTGTGATAAAAACAACAATTCAAGATTTATTATTCTGTTCCTCAAGGTCGGTGCTTTCTAGCCTGTTGGTGTCTCCCTATCTTGGCAACTCTGCCGTCGTCAGAAAAGGAAGAGAAGCAAAAGAAGAAAGCAGATTATTTGCAGAAGAAAAGCGAAGGAATTTATTTGACGAAAAGAGGCAAAGAGGGAGACCCCGAGGACGCGTGACACCCGGAGACCCGCCCGGAGAGAGAAGAGAGCCCCGGAGAGAGGAGAGAGCCCCGTCCGTCGTCGTCGTCGTTTCCCCCGAGGAAGGCAGAGGTCACCATGCTGAACACCGGGTGAGTGTAGCGTGTGTACACTGTAGTGTACAGTACCCTGAAGATTTATGACATGGTGATCTGGTATCCAATACCATGGCCGGGTTTTTGGACTTGTGTGACCTCAGCAGTGACCTGTCATGTCTCTGATTTCGTCTTCTCTGAACGGTACCCAAGCTTCCCTCATTTTTCCCCTTTGTTCCTCAGCTTAAGGTTGAAGGTGGCCGGAAAAGACGGGAGGGACCTTTTTTGGGGGGATGAGCGTGCAAAGGTGTCGTGAAAGAAATCATTCCAGGTTGTCACAAGAAGCATACTGTTCTACTGTACCCCCTGTTGGGATAAAGGTGTCAGAATATTGATAGATTCTACGAGCACTGTTCAGTGTACAATATAGTTAGGCAGTAACAACAGGCGAGTGCAGTCGCCTCGCCTGGAAAGCGCATCTGGTTTTCTTCCTCCGAGATTGTCTACCTGCACTTCGATCAATTAATTGCGCACATGGCTTTTTCCACCGTGGTACGGTACCTGTATACGAATGCGACGACTGCGCTGCGGCACTTTGCCATTTTTATTGCATTCCCCCTCTTCATCCTCCGCCGTCGCAGTCTGAAAGGTGTCTGCTTCAGTCTCCTCTCCTTCTGCTCCGCGGCTCCCAGCAACCTTTTTGCGCTGGCTTTCTTCCCTAGCTCTGTTCTCCTCTAGCGAGACGTATTTTGGCAAGGACAACGGCGCTGCTTCTCTTATCTTCCGACGTCACCGCAATGAATCCTACGGGGCTTGAACGTAGTGCGCAGATCCAAAATCCTTTCCATTGTTGCCGAATTTTGACCGTCTGGCTTCTCCGCGATGAACTCTGGATGATCGGCGACCGGTCCGGAAAGTCTGAAAATCTTGTCCGTTTTAATGTTGTGGTCCGACTTTGTCCTCCCCCTCTCCGTTTGGGCGAACGCATGACCCGGACTTTGGATCTTTCTCGGCGTACAAAAGAGTTTGAAAAGACCAGGCGACAAAATGCACCGTCAGCTTTTTCACAGAAATTCAATTATTTAATGTTTCGATGGGCCGGAATAATTTAATTCACAAGGCGAGTAGGCGACCAATGCCGACCATTATTTCCCCAATAAAAAAATAAAACTGGCGTTGAAAAACTCAAATTTCAAATTCGAATTCGAAGTTCGAGACAACCAGAATAAAAATAAAACGGAAAAATCCGAATTTAATTATTACTTCCCCATTTTCGCAGGAAACTGGCGGGCAAGACCCTGTACATCACGGGCGCGAGCCGCGGCATCGGCAAGGCCATCGCCCTGAAGGCCGCCCGCGACGGCGCCAACGTGGTGGTGGCCGCCAAGACGGCGGAGCCGCACCCGAAGCTGCCCGGCACCATATACACCGCCGCCAAAGAGAGTGAGTAATTTGAGGAAGAGATTTTAGTGTTTTAAATAGAACGAGTGATGTTTGGTTTGATTTTTTAAAAGTGATAAGCGAGGGGTAGGAACTGATATCTTTTTTGGGGCAAAAAGGCTTTCGAGCAAGTCTCTTGACAAATATAGCCCTAGCCCGAGAAGCGCTCGGGGAAAAAAATCCCACTCAAGACCCCTCCCAAATGCACCACCCCGACCCCCCTTGAATATACCGATCAAAAACCGCCACTACCAGTCGAGGCGGCTGGCGGTCAGGCGCTGCCGTGCGTGGTCGACGTGCGATCAGAGGAGGCCGTGCAGAAGTCCATCGAGGAGGCGGTCAGGCAGTTCGGAGGACTAGACATCGTCGTAAACAACGCATCAGCCATCAACCTCACCAACGTGGAGAACCTACCCATGAAGAGGTTCGACCTCATGCACCAGATCAACGCCAGGGGGACATACCTGGTGTGAGTTTTCGAATAAATGATCATTTTATTTTTCGAATATTTATGGGAAATGTGTTTCAGTTCCAAGCTTGCCATCCCGTACCTGCGCGCCAGCAAGAAGAACCCCCACATCATGATGCTCTCCCCGCCGCTGAACATGCGTGCGCGCTGGTTCGGCGACCACTGCGGCTACACCATGGCCAAGTACGGCATGTCCATGTGCGTCCTGGGTCTGTCGGAGGAGCTTAGGAAGGACGGGGTGGGCGTGAACGGGCTGTGGCCGCGGACGGGCATCTCCACCGCCGCCATGGACATGCTGACAGGAGAGGAGGGGGCAAACAACTGCAGGACGGCGGACATCATGGCGGACGCCGCCTACGTCATGCTCACCAGGGACGCTAAGTGAGTAGTTGGGACCTTTTTTGTGGTAATTATTCGTACAGCGCGTACATTTGTCACGTTGGGACACTGCAGTGTGAGCGTTTTAGAGATTCTTTCTAGTGTATTGTGAAAAAACTTTCGTTTCTTTCTGAAACTTGACCTAGGAGAACTTTCCAAGAAACGTTTTCACCCTTTTTGCCAAGTCGGAACTTTTCCAGACATTTTCCGCACTGTTCACCTAGGCAAACTGCTAACCTCTTTGCACTAGGGCACAGCAGAAAGGGACCCTTTTTGGATTCTTGTCTGGTGTATTGTGCTAAAATTTCCCTTCTTTTTGAAAATGGATTCGCGAACTGGGAACTCATTTTACCTTCGTACCCCTTTTCCAAAGTTTTCTAAATGTCATCTATGCAAACCTGTTTTCTTCTTCAAGGAACTTCACTGGCCAGCTTGTGATCGACGAGGACGTGCTGAAGGAGGAGGGCGTCCGCGACTTTGACCAGTACGCGGTGAAGAAGGGCGAGCCGCTCATGCCCGACTTCTTCCTGGACGAGTTCGACCAGGGATACATCGGAGACAAGACGGGCAAGATGAAGGTCGGCCTCAAGCCAAAGTCGGGTGGAAGCTCCGAGCAGAAGCCCCAGGCCTCTCCCGCCGCCGGAGGGGGAGGAGGAGGAGGTGGAGTCGCTCAGGTATGACACAAATTAGATTTTCCCTTTAAAAAAAATAACAAGAATAATCTAGAGGCGCTTTTGAAAAGTTTTTAAGAGGCCCCGGCAAATGTAGCAAGATTTCTACGTTCCACGGACCTCTAATTTAATGTCGCGCTTACCTCATAGTACACATTTGCGGACTTAGGAGCGCCTTTTCTAAATGTTTTCCTCCTTTTTTTGCTCCTTAGGTGTTTGAGAGGATGAGCGGCGTCCTGAACGAGGAGCTGGTGGGCAAGACCAAGGCAGTCTACGCTTTCGACATCAAAGGTCCGGGAGACATCGTCCAAGAAAACAGCCTTCCCCTGTCTCTGTCTCTATCCCTGTCTTGGAAGTGGGGGGGCGTACTTTTGCGATTGCCCCCCGGTTTCGCACTAAGATAAGAGGGGAAACGCGCTTCGCTTCATCTTTATTTCCCTTCCGCTCCGCTAACCAACCGTGTCATACGTTACTAACCCCACCTCTGTCCTCCTGCCGTCCTTTCGGCACAACCATCTGGGCCTCCTCCTGCGAAAAAGTTTTCCGGGCATTTCTTCTTTGGAGAAACCTCCTAGGGGGAGCTTTAGGGCCTATCGAGAACATTAGCATTAAGTGCCTCAACATTATGATGGCAAAACTTCCTCCCCCTTCTCTTCCCTGTCGGTGTCTCGCGGTCATATGCCGCTAGGTGAAATTTGTACTGCACTAACCTTCAACAACAAACCCTGCGCATGAATTTGAATTTCATTTGCATTTTCTTTTTGTTTTCCCACAGGTTCCGACTCCGGCTCGTACTTCCTTGACCTGAAGAACGGCTCCGGCTCCTGCGGCTCCGGCGCCCCGCCCTCCGGGGAGCCGGACGTCACCTTCGGCATGAAGGACAAGGACTTCCACGACATGTTCGCGGGTAGGAGCGACGCACCGCAGTTTCCCAAAAAAAAATGTTTTACTAAGATACCGTTTCCGTCCATTCAGGGAAACTGAAGCCCGCGTCCGCCTTCATGACCGGGAAGCTCAAGCTCCAGGTAAATTAACAAGACCTTTTCATCCAGTGTACACTCTGTACATTTGAACAGGAAATGCTTTTGCCGCTTCTTTGTAGCTCTTTTCTCCTGTAGGTGAAACCTGTATTCTGGGAAACTAATGGCTTTTTTCCTCCGTTTTCCCCATTCCAGGGCGACATGGGCAAGGCCATGAAGCTGGAGAAGCTTATGAAGCAGATGGGCGACGGCAAGAAGGGCTACCACACCATCGCCGGAGGAAACAACAACAACTACCTCGCAGGTAATCACAGCATCACCAACGGCACCCTTGGCGGAGGCAGGAGCAAGCTCTGATGTGGACTCACGGCTCTGACTGACACAGGACGGCACACGGACTTCGCAGATTTTGATTTGCTATTTCCTTTTGCGCAGTGGTTTGACGACGTACAGTTTCCCAGACGTCTGCCGACTCCATCGGATTTCCCAAATCCCAATCCCCCTCCCCCTTCTCATCCGCTTTTTGGGACGGCTTTTTTGGCTTAACTTTTTCCGTTTGATTTGATTATTAACTTTTTTTCGTCTGCTTTTCCCGTTTCAAAAATTTCCTCCCCCTTTTTTGATTCTTCTTGGGCTCCTCTGTTTTGATTTTAATTTTGCTGCGTTTCCTCCCCCTCCTAACAATTTTTTGTGCTGCACTTTTCTTGCACTCCTAATTTTGCTGTACATACCATGCGCTATGCGAGCGACGGCTGAGGACCAATAAAAAGCAGCCTGCCTCTCACGCGTCTACGTACATGAACCGGTACACACGTTCGTTTCCTCGCCCTGACACTTTCAGACTCCTTTTTTTCTTTACTTTTTTTCGGGTACTTTTCCCCCACTTTCTTTTCTTTTGGTGAAGCGCCGGGCGTCACCTCGCCTGACGCCGACTCTCGACGAGGCCCTTTCCGTCCTCCCAAACCCGACAGCGCCTTCCTCGGCCCGGACTTTTTTTTCGTGCGTGAAAAAACTGTCGAGACTCGAGAGGCGCGCGACGCCGCTGACACCGACAGACCGTAGAGTGAAGGTACGCGTCCTGGAAACCTTCACGGAAATGATCATGACGCCACTGGTCGATCTAACGGAGCGAAGCTTTTTTTTAGATTGTCAGTTGCCTATTCTTTGCAAATCTGTTTTGAGAGAGTGCCCTCCTCCGCTAAGCTAACCAGAGTCTGCTTTCCGCCGATTATAGAACTGTCAAAAAGCTTTTCTCTAATCTCTACTTCTCTACAATTTTTTTCCAGGCCGCCGCTTCTACAGCAGCGACTCCTCCGGCACGTGGACCTACGACTCGGTTCCGGAGGTGAGGAAAATACTGGAAAGAAAATTCACTCCGAAAGGTTGGAGTCAATCTGGAGACCCTTGGCAACCGTTTACGAACTTTTTGGGCTGGATTCGATTTTGCAATTTGCAGCAACACCTGCGTCCGTCCATTCCCTTCCATCTTCACGATGCCATTTGGCGCAGCGAAAAAGCGCTTTTTTTATTTGATTGAAAAAACCGGCAAAAGCTTTTCTTGGGAGGCTTTTTTGCAGTCTAGGGGAAAGTTGACACTTGGCAACCCGCAAAGGCTTACGAAAGGGAGAAAGGGACAGATGAGTACGATACACCATGAAGTTCTCTTTTGGGTGCACCATGAAGGGCTGTTGAGGATGTCCAAGTTTCTCTACATTAGAAGGAGTGTCCTGTTACCTTTCTTGCATCCAAACAAAAGTGCATTGGTTTGCTAGCGCACAAGTTCGATAGCACCCCTATCCTTTCCTTCTACAGGTGTTTGCCCGCGTCGGCGACGTGGCCTCGGCGGAGATCGTGCAGAAGGTTGGCGCCACCTATCTCTTCGACGTGGAGGGGGCCGGCAGGTACTACGTCGACCTGAAGAACGGCGCCGGCGGCGTGTGGGAAGTGCAGGGCGACGTCAAGGAGACGCCCGACGCCACCATCAAGCTGAACCAGGCCACGCTGATCCGCATCTTCAACCGGGAGCTGCGGGCGGCGCAGGCCTTCATGCAGGGCGACATGAAGCTGGCGGGAGACATGCAGAAGGCGCTGGCGTTCGAGGAGATCATGAGGGCGGCCAGGCTCAGGGCGGAGGAGATGCACCAGGAGGAAGAGGCTTCGTCTGTGGCGGGGAACTCTCAGCAGCAGCCTCCGCAGCAGCAGCAGGCGGCCCAGGCGCAGTTCCACACCTCGGCCACCCTCGGGTACGCCGACCCCCCTCCGGCCACCTACCAGAACGTGCCAGAGGTCTTTGAACGAATCAAGAACGTGGCGTCGGAGGACATTGTCAAGCAGGTCCAGTCCATCTACGTCTTCGACGTCGAGGGTAAGTTAAAGGTTGTAAATCAACTTTCAAGTTTCAATTTACGTACTGCATGTATTTTCCTTAAAAAACGACCGAAACATGAATAAATATTCAAATTTCAAATTTATCCAGTTGGATTGAATTTTCAAGCTTTTTGTGGAAGAACGAATGATGTGATTCTTGTAGGTAGCGGTAGGTTCCCGCTTCTCGGTTTTCAAATCCAGTTTTCATGCTTTTTGCAGAGGACGGGAAGTACTACGTGGACTTCAAGAACGGCTCCGGCGACGTTGGCAAGGGCGACCCTCCGTCGGGACCGGCAGACGTCACCATCAAGATGAACAACGCAAACTTCCTCAAGATCTTCAACCGTGAGTTTTGTAATCCCCACCATTTTTTTAGGAGCGCGATCAAAGAGGCCCCGCTGCCCACCATACCCCCTGCCCCCTTTTCCCACATTTTTTTCTGCACGGTGGCTGAATCGAGGAAAAAAAGTGGAGGGAGAATTCATAAATCCCATTCCTTCCTCCTCCTCCCTCGGATTCCTTTGATCATTGATCCGGCGCGGCGGTCCCTCTTCTTTTGAGTCTGGGAGAGCCGTGTGGGTGGGTGGGTTGGACTTGGCAGTGCAATACCCCACCCACCCTCCACTTCCTTTCGACTGATGTCGCTCCATACTGTACGAAGTCCCCGTACGTACGTACGTGTCAATGTCAGGGGTGGTGGCTCAGCTAGGAGGGAAAACTGGAGGTGGGGGGGGATTGGCGTTCGTCAATGTCAAATTGGAAAGGGAGGAGGGGGAGGGGAAAAGAAAACAGAAAGCCATGAAGAACCAAAATTGGTCTACTGAAAGTTAGGGCCTGACTCCAATTTCCCAAATACGTACACAATAGATCGCGAGATAGTCGAATTAAAAAACGAAAGACCCAATCAAAACAGGAAAACCATCAAAAAACTTGCCGTCTTTCCCCTCAAGGCCTGGGCCCAAAGCTTCTTAATTTTTAAAAAAACTAAATAAGCAAGATACTAATTCACTACTGATTCTGAAGAAGGTATTCCTAACCTTCTCCGTGCGTACACTTCATGCCTTGAATAGTCCAGCCCAGACTCCCCCCTCTTCAGTCTCAGTTAATTAAGTCTGGTATAACGCGGGTTAGAGTAGGTACAAAAGAAGTCCCCCCCCCCTCATCACTTACTTATGTATGTAAGAAGGTTGAGGAATGGGGGGGGGTCGCTTTCTCCGGCTTTTTTTTGGGGGGGGGATATCGCGTTACGTGCTTACATACCTACATGTTTACAAAGACCGATCGGAACAAGATCCTTGGAACTGCTAGAAGAGAGAGGAGTAACTTTTTTCCAATCAACTTCTTGGGAAATTGATGGATGAGGCGGAGGCGGAGGGGGCGGTGGAGACCCTTCTTTGTGCGCTTCATTTTTGAGATGGGGGCTTTTCCATGAATGTGACTAAGCGTCTTGGAGGGTTTCTCACTCTTTTCATAATGAAAACACCCACCCACGCATATACTCCCGCACATTTTTCCAAATGTAGTTGTTTAAATTACTTTTAATTTTTCTTAATTTATTTCGTGCTAAATTAATTGCAGGCGAGATGTCCCCCGCCTCTGCGTTCATGACGGGGCAGATCAAGGTCAGCGGCGACCTCGCGCGGGCGCTCACCCTGGAGAAGGTCATGAAGGCCGCCAGGGAGGCTGCAGAGAAGGCCGCAAAGGGGGGAAAATGAAGGAGGTAAAAGATCGTACCTTGTAATCCCGCAAGATGAGAAATGAAAGAGAAGTTTTTTTGCAGGCCATTCTGATGAAGATCTAGCCATATAAGGAGATTTGCACTGAGACACACACACACAGAACAAAAAAGGGTACTTTCAAAAAGGAAGAAAAACTTGGTGGATAATATTCTTGAGGGAAGAAAATCCCCAAAAGACAAAAACAGCAGAAGAAGAAGGCTCATCCTTTCCCTGATGCGAAATTTTCCAAATTCCCCCTTTCTTCGTTTTGCATATCTCATCTCGGAAGGAAAATTCCCCGAAATTTGGAGACAAAGCAAAAAAAGACTCCGCCGGGATTTTTGGTACAGGGTACGTACACACATGCACAGACAGCAGAAAAAAAGAGACGAATCTCCTGGGATTTCGAAGAAA
>JAAUXV010001763.1_pt1 | contig 12981 bp, 10 predicted proteins | sample 7278181 | NCBI WGS metagenome assembly JAAUXV01 (sample SAMN14350114, study PRJNA611818) | marine sediment metagenome | isolation source: surface marine sediment (2.1m) | place: French Polynesia: Moorea | collected 2018-08
CGAACGGCTGTCTCTTCGTTTGCTTAGCCTACGCCAATATTGGGGAGTATCGCTGGAAAATATGTTTCCCTGAAGTCATTAAGCTGAAAGAGAAACCTCTCTTCAAAGACGTCGAATATTCCCCGAAATATATTATGGGCAAATGCGCAGTGCGCCTCCCGCATCCTCTGCCCCCCCGGCGATCGAAGCGCGGACCACCCACCTTTTGAACCCAACTGGCTTTTCCGACGGACCTACTGTATGTATACTGTGCTGCGCGCTTCCCCTTGTCCCGCACACACAAACCATGGCGCGCAGTCGCTCCCTCCCTCCTCCTGGCCTTTGCAATCTGGCAGTGGGATGTCGGGGGAAGGGAGGGAAGATCAGTCTTCGGTCCTGCGGTCGACGTTCCTCAAGACTACGTAGAATAGCCAGGAATACCGTAGGGCACGCGCCGCTGCGGGAGGCTCAAAAGTAAGGTTTCCTGTGCGTACTTGAAGCGGTCTTGCGGTCTTGCGTCGGCATCGTCCGCGGAGGGATTCCATTATATCAGGTGTATCTTCCCCTTTTCTTCTTCCATGCAAATCCGGGCCCTCTCTTCCATTCTGCCTCGTAGCCTGCTCGGAACTACTGCCGGTTCCAAAGTAGTTTCCCAGGGCTCCATCCAGCCTTGCATGCAAAATGACAAAGAGCGAGAGAGCCAGACAGTCGAACATCTCCAGGGGAAAAGAAGAGAAGAATGTGCCATAGGGATTTCCTGTTTCTGCCGAACATAACGGCCCTCACAATGGGCCTTTCTTTTCCATGCAAAGGCTTTTCCCGTCCCCCGTCTTCTCGCCTTAAACCCATCTCGGAGTAAGGACGCGACAATTTCTCCCTGATTCTGTTCCTCCTCCTACTTCACGAATTATTTGTGCCAAGGCCGTACAATTTCGTAGAATTGTGCTTTGGTAGGGACAGCAGTTGTAACAGACAGGCAACAGACAGACAGACAGCGCTTTTGAAACGTGTCTTCATGTCATTCACCTAATCGAGTTACACTTTTTACGAAAGAAGAGGGACGCCCGTCAAATCCCCCTGGGACACATACGAAAGAGAAAGCTTTTCTGAAATTCAAGAAAAGCATTGTGAATCCCTTGCTTTTCCCTGGCTTTTTTGAGATTTCATACCGGTAGTATCGATAGAAGAGTTACCCCTATTTTTTTCTCATGGGAGTACAGTATGAACAAGAAAACAAAGATCGTGTTTCACTTATATTATTCGGATTGGTCGTGTTCTCCCTCGTCGTCCACGATAACGATATGCGATTATACGCCGCCGGGGTCATTATGCCTGCACGCTTTGGCATCCGAATGCACCAGAATCAGCTATATACGTGCATGTCAGTACATCTCTTTCCCTCCTTCCTCCAATTTCTACAGTGCTCTCAAACGAAGATGGATCGAGGGAGGGAGAAAGAGGCTTCGGCGGACGACAGCGGCGACGGAAGCAGGTCGAAGCAGCAACAGCAGCAGCCGCTGGCGGTGGCGGCAGTCGTCACACTGGTAAGAGGAACTAAGACCTCTCTTCCTAATTGATAGATTTAGCGCATGCACCGCAAAGAGAATTGTCAAATTAAAACCGATTGCGAACTTTCTCCCATTAGGGTTCGTCGTCTTCGGAGGCTCCCAAGGGTGGAGTAGCACCCAGACCGGCGGAGGCAGCGGCTTCCTCGTCATCCTCTTCGGCAGCGAGATGGCCAAAGGTGGATTTCTCTCTTTCCCGTCATTGCCCGAAGATTTCCCCGGCTGCGGCGTTCTACGTGCAGGTAAGGTACCATAATGGCATTGTAATCCCTGTCCGTCGAATAGAAAGGATAGGGGGGAATTTAATAGGTACTTCGTAGACACTTACAATTTGCATATTATAGTACTTCCATCGCCTAAGGCAGGACCCAAGACGGCATATTGTACTTACTTGCATAAAGTACGACAATCCCTCGCTAAAGGGATTACTTTTTCCGGATTACTGCATCCTCTAATCCCTAGACGATGTTTCCTCATTCCTCGGTCACTCCGAAATAACTCCGAGCCCCTAAGGAAATGAGGAAGGCCCGCGGGGAAAAGGAGGACAGACTGGACAAGAAGAAAAGATTTCTTGCCCCCGCCGCGGCTGTTCCCTCCTGAATAAGACCGAGGTAGTAAAGGTTGTAAATATGCTGCGGCTGCGACATCGGGAGCGAGGTAGGCGCGGTGTGAAATTCAACAACAAAGTCCGAGGTCCGTGGAAATTCGAAAATTACAATCACATTTCACTCTGGACTCGGAGCGGACCTAGGCACTTAGCAGCCTCGAAAATCTAGAGTAATTAGAAGTTGGAAGATGTGTTCAGAATATAATTATTCTGTTGTTGGTGCAGCTGGGAGAGTGAGAGACGGAAGTCGTAATAGGTACAAGTTGGTGACGGGGATGAGGAAGCCTCCCACAGTTGTCTGTCGGACACTTGGTCTCGTTTTGGACGGAAGGAGCGGCGCCGCAAGTCACGTCAGCGCGCGCCTTTGCCCTCGGGAGAAGAAGTTTGGACCCACTATGTACGGCACAAATGAGTTCCACAGAAAAACAAGGAAAGATATCTTGTCCGTGAACAGTGCAGGACAGTGTCCTCTTGGAAACGGTGCAAGAAGGAAACTGACGCTCTTGTTTGTTCAAGTATGATATACTTAGCTTTAAAGTTAACTATTTTTTTTTGTAAAAGTATGCCCTTCAAAAAGCGGGGAAAGTATCTTTGAAAAGTTTTTTCAATGAACGTATCTATGCATCGAACTTCACATAAGTTAGTCCTCCCTTTTTCTCCTCCACTCCTTCGCCGCCCTCTCCAGGGGACAAAAAGAAGAGGGACGACGGCCTTTTGTCTCTTAATTATGCACGAGGCAACGGGGACGAGGCGAAGGAGGCTCTCCTCAGAAGCCCAAAGCGCTGTACGTACAGCGGAGACGGGCGGATATAGGCTAGGGACAGAGAGGGAAAGGAGAAAAGCTCCAGTCCCCCTTTGCGTGCCCCCTTTGCGTGCAAGAAGAAAACGGGGAAAATCTCATTCCTCGATCTGTGGGGCAAAAGAAGTTTTTTGTGCCATTCGAATTTCCCGGAAAAAGGTTTTATGTTTTACGAGGAAATGCAGAGATGCAAAAAAACCGGTCTTCAATCCGGTCAAGATATTCGCTTTCTAGACGAAAGAAAGTACCTACTGTACTCAAATAGCGTTGCAGACCCTGTTATGGCAGGTCTGGCACAATTTCGAGGCCACCTCTTGATTACTAGCTCCACTTACCTACGTACACTAATGAAGTAATGAGAGGGAATTTGGGCCACTGATCTACATAACAAGGCACATACTTTGAGAGCTTTCATTAGTAAAGTATCTTCTTTGATTTCTTTAATGCATTTCGATATTCTGAATGAGATAGTCTAGAATTACTAGCAAAGAGTGTCACAAAGAGGCTAATAAGGAAAGCTTCTTTACAATGTAACACTTTTTGGTTTCACAAAGTCGTTTCATCTAAGTACCCACTTTAACAGTAAGTTCTGAACGAGGATTGTCCGAGGATTTTAAAGGATAACAACAACCTCATTGGACGTACGGCTAACGTACTGCGATAGGAAACGCTGTTTCTGACTGTTGCTTGGGAAACTCATCCCTCTTAATCAACAGTTCTTACGCAAAAAAATCTTCGTCCTCGGGCACAAGGTGCCTTCAGGTCTTGCAAAGTAATCGATGTGGCCAACAAGAGAGACGACAGACCACTTTGTCTTGGGCATACTTCGCAGCTAAAAAAGAGCACCTTTTCGGGGAATTGGGATATAATAAGATTCACTATAAGGCACGGCATAGACTTATTGCTAATGGACGTCTGACGAGGGGCTTTTCCAGCCTCATCCTGCAGCCATTATCTTCCCCACCTACATGTACTCCCCCTCTAAAAGGCCTGCTGACATGCATTTTCTTGTCAAATATTAAGATGCAAGCCACTTTCCCAATACATATGCACGCCAAATTTTGAAAGTGCCCTAAATGGAGGAAATTCGTAGACATTTCATACTCCCCCCCCCCTCCCCTATATTTCGCCCCTATTTCCACTTGCACATCACGTGTCAGACTTTTTGGGTCATAATAGCTCGATGACCTGTCGACATTCTTCTTTCAGCATAACTGAGATGTTTCTAAGCGCATGAGTCTGTTTTGTGTACAGCCCTCGATCAGTCTGTATGCACATTGCTTCTCCTCCTCGATCCAGAGTAACCACTTGTTTACGCCCTGCCTCCACCCACCCAAGAAAGGCCAAAATGTGTTGGTGAGGCGTTGAGTGGTTCTCTTCCTCCTCCACGAATCCTTTAAGCGCGATGCTCGCCGTAGATATAAGATGGGTATCGATGGTACAAGAAAGACAGACAGGCGAACAAAGGCCCACCGCATTCAAGCGATGAGGGGATAATGGTGATGGAGGTTTGACAAGGCGTCGGACGGAGCGACAGACGACATGTACACAAGAAAGCAGCAGACGAAACACCCTGAAGACAACGGAAACAGACAGTCCATCAAGCGTTTCTCAGACATCGTCTAACCAATAATCTATCGATTATATAGCTCAGCATGCATGGTCTGCGGCGCACAGCTTACAGCTAATTTATAGAGCCATATTTTTTTTTCGCGGCAGAGTTTTCCCACTTGTCTGCTTCTGACATCGTTTGTGGTTTGGTAGCTTCCAAGTTGTGATCTTTGACGTACGCCAACTAGAACCCACTAGAAAAGGTGCTCAATGTGCTACGTTTCCGTGCAATCACTCGAAATAAAAGTTGGCAGTTCCTCCATGGTTGTTGGGCTGCCACTGACGGTTGATTCGCCGCCTCGCTTGCCAAATCGAGCAAAAAAGGAGTCGTCTTATACAACTTCGTTGCCGTCTAATTCTTTTGAAGCCTGAAAGGAATGTAGAAAAGGGAAGGGCAGCAATTCGTGTTCTGCTAGAGGCACAAACGGGCGTGACGACGGGCCTTCTCAGCTGAGGAAAGTTTTTTTGGCAAGTAAAGCAGAAAAAGTTAGGGTCCAAGATTTAGGAAGGCTTAAGCATACACCCACACATGCCTTTACTTATTCTTGGCTTGAATTCCAAGGGGAGAAAAACTTGGATATAAAAAGCAAAAAAAACTTTTAGTAAGAAGGCACCCTTCTTTCTGCTCGAAAGCAGACTAATTTTCTGTCCTGTTCTTTAAACATTTAGGTCCTGGTGGTTTGGGCCGTGGTCTGCCTCCCGGGGAACATTGTGACTCTGGTGCTGCTGGGGAGGCAGCAGCAACAGCCCCAGCAACATCAGGAACAGCAGCAGCAACAACAGATGGACTTCGACCTCGCTAAGGAACTGCTGTGCGGGGGAGAGGGTGGATTCAACCAGGTGAGAAATTGGCAATTTGTCGTCTAGCCAGGAACATGTACTAAATTAGGCTATTTTCCAGAGCGATTCCTCCAGAATCCTTCTCGTCCGTTGCATGGAGGAGGCAATGGCATCGGAAAACGGAAGCAGGTACAGGCACAAAAAGGCCATCCAGACGACGGAGGCAAATTGCGTCGATCACTGATTGGTTTCGATTTTCTTCCGATGTACGGTATCTATCTGCCCACCTTGGGACATTTCACCCTCCTGAACTTTAAGCGCAGTAATTTATTTGGTGTCTGGAAATAAGAGTAGAACGTGGGGGTAAGCTGACAGCGAAAGACACTTTGTCAGGTTTCTTTTTTTGCCTCATCCGTCTTGTCTGCAAATTCTGTGTTCAGATTTTCTGTTTTCTAAATCCTAGCTGCCTTTTTATACCTCCCCGCCTCCCTCCCCCGCAGTTCCATCTCAGTCGAAATGGCGGAGGAGTGGGCAAAGAAACATCTCTGCGACAAAACCGAGGTAAGTTTTTTGTACTCTTGTATCCGCTTTGGTAGAGGCAGAACATAGCTTTGCCGTTGACACTTCGTTTCTCTCACGCGGTTGTGTGTATCGATGTGTATTTCGCAGGGCGTCATCCAATTTACTGTTCCGCCCTCTTCCGCCTCTTCCTCGAACGCTTCCGCCTCCAACCATCAGTCTTCGCTCCATCCTCCGAGCCTAAACCGGGGCCTCCTCTTCAAATGCCTGGTGAGATAGAGAAGGAATTTTGTCACCCGGAAACGATACAAGGCTTTGTAGGCCTTCATTCACCTTGTGGAGGCGTTGCAAATTTGTCACCATTTTTGAGAGAAGTCACGTGCAAATCGTGAATATACCAACCCTCACGCTACGCGCACAGTCAAAGATCTCATGTAGTACTGTATCTTCTCGTTTTCCTCAAACGTTTGAAGGCGAGCGAGGCAAAGGATGACGTCCCAATCCTGGCAGAGGAGGAAGGCGAGGAGGATCCGGAGACGGAGGAACCAGGTACAGTACGGTAGATAGTTTTTTCATGCCTGTACAGTACAGAGAAGGGACAGAAAAAACTCACCTTTTATGTATATCGGTAAGATAATAAGAAAATAATGCTCAAAAGTCAAAACTGCCTGTCGCTGACTTTAATAATCAACGGAAAAGACGTGGCACGGAGAATACGACAGTGAACGTTCAATTTTCCACTTGAGTCCCTCCTTCCAATATATACCGGGCACCCCCGACCCTATCCGTATTTGGGGACCCGTGAAAAGAAGAAAAAAACTTGTTCCTCTCCCTCCTCTTATCCTTTTTCTGTCCGCGGATGGCCGGGCGAAAAGAGGAGAGGAGAAAAAGTTTCGATTCCATCGCAAACCCTCAAAGTTTTAAAGCTTTGAGCCTTTAAAGGTGTTACCCCCTAAAAAGCGTTGGTACAGCATCGTTTCTGTTTTTTCTTTAGTATGCTACGAATCCCTGGAGGACTGGGGTTTCGCCCGCGTGGTCTCCCTCCGCTTCTGGGTGGAGGGTGTGGCAGTCACCGCGGTGGGGTGCTTCGGCCTTGTGGGGAACGCGGTGACATGGATCGTACTCAGACAGGTGTAGAAGAAATCCAATTTTATGGGGACTTGTGATTGAATTTGAGAACTGCTACCTCCAGATCGCGTCCAACTCTTCGTTCAACCGGCTGCTGATGTGCCTGGCGGTGGCGGACAGCCTGATGATCCTGGACCTGCTGGTGCAGAAGGCCGTCATCGGGTCCTTCCTGGGCGGGCAGGAGCCACAGTGGTACGTCAGGTCGTACCCGTACTTCTGGTACCCGGCCAGGGCAATGATCAGGAACGGGACCATTTTCATGCTGGTGGCCGTGTCCGCAGAGAGGTACCGCGCAGTGTGCCACCCGCTGTCAAAGAGACAGTCACCGACAAAGTAAAAGAAAGTCGATCTTTTTTGTTTTTCTTGTACTGTAATCGAATTTCCCCTTCACTCCAGGCTTGTTCTTGCCGTTGCGGCTACGAGCGTGTGCCTGGACCTGCCCCGCTTCTTCCACTTCAGCCTGGTTGAGGACGACGGCCCGCACGTATACTACTGGACGACGGCGCTCAACGAAGACCCGGACTACATCCGATTCTCCTCCTACTGGCACGACCTGGTCGCAACGGGGGCGCTGCCGTTCGCAGTCCTCGTCTTCTTCAACGCCAAGATTTACATGAAGGTCAGTGGCAAATGAGATCAAAACAAACTTCCGATTGCTGGAATTGAAGGTCTACTTTTTTTCGCAGATTCGTTCCTCGGCCAAGTTCGAGTACCGATTCGTTGGGAACAAGCCTGCCGGCACCGCGGGGAGGTCGGACGGTAATGGAGGCTCCGCGTCGAAGTCCAGCGCTCCGCTCCACAGGAACGGAGGCTCCAACAGCCTCAGGATAAATGGAGGAGGAGCAGGAGGCGGGGGTTCGAGGTTCCGATCACTCCGCCGAGGAGAAAAGGTCCTAGGCGAACCAGGAAGCCCTGGAAGCGCTAATGACGGAGCCTCGGTCGCCGTGTCCCCGGTGGAGGAAGAGAGGGGACCTGGAGCAAGGAGGTGGAGGCCGCTTCCGTCCGTGCTTTTGGGTAGGAGGAGCAAGAGATCTGGAAAGAAGAAGAAGAGGAGGAGGGATATCGCTGTTCCTTCTGTGGTTGAGGTGGACTGTCCCAGCGCCACCGCCGTCACAGAGCTTCCGGGTGGAGGATACTCCACGTTTCTCCCGTCTCCGACCAGGCGGGCGGAACGGGATATACTGACGCCGATCAAACAGCAACAGGGTTCTTCTCTCTTCAAAGAGCAGGTGCCTAATTGAATATTCGTCTCTCATTGTTTCAGATGAATGAGCTCGTTCGTGTACTAAGATCGAGAATGTATGCACTCACCACGATTTTGGGTGCTCGCTCAAGCATAAGAATTGCTCTCTTTTGTACCATGTACGAAGATGATTTTAGTACTACAGGTGGACATATGTATGGTGATGTCACTCGAGATGTATTACGTACGCGACAAGATCGTTCATTTCCGTCATTGAATTTTTGAGAGGGACAGTGCGTAACGAAATTTTTGGAAATGACGTGGGGAAAAGTCTCTTTTCTTCACATCTCCAGCACTTTTTTGTGACTTTCCAGCGGCTGTCTCCCTCCTCTTCATCGTCAGCTCGAATGGCCGTCGGCACCAGCATTCCCACCAAAGACGGCGGCGGCGGCGGCGGCGGCGGCGGCGGCGGCGGCGGCGAGGATCAACCGAGAAGAAAGGAGGTGGAGGACGTGGGCGGTCGACAAAAGCGGTGAGAAAGGGTACAAAACTTGACATCTGACGGCGAGAAAGTACAGGATTAGTTTTGCGAGATGGGCCTGAAATATCGCGCAATACATGGAGAAGGCAAGCTGAACAAGAACAGACTAAGTTCGACGACCTGCGGCGAGAATTTACATATTATAAGATTGACAAAGTTTTAAAGGCCTTTGCCCAAAAGTGCCATAAAATAAAGTGATTTGAGCGTTTTTGCGTTTTTGATCTTTTTGACCTTCAAAATGACCTCAAAATGACTTGATTCTCTCAACATAATTTAGGGGTGGGCTATCTTTTCTCTTTTATCAAATTGCGTGTCAAAGCACTCCTTTGACCTTAGATTTAAGATTTATATTTTTTGATAGTTTTCTTTAAACCTATTGTTTACTCAAATAGGTAATTTCAGCAAAGTTGTCCTAACTTTCAAAATCTACCTAAGTTATTACTGTAACTTGAGCTATGCTCAAAACATACATTCCCCCAACAACAACATCACCAACAACTTGGACCATTTATTGACCTGACGGCTATCGCCGCGGGAAAAAAACCCCAAGAGAAACTCACGATGTGATTGTGACAATTGTATATTTTTCCCCATATCTTCCACACTTTTGCACCCGTACTTAAGGAGGGGCTCTTAATTTGCGGCTTTTCCTTCATTTTCCCTTCTCGAGTACAGTACTCTGCTCTGCGCTTGAAGTGAAAGAGACTCGACAGAAAGGATTTTTTTCTACTGTTGCATTGTGCAAATGGGATAGCGTTTCGGCACATCTACAGTATAAGCTAGGATACCGCTGCCTTTTTCAGCTCTTGACAGCATCGAAATGGGACACCGTCCCCCCGCTGCGGTCTGAGTTGGAAAATTGATACTTTTCTTTTTGCAAGCGTCCCCCCCCTTTTCCTTCCTCCCCGCAAGATTGAACGAAAATGTGGCGAATGTAAATTGAGATGTCGCCAAGGACATGGTTTTTCAAGTCCAAATATCCAAGTTCCTTTACGGGGTAGCATGTGGTCCAAATATCATTTCTCCGTCTTCTTTCGAAAAATCAAATTTCCTGTCTCTTTGCAAATTGATCTCTAAAAAAACAACCACGAGCTTACAAATGAGGACCCAATAGAAAGTGAAGTTTTTAAAAAGTCATCTCCTTGCCCTTTTAATTTTAGAATCAGTCTGGAGGACGAAAATGAGGAGGAGGGCATCAACTTGGCAGAGTCTGCCCCGACACCTTCTCTCGGTAGGAAGTCTCCCGCTCTCAGCCGCCGCCTGATCAATGGGGCCGACGAGGACTACAACCAACATCCAGAGGAGGAAGACGAAGAGGAGGAGAAGGATATGACGAGAGACGGTGGGATTCGCAAGCGAAAGTCGCTCGGCTATTCTATCAAATGATGCGTATTAAATCATGCAGGCTCCTACTCCGAGGATGAGGTGTTCAACCCCGACGTCGCCTGCGAGCCCTCCTCCGACGTCCCTGTCAGCGGCGCTGCTCCGACGACCTGCGCACACAGCGGCGGTCTGTCAGCCAGGATGAGGGACTTCCTACGGAGGGCCACGGCGACCGCCGCAGCGTCGACCACGAGGAACAAGGAGGTTTGACGCCAAGCAATGTTTCTGTAATTTCGCTAACAAAAAGATTTTTGAGGAAAATTTCTAACTGAGAATTGGTTGATGTAATAATGTCGCGCTTTTTTCATTCCGTTTCTGACGGCTGTTTTCCTTTCCAACTTAATCCGCTGGAGCTTCTTTTCTGGCAGCTAATCTCTCGCGCTCTAATGGGAAAATCGAGAGGACACGCTTTTAATCTTCCACACGTCAGACGAAAAGTCGAAAAAGGGGTAAAAACTCCCGTCGATCCTTTCTCTTCCGCAGGAGTCCAAAGATCACCAGATGACAACGATGGGGAAAGACGCCGAAAAAGCGAAGTCACTGCTGGAGCAGGTTGCTCAAAGCCAATATTTTTCATTAGTCTCTTGTCATCTGAAAGTTTTTTTTCGCAGAAGGAGCCCCTGAAGGCCAAGGCTTCCTCTGACATCTCTGAAGAAGCGGCTCCGGATCTGGCTCCGGCGGGGACTGGAGCAGAAGTGCTGTCTAGGATGAGGCGCCGCCTGACGACTAGGGGGAACGGCGCCGGGGGCGGAAAGAGGAGGACCAGTTTCGAGAAGAAGAGGGAGAGGTCCGCCGTCATACTCCTAACCATCGTACTCCTATTCCTCTGCTGCCACGCATACAGGTATGTACGTACGTATTCGTATTCGTACTGTTTCACACGGATACGGTTCTTTTGACGTCTACCATAGGAACATCATGGCGAATGCGCAATTTTGAATGGCAAGAGGAAACCAAGGCGCCGCTTTTTTTCCCTCCCGCTTCGGAATTCTTTAATGTTTATCCTGCGGCGAATTTCCCTCTTCCAGGCTGGCTTTGAAGTTCTGGGAGGTGGTCCGGCCGTCGTCTCACACCGAGGAGGCTTTCACGTACTGCTTCAACCAGGGCAGGTGAGCTGAGAGGCGGAGGAGAAGTACGATACAAAAGATCGACTTGAATGTCAGGGGGTGTCGTGTATACATAAAATATATTTGATGTTGATCGCTCTTGCGGAGGTATTTCGCCCATTTCGACATGTACCACGTCCCATCTCTTGGCATTTATAATTCCCCCTTTATCCTCTCAGTACTAATTCAGTTCACGTTATACCTTAGGCACCACGTCCCCTTCTACACCTTCATCCTCCACAACCTCAACTATCTCTTCCTCGTCTGCAACTCCAGCGTCAACTTCATCGTCTACTGCTGCGTCGGGAGGGACTTCAAGGCCAGGTTGGAAACATTAGTGCGAATTCTTATCGTACAAAACATACGTACCTTTCAGGCTGGGGAAGCTACTCAAGTCTTGGTGCTGCTGCTGCTCCTTAGGCTCAATGTCTGAGAGGTGCAACGTGATCAGGTACGTAGACAAGCGGAATTCGAGGAGCTGCGAAATGCGACCCTCGTACAAAAAAGTTTGGGCTTTCAATGGCGTCGGGATCGATTAAGGGAAAGACCGAATTTGAGCACGTGGAAAGCGAACGTCTTCTGCATTGGCGGTTGGTTCTCTTCTTCGCTGTGCTTCATAAATGCCGTGCAAAACATTTCTATATGGAAAAAAAACCGCGGCGTCGCTTGAGAGGCACGTGGAATTGGAACGGACACTGAAGAGTAAAATACCTGACGTACCAAGAAAATATCTTTCGTCCTCGGTATTCTCGCATCGGAAAAACGAATATCTTTTCTCCCCGCGTTGCTCTGCCTACATGCATACCTACATATTATTTTACGCAAGGAAGCACGCAGGCCAGCACGTAACCCGTATATTTTTTTCTTTCATATTTGCAGGAGGATCTCTGGAGGGACTCAAAAGTGAAGCGAGGCCGCCGCCGCCGCCGCCGCCCACCGTTTATTGCATCCCCTTTAGAGCGAGAGCGGCCGAGGAACGCTGTCGTAAATCGCCACGATCGAATTTTATTGCTAAAAAGGGGAGGCCTTGGGGCGGAGTAGAAAGAATTAGGGGTCCGGCGACGAATATCGAGCTTTAATCTCATCGTGAGGAGGTTGTGATCGAACCCCAATGTCATGATGCCGCCGACCGCCAAGCCGAGGATGAATCACGACCTTCGCGGCGCCACTGGCATCATCATGCAGCGGCGGGGGTCATAAAAATAAGTATCACATGCGTAACCTGTGTCAACAATATCCATGTGCTGTGTCCCGTATGAACGTACGTACAACATATCCTCACATCCTGCTCTACTTTCTTCGCGGATTGTTCTCTTCACTTTTTCTGGTACCGTACGTACCTGCACAGTAAATAGCGGTTATGCATTTCAAAGAATTCCATAGCAAGCATTATGCTGTGTAAAATTACGTACTTGATGTTTGCACTATGTTCCATGGTGATATTAAAAGAATTTCATGATCTGTTCAGCAGAGACAATCGTTTGATGATGTTCATTCTTCACGATATTAATTCGTACGCGCACACTACCAAAATTGAGCAAGAAAAGGAAGCGGACGCAATTTGGAATTGTAAAAGCCTCCGCATATTCATCAGCTAAGTATTTTCACACATTTTTACGCCGCCTCTCATTCAGTTTTTGTTTTCTTCCGCCGCCGCCACTGCGGCCAAACAGGATACTTTTTTGTGACGGTCGCTTGGCCACACGGCCTCGGTCTGCGACGGCGGATCGGCCGTTCGGTGGCCGTCATAGTCCCCTTTTTCTTCAGCCCTCCCCCGCCA